>JAALOO010000003.1_pt1 | contig 341528 bp, 310 predicted proteins | sample 7257641 | NCBI WGS metagenome assembly JAALOO01 (sample SAMN14085613, study PRJNA598686) | mite metagenome | biome: ENVO:01001000; feature: ENVO:01001002; material: ENVO:01001226; isolation source: single female mite from University of Michigan culture on fish food culture... ...
GCGACACTGTCACCGTGACGGTCAATGGCAAGGACTACACCACGACCGTTAATGCTGACGGCAAGACCTGGAACGTGGACGTTCCAGGTACTGAGTTGGCCCAGGACAGCAATGTTCACGCCAAGGTTGAGACCGAAGATGCAGCGGGTAACCCTGCTTCGGCTGAAGCCGACCGTGGCTACGGTGTCGATACCGACCTGCCAGAAGCCGCCATCACGATCGACACCATTGCCGGTGACGACGTGATCAACAAGGCCGAGTCTGAATCTGACGTGACCATCACCGGTACCGTGGGTAAAGACGTCAAGGCTGGCGACACTGTCACCGTGACGGTCAATGGCAAGGACTACACCACGACCGTTAATGCGGACGGCAAGACCTGGAACGTGGACGTTCCTGGCTCCGAACTGGCTCTGGATGACAACGTTCACGCCAAGGTGGAAACGGAAGACGCTGCCGGCAATACCGCTAGCGCTGAAGCTGACCGCGACTATGGTGTGCAGACCACGCTGCCTGAAGCCGAGATCACTCTGGATCCGATCGCCGGTGACGGTGTGCTGGATCACAACGAAGCTGGTGACGGCAAGGGCACGGTTGACGTGACCGGTACGGTTGGCAAGGATGTACAGCCTGGCGATACCGTGACTCTGACTATCGGTGGCAAGGAATACACCGGTACCGTTGGTAATGATCTGACCTTCAAGATCCCCGTACCTGTACAGGATCTGTTAAAGAACGATACGGTTGATGCCAAGGTAACGACGACAGATTCGGCTGGCAACAGCGCTTCTGCCAACGATTCCGGTCCATACACGCTGGATGTGGATCAGCTGATTATTGATGGTAACGGTGGTGGCAATCCAAATGGTGGCGTAGGCGACGACGTCATTATTGGTGACCGCGGTGGTGTGCAAGAAAACATCGTCCACGGCCAGAGCTACAACATTGCCATCCTGGTTGACCGCTCCAACAGCATGAAAGAGGCTTCTGGTACGGACAATATGAACCGTATGCAGTTGCTGAAGGCCGCGCTGACGACCTTGGCCGAAAGCTTGGCCAACCACGAAGGCGGCACGGTGAACTTGAGCATTATTGGCTTTGGTACACGGGCCGATACGCCTATGGTCTTCAAGGACCTGACTCATGCCGATTTGATCAATCTGCTCAATTCGATTGATACCTTGAATGGCTATAACTCCAGCTGGAACTCCCAGGTGGGTGGTACCAACTATGAGGCTGCCTTTAAAGCGGCTGAAGCATGGTTCAAGACTGGCGATGCACCTGCAGTCGACAAGTACGGCAACGCTTATGAAAACGTTACGTACTTCCTGACTGACGGTAATCCAACTCAGTACGGTACTGGCCAAGGTGCGGGTAGCGGTTACGACGCTACGGCTGATTCACGTGGTAAGGCAGCCTACGACAGCCTGGTTACCTCTTCGGGCAGCAAGGTTTACGCAGTGGGTATTGGTAATGACGTCAGCGTGGATGTTCTGCGCAAGTACGACAACACCGGCACTGAAGTAATTGATGTTGTGCGTGGTACCAAGGACGTGACTGACTTTGAAAACGGCCGTCATGACGGTTGGATGAAGGCCAACGGTGGTGGCACTGTCGGCGTCAACAACGACTGGTGGTACGGATCGCGTCTGGAAATCACGGATACCTATAGCAATAGGAACGATACATCCACGACAGTTCGTGGCCCCGGTATGGCAGTGGCCGCTGGCAGCTATGGCAAGCTTAGCTTTACCTATGCTGAAAGCGGTCGCAATAGCCAGGACGTGTTCAAGTGGCAACTGCAGAAGTACAACGAGAAAACAGGTAACTGGGAAGTTGTGCAGGAAGGTGGTCGTCCAGGTAGCTCCGGCACCATCACGACCAAGCCCGTGGGCGAAGGCCAATACCGCTTCGAGTTCCTGGTGGACGATCGTTCCAGCAGCAGTAACTACAAGGTCTACATTGATGACGTAACGCTGTTGTCCTCTGGCAATCCTCAAGATTGGACAGAGGTTAACAAGGTCGACATCGTCAACACCAAGGAAGACCTGGATGCAGCCTTGAAGGGCGGTTCGATAACGAACGATCCCGCCCCTGTTGGTAATGATCACATCATTGGTGGTGACGGCAACGACATCATCTTTGGTGACACGATCAACACCGACGGTTCGGTCTTGCCATGGCATGAAGTGGGTGGTCGTCCAGACAACCTGCCTGACGGCTCCGGTCTGAAGGCGCTGGAAGTGTTCTTGCAGATGAAGAACGGCGGTACTCCAGCAACAGGTAATGATCTGTACGAGTACATCAAGGAAAACCACGCCGACTTCAATGTTGATGGCGACAAGCGTGGTGGCGATGACACCCTTGATGGTGGCAACGGTAACGACATCCTGTACGGTCAGGGCGGAAACGATACCCTGATCGGTGGTGCCGGCGACGACATCATGTTCGGTGGTGAGGGTGATGACACCTTTGTATGGAACAAGGGTGATGAAGGCACCACCATCAAACCTGCTGTGGATTACGTGATGGACTTTGGTGACGCGGGTACCGACACCTTGGATATTACTGATCTGCTGTCGGGCCATGACCTCAACAACGGTGACCTGAGCCAGTACCTGACAGTAAGCCGTTCGGATAGTGGCAAGATGGAAATCGGTATCAGCTCTCAAGGTAATGGCCAGATCGATCAGAAGATCATTCTGGACAACATCGACTTTGACGCGGAGAAGGCAGCTCAGATTGCCAACTCGCTGAAAGACGGTACTTTGAAGTCTTCTGATTTCTAAGCTGTTCACCGGATAGGCACTATCTGTGGGTAGTGCCCAAACCCCACAAGCCTTTTTGGTTTGTGGGGTTTTTTTATGTCTGCAGCTTGTCGTCAGCGCCAATAGTGGGCGCTTGGCATTTGTGACTATGATCGTGATGTGTCACAGGAAAGAGGGTGCATGCAGCAGGATTGTTGGCTCAGACTGAGCGGTTAAGCGTTGACCCTGCGGTTTTGCAGACCAGTTGTTCTTTTCGTGGGAGTGGTTCGAGGCCGTTTAACCGCCTGCTCTATATAGAGAGGGACTAGGTGCGTTGTCGATTGCCAAGCGTTCACTAAATAGGCAAGCTATAACGCCGTTATAAGGGTTTGCTTATTTGGGATTGACGTGCTCTTGTCTCTTGCCTGGCTACGCCTTTTTCTTCGATCTAGGATTGCGCTGTTTGTGCTGGTCACACTGCTGGTTTTGGTGTGGCTGCCCTTGTCGGCGCCTGCCTTGCAGTTCGAGGTCAGCAAGATTCGCCAGACCGCCGTCTCCCGCTTTGGCGCCCGTGCCGGTACTGCTGTGGATCGGTGGCTGGCCAATCTGGAGTCTGCTCGAGGTTTAAGCGAGCGTCGCCAGCTGGATGCTGTCAACGATTTCTGGAATATGAATGTGATGGCTGGCGAGGACATTCATATTTGGGGTCAGCTGGATTACTGGGCCACGCCTGTCGAGACGTTGGGCAAAGCGGCAGCTGACTGCGAGGACTTTGTCATCGGCAAGTATTTTTCCTTGTTGCACTTGGGCGTACCCAATGAAAAGCTCCGTTTGATTTACGTACGAGCCCAGGTAGGTGGCCAGAGTATTGCGCACATGGTGCTGGGCTACTACCCCACACCGCAGTCCGAGCCTTTATTGCTGGATAATTTAAGCGGCTCGATTCGCCCCGCCAGCCAGCGCCCTGATTTGACCCCTGTGTTCAGCTTCAACTCCCAAGGGGTGTATGTCGGTAACGCCCAGAAAGGTTCGGTAGACAGTATCAGCCGCTGGCGTGGCTTGCTGGAAAAAATGCGTAAGGAAGGGTTTGTTCCTTGATGATGCGCCAGCCCTTGGGCTCGGTGCTGATCAAACTACATCCCAGGACACCCTTGTGGGGTGGGCCAGACCAGAATTTATGGAATATACGGAAGCGCTATGTCTTTACTTAAACAGCTCCTGCTAAGTGTCTCGTGCGCGATTCTTGCCATCTTGATTGGTACGCTGTGGTTCAGCGTTGATTCGGCAAGGCAGTACTTGAGCAGTCAGTTGCAGGCTCAGGGTGAGTCGGCTGCGACTTCGCTGGCCTTGACCTTGTCCCAGCCCAGTAACCAGGACCCGGTGACGCAGGAGTTGCTGATCGCGGCCTTGTACGATACCGGGCAGTTTGAGCGCATCCGCTTTGTTGACACCTCCGATACGGTCTTGGTGGAGCGTAGTACTCAGCAAGAATCGCTGCTCAGTGGATCTTCGCCTTCGTGGTTCGCCAACTCTTTGCCTATTGATGTTCCTGTGGCTTCGGCCCATGTCAGCAATGGCTGGAACCAGATTGGCACAATCGAAGTCAAACCCGCCGATGAGTACGCCCGCGCCAGTTTGTGGAAAAGTTTTGTGCGTGTCACCTTGCTGGTGCTGGGCGCCGGGATTGCCTGGGGCGTGTTTGTCTTGATGGTCATGGCCTGGTTGCGCCGGGCCCTGCGCGAGCATGTACAGTTCGAGCTGCAACAGATGGATCAACACGAATCTGTGCCCAGTCGCAGGAAAGTACGCACGATTCCTGAGCTGGAAGCCGTGACACATACTTTGAGCACGGTGCAAAAGCGCATCCGTGTCAGCAGTCAGGAGCAAAATGCCCGAATCGAGCAGTTGCAGCTGGAGCTGAACTGCGATCCGGTGACCGGGCTGGCCAATCGCAAGTATTTCGTGAACCTGTGCCGTCAGGTACTGCAGCAAAACGAGGGCGGCCACGTGCTGCTGTTCCGTCAGCGGGATTTGCTGCCATTGAATACCTCCTTGTCACGCGATGCCGTGGATGCCTGGTTGAAGCTGGTTACCCAGCGCTGTACCGAGATATTGCAGAAAAATGGCATGGATGCAGGTAATCTGGCTCGTTTGAATGGCTCTGACTTTATTGTGTTGCTCAAGGGCCAGACGGGTCCCCAGGTAATGGGGTTTGCCCAGGAGCTGCGCAAGGCCTTGCAAGAGCTGCGTCAGCCACTCAAGGATGGCAGTCTGTGCCGCTGGTCCATGGCCATGACTAACTACGAAGGCCATGATTCCCTCAGCGCTGTGATGACACGCCTGGACAATGCCCTGATGCGTGCCGAAGGGGCAGGGCATCAAGAGGTGGAGTACCGCCCGTCTGAAGGGGCGCATGCTGAGGCCAGCTCTTCTATTGGCGAGCAGGAGTGGCATTCACGTATCGAGCGGGGCCTGGCGCAGGGCCGGATTGAACTGAATGTGAAGCCGGGCGTCGAAGTCTGGGGTCAGACAGGTCAGATCCATGACGCCACCTTGAGTTTGTTACCCGAGCAGCCCGAGCAGGCCAGTTTGCCCGCGTATCTGTTCATTCCTGTAGCGGTGCGCTTGGGCCTGTCGGGACAGTGTGACTTGCGCACAATGGAGCTGGCCAGCGACTGGCTGGCCAATAACGATGATTATCTGAGTGTTCGCGTGTCGTGGGCTTCGGTGATCAAGCCGGGGTTTGCGGACCAGGTAGCCGAGGTTCTGGCCAAGGCCGGTGACAGGGCCCAGCGTCTGATTATTGAACTGGATGCCTATTGCCTGAGCGAACACGACGTGGAAACGGTCGCTTTTGTGGATAAATTGCGCCCCTTGGGTGTGCAGTTTGGTTTGCGTCGTGTTCTGGAACAGCCCGAGTCGATCCTGTGGCTGCACATGATGGCGCTCAAATATATTGTCCTGGACGATGAGCGTGCCCAGGCGTTGCAGGCTGAAGTAGGAGGCCGGCATTTGCTGACGGCCTTCCTGCAAAGCCTGCAGGAATTGGGGATTGGTTTGCGCCGGGTAACGCGAACCGGCAATAGTGCCCAGCTGGACGAGTTGTTGCGCGAAAACGCCGTCGTGCCAAGGCCTTAGCAAATAAATCCTTGTTTTTCTGGGGCTTATTTGCTAGTATATGTGGCTTACCTCTTTATTTTGACCGGAGAGGCTTAGTCGCCTATCCGGATTGAAGTTGGTAATACAACGTTTTGTCTCTCGCAAGATTTCAACCTAGGGTTCGGCTTGCCGGACCAGATCGAGATCGGGTTTACGGTATCGAACTGGCTGGATCCGAATCTGACGGGACCAAAACTGGTTGTGTGACCCAGTCATTTTGGCTGGATCGTTGCAATTAAGTTGGAACAGGAAAAATCATGATTCAAATGCAGACCACGCTGGACGTGGCCGACAACACAGGTGCGCGTTCCGTAATGTGCATCAAGGTGCTGGGCGGCTCGAAGCGCCGTTATGCCGCAATTGGTGACATCATCAAAGTTACCGTTAAAGAAGCGGCCCCGCGCGGACGCGTCAAAAAAGGCGAAATCTACAACGCTGTAGTGGTTCGTACCGCTAAGGGCGTGCGCCGTAAAGACGGTTCGCTGATTCGTTTCGGTGGCAATGCCGCCGTATTGCTCAATGCCAAGCTGGAACCCATCGGCACCCGTATCTTCGGACCCGTTACGCGTGAACTGCGTACCGAGAAGTTCATGAAGATCGTGTCCTTGGCTCCCGAAGTGCTGTAAGGAGCGCGAAAAAATGCAAAAAATTCGTAAAGGCGACGAAGTTATTGTGCTGACCGGCCGTGATAAAAAACGCCGTGGCACAGTACTGCAACGCGTCGATGCAGACCACGTTATCGTGGAAGGCATCAACGTAGTCAAAAAACACGTTAAAGCCAATCCTATGGCTGGCACGCAGGGTGGTATCGTCGACAAGACCATGCCTATCCACATCTCGAACGTTGCACTGTTCAACCCAGAAACCGGCAAGGGCGACCGCGTTGGTATCCAGGTGATCGACGGTCAGAAGACGCGTGTTTATCGTTCCAGCGGCAAAGCCGTTGGCGCCAAGGCTTAAGGGGCGGATAACATGACACGTTTACAAGAGTTCTACCGCGAAAAAGTGGTTGCCGACCTGCAAAAGCAGTTCGAGTACAAGAGCATTATGGAAGTACCCCGCATCACCAAGATCACTCTGAACATGGGTGTCTCGGAAGCGGTTGCTGACAAGAAGATTATCGAGAACGCGGTATCGGACATGACCAAAATTGCTGGTCAAAAGCCCGTTATCACGAAAACCCGCAAAGCTATTGCCGGTTTTAAGATTCGCGAAGATTACCCGATCGGTTGTATGGTGACCCTGCGCGGTCAACGCATGTACGAATTCCTGGATCGTCTGGTCGCTGTGGCTCTGCCACGCGTTCGTGACTTCCGTGGTGTGTCGGGTCGTGCGTTTGACGGCCGTGGCAACTACAACATGGGGGTTAAAGAGCAAATCATTTTCCCCGAAATCGAGTACGACAAAATCGACGCAGTGCGTGGTCTGAACATCAGCATCACTACTTCTGCCAAGACGGACGAAGAGGCCAAGGCGCTGCTTAGCGCGTTCAGCTTCCCGTTCCGCAACTAAGGGGCGCAACGTGGCTAAACTTTCCCTCATCAATCGCGACATCAAGCGCGCCAAGCTGGCTGAGAAATTCGCCGCCAAGCGTGCAGCACTGAAAGCGACTATTGACGACCAGTCCAAGTCTGACGAAGAGCGCTACGAAGCTCGTTTGCAGTTGCAACAATTGCCACGCAACGCGAACCCGACCCGTCAACGCAACCGTTGCGTTATCACCGGTCGCCCTCGTGGTGTTTTCAAGAAATTCGGTTTGACTCGCCATAAAGTGCGCGAAATGGCAATGCGCGGCGAGATCCCCGGTATGACCAAGGCCAGCTGGTAGGAGAAATACACATGAGCATGAGCGATCCAATCGCCGATATGTTGACCCGCGTGCGTAACGCGCAAATGGTCAACAAGACATCGGTCAGCATGCCCTCCTCGAAGCTGAAAGCAGCTATTGCTGCTGTGCTGAAAGACGAAGGCTACATCGAAGATTTCCGCATCGTTGGCGAAAAAGCCAAGCCAGAGCTGGAAGTCACCCTGAAATACTATGCCGGCCAGCCAGTCATCGAGCGCATCGACCGCGTTTCGCGTCCTGGACTGCGCATCTACAAAGGCAGCACAAACATCCCTCAAGTCATGAACGGCTTGGGTGTTGCAATCGTGTCGACGTCTCGCGGCGTGATGACCGATCGCAAAGCACGTGCAGCTGGCGTCGGTGGCGAAGTGCTGTGCTACGTGGCATAAGGAGAACATCATATGTCACGTATCGCTAAGTATCCCGTTTCCCTGCCTAAAGGCGTAGAAACGAACATTGCCGCTGATCAGATCACAGTCAAAGGCCCTCTGGGCACTTTGGTTCAACCTCTGACTGGCGACGTCACCATTGAACTTCAAGACGGTCAGCTGTCTTTTGTGCCTGCGAACGAAACTCGTCACGCAAACGCAATGTCCGGCACCGTGCGTCAACTGGTCAACAACATGGTTGTTGGCGTGAGCGCCGGTTTCGAACGCAAGCTGAGTCTGGTTGGCGTGGGTTTCCGTGCCTCCGTCCAGGGTAATGCCTTGAAGTTGCAACTGGGTTTCTCGCACGACATCGTGCACGACCTGCCTGAAGGCATCAAAGCCGAGTGCCCAACTCCGACGGAAGTCGTGATCAAGGGCTCGAACAAGCAGGTGGTTGGTCAGGTTGCCGCTGAAATTCGTGGCTATCGTCCACCAGAGCCTTACAAAGGCAAGGGTGTACGTTACGTCGGCGAACGCGTCATCCTCAAGGAAACCAAGAAGAAATAAGCCCGCAGGCAAGGACGAATCATGGACAAGAAACAATCCCGTATGCGTCGTGCAGTGGCTACTCGCCGCAAGATCGCCGAACTGCGCGTACACCGCCTGTCGGTGCATCGCACGAATACGCATATTTACGCGAGCATCATCTCGCCCGAAGGCGACCGCGTTCTGGTCAGTGCTTCCACTGTCGAGACCGAAGTTCGCAAAGAATTGGCCGTTGGCAGCAACGTAGCGGCAGCCAGCCTGGTTGGCAAGCGCGTCGCCGAAAAGGCGAAGGCTGCGGGCATCGAGACGGTTGCTTTTGACCGCTCGGGCTTCCGTTACCATGGCCGCGTGAAAGCGCTGGCCGAGGCCGCGCGTGAAGCCGGCTTGAAATTCTAAAGGAATTATCAAATGGCTAAAGCACAAGGCAGACAGGCTCCAGAGCAAGAGCGCGATGACGGCCTGAAAGAAAAGATGATTGCGGTCAACCGCGTCAGCAAAGTCGTTAAAGGTGGTCGCACCATGAGCTTTGCTTCGCTGGCCGTAGTCGGTGATGGCGATGGTCGCATCGGCATGGGTAAGGGCAAAGCCCGCGAAGTACCCGTTGCTGTTCAGAAGGCAATGGAACAGGCCCGTCGTGGTCTGATCAAAGTGCCTCTGAAGAACGGCACCTTGCATCACACCGTAGTTGGTAAGCACGGTGCAGCTACCGTTCTGATCTCTCCCGCAGCTGAAGGTACTGGCGTTATCGCCGGTGGCCCAATGCGCGCTATCTTCGAAGTGATGGGCGTTCGCAACGTCGTAGCCAAGAGCCTGGGTTCCAGCAACCCTTACAACATGGTTCGCGCTACATTGAACGGTTTGCGTGCTTGCTCGACACCTGCTGACATTGCTGCCAAGCGCGGCAAGACAGTTGAAGAAATTCTGGGGTAAGTCATGGCACAGAAACAAATCAAAGTTACGTTGGTGCGTTCGGTCATCGGCACAAAGCAAAGCCATCGCGACACCGTTCGCGGCCTGGGTCTGCGCCGAGTCAACACCAGCCGTGTATTGGTTGATACTCCTGAGGTTCGTGGGATGATCCGCAAGGTGGATTATCTGGTTACGGTCTCGGAAGCCTGAAAGGAATCGGGATGTCTGAATTGCAATTAAACAATCTCAAGCCTGCCGCTGGCGCCAAACACGCAGCACGTCGTGTTGGTCGCGGTGTCGGTTCCGGCTTGGGCAAAACCGGCGGACGTGGTCATAAAGGCCAAAAATCCCGCTCGGGTGGTTTTCATAAAGTCGGTTTCGAAGGCGGTCAAATGCCTTTGCAACGTCGTTTGCCCAAGCGTGGTTTCACCACCCTGGACGACCACCTGTACGCAGAAGTACGTCTGTCCGAACTGCAAAAAATGGATGCCGAAGTTATCGACGTCCAGGCACTGAAGCAGGCTGGCGTGGTTGGCCAAATGGTGCGTTACGCTAAAGTCATCAAGTCCGGTGAACTTTCCCGTAAAGTTGCGCTGAAAGGCATTAATGCAACGGCCGGCGCTCGCGCCGCGATCGAAGCAGCCGGCGGCTCGCTGGAATAAAAAGGGGTCACGGTGGCAAAAGCTCAGGCACAGAGTAAGTCGGGTCCGCGCTACGGCGATTTGAAACGTCGTCTCGTTTTCCTGTTGCTCGCCCTGATTGTCTACCGCTTGGGTACGCACATTCCGGTACCAGGCATCAATCCTGATGCCTTGTCCGAACTGTTTACTCAAAACCAGAGTGGTATTCTGGGTTTGTTTAACATGTTCTCCGGTGGTGCTTTAGAGCGATTCTCAGTGTTCGCACTGGGAATCATGCCCTACATCTCTGCGTCCATCATCATGCAATTGATGACCGCTGTGGTGCCCACGCTGGAAGCAATCAAGAAAGAGGGTGAGTCGGGTCGTCGCAAGATCACGCAATACACCCGTTACGGAACGGTCTTTTTGGCTTTGTTCCAGGGAGTTGGGATTTCCATCGCTCTAGAATCGCAGCCCGGTCTGGTTATCGACCCAGGGATGCTGTTTCGCTTCACGACAGTGGTAACACTGGTCACTGGCACCATGTTCGTCATGTGGCTGGGTGAACAAATCACTGAACGTGGATTGGGTAATGGTATTTCCATCCTGATCTTCGCCGGTATCGTAGCGGGTTTGCCCAATGCTTTGGGCGGCATGCTTGATCTGGTGCGTACGGATTCCATGTCGATTCTATCGGCACTGTTTATCCTCGTTTTAGTAGCCGCCGTCACGTACTTCGTCGTCTTTGTCGAGCGTGGTCAGCGTCGTATCACGGTCAACTACGCCAAACGGCAAGTAGGTAACCGTATCTATGGTGGTCAAAGCTCGCATTTGCCGCTGAAACTGAACATGGCTGGCGTGATCCCTCCGATCTTCGCTTCGTCCATTATTCTGTTGCCAGCGACAATTGCTAATTGGTTCTCCAGCACACCCGGTCTGGGTTGGTTGCGTGAAATCGAGGCTGCTTTGTCGCCGCGTCAGCCGCTTTACATTACTTTGTTCTCCGCGCTGATCATTTTGTTCTGCTTTTTCTACACGGCCCTGGTGTTCAACAGCCGCGAAACTGCAGACAACCTGAAAAAGAGTGGAGCTTTCGTACCAGGTATTCGTCCCGGTGATCAGACAGCGCGTTATATCGACAAGATCTTGATGCGTTTGACTTTGGCCGGTGCAATCTACATTACCTTGGTGTGTCTGGTGCCAGAGTTCTTGCAAATGCGCTGGAATGTACCGTTCTATTTTGGCGGCACATCCTTGCTGATTATTGTTGTAGTAACCATGGACTTCATGGCGCAGGCCCAGGCCTATGTCATGTCACAACAATACGACTCGCTGCTCAAGAAGGCTAACTTCAAAGGCTCGAGCTTGCCGATGCGGTAATTCACGAAAATGGCAAAGGACGACGTCATTCAAATGCAGGGACAGGTTCTTGAGAACCTTCCCAACGCAACTTTTCGCGTCAAGCTGGAAAATGGTCACGTAGTGCTCGGATACATTTCAGGCAAAATGCGTATGCACTATATCCGGATTCTGCCGGGCGATAAGGTCACTGTGGAGCTCACGCCCTATGATCTATCCCGAGCACGAATTGTGTTCCGCTCCAAATAAGCGGCCGGTTACAGGAAACTAGGAGTCAAACCATGAAGGTAATGGCATCAGTAAAGCGGATCTGCCGCAACTGCAAAATCATTAAACGTCATGGCGTGGTGCGTGTCATCTGCACCGATCCACGTCATAAGCAGCGTCAAGGCTAAGTTGCCGAAACGCAACCGATTTAACAAGGAATAACCATGGCCCGTATTGCCGGCATTAACATCCCGCCGCATCAACACGCCGAAATCGGTCTTACCGCGATTTTCGGCATCGGTCGCACCCGCGCTCGCAAGATTTGCGAAGCATCGGGTATTGAATACTCCAAGAAGGTCAAAGATCTGACCGACGCGGAACTCGAGCGCATTCGCGAACAGATCGGCCTGTTCACCGTAGAAGGTGACCTGCGTCGTGAAGTTCAGCTCTCGATCAAGCGTTTGGCTGACTTGGGAACTTACCGTGGCATGCGTCATCGTCGCGGTCTGCCAGTGCGCGGCCAACGTACACGCACTAACGCTCGCACCCGTAAAGGTCCGCGTCGCGCCGCCGCGTCCCTGAAGAAATAATCGAGGAATAGAAGATGGCCAAAGCTTCTAGCAGCGCTTCACGCGCACGCAAGAAAGTCAAAAAAAGCGTGTCGGACGGGATTGCTCACGTCCACGCTTCTTTTAACAACACGATCATCACCATTACTGACCGTCAGGGCAACGCATTGTCCTGGGCTACGTCGGGTGGCGCGGGCTTTAAAGGCTCTCGTAAATCCACGCCGTTTGCCGCGCAGGTTGCCGCTGAAACAGCCGGCCGTACTGCCATGGAATACGGTATTAAAAATCTTGAAGTTCGCATCAAGGGCCCCGGCCCAGGCCGTGAATCGTCTGTGCGTGCTCTGAATGCTCTGGGTATCAAGATCACCAGCATTGCAGACATCACACCGGTTCCGCATAACGGCTGCCGTCCGCCCAAGCGTCGTCGCATCTAAGGGGAAGCGAAGTGGCTCGTTATATTGGACCAAAATGCAAGCTCTCGCGTCGCGAGGGTACCGATCTGTTTTTGAAGAGCGCCCGTCGCTCGCTGGATTCCAAGTGCAAACTGGAATCGCGTCCTGGTCAGCACGGCCGCACCTCCGGTGCTCGTACGTCTGACTTCGGTCTGCAGCTGCGCGAAAAGCAAAAGCTCAAGCGTATGTACGGCGTGCTGGAAAAGCAATTCCGCAAATACTACGTTGAAGCTGACCGCCGCCGTGGCAACACCGGTGAAACGCTGATTCAATTGCTGGAATCGCGTCTGGACAACGTGGTGTACCGCATGGGTTTCGGCTCTACACGTGCTGAAGCTCGCCAGCTGGTTAACCACCGTGCTATCGAAGTCAACGGTCACACCGCTGACATCGCTTCCATGCTGATCAAGGCTGGTGACGTTGTTGCCGTCCGCGAAAAAGCTAAATCCCAAGGCCGTATCAAGGAATCCCTGGATCTGGCTACTGGCATTGGCTTGCCTCAGTGGGTGGAAGTTGACGCTGCCAAGCTGTCCGGCGTGTTCAAGCAAGCTCCCGATCGCGCTGATGTCGCTCAAGACATCAACGAATCGCTGGTTGTTGAGTTGTACTCGCGTTAATTTTGTACGCGAAGACCTCTTACGCAATGCAGTAATCGCAGGCCCACTTCCCGATTTTCGGCAAGTGGGCTTTGCGATACTATCCCGCTGGCTTTGCCAGTTTCCGTCAGCCTTATCGGTGTAACGAGCCGAGGGTATTGAAAAGGAAATCGAATGTCTCAAGGTTTTTTGAAACCCCGTTCCATCGAAGTTGAACCGATCAGCAAAAATCACGCCAAGGTGATCATGGAGCCTTTCGAGCGCGGCTACGGCCACACTCTGGGCAACGCACTGCGTCGTATCTTGCTGTCCTCCATGACCGGCTATGCACCGACTGAAGTGCAAATTACCGGTGTGGTGCACGAGTACTCCACGCTGCCAGGCGTGGGCGAGGACGTGGTTGATATCTTGATGAACCTGAAGGGCGTGGTCTTCAAGCTGCACAGCCGTGAAGAAGTCACCCTGATCCTGCGCAAAGAAGGCGCCGGCCAGGTTCTGGCTAGCGACATCGAATTGCCGCACGACGTTGAAATCATCAACCCCAATCATGTGATTGCCACCTTGACCGACGACGGCAAGCTGGAAATGCAGATCAAGGTTGAGCAAGGCCGTGGCTACGTGCCTGGTAACGTTCGTGCCCTGGCTGATGACCGCACCCACACGATCGGTCGTATCGTGCTGGACGCGTCTTACAGCCCAGTGCGCCGTGTTAGCTACGCGGTCGAAAACGCCCGTGTGGAACAGCGTACTGACCTGGACAAGCTGGTTCTGGACATCGAAACCAACGGCGTGATCTCGCCCGAGGAAGCCGTTCGTCAGTCCGCTCGCATCCTGATGGATCAAATCTCCGTGTTTGCTGCTCTGGAAGGTGTGGGCGATGCCTACGAAGCCCCAGTACGTGGCGCTCCACAGATCGATCCCGTGTTGCTGCGTCCTGTCGACGATCTGGAACTGACTGTTCGTTCCGCAAACTGCCTGAAAGCCGAAAATATCTACTACATCGGCGATCTGATCCAGCGTACCGAAAACGAACTGTTGAAGACTCCAAACCTGGGCCGCAAGTCCTTGAACGAAATCAAGGAAGTGTTGGCTGCACGTGGTCTGACTTTGGGCATGAAGCTCGAAAACTGGCCACCATTGGGTCTTGAGCGTCCATAAGTAGTAAGCAAGACAGACGTTTCTTGGACGCCACTTACACTTTTTCTGGTGTTGTACACCCGCAAAAAGTGTGAGTGGCGGCTGAAAATGTGCTATTGTTTTGCGCTGTCCATCTGGTCCGCAGCTTAGCTGATAGAAGAACCGGATTTACGCATGTCGCATAAGCGGCGTGCCAATTAGATTCATTATTTAGGAAAATCATCATGCGTCACCGTCACGGTCTACGTAAACTGAATCGTACCAGCAGCCACCGTTTGGCCATGTTCCGCAACATGTCCGTGTCCCTGCTGACTCACGAAGCCATCAAAACCACCCTGCCTAAAGCTAAAGAGCTGCGCCGCGTGGTTGAGCCCCTGATCACTTTGGCTAAAAACCCAACCTTGGCAAACCGTCGTCTGGCTTTCGCCCGTCTGCGCGACCGCGATGCAGTGACCAAGCTGTTTGAAGTTTTTGGCCCACGTTACCAAGAGCGTAACGGCGGCTACACCCGCATCCTGAAAATGGGTTTCCGTCAGGGTGACAACGCTCCTATGGCATTCATGGAGCTGGTGGATCGTCCAGAAGTTCAGGAAGAAGCCGCTGCTGAATAAGCGCCGCTTGTTTCTACAGTAGTATTGAAAACGGACTCTCAGGAGTCCGTTTTTTTATTGGCCAGATACTTGCCAAAGTCATGGCAAGGCACTGTTATGCAAGGGTTTTTACCAGGGTTTGCCGGCTGCATAACTTTAAAGTTCAAATAATTGCAGGCAATTGATAAAACCGGCAGTGATCCGATAGTGGGCCTTGGGGCTGCTCCCTAAAATCTGCGCTATGTCAGCTTCGCCATGGTGGTGAGCTGTAAAGAACGACGATTTTCAGGAGACTGGCGATGGCACAGAATACATTGCTCACACACGATAAGTTTCTGCTGGGAACCTTTGCCACTAACTGCGGTGGTGGCATGACGGTATCGACCTTGCCGGATCGCTGGCAAGCTACGTGGGAAAACAATCTGAAGCTGGGCAAGCTGCTGGACGATGCTGGCATCGACTTCATGCTGCCTATCGCCCGTTGGATTGGTTACGGTGGCGAAACCGATTTCCACGGCTACGTACTGGAAACCGTCACCTGGGCGACTGCTTTGCTGGCCAATACTCGCAATATCAGCGTGTTTGCCACTGTGCACACGGTTGCTAACCACCCCGTGGTGATTGCCAAGCAAATCGCCACCATGGCCCAGATGAGCGGCAACCGGGTCGGTTTGAATATCGTGGCAGGCTGGAACAAACCTGAGTATGACGCCTTGGGTGTGAAGCTGCCTGATGATCATGAAACCCGCTACGGCTATGCGCAAGAATGGTTCGACCTGATCAAGAAGATCTGGCACCACGATGGCCGTTTTGATTGGGATGGCAAGTACTTCCAGGCCAAGGGTGTATACGGCAATCCCCGTCCTGAATTTGATCCGCCTATCTTTAATGCCGCCGGTTCTGGTCAAGGCCGTGAGTTTGCCAGCCGCAATGCCAACTTCCTGTTCACGCCCGCCATGGAGCTGGAGCGCTCCAGGAAAGAAGTGGCCGAGCTCAAGGCGCAGGGCCAAGCACAAGGTCGCAAGGTCGATGTGATGACGTTCTCGCACGTGGTTTGCCGTCCTACGGAAGCCGAGGCCAAGGCCGAGTGGGAACGCATCATGGGCAATATTGATAATGGTGCCGTGGATAATCTGATGAATTTGCAGTTTGCCCACGCTCATTCTTTCCCGCACGAGCTGCTGGAGCAGATTCGCGAGCGCATGGCGGCTGGCCACGGCGGTTTCCCGCTGGTGGGTACACCCGAGCAAGTGGCCGACGGTTTGTGTGCTCTGCACGAAGCCGGTTTCCGGGGAACAACCTTGTCCTTTGTGGACTATGTAAAGGAATTCCCTTATTTCCGTGATACTGTGCTGCCTTTGTTGCAGCAGCGTGGCATTCGCTAAGAGCGATCTGCTGGCTATCGGGCAGGCTTTGGTTTGCTCAGGGGGATAGCCAGTTCACATAAGCCACGCAGGCAGCACCGTCCTGATGACTGTGCTGCCCATAAGATTAGAAAAGGTGAATCATGCCTGTGGAATTGGCTTCCTTGCCGACAGACCAAGCGCTACACGTGCCTGGGGTTTCTGCCGAGCAGTTCAAACTTGCTATGCGCCATCTGGGTGGCACGGCCAATGTGATTACGGTCGAACACCAGGGCCAGCGCAGCGGCCTGACTGCGACTTCGGTGACCTCGGTAGCCGCAGATCCGGCAGAGGTGCTGGTCTGCGTGAATCAAAGCTCCTCGTCCTGGCCTTTGATGCGAGACAGTGGTCTGTTTGGTGTGAATATCCTGGGTGTCGAGCAGGCAGGCATGGCTTTGCAGTTTGCCGGTTTCAAAGGCGAGCAAGGCGATGCGCGTTATGCCGGGCACGATTGGCTGCGTACCGAGCACGGCATCTGGCTGGCTCGACAGGCTCCCGCCGCTTTGGCCTGCCAGATTGTGGAAGTAATTGAACGCCATAGCCACGCCTTGGTATTGGGCCGTGTGTTGCAGGTGCACCATGCCGAGCAGGAACAGGATTCGCCCTTGCTGTACTGGCAGGGACGTTTTGGCCGCTTTCAGGGCCAGTAAATCGGCGGGCTTGTTCTCCCTGGCTGGATGCCTGAGCTGGGCCTAGGGATAGTCTCGATGTTGCAGTGCGAGAGGCTGTGCCACACTAAGGCACAGCTTTTTTATCGCCTGTTGCGACGCTCATGACCACCATACTGAATCGCTATGCCCAGCTGCATTCGCAGGATGTGGACTGCGTTCAGCACTATATCTCCCAGGTTTTCTGCCCGCATAGTCTGACTTTGGCGGATACTCGTCAGCGCCTGAATGCACGCCTGTATCTACGCCAAGGCCAGGATGTGGCCTATGGTCGTTTGCGCTATGGAGCGCAGGTGCAGATTGCACCCCAGCCACTGGACGACTTCTATCTTTTGCAAATCCCCTTGTCGGGGCAAGAGCAGATTCATACGGCGCACGGACGTTTCGCGTCTACTTCGCGCTTGGCTTCCATCATTAGCCCGACTCAAGCCTTCAGCATGGAACATAGCCTGGAGGCCGATAAGCTGTTTGTGCGTATTGGACGCCAAGGGCTGGAGCGCCATTACCAAGATTATTTTGCCCAGCCCGTGCGCGGTCCGCTGGAGTTTCAGCCTTCCATTCCTCTGGATGCGCCCGGTGGGGCTAGTTTGCGCCGCTTGCTGGACTGGCAGTTTGCCGAAGTGTCGGATGGCACCTTGTTTGATCAGCCGCGCCAGGTGCGCCAGTTCGAGCAGACATTGATCTATGCCTTGTTCGAGCTGCATCAGCACAATCAGCCCACTCACAAGACCGCAGCAGTCTTGCCGCATGTTTTGCGAAGGGCCCTGGATTTCATGGAAAGCCAGACCGGCCAGCCCATCACCATTGGCGATATTGCCCAGGTGGCGGGTGTCAGCGTGCGCAGCCTGTATGCCGGGTTCCGAGAACATCTGGGTGTCGCACCGATGGCGCGTCTGAAGCAAATGCGCCTGGAAGCAGCCCGCCGATATTTGCAGGCAGGTGGCATGTCAGTCACCGAGGTGGCCCTGGCCTGTGGCTTTACCCACCTGGGGCAGTTCTCTGCTGACTATCGCCATCGCTATGGCGAGCGCCCGTCTGAAACATTAAGCGGCCTGAGTCGGCCCCGGTCCAGCATCTAAGCGCAGGCATCCGGCGCTACACTAAGGGCTCTGATTAGGAGCCCTGCATGTCCTCTGAGAATTCCTCCAGTTCCAAGCCCAAACTGGCTTTGACCTTGCCCGATCTGGATGCACAGCAACTGGTGCTGGTGCAGACCACGGTGCCCGATATGATGCTGGCCAAATATCTGGCTCATCACTTGGTTGAGGACGGAATTGCAGCTTGTGCGAACCTTGCGCCCGCCAGTTTGTCTATGTACATGTGGCAAGGGGAGTTACAGGGCGATGAGGAAATCACGCTGACTTTCAAAACCACAGTGGCCCGGCTACCGGAACTGGCAGTTCGCTTGCGGGAGCAGCATCCTTACGAGCTGCCCGAATTGATTGTGCTTCCGGTTGTTGGTGGTTTCACCGCTTATCTGGATTGGGTCCGCACCCAGACGCGTCCTGCGTGATTTCAGATAGCCCAGCCTAAAAAACCGGAATAGATTTGTGCCTTTGTCTTTGAAGCGTTCCCCGTTTTCCGCCCAGCGTCTTGGCGCGTGGTTTGCTGTTTTCTTTGTCTTGATGCTGGCTTGGCTGGCAACGCCGTTGACGGCACAGGCAGAAGAAGAGTTTCTGGACCCGGAGCAGGCTTTTGTACTGACTGCGGCTATGAGCCAAGCCGATCAGCTGGATATTCATTTCCAGATCGCGCCTGAATACTATATGTATCGCAAGCGTTTCGGGATCTCGACCGAGAAGGCTGAGCATTTGGGTACTCCCCAGCTTCCCGATGGCGAGAAGGTGTACGACCCTACCTTTGACGAAGTGATGGAGGTCTACCGCAACTCGGTCACTCTGCGAGTGCCCGTTCTGGCCGATAGCGGTATGGGCCAGGATCTGAAAATTGACGTGGTCAGCCAGGGGTGTGCGGATGCTGGCCTGTGCTATTCCCCCTCGACTCAAACTCTGACCCTGATTCCCACCGGACAGGGCTGGGAAGTGGCGGGACCCTTTGGTGTGGTGTCGGTGCCTGCGCCGGGTGAGTCCACGGCTCAGAAAACAGACACGGCAGCAACGGCTGCTACGACTACAGCCGCCACTACAGGTGGTGTCGCGTCGGCGCTGAACCTGAGTGATGTGGGCCTGGCCGATTACCTCAAGCAGGCTGGCTGGGGCCAGATTGTGCTGCTGAGCTTTGTGTTCGGCTTGCTGCTGTCCTTTACGCCTTGCGTCCTGCCGATGGTGCCGATTTTGCTGTCCATCATTGCTGGACGTAATCAGCCCGCGCCATCGCGTTGGCATGGTCTGAAAATGGCTTTTGCCTTTGTGCTGGGCTTGTCTCTGGTCTACACCTTGCTGGGTGTGGCGGCAGGCTTGCTGGGTGCCGGCTTGGCAAGCTGGTTGCAGAACCCGTGGGTATTGGGTCTGTTCGCCCTGATCCTGGTGGTGCTGGCCTTGTCCATGCTGGATGTCTTTACGGTACAGGCTCCGGCGGCGCTACAAAATCGTTTGAATGAAACCATGAACCGTTTGCCGGGCGGGCAGATGGGTGGCGTGTTCCTGATGGGTATGCTGTCCGCGCTGATTGTCGGCCCTTGCGTGGCAGCGCCTCTGGCTGGCGTGCTGCTGTTTATCTCGCAGACGGGTGATGTGGTCCTGGGTGGCTCGGCTCTGTTTGCCTTGGCCTGGGGGTCGGGTGTCTTGCTGCTGATTGTGGGTGCGGGTTCGGGCAGTGTCTTGCCCAAGGCTGGTGCCTGGATGGAAAGCGTCAAGACCGCCTTTGGTGTCTTGTTGTTGGCTACCGCCTGGTGGATGGTCTCGCCCCTGATGTCCGGCACGATTGCCGTCTTTGGCTGGGTTGTCCTGGCTTTGTGGGCTGCTGCCTTGCTGGGCGCGTTCGGACGCGGCACGGCTGCACGTACGCCTTGGTCGGGCTTGCGACAGGGTGTGGGCATGATGCTGGCGGTCTGGGCCATCATGATGATGATCAGCATTGCCCTGGGTCGCCCCAGTGTGATTCGCCCTCTGGAAGGGCTGAAATCGTCCGGTACGGTAGCCGCTGCGCAAAGCAAGGTGGAGTTTCAGCGTGTGAGCAGTTTGCAGGAGCTGGAAGAACGCCTGGCCAAGGCCACCCGCCCCGTGATGCTGGATTTCTACGCAGACTGGTGCGTGTCCTGCATTGAAATGGAGAATTTCACCTTTAGTGACCCAGCGGTCGCGCAGCGCATGGCACAGTTTGATTTGCTGCAGGTGGATGTGACGGCCAATACCCCTGAAGATAGGGAATTGCTGAAACATTTCCGTCTGTTTGGGCCCCCCGGCATCATGTTTTTTGATTCCAAGGGGCAGCAGCTGGAGCAACTGCGCGTGATCGGTTTTCAGGACGCCAGCCGCTTTTCTAAGGTGCTCGATGAGGTCCTGGCCGGTGCCTGAAGACTCTGATTTGCCTGAAATCGGGCTTATCAGGGCCTAACAGACGATAGATCGTCGCGTACACACAACAAAAAACGCAGCTCACGGGCTGCGTTTTTTGCGTTCTGATTGATGTGAATCAGCAGTTCTGTTCGCGCATCAGCTTGGCGGCTTCGATGGCGAAATAGGTCAGAATGCCGTCGCCACCCGCACGTTTGAATGCCAGCAGGGATTCCATCATGACCTTGTCGTGATCCAGCCAGCCGTTCTGTGCAGCAGCCTTGATCATCGCGTACTCGCCACTGACTTGGTAGGCGTAGGTTGGCATGCCAAAGGCGTCTTTCACGTCGCGCAGGATGTCCAGGTAAGGCAGGCCAGGTTTGACCATGACCATATCGGCGCCTTCGCGGATATCGGCCGCCACTTCGCGCAGGGCCTCGTTACGGTTGGCGGGGTCCATCTGGTAGGTGTTCTTGTTGGAACGCCCCAGATTGGCAGCCGAGCCTACCGCGTCGCGGAAGGGGCCGTAGAAGGCACTGGCGTACTTGGCCGAGTAAGCCATGATGCGCGTGTGGATGAACTGATCCTTGTCCAAAGCGGCGCGGATGGAGCCGATACGGCCGTCCATCATGTCGCTGGGGGCCACAATGTCCACGCCAGACTGAGCTTGTGTCTGAGCCTGACGGATCAGCATGGCCACGGTCTCTTCGTTCAGAATGTGGCCGGCTTCGTCCAGGATGCCGTCCTGGCCGTGGCTGGTGTAGGGGTCCAGGGCCACGTCAGTCAGCACGCCCAGCTCGGGGAACTGCTGCTTGAGCATGCCCACCACGCGGGGAATCAGGCCGTTCGGGTTGGCGGCTTCGCTGCCATCCGGCGTTTTCAGGGACGGGTCGATGGAAGGGAACAGGGACAGCACGGGGATGCCTAGCTCCAGACACTGTTCGGCCACGCGCATCAGTTCGTCAGGCGAATAGCGCATGACGCCTGGCATGGAGCCAACTTGCTCCTGAACTTTCTCGCCTTCACGCACAAAGACCGGGTAGATCAGGTCGTCGGTGGACAGGCGGTTTTCGCGCACCAGACGGCGGGAAAACTCGTCGCGGCGGTTACGGCGCAGGCGAGTGTTAGGAAAGTCGGCAGGAGGAATAAAACGAGTCATGGAACAACCTTCGGAGAAATCCAGTTTTCGATGCATTCGGTCGCTTCGGGCAAGCCGATACGATCAGTGGAGGAGAAGGGCAGCGCATGCAGGGCGCCAATTTCCCGGAGCTGGCGGCGTACTTCGGCTACCGCCTTGATACGTTGACCATAAGGCAGTTTGTCGGCCTTGGTCAAAAGCGCCAGGACAGGCTTGCCGGTCGGCGCAATCCAGTCGGCCAGGCGCATGTCCAGGTCGGTCACGCCGCGTCGGATGTCGATCAGCAACACAATGCCGGCAATCGAGGGACGGGTGGCCAGGTAGTCGCCCAGAATCTCGGCCCAGTCCTGCTTTTCGTGGCGCGCCACGGCGGCGTAGCCATAGCCGGGCAAGTCCACCAGGTGGCCCAGAAAGTCGCCGGGCGAGAGCGGATCGGGGATGCCGAACATATTGATCAGGCGTGTTCGTCCCGGCGTTTTACTGGAAAAAGCCAGTTTCCGTTGGTTGGCCAACACATTGATGGCGGAGGATTTGCCCGCATTGGAGCGCCCCACAAAACAGACCTCTGGAGGGCCGGGAGGAGGCAGCTGATCGATCTGAGCAGCTGAAATCGTGAAGTGAGCGCGGTGCAGTATCGACATGGTTGCAGCGTAATTCCATATTGGTTCAGCGCCTATTGTATAATCTCTCGATTTGAAACAGTAATGTCGTAGTCCACTGGGTACTGACCAGCGGCTTACGGTGGCTTTTGCGGGGCGCATGCGGCACCCCGATTGATTCGCGATTATCGAGGTCCAAATGAAGCGTGCGCTTTCCCGAGTCGTTATCGCAAGCAGCCTGACGATGGCTTGCTCTGTGGTTTTTACCGCTAACGTGGCCAATGCAGCTGGTCTGCCCAAGCCAGATGCCGCCAAAGGCGAGCAGCTCTACCTGCAAGGTGAGATGTCGCGTGGCGTGCTGGCCTGTGTGACCTGTCACGGGGATGGCGGCAACAGTATTATTCCGGTCAACCCGTCGCTGGCTCACCAGCCGTACGAGTACCTGGTCAAGCAGCTGCACGACTTCCGTGCCAAGGACGAAAAATCCTTGCCTTCCCGTCGTGGCCCTGAAGGCGCCAACAGCCTGATGACCGCCATTGCGGCCGGCATGACCGAAGAAGATATGCAAAACGTGGCGTTTTACCTGTCGCAACAGGCCGTGAACTGGGAACAGGCTGCTAACGCTACCAAAGAAGACACCATGGAACGTGGCCAGAAGATCTGGCGCGGTGGTTTGCCCGAGCGCGGTGTAGCCGCCTGTGCCGCTTGCCACTCGCCTGATGGCGCTGGCATGCCCGGTCAGTTCCCTCGTCTGGCTGGCCAGCATCCTGCCTACATTGCCGAGCAGCTCAAACTGTTCCGCAGCGGCGACCGTGCCAATGGCCCCATGATGCATGACATCGCAGACCGCATGTCGGACGCCGACATTGCTGCCGTGTCGGATTTCGCAGCCGGCCTGCGTTAATCCAATCAGTCCAAGGGGGCCATCGGCCCCCTGACTGTCTGAAGCCTGACATTCGCTTGTGGCCCCAGCTTCCTCTGATGGTCGTGGCGGTTTGGGTGCCTTAACACCGGGCAGTGCCGATTTGGGCCGGGTCTTGTGTTGGTGTTTTGTCCAGTAATCGAACTTTGTGCGCGTTCTGTGCTCAAAGTCTGGATGTTTCCGGTGAAACCCCCCACCTCCTAAGCTAGCCTTTGTGAAAAAAGTATCCCCCATACGTCGCTTTGCGGCCGATTTCCTGGAATTGCTCGGTTCGATGCGCTTTGCCATCAGCTTGCTGATGTTCATCTGCGTAGCCAGCCTGATCGGTACTGTTCTGGCGCAAAATCAGCCCGCTAATACGTATATTGATCAATTCGGTCCGTACTGGTTTGAATTGTTCGATCATTTCTCGATCTGGTCCATCTACAACAGTGGCTGGTTCATGGTCATCATGACGTTTCTGGTGGTTTCAACCACCCTGTGCGTCATCCGCAATGCTCCCAAAATGATCCACGAAATGCGCACCTTCAAGGAGCATGTGCGCGGAGGTAGTCTGAAAGCCTTCCCCCATCGTGTGGAACTGGAAAGCGCCGGGACTCCCGAACATAATCGTGAGCAGGTGCAAGGCTGGTTGCAGTCCCAGGGTTACGCGGTGCGCGTGCGCAAGGACGACGATGGCAGCATGATGATGGCGGCCAAAAAGGGCAGTGCCAACAAGCTGGGTTACATCTTTGCTCACCTGGCGATTGTGGTGATCTGTGTGGGCGGTCTGCTCGACAGCGAATTGCCCGTGCGCCTGCAGGTGTGGCTGGGCGGCAAACAGCCCATTACTGAAAACATGCTGATTTCCCAGGTGCCCGAATCAGGCAGGTTGGGCTTGGGCAATCCCAGTTTCCGCGCCAATATGCTGGTGCCTGAGGGCGCCCGTACTGCCACTGCCGTGGTCAACTCCGGTGAGGGCGTTCTGATTCAACCTTTGCCGTTTGCGCTGGAACTCAAGCGCTTCCTGGTGGAGTACTACTCCACCGGCATGCCCAGCAGCTTCAAGAGTGAAGTGGAAGTCACCGATCCCGTCACGGGCGATACTTTCGAGCGCACTATCGAGGTTAACGAACCCTTGCGTTACAAGGGCGTCACCGTCTACCAGTCCGGCTTTGATGATGGTGGCAGTATTCTCAGCCTGAAGGGTTACCCCTTGGTAGGCCCTGGCTCCAAGACCTTTGCGCTAAATGGCAAAGTGGGCGAAACCGTGGGCATTGCGGCCCAGGAAAGCCCCAACGAGCATGCGTTGACGGTTCAACTGACCGAGCTGCGCCCCATCAACGTGGAAAACCTGACCGAAGGTGATCCTCAGCCCAAGGCCATGATTGAACACGTGGCCGCTGTGACTGGTAGCGCTGCCAACAAGAAAGATCAGAACCTGAAGAACGTCGGCCCCAGCGTGAACTATCGCTTGATCGACGACCAGGGCCAGTCCCGCGAGTTTGTGAACTATATGCTGCCTGTGGAGCTGGACGGCACCTTGGTGTTCCTGGCGGGGATGCGTTTCTCGCCTGCCGAACCGTTCCGTTATGTGCGTTTCCCGGCTGACGACAAGGGTTCCTTGAAAGAATTCATGGATTTGCGTGCGGCGACGCAGAACGAGGCCCTGGTGAGCCAGGCAGCCGAGCGTTTTGCCGAACGTAATTCTTCTTCGCCTGAGCAAAAAGAGTTGATGCTCTCCGCTTCCAGGACCGCTTTGCAGACTTTTGTGCGTGCCGGTTTTGATGGTTTGATCAGCCGTGTCCCCGAGGCCGAGCGCGAGCGTATTCTGGGTTTTGCAATTCCCATGATTCAGTTCACACTGTCGGAATTGCGTGATTTGCTCAGGCAGCAACAAGGTTTGCCAGAGCTGGATTACAGTCAGGAAAATAGCGATGCCAATCGCTGGATTCAGTCTGCTGTACTGGCGTTTGCCAACCTGCCTGACTACCCGGCGCCCGTTATGTTGACCTTGGACAGCTTTGAGCAAGTTCAGGCCAGCGTATTTCAGGTGGCGCGCAGCCCAGGCATGTACATTGTGTACCTGGGTTGTCTGTTTCTGATTATTGGCGTGTTCTCGATGTTCTACATCCGGGATCGCCGCGTGTGGGTCTGGATTCGCCCTCACAACCAAGGCAGCAGTGTAATGGCTGCCATGACATCTCAACGTCGCAACATGGACTTTAACCTCGAGTTTGATCGCCTGAAAGCGGCGTTCAACCGGCTATCTGTCTGACAAGGTGTAGCTACTATGGCGCAGACCCTTTCTTCGGCCACTCCAACAATGTGGCAAGACAATATCGCTTCCAGTGGTGACCGGCGCGGTATCCGTGGCCGTCCGGACTGGTCGGATGTGCTGTTTCTGGTGGTGCTGGCTTTGGGTGCGGCGTATGCGCTCAATGTGTACAGCACCAGCATGGATTACTACGAGAAGATCATTCTGGTGGCGTTCGTGCCGTTTGTGGCCTGGCTGGGGTGGTTGTGGCGTCCGCTACGCACGCTGCTGGTGTTGTCTGGTCTGACGGCTTTGCTGGCGGTCTGGCTGTATAGCACGGGCGATGGTCTGGGCACCGGAGATATTGAAAAGGCCGATTCTGTTTTTCTGCTGAAGTATTTGTTCTCGTCCCAGTCCGCTATTTTGTGGATGTGCGCGCTATTCATTCTGGCTACGGTGATGTACTGGGCTGGTTTTTTCAGCAATACGGCAGCCTGGATGGGTTCGGGGCTGACCTGGGCGGCGATTTATGCCGGGATGACCGGTTTGCTGGTGCGCTGGCGTGAAGGCCACCTGTTAGGTCCCGATATTGGGCATATCCCCGTCAGCAATTTGTATGAAGTGTTTGTGCTGCTGGCGCTGATTACCGCCTTGTTCTATATGTATTACGAGCGTCGTTACAACACGCGTGCCTTGGGTGGTTTTGTGCTGTTGGCGATCAGTTCGCTGGTTATTTTTCTGCTGTGGTATTCCTTCACACGTGATGCGCATCAGATTCAGCCTTTGGTGCCTGCGCTGAAAAGCTGGTGGATGAAGCTGCACGTGCCGGCCAACTTTATTGGTTACGGTACGTTCTCTTTGGCCGCCATGGTGGGCTTTGCGTATCTGGTGAAGGAAAATGGCGAGACGCGTTCGCGTGCCAAGCTGATTCCGGTGTTCTTGCTGGGTGCGATTCTGTGTGCCGAGCCCATGATTTTTGGTTCGCGCGAGTTGTCGCCTACCTGGATGCTATATTTCGGTATCGGTAGTGTGATCGTGGGTACGATTTTGTATTTCCGTGGTCCGATTTCGCGCAAGCTGCCTTCGCTGGAGGTGCTTGATGACATCATGTACCGGGCGATTGCGGTGGGTTTTGCCTTCTTTACGGTGGCGACGGTATTGGGGGCTTTGTGGGCCGCTGATGCCTGGGGCACGTACTGGCAGTGGGACCCGAAAGAGACTTGGGCTTTGATTGTGTGGCTGAACTATGCGGCCTGGTTGCACTTGCGTTTGCTTAAAGGTCTGCGTGGCACGATGGCGGCGTATTGGGCGCTGGGTGGTCTGCTGATTACCAGCTTTGCGTTTCTGGGCGTGAATATGTTCTTGTCGGGGCTGCATTCCTACGGGGAGCTGTAAGTTTTTTTGCTGTTCTGAGGTGCTTGTGTTTGGGCTTCGGAATGGTGGTTTTTGAATTGGGAAACCCGAGTTTGGCTGGATGCCGGACTCGGGTTTTTTTGTGGTTGCTTGTTTGGGGTGTTTGGTGGGGAGGTCTTTGTAGGGGAGATAAGCGCTGGGAGACGCCGCTGGTGTGCTGGGCGGGGGTGGCGGGGCTTGAGCGCTTGCCGGTGCTGCGCACCGGTGCCCTGGTCAGAAGATCGCGTAGGGCGCATCCTGAACTCGCACGATAGTTTGTCCCCCGGACAAACTATAAGCGCCGTGCTCAAACAGCAGGATGCTTGCATCCCTACGCGATCTTCTGCCTGCGGCAAGCACTCTGAATCGCCCCGACACCCCCGCCCAGCACACCAGCGGCTCACAGTGGTTATCTATGTCGCCCCTGACTTTGGAACTAGGCGGGCGGTGGGTGGGTTTCTGGCTGAGTGTGATTGTGGTTTCTGGGGCAGGTGTTGATCGGAAGCGTGTTGTATCGAGGTGGCTCGGCCTAGTCATAGCCAGACTCAGGTGAAGACCTAGACCTAGACCTAGACCTAGACCTGGAACTAGATCTAGATCCAAACCCAAACCCAAACCCAAACCCAAACCCAAACCCAGACCCCAGACCGTCAAAGCCGAAGCTAGCGGGATGTCTGTATCGACCCTCTGTTCTATTTATTGCTTCTGCCTTAGGTGTGCGTCTGCACTTGGAGCGGTAACCGGTTCGAAATGCAAAATTTAGAGTTGGGTATCACGCGATAGTAAGTGAAGCGAAGGGGCCATATGACTCAGGGCTCTGATATGGCTTGGCTGGGTGTTGTGGGGTGATGGCAATGGCATTAGGAAAGCATTTATAGCTTCCACATGGCATTTGAGGCGAGTGCGCGTCGGCTGGTGACGGAGGCTCTGTTATTTGCCACCCGAGCCTTCTATGGGGCTTGGGTGGCTATTTGTTTACATGGCTGGCGGGAATTTATCTTGCGATTCGATCAGGAACTGGCGGGCTGCCGGGTCGTTGACCAGGTCGGGCATGGCTTTGGCCTTGAGCAGGTCTGCCGGGGTGCAGGCTTTGGAGATGATGAAGCCTTGCACGTAGTCCACGCCCAGTTCTTGCAGGGCTTTCAGGGTGGGGACGTCTTCTACCCATTCGGCGATGCTGATCATGCCCAGGTTGTTGGCCAGTTCGACGATGGTGCGCACGATGGCGACATTGGTCTCTTTTTTGAGCATGTCGCAGATCAGGGCGCCGTCGATTTTGATGGCGTCGGCAGGCAGTTCGCGCAGGTAGGAGAAGGAGGTGTAACCGGCTCCAAAGTCATCCAGTGCGATGCGTACGCCCATTTGTTGCAGACGTCGCATGAAGTTGCGGGTGTGCTCCAGGTCGTCCAGGGCGACGCCTTCGGTGATCTCTACACACAGGCGGCGAGCCAGGTGTTCAAAGCGGGCCAGGATGTCAAAGAACCACTGGATGAAGGTGTCGTCGTTCAGCGACACGCCGCTCAGGTTGATGGTGACCCATTGGGTCTTGCTTAGCTGTGCTTCATGTTTGGACATCCACTCCAGCGTGGCCGAGAACACCCATTTATCGATGATGGTAATGGTGCCGCTTTCTTCGGCTGCGGCAATGATGCGGCCGGTGGGGATGAGCTGGCCGGAGGAGTCTCGCACACGCAGCAGCGCCTCGAAGTTCAGGCTGTCCATGGGGCGGCGCAGGGCGGCGATGGGCTGCATTTCCAGATACAGCGCGCGTGATGAACCACCTTCCAGCTCTTCGAACAGGCGCAGTTCTTCAGCGTGTTCCTGCAGGGCGTTGGAGTCCTGCTCGTAGATGATCATGTCCTGGTGCAGGCGGCGGGCGTCGCGGGCGGCTCGGCTGGCGGCGGAGATGGCCTCTTGCGGAGCCATGCCGGGTGCAACTTCGACCAGGCCCAATGTACTGCGCAGGTTGAAGCTGCGGTTGCCAGCCAGCAAGGGATTTTTGTTCAGTGATTCCAGCACGCTATTGGCCAGCTCTCGTGCTTGTTCGGGTTCGCAGTCTTCGAAGATGATGACAAATTCGTCGCTACCGATGCGGCCGATTTTGTCTTTGCTGCGCAGGACCGATTCCAGTTGTTCGCAGACTTTCAGCAGCAGGGCGTCGCCCGAGGAGTGGCCAAAGGTGCCGTTCACATATTTGATGTGATTCAGGTCCAGGTAGGCCAGCAGGCAGGGTTTGTCGTCCTGGCTGCGGCTGAGCAGGCCGTCCAGTGCTTTTTCAATACCACGCTGGTTCAGGACATTGGTGACCGGATCGTTGTCGGCCATCAGACGCAGTTGGCGGTAGGTCTCGGCGCGGGCGGTGATGTCTTGCAGCGAGCCTTCTATGCTCTGGTTGACGATGGCAACGCGCAAGGCGAATTGGCACGGCTGTGCATTGCTGTCGTAGTGGGTGATGGTGACATCCTGGCCATTCTGAGTGCTTTGTGCGACGGCCTTCCAGTCCTGCTCAGGGAAGAAGTCTGTCCAGTAAATGGTGTTTTCACTTGGGTCTGCGTCTATGTTGAGCATGCGGCTCAGCATGGGGCTGATACGCTGAAAGACACCGGATTCGTTCAGGGTGAACATGCCGACGGGGGTCAGCAGGTAGTGGGCCATCAGCTCGTTACGGGCGCGCAGGGATTCGCTGCGGTCTTCTCGCAGGCGTTCACCCACGGCCAGAGCCACCATCAGGTTGGAGAGCAGGAAGGCGATGACGCCGTTGAAGTTCTCCACGAAGCTGGAACGACCAAAAGCCACCAGGAAAATGGCTGAAATCAGCATGCACAAGGCCATGCTCAGCAGCACCAGTTGCCACAGCAGAATGCGCGAGCGGGTATGCAGGAGGATAGATAGCAGCACGGCAGAGACGCAGCACAGCGCGTAAATGGTGCTGATCCACATGACAGGCTGGAACACCGAGGCTGGGGCCAGCAGGGACACGGGCAGCAGGATCAGGCCCAGTATGCCCACCGTAGGCAGCAAGCGTTGCAGGCGGGCGGTGGTGATGGAGTTGCCCAGCAAGACGGTGAACAGGGAGTAGCTCAGGATGAAGTAGCAGGCGATGGTGACCTGACGTAGCGCAGGCATGTACTGCGAGGGCAGCATCTGGCCCAGCCATTGCGTGTCCCAGCCCATGGCCATGGAACCCAAGCGCAGGTTGCCAATCAGCCAGACCGACAGCAGCAGGTAGATCCAGGCCCGGTTGGTGGCGGCCAGTACCAGCATGAACATGGCCATGGTCAGCAAACCGCCTTCCAGCAGCCCTATACCGCGGCTAAGGCGAATGGATGAGTTGCTGATGTCCGCTCTGGCCCAGAGTTGGGCTTGCAAGAGAGTCGGGCGGGAGGTGTCGACACGGCACAGAATGGTGTCAGGATGGTTCGCCTGGCCCAGTTCCAGGGTGTAGCTTTTGACCGGCGCCGGTGACAGGGGAGCAGGCGGGTCCAGTTCGCTATCGCGCAGGGTCTTGCCGCTACGGGCATCTTGACAGTGCAGCGAGGAAATCGGAGAGGCGGGAAAGTGCAGGACTTGTTCTTGCTGGGGGAAGGGAGCAGGCAGGGTCAGCAGGAGCCAATGGGGCTCGCTCAGGTGCAGCCGTTGCCGGGACGGCGCATTTCTCAATCGCGTCAGTAACTCTGGATCCGCATGTTCTTGCTGACTGGCGAGTGCCTGAATGCTTAAGCTTTGACCGGGGGCCGTAGGGTAGCGATTCGGCAGGAACAACAATGCCCATAAAGTGAGCATGATCAGAAACAAAGGGATGACGTAAAGACTCAAGCCGCGAATCAGGCGTTCGCTAGCCGATGTAACGGGCTCAAAGCCGTGTGTCGGTATCCCTGGGGTGGTCATGATGGTGGTACAGCCTCCAGCGCTTACCATCGAACTGTCTGGCCACTGACAGCGAAATCTGTGCTTTCCCGGCTAGGACGCAACAGGCCGGGACTGCTTTGCCTGCTGATGGCAGTGCAGTCCCGGCCTGTTTTACGGTCAGATTCGAGAGTTCTTTAAGGCTGAATGGTTGTTACCTGCATTCTTGCCCCGGCTTTATGGGAGCAATTGTTCGCTGGCAAACAAACTTTCCAGTGTTTCGCGGGGGCGGATCACATGGACTTGATCCCCATCGACCAGAATTTCAGCCGCACGGGGGCGGGTGTTGTACTGGCTGGCCATGGTAAAGGCGTAGGCACCGGCGGACATGATGGCGATCAGGTCGTCCTGTTCCAGCGCCAGCTGACGGTCACGTGCCAGCCAGTCACCGCTTTCGCAGATAGGGCCAACCAGATCGTAGCGGGGGGTGTCCTCGGTCACGGGACGAGGTTCTACCGCTTCCACACTGTGCCAGGCATCGTACAGGGTGGGGCGAATCAAGTCGTTCATGGCGGCATCAATGATGGCGAAGTTTTTGGTCTCGCCATGCTTGAGGTATTCCACGCGGCTTAGCAGCACACCGGCATTGCCCACCATGGAGCGGCCGGGTTCCAGCACGATTTCCAGATGGCCCAGGCCGTTCTTGTCCAGAGCGGCAAAGACTTCGGTCAGCAGCTGGGTGGGGGTCACCAGGGTTTCGTCGGTGTAGCGAATGCCCAGGCCGCCACCCAGATCCAAGTGGGTCAGGTTAACGCCTTGCTCTTTCAGGGCCAGGATCAGCTTGATCAGCTTGTCCAGCGCATCCAGATAGGGGCTGACTTCGGTGATCTGCGAGCCGATATGGCAGTCCACACCCACAATATTCAGGCTGGGCAGCTTTTGGGCGCGTGCATAGATGCGGGGGGCCTGATCAATCGGCACGCCGAACTTGTTGTCTTTCAGGCCCGTGGAAATATAGGGATGGGTGCGGGCATCCACGTCCGGATTCACACGCAAGGAAACAGGCGCTTTCACATTCATGCGTTCTGCAACCTGGGCAACACGCTCCAGCTCGCCTTCGGACTCGACGTTAAAGCACTTTACGCCTGCTTTCAGGGCCGCTTCGATTTCCCAAACCTGTTTGCCGACACCGGAGAACACCACTTTGCCTGGATCGCCACCGGCAGCGATGACACGGGCCAGTTCACCGCCCGAGACGATGTCAAAGCCGGTACCCAGGCGGGCAAATTCTTGCAGAATGGCCAGATTGGAATTGGCCTTCATGCCATAGCACACCAACAACTTGCGGTCCTGACCTGCCACTCGATAGGACTCCCAGGCGTCGCGCAAGGCTTGGCGGGAATACACATACAGAGGGGTGCCGAATTCTTCAGCCAGCTTGTTCAGGGGAACTTGCTCGGCATGCAGCGTGTTGTTCTGAAATTGGAAGTGAGGTGCAACGGTCATGGTGTCGTCAAATAACAGAGGTTAAGCGAGCAGGGCGGAAATCAGCGCGGCGCTGTTTGGGCGTCCGCTGCTTCCTGCGCAGGAGGGTGGTACAAGGGGCCTTTGTAGCCGCAAGCGCTAAGAAAAACGCTTAGTGTCAGCAAGGCCAGCAGGCGGGAGGAACGTAGTTTGTTCATAAGTGATGAGCGAGTGCGGACAATGCAGAACATTATGCCATTGTGAGGGACAAAGCATAAAAAACGCCGGCTAGGCCGGCGTTGGGGTATTGGATTTAGAAGGGGACGAAGGGCTGGGCTTGCGTGCCCGAAGAACCGGAGTCAGAGTCCAGTTGTCGCAGCAGGTCGCCAATACCGTCGTTTTGATCCCCACCGCCTTGTTGCAGGGCGCCGTCACCGGGGGCAGGCAGGCCAACACGGGCAATGGCTTGTCCGGGCGGGAATTCGTCAAAGTAGAAGTCCCCGTTGATGCGCGACAGGCCTGAAGGTGCAGGGCCCGGAGGCACGATGGGCTTGTCCTTGAGCGCGCTGCGCATGTAGTTGATCCAGATTGGCATGGATGCACCACCACCAGTCTCGCCCGAACCCAGGCTGCGGGGCTTGTCAAAACCCATCCAGGCAATGCCGACCAGATCAGGTGTGTAGCCCGCAAACCAGGCGTCTTGCGAATCGTTGGTAGTTCCTGTCTTGCCGCCAATGTCTGTACGCTTCAACTCACGGGAGGCGCGGGCACCCGTGCCGGAGGTCGCGACACCACGCAGCAAATCGTTCATGACATACGCAGTGCGAGCGTCAATGGCGCGAGCCGCTGCGTCCCCGGCCACAATGGGCTTGGCGCGCATGATGACTTTATTGGTGCTGTCGGTGACGTAATCGATCAGATAAGGCTCGGTACGGTAGCCGCCATTGGCAAAGACCGAGTAGGCACCCGCCATTTGCAAGGGGGTCACGCTACCTGCACCCAGAGCCAGCGGCAGCACCGCAGGCTGACGGGCTTTGTCGAAACCGAAGCGAGTCACGTATTCCTGCACGTACTTGGGACCGACGGCCTGCATGATACGGATGGACACCATATTTTTGGACTTGTACAAACCTTGACGCATGGTCAGCATGGGCTCATAGGTACGGCCGTAGTTCTTGGGCGTCCAGGGCTTGGAGCCAGTCTGGGCGGCGGTCAGAACAAAGGGTTCGTCCGAAATCTGGGTGGCAGGGGTCAGGCCGCGCTCCAGCGAGGAAGCGTAGATGAAAGGCTTGAAGGCCGAGCCAGGCTGGCGCCAGGCTTGCGTGACGCGGTTGAACTTCCCGTCGGAGAAGTGGAAACCACCCACCATGGCTTGAATGGCGCCGTCTTGTGGGCGTACCGACACAAAAGCGGCTTGTACCGCAGGCATATTGATCACTTCCCAGTAATCGCCATTGCGGAACAGATAGACCACGGAACCGCGCTGAATGCGTACGTCTGCCTTGGCGTTTTTCACCAAGCCACGAGCGACAATCTTCAGGGCGCGCTTGTCGTTGACGTCAATAATTTGCTGGGCGGTACGGGCTACGCGAATCTGGTTGGGGCTGGCGTCCAGCACCACACCTGTCAGCAGATCGCCCGTGTCGGGATACTTGTCCTGCAAATCATCCAGAATGGAATCCAGCTGCGCGTGGTCGTTTTCAATACCGGCAGGCAGATCCACCTGGCCTTGCGGGCCAGTGTAAGGAGCACGACGGGTGTAATCCAGAATACCGTTACGTACGGCCAGATAAGCGGCTTCCTGATCGGTGGACTTGATCGTTGTGTAGATGTTGAAACCGCGCGAGTACACATTGTCCTGGTAGACGCCGTACAGCAGTTGGCGAGCCAGTTCAGCCGCGTATTCACCGTGGATGGCGTAGCCACCCGCAGGCGTACCCAAGGCCGATTTCACAACGATTTCCTGAGCCATCGCATCCTGGTATTCCTGCTCAGTGATGTAACCCAGGCTACGCATACGGCCCAGCACATAGCCCTGGCGGGTTTTGGCGCGCTCGAAATTGGCAATCGGGTTAAAGCGCGAAGGCGCTTTGGGGATACCAGCCAGCATGGCGGCTTCTGCTGTTGTGATCTCGCCAAGCTGTTTACCCAGATAGGTTCGTGACGCTGCCGCAAAACCATAGGCGCGGTGACCCAGATAGATCTGGTTCATGTACAGATCCAGAATCTGGTCTTTGGACAGCGTGGCCTCAATCTTGAAGGTCAGCAGCAGTTCGTAGAACTTGCGGGTATAGGTCTTTTCCGATGACAGGTAGAAGTTACGCGCTACCTGCATGGTGATCGTACTGGCCCCTTGCGTCTTGGACATATGGGTCATGTTGGCCAGGGCTGCGCGGCCAACACCCATCCAGTCAATCCCGCCGTGCTGGTAGAAACGGTCGTCCTCGGCTGCCAGAATGGCCGATTTCATCACATCGGGGATTTCGTCAAAACGCAACACATTGCGGCGTTCTTCACCAAATTCGCCGATCAACACCTTATCCGCCGTGTAAATGCGCAGCGGCACTCGGGGGCGGTAGTCGATCATGGCGCTGAGATCGGGCAGGTTGGGCCAGGCCAAAGCCAGCGCAAGTGACCCGAGCAGGACGGCACACAGACCAAGCCCCACAAAAAAGACCGAGGTCTTGACGATGAGGCGGGCAAGCCAGGAACCGGAGCTTTGCTCGGGTTTAGAATTGGGGGAGCGGGAAGAAGAACTCATTAGGGCTGATTTTAAAGTCCAAACGCAGCAGGACTGGGCCTCAAACCAAGTATCAATGTAACAAAATAATACTAAGCAAGCGGACTGTGCTTAGGGAAGGCTAATGGGATAATACACAAATGAACCACTCTTTACCCGCCGAGCTGATGCCTGTAGAACATCCTGATCCCTTATCAGACGCCGAGCTGCTCCATTTACAACAAACTGGCCCACGTCCCATTATTTTGGTGGGCATGATGGGTGCCGGTAAAACGACCATTGGTCGTCAATTGGCGCGGGAACTCAAGCGCGAGTTTATGGACCTGGACCACGAGCTGGAAGCCCGTAGCGGCGTGCGAGTGTCCACTATCTTTGAGTTCGAAGGCGAGCAAGGGTTCCGCAAACGTGAATCTGCGGTGCTCGATATTTGTTCGCGCCAGACCGGAATTGTGCTGGCAACGGGAGGCGGGGCCATTTTGTCCGAGGCCAATCGCCAGATCATCAAAGATCGCGGTATCGTAGTGTACTTGTGCGCCACCGTAGACGAGCTGTACCGCCGTGTGGCCCGAGACCGTAACCGGCCGCTGCTGCAAACAGCGGACCCACGCGCCCGCATCCAGGAACTGCTGCAAGCGCGCGAACCCCTCTATGAAGAAGTGGCAGATGTCCGCTTTGAAACTGGCTCGGCGCCAGTCCATCATGCGGTGCGCCACTTATTGTCCCTGTTGAAAGAACGAGGTTGCTAAATGTCTGTAGTGCATGTTGACGCCCAGGGTGGCGCTTATCCCATCCACATCGCCGCCGGGCGTCTGGCGCAGCTTGCAGACACGGTGCCAGCCGATACGTCTGCCATTGCCATCGTCACCAATCCTACGGTGGCGGCCTTGTACCTGGCGGCTGTGAAGGAGGCCCTGGCCGCAACGGGCAAGCCTGTCCATGTGATCGAGCTGCCTGATGGTGAAGCCTATAAGAACTGGGAATCCCTGAACCTGATTTTTGATGCGCTGCTGGGTGGTCACCTGGATCGCAAGGCCCTGATCGTGGCTTTGGGCGGTGGCGTTATTGGCGATATGGCCGGTTTTGCCGCAGCCTGCTTCATGCGTGGGGTGCGTTTTGTGCAAGTGCCGACGACTTTGCTGGCGCAGGTGGACTCCTCAGTAGGCGGCAAGACGGCTATCAACCACCCGTTGGGCAAGAATATGGTGGGCGCGTTCTACCAGCCTATCGCCGTGGAAGTGGACACGGACGTACTCAAGACTTTGCCTGCGCGAGAGATTTCCGCCGGTCTGGCTGAAGTCATCAAATACGGCATGATTTACGATCTGGATTTCTTCAACTGGTGTGAAGAGCAGATCGACCCCATGCGCACGTTGGCACAAGAACAAATCGTCTATGCGATTCGCCGCTCTTGCGAGGTCAAGGCTGAAGTCGTTTCCCAGGATGAACGTGAATCTGGCTTGCGCGCTATTTTGAATTTTGGTCACACTTTTGGCCACGCGATCGAGTCCGGCATGGGCTACGGCCAATGGCTGCATGGCGAAGCCGTGGGCTGCGGCATGATCATGGCTGCCGAGCTATCCGCCCTGGTTAGTGGCTTGCCGGCTCAGGATGTGGCCCGTATCAAAGCCCTGGTGCAAGCCAGCGGATGCCCGATCACACCACCACAATGGCCTGCGGATCGCTGGCTGGAATTGATGCAGGTGGACAAGAAAAATGAAGGTGGCCAGCTGCGCTTTGTGTTGCTGGATAAATTAGGCCATGCCAAGGTGCAGGCGGTCGCGCCTGATGTGGTGCGCCAGGCATTGGCCCGCTTTACAACGGTGGAACAGGAGTAAAACCTATGCAAATGCTTGCCGCTTATGCCTGTCACCCTGAACAGTCCCGCGGTCGGCGTTATGCAGAGGCAGCGCCCCAAGGCCGTAACGCCTTTCAGCGGGACCGTGACCGGATTATTCACTGCAATGCCTTTCGTTTGCTGGAATACAAGACCCAGGTTTTCATTAACCACGAAGGTGATTTATTCCGAACACGATTGACGCATAGTCTGGAAGTGGCTCAGCTGGCGCGGGCCATTGCCCGCAATCTGGGCTTGCACGAAGATCTTATCGAAGCCATCTCCCTGGCCCATGATCTGGGCCACACCCCATTTGGTCACGCAGGTCAGGACACCCTGAACAGCTGCATGCAAAGCCTGCGCCCCGAGGCGGGGGGCTTTGAGCATAATCTGCAAAGTCTGCGTATCGTGGACGAGCTGGAAGAGCGTTACGCCGCCTTCAATGGTTTGAACCTGTGTTTTGAAACCCGCGAGGGGATTTTGAAGCATTGTTCGCTCAAGCACGCTCGCGAGTTGGGCGAGGTGGGCCAGCGCTTTATTGATCGCACCCAGCCATCGCTGGAAGCACAAATGGCCAATCTGGCCGATGAAATTGCTTACAACAATCACGATATTGATGACGGTTTGCGCTCCGGTCTGATCCGCTTGGAACAATTGCTGGAACTGCGCCTGTTCAACAGTCATTACGAGCATGTACAGGCCCAATATCCGGGCTTGAGCGGTCAACGTTTGGTGGCGGAGATTATCCGCGGCATGATCAACACGCTAGTGGTGGATTTAACGGAAACCACGCGTGCCAAGCTGGAAGAGCATAGGCCTGACAGCGTGGATGCGATTCGCCATCTGCCTCGTTTGGCCGGATTCTCGCCAGAGATGCGGGCGCAGGCTGATGAGCTCAAACGCTTCTTGCACGCGAATCTGTATCGCCACTACAAGGTGGTGCGCATGATGAGCAAGGCGCAGAATATTGTGCGTGAACTGTTCCACGCTTTTCTGGATGATCCTCGTTTGCTGGCGGCGGAGCATCGCCGTGAAGACCCGATTGCTCAGGCCCGTGCCATTGCTGATTACATCGCTGGCATGACGGACCGCCACGCTATTCGCGAGCACGACGCTATCTTCAAGATGTAGGTTTTGCAGCCTGTGGCTAAGTCCCGCGATCTGCTATCTGCCAGTAGCCGTGTGCTATTCAGGAGCTCTTCTTCATTGATAAAGCGCCAAAAAACCGTATTTTTTGGTGTTTGGGGCCTGAACAGAGTGGCCTTTTGAGAGAGACAGTCTTTAGCGCTGCAATAAAGGCTTCAAATAGCGCCCTGTATGGCTTTGCTCACAGGCAGCAACCGTCTCCGGGGTGCCTTGCACCACAATCTGCCCACCGCCCTGGCCGCCTTCCGGTCCCATGTCCACAATCCAGTCTGCCGTTTTGATCACATCCAGATTGTGCTCAATCACGACCACGCTATTGCCAGACTCAACCAGCTTGTCCAGAACTTCCAGCAGGACAGCTATGTCTTGAAAGTGCAGGCCAGTTGTTGGTTCGTCCAGCACGTACAGCGTCTGGCCGGTGCTGCGTTTGGACAGTTCCAGTGACAATTTCACCCGCTGTGCTTCACCACCAGACAGGGTGGTCGCGCTTTGACCTAGGCGGATGTAGGACAGGCCTACATCAATCAAGGTAGTCAGTTTGCGCGCAACGGCAGGGACCGCATCAAAGTATTCCAGTGCCTGCTCAACCGTCAGGTCCAGCACTTCGCTGATATTGCGGCCACGGTAGCGAATATCCAGCGTCTCGCGGTTGTAGCGTCGGCCCTGGCAGACATCACAAGGTACATACACGTCAGGCAGGAAGTGCATCTCTACCTTGACCACGCCGTCGCCCTGGCAGGCCTCGCAGCGGCCGCCCTTGACGTTAAAGGAGAAGCGACCTGGGTCGTAACCGCGCAAACGTGCCTCTGGCACGCTGGCGAACAGCTCACGAATGGCGGTGAACATGCCCGTGTAGGTGGCCGGATTACTGCGCGGGGTACGACCAATCGGGGTTTGATCGACGTTGATGATCTTGTCGAAATGCTCCAGGCCTTCCATGCGCTCGTAGGGCGCCGGTTCGGCATGGGCACGGTGCAGCAAATGCGAGAAAGCGGTTGCCAGCGTGTCGTTGATCAGCGTGGACTTGCCCGAGCCGGACACGCCCGTAATGCAGACCAGTCGCCCAGCCGGAATCGCCAAATCAACGGACTTCAGATTATTGCCGCTGGCACCGTACAGACGCAGCCAGTTCAGGCTGTCATCCACTGGACGTCGTTTGGGGACAGCAATCTGGCGCTTGCCGGACAGGTACTGGCCAGTCAGAGAATCGGGGTTCTGGGCCAGCTCTGCGGGCGAGCCTTGAGCCGTGATCTGACCACCATGTTCGCCAGCGCCGGGGCCCATATCGATGACATAGTCGGCGGTGCGTATCATGTCCTCGTCGTGCTCGACCACAATCACGCTATTGCCCAGGTCCCGCAGGTGTTGCAGGGTCTGGATCAGCTTGTCGTTATCGCGCTGGTGCAGGCCAATGGAGGGCTCGTCCAGCACATACATCACGCCGGTCAGACCGGAGCCGATCTGGCTGGCCAGACGAATACGCTGTGCCTCGCCACCGGAAATGGTGTCGGCGCTGCGGTCCAGAGACAGATAGTTCAGACCCACATTGTTCAGAAATTCCAGCCGCAGCTGGATTTCACGCACGATGCGGTCGGCAATTTCTTTTTTCGCGCCTGTTAGTGACAGACGCTCGAACCAGGCCAGGCAGTCAGACAGAGCCAGGGCTTCGACTTCATAAATGGCCAGACCTTTGGCTTGTCCCTGAGTTGTGGAGCTGGTTTGCGTGCACTGTGCAGCATTGTCAGACAGCGTGTCGACATGGATGGCTGCTGGGTTGGCAGACGCGGTGCCTGCATGATGCTTGCACCCTGCATGGCTGGGAACGGGATCGTCCCCAATGCGGACGTGACGCGCCTCCAGACGCAGACGTGCGCCATGGCAGGCCGGGCAGGTCTGGGTGCGACGCAGCTTGTTCAGTTCCTCGCGCACGGCGCTGGAATCGGTCTCCGCCCAGCGACGCTGCAGATTCGGAATCACCCCTTCAAATGGGTGCGTTTTTACCGTAGTGCGGCCCTTCTCATTCAAATAGAGAAAGGGAATTTCCTCCGCGCCGGAGCCATACAGCACGGTGCGGCGCAGTTCTTCGGGTAGAGACTCGAAGGGAGCCTCTATATCAAAGTGATAATGAGCCGCCAGACTGGTCAGCAAGGTGTAGGTAAAGGCATTGCGTCGGTCCCAGCCCGCAATGGCACCGCCCGCCAGACTCAGTTCCGGGAAGGCCACCACGCGTTCGGGATCAAATACATCTACTTGCCCCAGGCCACTACAGTCCGGGCAGGCACCTGCCGGATTGTTGAAGCTGAACAGGCGTGGCTCCAGCTCGGGCAGGGAATAGTCACAGACCGGGCAGGCGTAGTGGCTGGAATAGGGCTGCTCCACTCCATTGTCCAGATTGACCACCAGACAACGGCCATTGCTGGTGGACAGGGCGGTTTCCAGGCTTTCTGCCAGACGTTGCTGGCTATCGGGCCGGATACGCAGCCGGTCTATCACCAGGTCCAGATCGTGCGCCTGCTGGGCATCAAGCGCAGGCAGATCTTCAATACTGGAAATTTCGCCGTCTACCCGTACCCGCACAAAGCCCTGGGCTTGCAGGCCACGCAGCTCCAGTTGCAGATCACCCACCAGACCGCGATGCATGGGAGCCAGTACGGCAATGCGGGTTTCAGGCTCCCATTGCAGAATCTGGTCTACCATCTGGCTCACGCTATGAGCTTGCAGGGCCAAGTGGTGTTCCGGGCAGTAAGGAGTGCCGACGCGCGCGTACAATAGACGCAAATAATCGTGGATTTCAGTAGTGGTTCCCACGGTGGAACGCGGGTTATGGCCTGCTGCCTTTTGCTCGATGGCGATGGCAGGCGACAAACCTTCGATCAAGTCCACATCTGGCTTGTCCATCAGTTGCAAAAACTGACGTGCATAAGCGGACAGGCTTTCCACATAGCGCCGCTGGCCCTCGGCATACAAAGTGTCGAAGGCAAGAGAGGATTTCCCAGAACCGGACAGCCCCGTCAGCACGACCAACTGGTGGCGTGGCAGGTCTACGGAGACATTTTTCAGGTTGTGGGTACGGGCACCACGAATGCGGATGGCTTCCATCGCTTTATTTAGGCTTGTCAAAAGGCAACTTGCTACTATAGCGCGTTGCGTCAGAATTTATGTGAACGGGTATCCGGGCTCTCTGCTAGCCCAGTTGTGACAGAGTATTAAATGAGTACACACCAAACCATGAATACGGCCGGATCGCGCCCAGCGCGCCTGAGTCTGACTCAGCAAGAGCGCAAGGCCAGCATCCTGCTTGCCCTGTTGTTTGCCTGTCGAATGCTGGGTCTGTTTTTGCTGACCCCGGTCTTTGCGGTTGCAGCCCATTCCCTGCCCGGCGGTAACGACGCCGCCCGTGTGGGTCTGGCATTGGGTGCCTATGGTCTGACGCAGGCTGTCTTGCAGATTCCCTTGGGGATGGCATCGGACCGTTTTGGACGCAGGCCGATTATCGTCATCGGCATGGCCTTGTTCGTGATCGGTGGGGTGATCTCCGCACTGGCCCAGAGTATTGACTGGGTGACGGTAGGCCGCTGTATTCAAGGTCTGGGGGCAGTTTCAGCGGCAATTTCCGCCTGGGTTGCCGACTCCACCCGTCCCGAAGTGCGCACACGTGCCATGGCCATGGTGGGTGGCTCGATTGGGCTGTCTTTTGCTGTATCGCTGGTGCTCTCGCCAGTGCTGGTGGGGCAATTTGGTTTGTCGGGACTGTTCTGGGCCATCAGCTTGCTGGGCTTTGTCTGCTTGTTGATTGCCGCTTTTGTGGTGCCCAGCGCACCTAAAGCTCCTGCGTCGATTGTGCAGGTCACCGCCGGACAGGTTCTGCGCCATATGGACTTGCTGCGCTTGAACTTTGGCGTGTTCTGTCTGCACTTTATCTTGATGTCTCTGTTCATTGTGGTGCCGGGCATTCTGGCTACCTTGGGTGGCTACGGCACTCAGGATTTGTGGAAGGTGTACCTGCCCGTTATCCTGGTTTCCTTTGTGCTGATGGTGCCAGCGGTGTTCTGGACAGAGACCCGCAAGCGTCACAAGCATGCGCTGGAACTGTCTGTGTTGCTGCTGATTGTGGTGCTGGCCGTGATGCCATGGGCGCGCGATTCGCTGGTTCCCATGGTGGCTGCGCTGACCTTTTTCTTCATCGGCTTTAATGTGCTGGAAGCCTTGCAGCCTTCTTTGGTGTCGCGTGTGGCACCACCAGAATACAAAGGGTTGGCGCTGGGTTTTTACAACACCTCCCAGTCCCTGGGCGTATTTGCCGGCGGCCTGATCGGCGGCATCCTGGCAGGGCGAGGGCTCACTCAATGGGTCTTGTGGACCGGCGCAGCCTTGGCTTTGCTCTGGTTGCTGACAGCACGCGGTTTCAAAGACAAATATTAAAAGGCGTTGCCTGTTACGCTTGTGCAAAGACGTGGCAGGCAGCAACAAGTAAAGTGGCCGGATTGGCCTCAAGAATCAAGAGCTGGACGTAACAGGTGACACCGTCGGGTGCTCAGCTATATACGCCGTTCAAGATGCCGTAACGGGATCGTTTGCATGGATAAAACTGCCCTCCCTGGAGTGGGGAGGGAGTGTTAATTAAGGCACGAATCCACGATAATACGGCTTGATATCGAATTTTTGACTACAGGATTTTTTTCATGGCATCGGTAAATAAAGTCATTCTGGTGGGCAATCTTGGCCGCGACCCAGAAGTACGCTACAGCGCAGAAGGATCGGCCATCTGCAATATTTCCATTGCCACGACTTCGCAGTGGAAAGACCGTACCTCCGGCGAGCGCCGTGAGGAAACCGAATGGCACCGTGTGGTGTTCTACAACCGTCTGGCTGAAATCGCGGGTGAGTACCTGCGCAAAGGCCGTCCCGTTTACGTAGAAGGTCGCCTGCGCACCCGTAAATGGACAGGTCAGGATGGTCAGGAGCGTTTCACGACCGAGATCATCGCCGAGCAAATGCAAATGCTGGGTGGCCGTGACGGTGGTGATATGGGCGGCGGCAGCATGGGTGGTGGCGAATACGGTGGCGGCGGTGGTGGTGCACCAGCTCCGCAACGTGCTCAGCGCCCAGCGCCTCAGCAACAGCAGCAACAACAGGCCCCACGTAATAACGCTCCTATGTCGGACAATCTGGCCGATATGGATGACGATATTCCGTTCTGAGGTCTCTAGCTCTTAGCGGGCCTCAAGATCAAAACTCTGGCAAGCAGATGCTTGCCAGGGTTTTTTTTCGTTCGTACAAACACCAATGTGTACCAACATCCATTCTTGTATACAATCCATAAAAAATGAATGCAAAATAGGAAAGCAATGACCACGATCAAAACAGCAAGTCACAGCGATGGGGTGTATGAGTCGGTGCGGGCTCACGTTCTTGGCCTGGTGAAGGATATTGATGAACCCGTGCGGGTTCGGGAAGAAGAGCTGGCCAAGATGCTCAATGTCAGCCGCACGCCGGTGCGCGAAGCGCTGCTGCGTCTGGGGCAGGAGGGCATTTTGACCATGGAGCCTCGGCGCGGAGCCTTGCTCTCGCCTTTGACCAAGCAGGACTACATCGAATGGCTGAAGTTGCGTATTGAACTGGAAGCCTTTGCGGCGCGTGAAGCTGCTTTGAATGCCTCGCAGCGGGACGTGGATGCCTTGCGCGCTCTGTTTGCGCCCTTCAATCAAGACAATGTGGAAGAGCGTGTCAGCGAATACGCAGCAGCCAATGTGGAGTTTCACGCCGCCATCATGCGTCTGGCTGCAAACAGCTTGCTGGAGAAGGTGTGGAAGTCCTTTGGGCACCGCGACATGCTCAAGACCAAAACCATCGAGCGCTTGAAACGTGCACATGAGTCTTTGGCCGAGCATCTGGCCATGATCGACGCGATTGAAAAACGGGACGCGGCGCTGGCAGATCGCCTGGCGCGTGAGCACGTTCAAGGGCTGCTGACGCAAACCTTGAACAGTTCCAACAACATCCGATAAGGAGGTTTGCTGTCATGAAGTTACTGACCTTTGTAGCCGCAGGGGAAACGCATTTGGGCGGAATGCTGGACGATGATCGGGTGGTAGACCTGACGCAGGCCTGGGGGATGTACGAGCATCCCTTAAGTGCTCGGCAAGCGCCCACTGAAGTCATCGATGCCATTTTTATGGGTGACGAGATCCTGATCAGCCTGCAACTTTTGATGGAGCAGGCAAGCCAGGCCAAGGCTCCCGTCCATGCCGCTGAGGATCTGTGTTTTCTGGCTCCTGTGCCGAACCCGGCTAAAAACATTTTCTGTGTGGGACGCAATTACCGTGCCCACATCGTGGAAGGCAATCTGGCACGTGGTCGCGCGGCGGATGATTTCCCCAAAGCACTGGAGTTTTTCAGCAAACCGCCCACTACGGTGGTGGGCCATCAGGCCCTGGTCAGCCGCCATGCGGCCCACACCAAAATGCTGGATTACGAAGTGGAGCTGGGCATTGTGATCGGCAAGGAAGGCCGGGACATTCCGGTTGAAGACGCGCTGGATTACGTCTTTGGCTACACGGTGATCAACGATATTACGGCGCGCGACCTGCAAGCACTGCATGGCCAGTGGTTCAAGGGCAAGTCTTTGGACGGCACCTGCCCGATTGGGCCGGTAGTGGCACTGAAAACGTCCATCGCAGATCCCAACGCGCTGGATCTTGAATTGGAAGTGAATGGCGAACTGCGCCAATCGGCCAATACGTCGGACATGTTGTTCGATGTGCCCAACATCATCGCCCAGTTGTCGGCGGGCATGACCTTGGAGCCGGGAGACATTATTGCGACAGGTACACCTTCCGGGGTGGGTTTTGCCATGCAACCTCCGCGCTCTTTGGAACCAGGCGATGTCATCAAAGCTCGCATCCCCGCTATTGGCGAGCTGGTCACTACTATTGAGTAAGGTTGACGACTATGCGCTTCAAGTTAATTTTGTCAGGCGTGGCTGCATTAAGCGCTTTAACGGCTGTGCCTTCGCTTGCGGCGGCACAGGACTATCCCACCAAACCTATCACCATCATTGTTCCGTTCCCGGCGGGCGGCACACTGGATAACCTGACCCGCAGTCTGGCGCAGAAAATGTCGGATGATTTCAAGCAGCCCGTCATCATCGACAACAAACCCGGTGCCGGTACGGTGATTGGTACTGAAATCGTGGCCCGTGCCGCGCCGGATGGCTACACCCTGGGGATGGTGGCAAACAGTTTTGCCATTAATCCCAGCCTGTACGACAACCTGCGTTACGACACGGTGAAGGACTTTACGCCGGTTAGCTGGGTGGCCTACACGCCGCACTTGCTGGTGGCGAACCCGGATGTGCCGGTCAAGAGTCTGGCGGATGTCATTGCTACGGCGAAATCCAAACCGGGTGAGCTGTCCTTTGCTTCCTTTGGTGCAGGTACGTCACCGCATATCGCCATCGAACGTTTGAAGTCAGAAGCCAAGATTGATGTGCTGCATATTCCGTACAAAGGCCAGGCCCCGGCGTTGAACGATTTGCTGGGCGGTCATGTGGACATGATGTTTGCCAATACGCCCGATGTTTTGCCCCACGTGAAATCCGGCAAGCTGCGTGCGATTGCACTGGCGAATGACGCTCGTCTGGAATCCATCCCGGACGTGCCTACCTTCAAAGAAGCAGGCGTGGACAATATGAACTCCAACTCCTGGTATGGCGTGATTGTGCCTTCCGGTACGCCAGCACCGATTGTGGAGAAACTGAGTGCTGAATTTGTCCGCATTGTGAACCTGCCTGAAATCCGCGAGCGCTTGTTGGCTCAAGGTCTGGAACCGGCGGGTACGACCTCGGCCGAGTTTGCCGAGTATCTGAAGTCTGAAATGGAAATGGCCGCCACAGTGGTAAAAGCCTCCGGCGCCAGCGTGCAGTAAACCCTCAACGAGTACGAAAGAGCCCAGAGAGCTCAAGCTACTCACCAGGAGATGAACATGATCAAAGAAATTATCCGGTCCGACAAAGTGACTCCCCCTCGTGCCCCCTTGTCGCCTGCTGTGCGATCCAATGGCTTTGTGTTTGTGTCGGGCCAGCCAGGCTTTTTTGACGATCGCCAGATTGCTGAAAACGACTTCGACGCCCAGATGCATCAGGTCATGGCCAATGTGAAAGCCCTGCTGGAAGAGGCGGGCTCCAGCCTGGACCATATCGTCAAAGCCAATGTGATTCTGAAGAACGCTGGTGACTTTGCTCGCATGAACGAGATCTATCGCACTTACTTCAAGGACGGCGAATACCCGGCCCGCACCACGATTGCTGCGGATATGGGGAACCCCTTGTTCCTGCTGGAAATTGAATGCATCGCCGCCGTCGCGGAATGATGAAATGAAAAAAGGCCGACATGAAGTCGGCCTTTTTTATTCAGAATGCTCCTTGAGCGGAACGTCGCAAGGTAATCAACCCTGCACCAGTCAAAACCGCAAAGATCGCGCCAGCGGCAAAGGTGCCTTGAAAGCCTATGGTATCCCAGAGCACACCAGCGATGACACTAGCCAGCAGCAGGGCGACGCCGGTCAGCAAATGGAACATGCCAAAGGCAGTGCCACGCAACTCGGCGGGGGCGTTGTCGGCAATCAGGACGTTGAACAGACCTTGAGTAAAGCCCATGTGCAGGCCCCACAGGGCAACCCCCAGGCCCAGGCCAAGCAGACCAGGAACTAAGGCCAGCACCAGATCGGCTGCAATGAGAAGAGCTACGCCGATCAAGAGCAGATCGGTCTTGCGCATGCGATCCGACAGCACACCTGCAGGGTAGGCAGATAAAGAAAAGGCCACGCCCATGACAACCAGGACCGCAGGAGCCCACATGGGCGGCAAACCGCTGGCTTCACCACGCAGGATCAGGAAGGCTTCGCTGAAACGGGCCAGGGTAAAGGCCAGACCGATAGCGACAACCCACCAGTAGCGGGAACCCAAGCGGCCGAGGTCTTCCCGATTCAGAGGCAATTTGCGGGGGCGGGTGTTGGCGGGCAGTTTGGGCTCGCGCACAAAGAACACCAGGATGGCGATGGCTATAAAAGCGGGCAGCACGGCGATCCAGAAGATCAGCTGGTAGTTGTTGGCGGTCCACCACATCAGGCCGATAGCCAGCAAGGGGCCAACAAAAGCACCAATGGTATCCAGGGTCTGACGCAAGCCGTAGGCGGCACCTCGCATTTCCGGCGGGGTCACATCTGCGACCAAGGCATCGCGTGGCGCACCGCGTATGCCTTTGCCGATACGGTCTACAAAGCGGGCACCAACCAGCCAGTCCAGCGAGTTCGCCAGCGGGAAAATGGGTTTGGTCAGGGCTGCCAGGCCATAGCCAATGACTGCCAGCAGTTTGCGCTTTCCAAAACGATCGCTGACCGCGCCGGAAAACACTTTCATGATGGAGGCGGTGGCTTCGGCAATACCTTCGATAAAGCCGACGGCCAGTACCGATGTGCCCAGGACGGTAACCATGTAAATGGGCAGCAGGGCGTGGATCAGCTCCGAAGAAATATCCATGAACATGGACACAAAACCCAGCGCCCAGACGCTGCGGTGAATTTTGGCTCGAGGCACGTCGGCAGCCGGTGTGAACGCCGGATTAGCGGTTTTCTTCATGAGTGTCGTAGACCATTTGGGCGTACTCATCCAGCCGTGCCTTGCAGTCTTGCAGGCGCTCTTGAGCGACCTGTGCCAGGGGGGCGCCATAAAAATCCAGCTTCTGGATTTTCTCGTACCAGTTTTCCAGCTTTTTCAGGTCGGTTTCTTCTTCGTCCAGCTCGGCGTAGGTGAATTTCTGAATCGAAATTTCCTTGGCGATTTCCACTTCAAAGTCTTTGCAGCGCCCCAGCAGCTCCTGGTATTGCTCATTGCGGTCGTCCGTAAAACGGGCGATGACTTTGTCCTCTTGTGCCTTGTCCAGAGCAATGGTCTCCAGCAAGACGCATTCACCTTCCATGGTGGTGATGTCGTTTTCCAGCACCTTCAGACGGCGCACATGCTCGTCGGTTTTGGGCAGGACGCATACCCCATTTTGCAGATACACCGCACCCAGCGCTTTCAGGCGCCGCCATAAGGCCAGCCGTTTTGCACTGGGTTCAGGGGGGACTTTATAGGTCAGTAACAGCCAGCTCATTGAAGTCATGATCTTGATTTTAAAGTAACGACCGTTTCATATTAATTGAACTGAATGAATCTGAAAAGAAGCAGTGAGGTATGAGCGCTGGAGCAGGGATTTGCCTGCTGTTGTCTGAACAGAGCTCGGATTCTGTATCCAAGTGTTTGGTCTTGTATCTCTGCTTGAACAAGAACGCGGCTCTTTATCTTGGGGAAAACCAGTAAAAAATTTCGTGCCAAGCCCGCATGCCATGTGAGGTTGAACAGTTTTCAGACGGCCTGATTTTTGGCTTTCTGGCCTTGAAATGCGGGTCTATTTGCTACTGGTAACTGCGGTTTTGCGCTTTCCAAGCCAAGGAGCAATGGCTACCATGACAACACCTATCCACTTTGTTCAGTTTCTTGCACGACCGGTCTCGACCACAAGCAGCGTGCGGACTTCAAGCCCAGGTTTAGGTAAAGCGCTTGTCCCAAGGACAAGCTCTTGTTGGTTATGGAGTCAGTGTGTTCGTTTCCGGTTGTTGCGCGATACAGCGCCGCACTTTCGCGGTGGGAATCAATACGGAGGAATGCAATGAATAAGCAGAAAGCTGTCAAACCAAACCAAGGTCCAATCGATGTTGCCGCTATCCGCGCGGCTGCCAAGAAGTTTGTGGACGATGGGGCGGTGGCATCCGGCTACAAGGGCAACCGTGAAGAAATCATTCAGATGCTCAATGAGGCCCTGGCCACCGAGCTGGTCTGTGTGATGCGCTACAAGCGCCACTACTTCACCGCTACCGGCTTGAACAATGAGCCTATCAAAGCCGAGTTTCTGGAACATGCCCAGCAGGAAGCCGAGCATGCGGACCGCATTGCCGAACGTATTGTGCAACTGAACGGCGAGCCGGATTTCAACCCCCAGAACCTGGTCCAGCGCAGTCATGCGGAGTATGACGATAGCGGCGATATCAAATCCATGATTCGCGCCAACCTGATTGCCGAACGTATTGCCATCGAGTCCTATCGCCAGATGATCGAGCGTATTGGTGATACCGACCCGACCACCCGCCAGATGCTGATTGAAATCATGGCAGTGGAAGAAGAGCATGCCGACGATATGGGCGATCTGCTGGATATCTAAGTTATTTGCACAGACGCTCACCAAAACCCCGGTATTTTCCGGGGTTTTTTTCTGCCTGAATCCTGAAAAGGAGTACAGTAGCGGCTTTCCTACCTATCGGTAGGTAGTTTTAAGTATCGGCGCCATATACGGGGGTGTGAGCGTGTTTGAACTTCTGTTCTTTCGCAGTGTAGAGGGTGCAACATGAGCGGGCTGTCGCGTAGCAGGGGCTTGGCCTGGCCTTTGATCTTGTTGCTGGCCTTGTTGACGGCCCTGGATGCCATGGCCATCGATATGTATTTGCCGGGCATGCCTGCCATTGCGCAGGAGCTAGGCGTTTCTGCGGGGCGTATTCAACAAACCCTGTCCGTGTTTCTGGCTGGCCTGGCGTTGGGGCAGGGTATTTATGGTCCCTTGTTGGACCGCTTCGGGCGTCGAGTCCCCTTGCTGCTGGGTGTGGTGATTTTTGTGGTGGGCTCGGTTTTTGGTGCTTTGGCCACATCGGTTGAAGCCTTGTTGGCAGCACGTTTTATCCAGGCGTTAGGCGCCGCAGCGGGCTTGGTCACACCGCGTGCCATTGTGGCGGACTTGTGCGATGTAAAAGAGTCGGCAAGCATCTTTTCCCTGCTGATGCAGGTGATGATGATTGCACCGATTGTGGCCCCTATCCTGGGCGCGTATCTGTTGAGCCATGCGGATTGGCGGGCCATATTCTGGATGCTGGCCTTTTTAGGAACGTTGGGTTTGTTGTGGGGGCTGAAGGCCATCCCGGACTCCCTGCCGGTGACACAGCGTGTGCCTTTGAATCCTGGCCATATTGTGCGCGCCTATGGGCGGGAGCTGCGCAACAAGGCCTTCATGGCTTATACCGGTTCCGGCGGTTTTGCGTTGGCTGCCTTGTTTGTCTATATCAGCGGCTCGGCCTTTGTGTTCACACAGCATTTTTCCTTGTCGCCTGCCGTGTTCAGCTATGTGTTCGCTGGTAACTCGGTGGCACTGGTGCTGGGTGGGGTCGTCAGCAATTACTTGTTGAAGGCCGGGATGCCTACCTCTCGGGTACTGGCCTTGGGGCTGATTGTTCATACGGCTTCAGCTTTGCTCTTGTATGGGGCGGTGCAAGCAGACGTGGCGGGCCTGATCCTGTATGCCGCCTTGATCGCCATTTCGGTCGGCTCCTTAGGGATGGTGTTTGGCAACGTAACGGCCTTGACCATGGATGTGGCTGGCCCGCAGGCTGGGACGGCTGCCGCCTTGATGGGCATGTTCCATTACCTGATTTCGGCGGTGGTGGGCTATATCGTCAGCCTGGCGGTGCCCGGGCCGCAGGTCTTGCCGCTGGCCATTGGCGGCTGCGGACTGCTGTCGATCCTGCTGTACGTCCTGGCTGGTCGTTGCCACACGGTGACAAGATCGGTCAGTGAACTGGGGGCTGTAAAATAGACAGTTGCTGCGGGCCGCGATGGCGGCCTTGATACTTGGCCTTTGACTGAGAGCTTGTTGGACTGTGAGCAAAACCACTACTGAAAAACTGCAGGATGCCGCGTTGGCGCGTTTTGCCGTTCAGGGCTTTGATGCCACCACCATGAACGAGATTGCCGCTGATGTAGGCATTAAAAAGCCCTCGGTCTATGCCCATTTTCGTAACAAGGACGAGCTGTTCCTGAGCCTGATTCCAAAGATTGTGGAAGATGAGTTGAACCATGCCCGTCAGGTTCTGCACGGAGGCGAAGGGATCAAGCAGCAGTTGCGGGCCTATCTGGAAGGAATACAGGAGCGTTTCGAGCAATCGCATCAAGTACGTTTCTGGATTCGCACCTTGTTTGCGCCGCCTGTGCATTTGTACGATGTGGTGATGGAACCCATGCATGTGTTCATGGCGGATCTGGAAGGCATCATCCATCGGGCCCTGGCACAGTCTGCCCTGGCCAGGCCTGAAATGGGCTTGAGTGTAGATACCTTGGCCATGACTTACATGGCCTTGATCGACAGCCTGCAAAGCGAGCTGTTATTTGGTGGTGCGCGCAAGTACCAGCGGCGTCTCGAATCGGTTTGGCTAGTCTTTGAGGCGGCATTGAGAACGGACCGCCCTGCTTGATCAGACCTTCTCGCCGTTCTGCGCGTCCTGATAGGCTTTGGCCGCATTGTGCACGTGCTGGGTGGCCAACAGGTTGGCCAGATCGCCATTACCGGCCACAACCGCATTGAGAATCTGGGAGTGATCTTCCCAGTTCTGGCGGATGCGCTGCAAATTGCTGGGCGCAAATAACAAGGCGGTGCGATCTCGCAGAGAGCGCATCAGCTCGGTCAGCACGATATTGCCCGACATGGTGGCCAGAGTTTCATGAAACTGGCGGTTCAGGGATTTGAGCAAATCCAGATTGCCGGCATCCATGGCTTCATGGCCCTGGCTCAAAATGGTTTGCAGCTTTTCGATATTGGCCGGGTCCCGGCGCTGGGCGGCCAGTTTTGCATTCAAGCCTTCCAGCGTGGCACGCACTTCAGCCATGTTGTAGGCAATCTCTGCCGACAGGACGGCCACAGAGGCGCCACGTCGTGGTTCGATAGTGACCAGCCCTTCGGAGGCCAGCTCGCGCAGGGCCTCTCGTACAGGAATACGCGACACACCCAGCTCGCTCGCCAATTTTCCTTCCACCAGACGGTCGCCTGGATGGAATTCACCACTCAGGATACGTTCACGTAACTGGTCGCGTATCACCGCAAACAGTGACGCGTGTTGATCGCCCAAGCGACGGTTATCTGTATCGCCAAGGGAATGGGGGAGGTGGAAACTGGGGATATTCATGGTGCGACCTGTGCAATCGGGCAGAAGGGCCAGACACGATTATACGGTGTGAACGCACTTTTCTGAATATGGTATACAGTTTGCGGCCTAAGCATTATTGCCACAGCGTACGGGTAATCAAGACCACGGCACTTAGAGAGCAAATTCCCAGTAGCAGCCTACGCATCAACGGCAGGCTGACTTTATGACGTAGTTGCCCCGATAGCGTGAAGCCCAGCAGCATGAAGGGGTAGAGCACGATGCTGAGCATTGCCTGTTGCAAGGAGAACAGGCCCGACACAATAAGCAGGACCAAGGACAGGCTTGCGCCCAAAAACAAAATAAGACCCAATGAAGCCCGTAGCTGTGCAGGAGCCAGATTTTGCATGGCAATGGCCAGAGCGGGAGCGCCTACTGAGGTCAAGGTTCCCATGATGCCCGAGGCGATGCCCGCCAGGATCATGTTTCGTTTGGAGGCCAGGATGCGCAAGCCCCAGGCACTCAGTGCGACTGCCACCAGAATGGCAAGGGCAAAACCCAGGTTGACTGCTTCTATGGGGAGTTGCGTCATGGCCAATATGGCAATGATCGATCCGGTGGCACGCCCACCCAGTGCACAGACAACGACATTGGGCACGATATGTTGACGCTCTCGCAAGGCGGCCAGCAAAGAGACACTGCCACCCAAGGCCAGTAGGGGGCCTGGAACCAACTGCGGAAATACCAAGGCGGCAATCGGCGCGACCAGCATCGCAAACCCAACTCCACCAACGCCTTGCAAAAAGGCAGCCAGCACAATCAGCAAGGCCATGAGCAGCCAGGAGAGCGGGTCCACAAGATCAATCAAAGCCGCCATAGTTTCCTCTTTATTTGTATAAGGTATTCAATCTAAATGTTTCAAACATGAAATTCTTAGAGTTTTCCCCAGTTTTTGATAGTTTTTTCTGATTTCGATCATTGATTGAAGATAGTATACCGTTTCAGGAATGCTAAATATTCAGAAAAAAGAGAAGGAAAGGGGGATACATGCAAAGCGACGTGGTGCTCAGTGCGGCGCACTGGGCTTATTTGATCAGCGTTCTGGTCATCATCATTACGATGATTTTTCGGGCCAACGTGGTGGTGCCATCCGTGATTGGTACTTTGGCGGTTGTCACTGCCATGACGGGCAGTCCGATTCAGGGCTTTATCAGTATTTTTTCTGCCAGCTTTGTGGCCGCTCAGGAACTGTTCAATATTTTCCTGGTGATCACGTTCATGACTGCCTTGCTGAACTCGTTAAAGCGCTTGGAGGCCGATGTGAAGATGGTGGCCCCTTTCCGCAAGGTCATGGTCAATAGTGGCTCGTCCTTTTTGATGATTGCAGCGGCTACCTACTTTATTTCGCTGTTCTTCTGGCCGACACCTGCTGTGCCTCTGGTGTCGGCCATTTTGCTGCCGGCGGCTATTGCTGCTGGCTTGCCGCCCTTGGTCGGTGCGATGGCTATCGCCATCTGTGGGCAAGGCATGGCGCTGTCGTCAGACTACATTATTGGGGTTGCCCCGGGCATCAGCGCCAAGGCGGCAGGTGTCGGTGCCGATGTGGCCGTGCTGGCTGATCGTGCTCTGGTGCTCTCCTGGATTACAGGTGGTGTTGCGCTGACGTTGGCATTTCTGCTGATGCGCCGCCATTTCAAACCGGCCGATAGTCGTTTGCTGGATGCCTGGATGCGCCAGGCGCCCGATAGCACCCTGGATGAAATGGAATCTCAAGGGACTTATGACAAGGCGGAGATTGCCCGTGGCACTGCAGGGAATGAACATACGGTGCATTCCGGTTTGAGTGCCAAGGAAGAGCGCTATTCACGCATTCTGGCCTGGATTACGCCACTGGCGTTCCTGGCGGTGATTGGCATCATGCTGCTGCCCCGCTTTATCCCGTCCTTGCCAGTCCTGCGTGGTGGAGATGCCGCCGGTTTGGTTGGGGGTGTGGCCTTTGTGCTGATGATGATTGCCACCTGTATGGCAGAAGGTCCACGCCGCATGCTGGACACCTGCCCGGACCATATGACCGATGGCTTTGTATTTGCGTTTCGAGCCATGGGCTCGGTGTTGCCCATCGCCGGCTTCTTCTTTCTGGGTGCCAGTGAAGCAACGTCTGCCATTTTGGGCACCCCACTGGAACAAACGCCCAGTCTGCTGTTCGAGCTGATCTCGGCGGGTCAGCATCTGATTCCGGACAATCATTTTCTGGTGGCTTTTGGTGTTCTGTTGGTAGGCATGATCTCGGGCATTGATGGCTCGGGCTTCTCGGGCCTGCCATTGACAGGAACCCTGGCCTCGGCCTTGAGCCCGGTGTCCGGGCTGGAGGTGGAAACTCTGGCTGCGGTAGGACAGATCGGTGCTATCTGGACTGGCGGTGGCACTTTGATTGCCTGGTCTTCATTGATTGCCGTGGCGGGCTTTGCCCGAGTGCATGTGCTGGATCTGGTGCGAGCCCTGACGGTTCCTGTGCTGGCGGGGATGGCGCTGTCGACAATTTGCGCTGTGCTGGTGTTCGGATGAGCGATATGGGTACGACAGCCTATCGCGCCGGTGAAAAACAGGGCTTGGGGAAACATTGGGCCGTTGCTGCCGGGCACCCCTTGGCGGTGAGGGCCGCGCAGGCCATGCTGGAACTCAAGGGTAGTGCAGTGGATGCGGCTATTGCTGCCGATGCCGTCATGGGGGTCGTTGAGCCTATGGCGACAGGCATTGGTGGCGATCTGTTAGCCATGATTGCACCGCCCGACAGTATGCCAGTGGCTTACAACGGCAGCGGCGCGGCCCCCCTGTTGTTGACGGCTGAGCCTGTTCAGGCTTTGCCTGGGGGGCGGATCCCCGAGCGTCATGTGCTGTCCATTACCACGCCCGGTCTGGTGCGAGGGTGGTGGGATATGCACCAGCGCTACGGTCGCCTGGATTGGGCGCGCTTGTTCCAGCCTGCCATTCAGGCAGCGCGGGAAGGTTTTGCGGTCGCGCCGGTGGCGGCGCGTGAATGGCAAATCTTCGATTTTGTGCTGCATCGTGATCCCGTGTGTGCCGCCCTTTATAGGGCGGGCAAGCCGCCCAAAGCAGGGGAGCAGTACCTGAATCCGGAGCTGGCGGCTGTCTTGCAGGAGATAGCCGCACAAGGGCCAGATGCCTTTTATCTGGGTCGCCCCGCGCAGCATGCTGAACAGGCAATGGAGCAGATGCAGGGATTGTTGAGGGCTGAGGACTTTCGCCGTCATAAAGGGTTTTTCTGTGAACCTGTCAGCGCATTGCTGGGTGAGTTCAGCCTTTATGAATGTCCTCCCAACACGCATGGGGTGGCGGTCCTGGAGGCCGTGCAACGTGCCTGGAAACGCCCCGTTGATCAGGATGCGGCGGAGCTGGAGCTGGTCAAGGCGACGGAAGCCGCAATGGCTCAGGCTTCACGAGTCGTGTGTGATCCGGCCGGGAATACGGTCTGCACCGTTGTGGTCGATACGGACGGGCTGGCCGTTACGTTCATGTCCAGCATCTTCAAACGGTTTGGGTCAGGCTATGCCGTGCCCGGCTGTGGGTTTGTGCTGCAAAACCGGGGATTCGGTTTCTCCGAGCCAGGGCATGTGAATGGCCCTGGGCCCGGCAAACGGCCTTATCACACGGTGGTCCCGTCTTTGGCCTTGAAGTCCGGCCAGTTCCATATGGGACTGGGCGTGGTGGGCGGCTTGATGCAACCCCAAGGGCAGATACAGATATGGACCCGTGTTTTGCGCGATGGCTGGCCTTTGGATAAAGCGATGTTTGAACCGCGCTGGCGTCTGGAAGGGGCCGGGCGTCTGGCCCTGGAGGATGGTTTTGATGCGAACCGTACAGCCTTTTTGCGTGAGCACGGGTATGTGCCGCCTGATAAAGGCGTAGGCGAACTGGCTGGCCGCAGCGACTTTGGCGGGGCTCAGGCGGTTGAGCGCTTGGCAGACGGCCGTTTGCAGGCTGTTTCTGACCCTCGTAAGGATGGTTGCGTGGCGCTGGCCTGATAAACGGGCAGGGTTATTCCCTACTTTCTAAAATAGTAGACGGTATACAATATACTTAAATAGTCCAAACCTCATCTTTCGTCGGCTGCTGTCAGGGCGACGTCTTTCAACAAGGAAACAGTCATGGAAAAACTGCTGAATCGCGATGAATTTCGCACCGCACTGGAAACCGCCATTAAAGGGAAAAGTGCCAATACTTCCCCTTTCAGTATTGCCTGGGCCAGCGGCAAGCTAAGCCGTGAACATCTGGCTCGCTGGGCTGAAAACCACTATCACTATGTCGGCCCTTTTGCCGATTACCTGGGTTATCTGTATGCCCGCACTCCCGCTGAATACGTGGAGGCCAAAGACTTCTTGCTGGCCAATATGTATGAAGAGGAAATTGGCGGTGACCGCCACACAGATCTGCTGATCCGCTTTGGCGAAGCGTGCGGCACGACACGGGCACGTATTGAAGACCCCGACAACATGAATGCCACCACTCGCGCCTTGCAGGCCTGGTGTTACGCCATTGCCATGCGCGAAGATCCGGTCGTTGCGGTGGCGGGGCTGGTTGTGGGTCTGGAGTCCCAAGTGCCCTCTATCTACCGCAAGCAGACCCCAACCTTGCGCGAAAAATACGGCTTCACGGACGAAGAAGTGGAGTTTTTCGACCTGCACATTGTGTCGGACGAAATCCACGGCGAGCGTGGTTACCAGATCGTGCTTGAGCATGCGAACACGGTGGAACTGCAGCAGCGTTGTTTGCGTATCTGCGAAATTGGTGCCGAGATGCGTCTACTGTATACCACTTCTCTGTACAACGATTACGTCAAAGACGAGATCAGCCTGCAAGAACTGCAGCTGGAAGCAGCCTGAGCCAGAAAGCCGAGCGGGCAGATGGGCTGCCCGCCGACCTAGAAACAAGGAAGTACAGCGGTGGACAATCTCAAGGACGTCGTTTTCGACAATTACATTGATGGGCAGTGGCTGCCCAGCCAGAGCGGGCGCACGACGCCTAATCTGAATCCGGCCGATCGGGACGATGTGGTGGGAGCTTTCCCTCAGTCCACGGCTGAGGACGCGCAGGCCGCTGTTGCTGCTGCTCAGGCCGCCTTTGCGGGATGGCGAGCAACGCCTATCTCTACTCGGGCCCGTGTGCTGAATGCAGCAGCAGCCTGGCTTGATGCCAATGTGGACCGTATCGCTCAGGGTCTGACGCGGGAAGAGGGCAAAACGCTGGCGCAGAGCAAGATGGAAGTTGGGCGCTCGGCCCAGACCCTGCGTTTTTATGCGGTTGAAGGCCAGACCTATACCGGCGAGACATTCCCTCAGGACGATGCACAGCAACTGGTCTATACCCAGCGTGAACCTTTGGGTGTGGTATCCGTGATTGCGCCCTGGAATTTCCCCATCTCCATCCCGGCACGCAAAATTGCCCCCGCCTTGATTACCGGCAATACCGTTGTTTTCAAGCCGTCGTCTGACACGCCCTTGACCGGCTACTACCTGTGCGAAGCCTTTGCACAAGCAGGGGTCCCGGCGGGTGTGCTGAACCTGGTGCATGGCAGGGCCAGTGAAGTGGGGCCCACGCTGGTGCAATCCCCTCAGATACGCGCCATTTCGTTTACTGGCTCGACCCAGGCGGGTGAAAACATTTGTCGTCAGGCACGCATGAGCACTCGGACCCAAATGGAGCTGGGCGGCAAAAACCCCTTGATTGTCATGGAAGACGCCGACCTGGAACTGGCCGTCAAACTGGTGGTTCAAGGCGGATTTTCCTTGAGCGGTCAGGCCTGCACGGGAACCAGCCGTGTGCTGGTGCACCGTCAGATCAAGGATGAATTCACGCGGCGCCTGGTAGAGAAAGTCAGTGCCTTGACTGTGGGTAACGGCTTGAATGGCACCCCCGATCTGGGCCCCATTGCCACCGAAAGCCAACTGGAAAGTATTCTGGAATATGTGGCCATCGGCAAGCAGGAAGCCACCCATTTACTGGGCGGCGAACGCTTGACTGACGGTGACTACGCACGCGGCCTGTTCATGCGCCCGGCTTTGTTTACGGACGTGACCCAGCAGATGCGTATTGCCCGCGAAGAGATTTTTGGCCCGGTGATTGCCTTGCTGGAAATTGATTCCTACGAGCAGGCACTGGCCATGGCCAATGACACCGAATACGGCTTGTCTGCCGCCATTGTGACGCGCAGTGCCGAATATGCGCATCGCTTTGCCAATGACATTGAGGCCGGGACGGTCAAGATCAATCGCACGACAACCGGCAACGTGATCAATGCTCCTTTTGGTGGACTGAAACAGTCCAGCACTTCCACCTTCCGCGAGTCGGGTCGGGCGGGCCTGGAGTTCTATACCCAGATCAAGACCGTGTATCGCGGTATCTGAATTTTATTAATCCGAAATACTGAGAAGACTTATGAAAAAAATCCTACGTCTCGAACAGCGCGAAGCGCGCTTGATGGTGGACGCGGCGATTGCCAAATCCAAAGAGATTGGCGTGCTGGAGACCGTTTGCGTGGTTGACGAAGGGGGTTACCCCATCGTCATGGAGCGCATGGATGGGGCTCGTATTACCGGCGCCCAGATTGCCTGGAACAAGGCGTTTACCGCTGCCGGCCACAAGCGCTCCACCCATTTGTTCACCACGCCGCCCAATGGTCCCGCCTTGCCGGGTAATGAGGCCTTCGGGATTCAGTTGAGCTTTGAAGGGCGTTTTGCGGCCTTTGTGGGCGGCTATCCCATTGTGGTCAATGGCGAAGTCATTGGTGGCATAGGCCTGAGTGGCGGTAACGGCGAGCAGGACACGGCAGCCGGTGTGGCCGGCTTGCAGGCCTTGGCCGAGGCCTTGAAGGCAGAGGGTCTGGACGTGCTGGTTCAGGCGGACATCAAGAAATAGTGGTATCAGGAGGACGGGTCATGGCCCATCGTGTCGACATCAAGGAAACCGGCGAGCAGTTCTGGGTAGAACCGCAAGAGACCATCTTGCAGGCCGCCCAGCGCCAAGGCGTGCGCATTTATAGCGACTGTGAGTTTGGCGGTTGCGGTACCTGCCGTATTCAGGTCACTCGCGGGAAGGTTTGTTATGAGGATGACTGCCTGCCCATGAGCATTGCTGATGAAGAACACGAGCAGGGCCATGCCGCCGCCTGCCAGGCTCGACTGGATGCCGATATTGAAATCAGTCTGGCCGCTCATCGTGACGAGTTGCCTGAAGTGCAGCAAGTCAGGACACAGGTTCATAGCGTGGAGCGGGCGTGTCAGGGCATCTGGCGCTTGACCTTGCAGTTGCCCCAGGACGTGCAAGTGCAGTTTCGTCCTGGTCAGTATCTGAACATCCTGTTCGAGGACGGGCGTGCACGCAGTTTTTCCATGGCCAATGCCGATGCCGCCCAGGGGCGCATTGAATTGCATGTGCGGGAAGTGGAAGGCGGCCGTTTCACCCAGGCATGTCTGCCGGCGCTGAAAGCCGGAGACGAGCTGCTGCTGGAGCTGCCCTTGGGCGTTTTCTATTGGCGCGAGCGGGACTGGAGGCCCATGGTCATGGTGGCCACCGGTACGGGTATTGCACCGATCAAGGCGATTCTGGAGTCCTTGCTGGACAAGGACGATTGCCCGCCTGTCAGCCTGTATTGGGGGATGAACCGACCCGAGGATTTGTATCTGGCCCAGGAAATCGAATCTTGGGCGGACCGCTTGTGCGAGTTCCGTTTCGTCCCTGTGCTCTCTCATGCTGACGAGAGTTGGCAAGGCGCGCGCGGCTATGTGCAGCAACAGGTGTGTCGAGATGAACCTGACCTGTCAGAGCATGCCATTTACTTGTGCGGCTCGCCCGTGATGATTGAGCAGGCCCGTGGTCTGTTCAAGGAGCATGGCGCCAATGAGCAGTTCATGTATGCCGATGCCTTCAACTTCCAGTCTGATACCAGTTCGGCAGAGCCTTCTCTTGCCTAGGCGCTGTGCGGGAGCTGATCCTGGGCCGCTTCAGGGTCGCGCTTCTTTCCGCTGCCAAACAGTTCAGTGAGCGAGGGCAGATTGATGAGTGGAATACGACGGCGCAGATGCTTGCGCTGAGCCAAATGAGGCAGCAACTGCTCGCCGACAGGACGCTGCAAATAGCGAAGTTCGACGGGGGTTTTCATGGCAATCTCGTTTAGGGTTTGAATTGAATTAAGTATACCGCAATAGGGGTTTCTACTCAAATTGACAGAAAATTGTGTCTAAAACCAAGGAAATCTGTTGCGGGGAAAGCGCATTTTTTGACTTGGTATACCGTTCTTGGTTTTTCAGGCGGTCAGGGCTCGCAATCCGGTCGCATCATTGGCAGCAAGCAGGAGGTCTTATGCCAACCATTACTTTTCATAAAAACGGCCAGACTCATGTGGGCGAAGTGCAGGAGAACACGAATTTGGTGGTCAGGGCGGGCATCAAGCAATTCCCCTTTCCTCATTTGACCTACGGTTGCGGCATGGGCAAGTGCGCCAAATGTGCGTGTCGTGTGCTGGAGGGGGCCGAGCATCTGCCTGCCGCCAACTGGAAAGAGAAAAAGCAGTTGGGCGAGCGACTGGATCAGGGCTGGCGGCTGGCGTGCCAGCTGTGGATTAACCAGGACATCGTTCTGGAGCAGGCAGAAACACAGGAGGTGCAGTGATGTATGTGGTGCTGACGAGCAAGCCGGGAGAATACCGCACGGAGCCGGGAGTGGGCGTGGAAATGGTGGCAGCGTATGAATACCATTTTCAGGGACGTTTCAAAGCGGTGTTTGCCATTGCACGCATTCAGGAAGGGTCGCGCGTTCGCATTGTGGAAGAGACGCCAAATGGCACGATCAATGACATTCCTACCCGGCAAATGGAAAAGTTTGCGACAGCCGAGCAGGCTTATGAAGAGCTGGCGGGATTGACACAGTTTGGCAGCATACAGGCCGAGTTGCGTCAGTGTGGGGTCGTCGGTCACAAGGCTGGGGTCCAGGCCCCGGTACAGCAGCAATCCTGAGGTAGCAGAATATGGTTCAGATTACATTTGCGTCGAATAATGATTTGGTGGTGTCTGCCGCCGAGAACAGTAACTTGCTGCGGGTTTCCATCCGCGAGCGCGGTGGCATCCCGTTCAAGTGCGGGGGCGGGATCTGCGGCACCTGCAAGTGCCGAATTACGGAAGGGCTGAGCAATACGGATGAGGTTAAGGCCAAGGAACACAAGCATTTGTCCGAGCAGGATCTGGCAGAGGGTTTTCGTATGGCGTGCCAGACCTTTGTTCGTGGTGACGTTACGGTGAGCTGGTAAAAGGAGCGGCCATGCTGCATTTGACCGATCAGCAACTACACGAGCTGCTTGATGCGCCTGCCGTACAAGAGGTGCTGGAGCAGGCTTTCATCGAGTTTGGACAGGGCCAGGCGGCCCAGCAGCGTCGTGTGCGCACGCAGGTGGGCGATACCCGCTTGTCGACCTTGGGCGCGGTCATCCCAGGCCAGCAAGTGGCGGGTGCCAAGATTTATACGACCGTGCATGGCGCATTCAATTTTGTCATTGTGCTGTTTGATGCACTGAGCGGACAAGCTTTGGCCACCTTGGATGCTGGCGCGATCACGCAGTGGCGTACTGCAGCCTGCTCGGTTCTGGCAGCACAGCGTGGCGCCAATCCCCATTCGCAAACCTTGGGAGTGCTGGGTCTGGGTGCCCAGGGGATGGCGCATGCCCTGCAGTTTTGCCAGACCTTTGATTTGCAGCGTGTGCTGGTGTGGAGCCCGAATGTCGATGAGAAGCGCTGCCACCAGCTGGAGCTGGAGTGTGGTGTGCCTGTGCGAGCCGCCCGAGCGGAAGAGATCGCCGCACAGGCGGATATTCTGGTCACGGCCAGCCGCAGTCGCGATCCCCTGTTTGATGGACGCAGCCTGAAGCCAGGCTGCTTTGTCGCCGCCGTTGGCTCCAGCTTGCCGACAGCGCGGGAACTGGATGATGCCTGCCTGGAGCGGGCTGGCAAGATTGTGGTGGAGTGGGGTGAGCAGACGCTGGCCGAGGCCGGAGACCTGATTCTGGCTGCACCTGATTGCGCCATCCACAACAAGCTGTGCGAACTAAGTGATTGGTTGCAATTGGACCGTGGAGAGGGCTACGACGCACAGGGGATTTGCGTGTATAAATCAGTGGGTGTGGCGATTGAAGATATTGCTGTTGCTGGTTTGGCGTATCGCCGTTATCAGCAAAGCAAGATGGCACAGGAGACGGTCGCTGAACACGGATAAACGACAATAATTCAAAGATGTTGGGGGTAGGCAATGGTGATGGCAGGCTTTTCTTCTATAGGCGAACTCAAGCAGGCACTGACCCGGGACTACAACCGCATTAACAGCAGTATTTTTGCCTCAGGTGTGGTGACGCTAAAGATTGATGTGCTCGAGGACCGGATCAGCATGCTGGCCGTTCACAAACGACAGCCTGCCCTGCAGACGCTGAGCCGTGAAAATGCGCATATCGCCGACTTGGCAGATCTGTATCTGATCAAGGCGTTCAAAAAAGAGATGAAGCAGGTTTTGGTGGAAGAGTACGGCCTGGACGTCGTGGCCATCTTCAAGGATTACGACGCGACGGCGCAGTTGTCTTCCACCATGGTGTTGTTGCACAAAGGAGTGTGAATGCAGTGACATTGGTGAGAGCCGATGTCCTGAATTCCAAATCGATAAAAAGAAGCTGACTGGTAGACAGTCTTGTTGTCCTTCCGTCCGGAGTGGATTGCCTTGTGGGCAGTGTGCTTCGGAACTGAGTCCAGACCCTGACCGGTCCGCTTGGGGAAGTTGCCGACAGGAAGTGCTCGCATACCGCCGGCCTCGGGCCCTGGGAGTTCCCAGGGCCCGAGGCCGGCTTTTTATTTGGAGACAAAATCATGGCCTATGTAGCCGATTTGCTGGATGCATTGAACGTAATTACGGGGGGACGCATGGTGTCCTGTATGGATGAGGTCAAATGCGGCCATCATCCCTTCGTGATCTGGAAGTCCTCTGGAATTTACGGCAAGGAAGTACTGGAGATCCCGGGGCTGATTCATGGGGATCCCAACAAGGAAGTGCGCAAGGTGGCGGTGTGCATGACCATGTCCGAATTGAGTATTGAACTGGCCGGTGCAACCGGGGTGGACGCCATTGTTGCGCATCATCCGATCGCCGATGCCGCCAGTTGCGGGGGCGTGACCCTGAAGGATTATCTGGATTTGTATGGCGTCGCTGCGCTGGAGTGCCACGAAGCGTTTCATGGTTTGCATCCGGGTATTGCGTATCTGCATGGCCACAAAGTGGGCAAAAGCGATATCGCTTATGGAGGCATTCATGGCAATGTGATGTTCGTGGGCGAGCCCCTGGAAGGGGTGAACACCTTGGGCGACATGCTGGATCGGCTTGACGGTTTCATGGGCTTGGATCTGGAGGATCAGGTCTTGCAGGCTGAGCGCCGTATCAAGGGCAATGAAAACATTCTGGAGACCAGTACTCTGACGCGGGGAGCCATTCGGCTGGGCGAGCGTAGTAGTCGAGTCGGTCGTATTTTGCACATTTTTCCGCATACCGGCTTCAGCCCCGACCATCTGCGTCAGGCGGTGGCCGAGAACCCGGGCGTTGACACGGTGCTGGCTTCCATCAGCCGGGTCTACGACGGCCATGCGCTTATCGAATGCGCGCGTGAACTAGGCCTGAATTTCCTGGTGGGCAACAGTCATGTACTGGAAATTCTGGAAAATGGGTTGCCCTTGGCGTATGCCCTGAGCGCTTTGCTCGATGGTGTCGAGGTGGTGATGTTCCGCGACCGGGTGACATCGACACCTGTGCATCAAGTGGGTGGGGCCCGCCTGCGTGAATATGCTCAGCATTTTTCGACTGCCCATTTGATGGGCAAGAATGTGTTGAGCTTCCAGTAAGTCCAGCTTCCTGAACGGAGAGAGACATGGATAACAAAACAATAGAAATCGATAAGGTAGTGCATTCACCGCCTGCGGGCCGCCGTCCCTTGGAACGTATCGAGGTGGTGGGCCTGAGTTTGCTGGCCGTGGCCATGCTGACGCTGTTTTTCTTTCCCGCTACCTTGTCGGGCGCGTTTGATACGGTGCTCAACAAGGTCAAGCCCGTGGTAGTGGATGTATTTTTGACCGGGCAGGTTGGGGTGGCTGTCATTATCAGCGTCATCATTGGACGCCTGCTGGAGCGTTTGGGTTTTACTGACGCCATGATGCGGGTCTTTATGCCAGCGATGCGGGCCATTGGAATCAATCCGGCTGTCATCATTCCCAGCGTGTACAACATTTTTGGTGATATCAACGCGGCTGGCCGCATTTCAGGCCCCTTGCTGCGCCAGGCAGGAGCCACCAAGGATGAGCAGAAAATTGCGGTGGCCACGATGGTGCAGTCACAGCAATCGTTCTCGACCTTCATGCTGGGCATGATGGCCTTGACCTTTGCCGGGGTGAATGTCTTTGCCGTGGTGCTGATTGCGATCTTTGGCCCCTTGTTGTTGTCGCCCTTATTGCTGTCACGGCTGGTTTACCGCAATGTCCGCTCGGTGGATTTGCTGGCAGCGCCTCGTTTCACACCGAATATTGATTTCGCACCCATGCTGTTCAAGGCAGCCCGCGAAGGGGTGGAATTGTTGCTGCTGATCCTGATTCCAGCCGTGGCTTTGGTGTTCTGTGTCATTGGCTTGCTTGAACACATGGGTATTTGGGCACCTGTCAGCGATGTGCTTGAGCGCGGTTTGCTGGCCTTGAATATTCACCCTGAAACAGGCGTGTTGGCGATGCTGGTCAGCCCCACTTTGGCAATGGGCAAGTTGCAGGCGATGGCGTCAACACTGGACCCCTCTTTGGTGGTGGGCTCCTTCGTACTGGCTTCTTCAGGACTGCCGTTGTCCGCGGTATTTGGGCAGATCCCGGTGGTCTGGGCCGAGTGCTCGGATCTGAATGAAAAAGAAGTCATGCTGGCGGCCGTTCTGGGCATCGTCATGCGCTTGTTGATGGCTGTGATCCTGGCCGTATTTTTGACGCCTTTGATTATTTGATTTCCTGTTTGCAGTCCCCCCTTTTCAGGAGCGCTAAAGCTGGCGCTCTTTTTTTATTTTGTCTGTTTTACGCAGGGCAGCTCACTGCCATCGAACTGCCATAAAACTGTAACAGGGCTGAAAGAACACTTGTTTAACCTGAGCCTGTCGTGGTTTTTTTAAGGCAGGGCACTTCGGTGACTCTGGTTCTTTAAGTTGATGCCTTCTTCTGTCCGGCAACGTGCGCTGCGGCCCATTGCGCTTATTGATGCTTTGCTTTTGTGCCCGGTGTTGCGCCGTGCTGCAAAGCAGGATGCCGGGTGTGGCTTGGTGATGTATTGGCCTGAATGCCTTGTGGGGGACGGAGCATGAACCAGACCCTGGTGACGGTGTTAAGCGGCTATGGAAGCAAAGCGCCAGCCGCCATTCTCGTGCAGGCATGTGGCTTGCGATTGCTGCTGGATGCCGGCGGGCCCTTGTATCCTGGGCAGGTGTGCGACTGGTATGAAGGCCTGGAGGTAGATGCCATTCTGGTGACGCACGATCATCAGGATCATATTGGTTCCTTGTCCAAGCTGCCTGAACACATACCTATTTATGCCACGGCCTCGACGGCACGCAGTTTGCCTGCGGGGCGGATCTGGCGTGAACTGCCAACCCGAGGCACGACCTATATTGGCGATATTGCCGTGCGTACCGGCTTGTCTGGCCATGCTTTGGGTGGTGTCTGGCTGCATCTGGATGTGGGCGGCGGGCTGTTTTATAGCGGCGACTTTTCCTGCGAGTCCTTGCTGTTCCCCTTTGATTTGCCACCCCCTGCCTATCTGGCTTTGCTGGATGCGTCTTACGGTTTGTACGACCAGTCCCATCATGTGGCCTGGAGCATTCTGGAGTCCCTGCTGGAGTCTCATCCGGCCTTGCTGCCCGTGCCACCCTCAGGCCGGGCGATAGAGATTGCCTTGTGGCGTCAGCAGCAAGGTTTTGAGGATTGGAGCATGGACGCGTCCTGCTACGAAAACCTGACCCGCATGATCAGCCAAAGCAGCGATCTGTTGTTGCCAGGTGTGCAGCAATCCTTGCGAGAACTGATGCCGCGTGCGGCTACGTTTGATCCGCAAGCGCACCTGCTTCTGGCCGGTGAGCCGGACGGTTGCCAGGGCAAGGCGGGGGAGTTGATTCGGGAGCATCAGGCGCGGGCGGCAGACCCCAATGCCGACTCTAGCGAGCGCTTGCTGATTCACACCGGCTATGTAGCCCCACATGCACCGCGTGGCACGCATACCTTGTGCTGGAATGTGCATCCGCGTTTGACGGATTTGCGCTGGTTGGTCGACATGGTGCAGCCGCGATATTGCATGCCTTTGTTCACGCAAATGCATGATTTGCCGACCTGGCGCAATGTGATGGGTGCGGCCCTGAGCCTGGAAGGTCACTGGGAGTTGCCAGCGACCTCCGTAGGCGTGGTTTAGGCGGTGTAGCGCTCCAGCAAGGCCTCGCGTCGTGCTGGGCTGAGTTTCAAGGCGTTCTGAAAGAAGTTGTCCAGATTGCCGTGTGTCTCATCAATGGTCTTGAAAGCGGTTTCCAGAAATTCGGGCTGAACGCCCCAGAGAATATCCAGCACTTCCTCGCTGATGCCACGGTTATCGGGCAGATCGGGGCGGCGGAAGAACTGATTGGTCAGCAGATAGTCGTGCATGACATCATCAGGGTGGACCCCGGCGGCGCGGTGCAGCAAGGCGACGGCAAAGCCGGTGCGATCTTTCCCGGCGGTGCAGTGCATGACGACAGGGGTATCGGTTTCCAGCAACTGGTCAAAGACCCGTCCAAACGTAGCGGCATGTCCAGTCACGAATTCCGTGTAGGTCTTGTTCATGGTGCCGTAGGCAGCTTTGACGTCCACTTCGCCCTTGGCAAGCATGTCCAGAAAATCAGGCAATACGGTGGGTTCGACGGTCAGCGCATGACTGGTCAGAAAACTGTACTGGTAGGGAGAGCGTTTGCGCTCATGTGCACCCCGGAAATCCAGTGAGCAGGCAACGCCCAGCTCTTGCAAGGTGTCCAGATCATGGCTGCTTAAATCCGCCAAATGGTCCGAACGGTAGACGCGGCCTTTACGAAAGGAGCCGGAGTCTGTGGCATAGCCGCCAATATCACGGAAGTTGCTGGCCCCTTCTAAAGGGCAGGATAGGGAACTGGGCAGCGACGATACGGACACGGCGGACTCCTGTTGAAACGGTGAAAGTCCCATGTTAACGGTCTTGGACGGGATCTGCATATGACAATGCGGTGACAGGAGGGGAGTGCGGGCGGACCAAAAGCAAAATGAATGCAAGTGCACGGTTCTGTATCGTCAGAAAGCCATGTATATTCGTTGCTGGCAAGGCCCAGGCAGACAAGCAGGTACACCGCGTTCACGTTCTTGAACCTTCGGTTTACTGGAGCTGTGAACAGACTTCATGGTGACGCTGGAGTTTGACCGCCTGCACCGACTAGACAAGAACAGGTGCCGCGCCGAGCCAAGGGGGGACAAGACTGATGACGCATTCACGCATCGCTCGCGTGCTCATGTGCTGCAAAAAGATCCCCAGGATATTGGCTAAAGTAGGCCCAAGGTATAAGGTCAATGGTTATCTGAATAGACCGTCGACCAGACCGGGCGGCCCACAACCGTAATTTTTCAAGGAACAAGCATGTTTGAGCATTTGCAGGCCTATGGTGGCGATCCGATTTTCCGTTTGAACGAGGCATTTCACGCCGATCCACGTGATCGCAAGGTCAACCTGACCATTGGTTTGTATTACGACGACCAAGGCCGTCTGCCATTGCTGGATGTGGCTCGCCGGGCTGAAGAACAATGGGCGGCCAAGGGCCAGCCCCGTGGCTACCTGCCTATCGAGGGTTTGGCTTCGTACCGCAGCGCCGTGCAAAAACTGGTTTTTGGTGCCGACAGCAAAGTGCTCCAAGAAGGTCGTGTTGCGACCATTCAGACACTGGGTGGTTCGGGTGCCTTGAAAGTGGGTGGCGACTTCCTGCACGAAGCCTACCCCAATAGCGAAATGTGGATCAGCGATCCAGCCTGGGATAACCACCACTCCATTTTCCGTGGATCGGGTATTCCTACCCACACTTACCGTTACTACGATCCAGCCACTCGCGGTCTGGATTTCACCGGCCTGATGGAAGACATCTCCGTCCTGCCCGAGCACAGCATTGTCTTGCTGCACCCCTGCTGTCATAACCCCACCGGGGCTGATCTGAGCGACGAGCAATGGCTGCAACTGATTCCTGTGCTGCAACAGCGCAAGCTGATTCCTTTCCTGGACATGGCTTACCAGGGGTTTGGTCGTAGCCTGGATGAAGATGCCTTCGCCGTGCGCGCCATGGTCGATGCTGGCCTGACTTTCCTGCTGGCCAACTCTTTCTCCAAGAACTTCTCCTACTACTCCGAGCGCTGCGGCGGCTTGTCGGTGGTGTGCCAGAGCGCGGACGAAGCTGACCGCGTTCTGGGTCAGCTCAAAGCTGTGGTGCGTCGCATCTACTCCAACCCGCCATCGCACGGTGGTCAGGCCATTGCCACCATCTTGTCCGATGAGTCCTTGCTGGCCGAGTGGACGGCAGACGTGGAAACCATGCGTCAGCGTATCGCCGCCATGCGTCAGCGTGTGCACGATCGTCTGAAAGAACTGGCTCCTCAATACGACAGCAGCTACTTCGTCAAACAGCAAGGCATGTTCTGCTACACCGGCCTGACCAAAGAGCAGATCCAGAAACTGCGTGACGATTTTGGCGTGTACGTGCTGGAGTCGGGCCGCATCAGCGTGCCAGGCCTGAACCAGTCCAACGTGGATTACTTCGCGGAGTCGCTGGCTGCTGTGGTGGCCTAAGACACTGACGTCTTTCCAGCAGGATTAAAGAGCGTGTTTATGGCCCCTTTGGGGGCGGTAAACACGCTTTTTTTTGATACTGAAAATACATCCACAACTGCGTGGATCGGGTGGTAGAAAGCGCTTATGCGTACTTGTCTGATCCAGGCGCTCGACTTGTTTGCTCACTTGGCTGGGTGCTGGAAACTGAACTGAAAAGTGGAATGGTGTAGAGCTAAGCCATCGAACAACCCTGCGCTTATATAGCTGAAGCACTCAATAGTTTAGTGCTTAGCCACGGCCAGGCGAGCAAGGTCTATCGGCAATCCAGCCGTGTTTCGTCGTACTACGACATTGCTCAGGCTAATGCTTGCAGCAGCAGTTCCTGATTGATCTGCTCCTGCTGCCGCGCCCGGTTCAATAAGTAGCGATGAAAATCCTGGCTATGAGGCGACTCAAACGCACCCGCCCGTCGGGTCAGAACGTAAGGCCAGGGCAGGGGCAAGGAATGGGAAAAAGGCAGGATCAACTGCCCGCTGCGCACTTCCTTTTCTATCATCGAGCATTGCGCCAATACAAAACCCTGACCGGCCACCGCAGACTCCAGCGCCATATGCGACAGGGAAAAAACGCGGAAGCGATCCAGGGGCGTATCGCCTATGTCTATATCCAAAGACTCAAACCAGTCGCGCCAGGATGGCGGCGAGGTAAAGCGTGGCTGCCAGTCCGAGGACAGCAAGGGATAGCTCAATAGATCACGGGGATGCCGCAAAGCGGCTTGCCCCTGGAGCAGGGCCGGGCTGCAAGCGGGTACGACACGGTCTGTATAAAGCTCGGTAAAGCTGCGGGGGCGGGCGGCGGCCTGACCGTAGGTAATCCGAAAGTCGATTTGCTCGGCTTCCAGATCCGGCTCGGCATGGCTGCCTTTCAGGTGCAGTGTCAGCTCTGGGTCGTACTGCTCCTGCCATTGAAACGCCAGCGGGGCCATCCAGGTTTTAAGCATGGACGGCAAAGCGCTGATGGACAACAGGCTGGTGTTGCGCGAACGCTCCATTTCTTGCTGGCCGTCGCGCAACAGCTCAAACGCCTGGGTACAGATTTCATGAAAGCGCACCCCCGCCGCTGTCAGCCGCAAGCGTTTGCCTTCTTTGTAAGTCAGGCTACAGCCCAACGTGTCTTCCAGCAGGCGCAATTGCTGGCTGATGGCACCGGGAGTAATTTTCAAGCGACGGGCCGCTTCTTGCAGGCTTTGGCTATGGCCCAGCGTCTCAAAGACTTGCAGCGCGCGTAAGGGAGGCAAGGTATCCATGATGATCAGATCCCGTCCAGAAAAGTAATTTAACTTTAGAAATTCTAAACGATATGGATAGTAGGCTGAATTTGATTGCGACTATCATGACAAACAAGAGAGCATGAAATGGACTCGTTCAGCCATCATGCACCGCATTTAGAGTTGGGGGTAAATCATGTTTGTACGCAATGCCTGGTATGTAGGCGCATTGGCTACGCAGCTCGGTCGCAGCTTGCAGCCTGTGCGTATGCTTGGCGAGAACCTGGTGCTATATCGCCGTGAAAACGGCCAGCCAGTCGCCCTGGAAGATTCCTGTCCGCACCGTCGCCTGCCTTTGTCCAAAGGCCGCTTGATTGGTGACCAAGTGGAATGTGGCTACCACGGCCTGACATTTGATTGCAGCGGCTCCTGTACCAAGGCGCCCGGTGTGGCGCAAATCCCTAAAAGCGCGGTGGTGCGCAGCTACCCCTGTACGGAGCGTTTTGGCCTGGTCTGGGTCTGGATGGGTGATCCTGAATTGGCTGATCCGTCCAAACTGATCGATATTCCCGAGTGGGACAATCCCGAGTGGGGTGTGAACCGTGGCGATGCCATGGAATTGGACTGCAATTACCTGTACGTCACGGACAATTTGCTGGACCCTTCGCACGTGTCCTGGGTACACCAAAGCTCGTTTGGTAGCCCCGACATCATCGGCCTGCCCTTGACGGTGAAGGTTGAGGACAATGGCGTGATGGTCTCGCGCTGGTCCAAAAATGTGGAAGTTGCGCCGTTTTACAAGCAGTTTGTGAAATTTGAAGGCAATTGCGACCGCAAACAGCAGTACGAAGTGCGCTTCCCGTCGCTGGCCGTGATCAAGGCCATCTTTCTGCCGGCCGGTGCGGCTACTGAGGAGCCCAGCGAGTACCACCAGGACGTTTTCCTGATGGACTCCTATAACTTCCTGACGCCTATCGACGAGGAACACACCCGCTACTTCTGGTTCCAGCTGCGCAACTTCAGCCCGGATGACGAGGCTATCTCCAAGATTTTCAACGAAGACGTGCGCCACGCTTTCCTGGAAGACAAAGTGGTTCTGGAAGAAGTGCATAAGGCCCTGAAAGAGCGTCCTGCCGCTTTGGATTTGCCCTTGGACTCCGGCCCCTTGCGCTTCCGTCGCAAGATCAGCCAGATGATCCAGGCCGAGCAAGCCGTCGCCAGCGAGACGGCAACGGCTTGAGCGTGATGAATACGACCGCATCATCTGCGTCTACGGAGGCTACGGCCAACCGCCGTTTCCGGGAATATCGTGTCCTGGAAAAGCAGCGCGAAAGCGAAGTGATTACTTCGTTTGTATTGCAGCCGGTGGACGGTGTTATGCCGCCTTATCAGCCGGGTCAGTATCTGGTGTTCCGTCTGGAGATTGACGGGCAAACCGTGCTGCGCAATTACAGCGTGTCGGGGGATCCCGACTGCACGGAGCGTCTGCGCATTTCCGTCAAACACGAGAAGGCCCCGGCCGGGTCAAGCGTGGCCGATGGCTTGGCCTCCTCCTATCTGCATCAACAGGTGCAGCCGGGCGATGTGCTGAGCGCGGCCGGCCCCATGGGCGAGTTCGTGCTGGACGAGAGCAGCCAGCGGCCTGTGGTGCTGCTAAGCGGCGGCGTGGGCCAGACCCCTTTGCTGGCCATGCTGCATCGCTTGCTTAAACGCAGTCAGCGTAAGGTGTATGTGATTCATGCCTGTGATAACAGCGTGGTGCATGCCTTTGCGGATGAGATGCGCGAGCTGGTGGCACAACGCGAAGGTGTGCAGCTTTACTTCTGCTATCGCAACCCGACGGAAGATGATGAGCAAGCCGGTTTGCACCATGTGGCGGGACTGATTACACGTGAGCAGTTGCAGCGTTGGTTACCGCTGGATGATTACGAGTTTTACCTGTGTGGGCCCAGTGCCTTCATGCAGAGCAATTACGGTGTGCTGCGTAGTTTGGGTGTGGCGCGAGAGCGCATTCATTACGAGTTTTTTGGCCCGGCCACGGTGCTGGAAAACACCCTGGCTGGCGATACTGCCGCCAGCACGGTTCAGCCTGAGGGGCAAACGGCCGTGGTCTCCAGCGCCGCAGGGGTGAACGCAGAGCGGGCGTTGCTCCCCGCCATCACTGAAGCTGCTGCGCAAACCAGTGCTGAAACCGCCGTGGATGCGACGCAAACCGTGATGTTCCTGCCCGACGGTCGTCAGGCCCAATGGCATGAGGACTGTCCTTCCCTGCTGGATCTGGCTGAGGAAACGGGCTTGAGTCCGGACTTTAATTGCCGGGCGGGCCTGTGCAATACCTGCATGTGCACCCTGGTATCGGGCGAGGTCGATTATTTTGAAGAGCCTCTGGACCCTGTGCCAGAGGGCAAAGTCTTGTTGTGCTGTTCCTGTCCCCGTGGTCCGGTGGCTGTGGAATTACCTTAAGAGTTTTTCAATTGCTTGTTGAGGTTTGCCCCGTCCTTTTGGGACGGGGTTTTTTTTCAAAAATCATATGCTTCCTTGTTGGAAGTCAGGCGGTTTTTTGATGTTTGGAGCTGGGGGCGTGAACATGGGGACTGTTGAAGTGGTGGTCCTACATAGACTGGCTACCTTGCTATAGCTGGGCTTGCTCGCTTATCCAATCCCTAAAGGCACGGCCCTCTGCTCTTTGCGTCGTATCGGGCAAGGTCACCAGGTAGTAGGCAAAGCGGGCTGGCCAAGGCTTGTCCAGCACTTGCACCAAGCGGCCTGCGGCTATTTCATCCTGCGCATATTCCTGCGGTATCAAGGCCAGTCCCAGGCCCGCAATCGCACCGCGTATCAGCAGGTAATCATCCTCGAAAGCTGTGCCTCTATCGGCGCGCGCATCGTCCTCCACCCCGTGGGCAGACAGCCAAAGCGCCCAGTCGGCCCGGTCGGCATCTTGCAGCAGTGGCCACTCCAGGCAATCTGCTGGCTCCTGAATAGCCGGCTTGTCTTTCAGCAACGCAGGGCTGGCTACAGGCAGCAAGACAGGGGCCATCAAGGGCTCGGCCTGCAAGCCGGGGTATACGCCCAGGCCGTGGCGAATGGCGATATCGACTTTGTCGCGGCGCAGGTCCACCAGCGTGGGGGACGCCTCCACACGGATTTCGATATCGGGATGGCGTTGCTTGAAGTTGGCCAGCCGGGGAATCAGCCAGGATGCGGCAAAGGAAGGCACGGTGCTGATCGTCAGTGTTTTCCTTTGCTTGGTGGCTTCCAGCGTGTGCATGGCCTGTTCGATCTGGTCGAACGCCGTCAGCAGGACAGGGTAGACCTGATCACCTGCTTCGCTCAGACTCATTTTGTGGTGGCTGCGCACAAACAGTGTCACGCCCAAACGATCTTCCAGCAGCCGGATTTGCTGGCTGACTGCGCCCGAGGTCACACCCAGCGCCTGGGCGGCCAGCTTGATGCTGCCGTGGCGTCCGACTTCGGTAAAGGCGCGCAGAGCCTGCAAAGGAAAGACAGGATTCATAGTTTAGTTTATCTAAATCTATAAGGTAGATTTAATCGTTTTTCTTTGTCTGTATAGCTGGGGAAAATAGGCTTCTGAATCGTTTTTAAAGTTTAGCTTATCTATATACAAAAGAAGAGCGAACTTTCAGTTTGGGAGCCACACCATGATTGATCTGTACACCGATAGTTCGCCCAACGGTTTTAAGGCGACCATCGCCCTGGAAGAGCTGGCGCTTCCGTATCGCCTGCATCACGTGCGTATTGAGGCGAACGAGCATAAGCAGCCGGAGTTTCTGGCTCTGAATCCGCATGGGCGTATCACGGTGATGAGGGATGATGAAACAGGTGTTGTCCTGTTCGAGTCCGCCGCGATCCTGTTGTATCTGGCGGAGAAAACCGGCCAATTGCTTTCAAAACATCCTGTTCAGCGCTGGGAAACGATCAAATGGCTGCAATTTCATTCCTCCAGCGTGGGGCCGATTCTGGGCCAGCGTGTGCATTTCGAGCTGATCGCGCAAGAGAAGATTCTGGCCGCCATCGAGCGCTACCGCCGTCTGGTGAATGATCTGTTCACCGTGCTGGATACACGCTTGGCAGACCATCCTTATCTGGCAGGACGGGACTATTCCATTGCCGACATTGCGCATTTTGGCTGGACGCATATTGCGCGAATTATCGACTTTGATTTCAGTCAGTACCCGCACATGAGTGCCTGGCATGAGCGTGTGGCCCAACGCCCTGCAGTTCGCAAAGGCATCACCTTGCCTGAACCTGCTACCGGCGCTTGAGGGAAAAACGTCATGACGATTGAAACAAGCCTGACTCAAGGCGCATCTTTCCCTGCCTTTGCCAATCACCCTGGTTATAGCCGCATGTTTGCGCCGGATCGCCTGACCATAGGGATCTTTCTGCCTCTGCGCTTTTATCAAGGCGATATGAGTGTGCTGGCCGGACAGGCAGCCCTCGTAGAGGAGATAGACCGTCAGGATTTTGCGGCGGTGTGGGTACGTGATGTGCCCTTGCATGATCCAAGTTTCGGAGATGCGGGGCAGGTGTTCGATCCCTTTACTTACCTGGCTTTTCTGGCTGCTCGCACCAAGCGGGTGGCCTTGGCCACGGGCAGCACGATTTTCTCCTTGCGTCACCCGATCGACGCGGCCAAATCCGCCTTCACCATTGATCAGTTGTCCGGTGGACGCTTGGTGCTGGGTATTGCTTCCGGGGACAGGCCGGTGGAGTTTCCCGCCTACGGCGTGGAGTGGGCCGAACGGGCAGAGCGTTTTGCGCAGGCTGTCAGCTACTTCCGTCAGCTAACGCAAGCGGGGCAACTGGATATTGATTCTCCGCTAGGTCGCTTCGATACCGCAGAGCTGTTACCCAAGCCTGTGCATGGCTCCATTCCCTTGATTGTCACCAGCTCCTCGGGGCAGTCGCCCGAATGGATCGCAGAACATGCCGATGGTTGGCTGACCTATCCGGAAACCACACATACACCGTTAGGTCCGCAAAAGCTGGCTGCCAAAATTCGGGCTTGGCGCGCCCGGATTCCAGATGGCGGTTTCCGTCCGCACATGACCAATGAATGGCTGGATTTGGTGGACGACCCCGATTATCCACGCACACCTTTGCGCGGTGGTTTTACACTGCGTACCGGGCGCAAGGGGCTGATTACCTTGCTGGAGGAGTGGCAGGCAGCGGGTGTGAATCATGCTGCTTTGGGTATTCAGTTTGCGCAGCGACCGGCGGCGGAAATTATCCAGGAGCTGGCTGAGTATGTGCTGCCGCATTTTGCCTCTCACCAGGCGCAGCCTGCCCTTGCAACAGCATGGTAGCAACAGGGGAATACAAGCATGACTAGCAGTGCAGAACAGCCGATAGCCGGTGGTATTCAGATCCGGGATTTGCAACCGTACGACCGGGCCGATTGGGAGCGGCTATATCGGCAGTACGCCGAGTTCTACAAAGAGCCCATGAATGAAGAGATCCTGGCTCGTACCTGGTCCTGGCTGCTGGATGCGCAGCATCCTTTACAAGGGAAGGTGGTAGCTACGGCGAATGGTGCGCTGTTGGGCCTGGCGCATTACCGTCCTTTCCCGGAGCCCTTGCTGGGCAAGGAGGCTGGTTTTCTGGACGACTTGTTTGTGTTGCCGGAACAGCGAGGCGGCAGGCTGGGCCGCCGTTTGATTGAGGCAGTCGCCCAGGCAGGTAAGGAGCAAGGCTGGCCGTTCCTGCGCTGGATTACGGCGCAGGACAATGCGCAGGCGCGAAGGCTATACGATGGTCTGGCTCAGGCGACAGCGTGGGTGACGTATGACTTGAATCTGTAGAAGGGGGCTAGGGGCGTGTAGAAGGTGATACGTTTTTCAGGTTGCCAGTATGCAAATAACGGGAATGATGGTTTAGTTCCCGAAGGCTCGCAATTCCTTCGCTAAGGAGGAGGAGGCCAAGCGCTCTAGTGGTCTGAATGCTCCCTCCAGATAGTCCATGTCTTGGGCGGATGCATCGAACTGCTCAAAATAAGGCTTCCAGGCTCTGACGACTATCCATACTTCATGCAAGGCGCGAATGGCTTCTTGGCGGCTAGAGAAGTAGGCTGCCCAACGTGTCATTAAGTTGTCCAGGGTGGCCAGCCTTCCTTGCTCTCCTAGTTCGAGGTGCAAATAACGTTCGCTTGCCACCGTGTTCATGGGCAGAACGTCATAGAGCGGACTTAACCTCCATCCTTTGCCGACCACGTCATAGATGAAGGCGTGGTTTCTCAAGTGATCGTCATTGTTGTTGGCAAAGATGTTCAGGGCTTGGCGCTTGAATAGTTCACGTAAATCACGATCGATGAAAGTGGGCAAACAACGCTCTCGTAGTTTGAGGGCCAGTGCCTGATAGGAACTGCTTCTTGCTTCGTACTCGTCAATGCCCATCAGGGTCATAGCGGAGCAAAAGCCGATACGCCCCTCAACGGTAGAAGCATTGTGTTCTGGGGTGGCGGGCGACCAACTGTCCTGGCCGGGGGCGGGTGCTTCTCCCGGAGCTGCCCAGTAACGGTCAAATCTACGAATGAAGAGCACGCGCGCCGTGCCAACAGATTGGATATGCACGGGCGGAACGCATAGATCCGCAGCACGTGCTAATTCCAAGGTGCCAGCTTCAAGGACAGCATTGCAGGCGCGATCAGACTTGGAAGGGAATTTCGCCAGCCACAGCACATCGGATTCATCGCGAATAGATGCTTTGGGCCGGGCTCCGCCAGCCGAACCCAGGCCTTCAAAGCAGTCAGCCAGGTCCTCACCGATGTCTTCGTCATTTTCAATACGATCAGCGGCTTCAAGTAGGCGTTCAAGGCTGACCTCCCCAACTGCCGATTTCTTGGCGGGGGAATCGAGCGTCAGTCGAATATCCAGTGCGCCTACGCGATCCACTCCGGCCTCCAGTAAATAGGCGACTTCAGGTAAAACGCCCGAGCCTACTTTGAGTTTGTTTTCGATGACACGTCGACCCCATGCATCAGGGGCCGCGTCGCGCAGTCCACCAAACTCGTGCAGGCCAGGTAAGGTAAAACGTTGTATGCCTCCGTTTTCTGCCGTTAGTGGCAGTGCTGCAGGATCGATTTCAATCGCGTGTTGCCGTTGTACATAGCGCTTACCGTAGGTGAAGCTTGGTGCATCGGAATTCGCGTTCTCCAGTAGTCCTGCTGGTACAAAAGCATTGCCCTGATCGCTTTGGGCAATATGAGCAAACACAGCAACCTTACTGGGTGGTCGGCTGTATGGATTGCGCGGTTTAGAAGTCATATTTGTCCTTGGCTGGAGCGATGTTGGCCGTATTCGATGCATTTTTCCTGGAGACACGCTGTACCTTGTTGGCATTGTTGAAGCTCCGCACAGCGCCGGACTGCTCTGTGAGCAGATCCAGCAAGGTAAGTTCGGGCTCAATGGCATGGAGGTAGCGCAGGATCTGAGACATCGTTCGGCTTTCATTACCTTGCTCAAGCAGGGCGGCCGTGGACCGTGAAATACCAGCACGAGCAGCCACATCGCTTTGAGTCATTCCATGGGCGATGCGCAGTTGCTGGAGCTTCTGACCAATGGCGCTGGCTTCCTGCAAGCGTTTAGGGGGGGTGCGTTGTGCCTCATCGTATTTCATAGTTGGCCCTTTCTGCCATGTTCGTCATGGACAATTCTGTGAAACATGTAGAGTCAAGACTTCTGATTTATTGACCGTAATAACAGTCCTTAAATTGATTAAGGACTGTTATTACGGTCATTTTAATTGAATTTGATTGTTTGCTGAACAGACGCGTAGTCTAATGTCCGTAATATCAGTCTTAATAGCTATTAAGGACTGTTATTACGGACATTTTGGTTAGGCTTTCCTTCTCTCCAGCAACATCAAAGCAAGCAACACCATGCTGCTCATTCCCAGCCCAAAGACCACCAGCGGCCACGCAGTGTCCCCATCCAGCAAGGTCACTGCCAGGGTGCCGATCACGCTAACGATCAGGCTTTCCACGCAAAAGTAGATCGCCACGGCGGAACCGGCCACGTCGTTGAACTGGGCCAAGGCGCCATTGGCGGTGACAGATACAGTCATCACAATGCCAATGGCGGCCAGCCACATGGGCAGGATAAAGCTGGCAAAGGAGGGCTCCAGCAAGCGCTGTCCTGTTGCCAGCAATAGGGCGGCCAGGGCGATCAAGCCCATGCCGCGTTTCAGGCTTCCGGCGGTGCCCCAACGAGCCACAAAGGTTTTGGACAGGCGGGTGGTGGCAATCATCACCAGGGCAACGCTGGCAAAGGCCAGGCTGAAGCTCATTTCTGAATAAGCCGCTTGTCCGATCAAGACTCGTGGCGCGGTCGAGAAGTAGACAAAAAATGTCCCCATCCCGGTGGAGAAGCCCAGGGTGTAGACCCAGAACGCCGGGCTTTTGAAGACGGCCAGTGCGGATTGTTGTGACTGCATTGGTTTGGCGGGCCGGGTTTCCTGCCAACGCAACAGCGCATGGATCCAGGCCAGCAGCACCATTCCGGCCAAGCTCAGGAAGATGGCCTGCCACCCGCCCGCACGGGCAATCAGAGCACCTGCAATCGGCCCCAAGGCGGGTACGAAAGCCAGGATGGAGCTGAACAGGCTGTAGATCACCACGCCCTCGGGGCGATCAGCATACACATCGCGCACCGTGGCAAACAAGGCCACGAGGGTGGCCGAGGCCCCCAGGGCTTGCAGCACCCGAAAACCGACAAAAGCCCAAGCGGAACTGGACAAGGCAGCGGCGGTTGAAGCCAGCACGAACAGGGCGGCGCCTGTCAGCAAAACAGGTCGTCGGCCTATGCGATCCGACAGGGGGCCAAAGAGCAGTTGCCCTGCACCCAATAGCAGCATGTACAGGCTAAGGGTCAGCTGGATGACGGCTGGAGTCGTGCCCAAAAGCTCCGGCATGGCCGGGACGACGGGCAGGTAGATATCCATCCCCAGGGAAGCGAGGATGTCGAAGGGCGCCATCAGCAGCAGGGCGGCTGGCAGCGTATAAGCCCAGGAAGAGCGTGAGGAAGACATAACAAAATTACCACTCGAAAAAGAGATCGGGCGGCGTCTGTTTGTTATCAATCAGCGGGATTGGAAGTACAGAACGCCGCAACAAGACAAGAGCTTGTTGCGGCTTACTCAGTTGCTGACTCAGTGCTCGTCATGCAGACGGCTCCTCACATAAATAACTTGAAGGTGTGTCGCGGGGGAAACGTTATGGCTGCGTTTGGTCCAGTCCAAAGGGATGGGGCGCGATATCTGACCATTATAGGGGGAGGCTTTTACGGCCTTGAAGCTTCAGTCCGTGATGGCTGTTGGTTTTTTGCCCTGCAAAGTTTTGGCAAGACGCGACACCGCCTCGCTGGAGTTGCCGGTCTTGTTCTTCTTCACTCGGACGGCGGCAGCTTTCAGCAAGCGCTGGAATGTCGGGCATTGCGTATGGTTGGCGGCGGGGCAGTGGGCAGCGTGGCGCAAGCCTTCGCTCATGGCTTTCAGGCGTTTGATAGTGGCATCCAGTTGATCGGCCTTGGACAGCAGCAATTGCCTGTCTACCTGCGGAGCCCCATCGGGAGGCAGCATGGCCCGTATTTCTTCCAGCGACAAACCGCCCGCCTGCCCCAGGGCAATCAAGGCCAGTTGATCCAGCACTTGTGGCGTAAAACGACGCCGTTCTCCGGGGGCGCTGACCGCGCTGATCAGGCCTTCTTTCTCGTAGTAACGCACGGTGGAGGAGGGTAAGCCCGTTTGTTTAGCGACTGCTGAAATATCCATCTTGTACCTATTGACTTGAAGTTGACTTCAACTTCTATGATCACTCAAAACAAGGTGCTTATCAACGGAAAGGATTGCCAATGTTATCGATCAATGAGTGGGTGCAGGTGATTCTGATCGGGGTCGGAGCCACTATTTTCATGGACATTTGGGGCCTGATTCAAAAGGCGATGGGCGTTGCTACGCTGAACTACGCCATGGTGGGCCGCTGGGCCGGACATTTGCTGCGTGGCCAGATCGCGCACAGCAATATCGGCAAGGCTGAACCGATTGCGGGGGAGTCTGCCCTGGGCTGGTTCATTCACTATGCCGTGGGCATTGTTTTCGCCTTTTTGCTGGTCGCGGTCTATGGCACCGCATGGCTGCAAGATCCCCGCTGGCTGCCCGCCGTCATGGTGGGCACGGTGACGGTCGTGATGCCCTTTTTTGTCATGCAGCCCGCCATGGGGGCCGGAGTGGCTGCATCGCGTACCCCTACGCCTTGGATCAATCGTTTGCGCAGCTTGCTGACACACGCGATTTTTGGTCTGGGCATGTACCTTGCGGCCTTGCTGATCCAGCAAGTGGCCTAAGGCGCTGTAATTTGTTGGGGCATCTGTCATGAGTAGCCTGAAAACCACCGGAACCATCCCGTCTGCCGTCTATCTGCTTGCCCTGAGCCTGTTTGCCATGGGCAGTGCCGAGTTTCTGATGGGCGGCATCCTGCCCATGATTGCGGAGGATCTGCGCATTTCCTTGCCTACCGCAGGCACCTTGATTTCAGCCTTTGCGGTGGGGGCGCTGATTGGTGGCCCGCCTTTTGCGATCCTGGCCTTGCGCTGGCCCAGCCGCAGTGCCTTGTTCATCAGTCAGCTGGCTTTTATTGCGGCTACGGTGGTCAGTTTGCTGGCACAGGGCTACTGGGCCATTTTGCTGGCGCGCTTTGGCATGGGGCTGGCCTATGCCTGTTTCTGGTCCGTGGCAGCGGCCACAGCTGTGCAGTTGTCGCCACCGGATCGCCGCGCCAAGGCCTTGTCCATTGTGGTCAGTGGCTTGACGGTGGCCATGGTGCTGGGCGGCCCGGCGGGTACGTACATCAGTGAGGCGACAGGCTGGCGAGGCGGTTTCTGGGCGGTGATTGCCGTCACCGTGATTTCTGCGGTCGCCGTCCTGCTGGCCTTGCCCAAGCACACTGCCCGTGATGCAAAAGCGCCGGATCTGGTCACTGAATTGCGTGCCATGAAGCGTCCCGCCCTGTGGGTGGCCTATGCCACCACCATGTTCACCACAGCTGCGTATATGGGCACCTTTGGCTATATCGCCGCCTTGCTGATGGAGGTTAGCGGTTTGAGTGCGGAATGGCTGCCGGCGGTCCTGATCCTGTTCGGTGTCGGTGCCTTTATCGGTTTGACGATAGGTGGACGTACCGCTGATGCTCAGCCGCGTGGAACCTTGGTCGCGGGGATTATTGGCTTGATTGTGAGCTCGGCCATCATCGCCTCGTTTGCCGCTTCTGTATGGGCAACGGTTGCCATGGTGTTCATGTTGGGCCTGGCTGGTTTTCTGTTGAACCCGGCAGTGTGGGGGCGCGTGTATGTGCTGGCACCGGATGCATCCATGCTGGCAGGGGCCACCAACGCCTCCGCTTTTCAGGCTGGTTTGACCTTGGCTCCTTTGTTGGCCGGTATTCCGATCAGCCTGGGCTATGGCTTGGCCTCAGTTGCCTGGGTGGGTGTCATCATCGCTGTGGTTTCCTTGCTGTTGGCGGGGCTGGATGCACGTTTAAGCCGTACGGCGGCTCACTCCAGGTAGAAGACTGGTCCGGCCCTCTGCCGGGACCTTGTTTGCTTGCCTGATTATTGCCTTCGATCGCCGCGATACCGTGGCGATCTGGAGCGGGCGTCTCGCCCTTACCTTATGGAGTCTCCATTCATGTTCAAGACACTTGATAACGACAATTTTGATGCCGAGCTGGGCCAGGCCTCCCATGTGTATGCCGTGCGTTTCTGGGCGCAGTGGTGTGGGCCGTGCCGGGTGATGGCTCCCATTTTCAATGCTTTGGCTGACGATATGCAGGGCCGCGCCCAGTTTGGCGAGGTGGACCTGGACAAGTCGCCGGACCTGGCCGTGCGCTATGGCGTCCAGAGCATTCCGACTGTGTTGCTGTTCAAGGATGGCATGGTCATTGACCGTTTGGTGGGTGCGGTTCCCAAACAGAATTTGCTGAACTTCGTCAGTCAGCATAGCGCTTGAGCCACTAGGGTCTGTCGCTTTGCTGGCAATGGGGTGTCGGTAGGGTGGCAGACCTGGCTCGCCGGGTGCAAGACAGCTTTGGGCGGTCGTTTTACCTGTATAAACAGGTGGAGCAGACTGCCGTTTTTCATAATCGCGATTTTTTGAGGTGTCAGATGACTGCCATTTCTACAGCGGCTTTTCTTGATTCTTACTTTGCCCGTATCGGCTATCAGGGGCCGGTGGAACCGAGCCTGGAAGTGTTGCAGCAGCTGCATTTGCTGCACCCGCAAGCGATCCCGTTTGAGAACATTGCGCCCTACCGGGGAGACAGTGTGCCCCTGGATCTGGAGGCTATTGTGGACAAGCTGATTCACCGCCGACGCGGTGGTTATTGCTTCGAGCACAACACGCTGTTTCTGGCGGTTTTGCAGCAGATGGGCTTTAACGTCACGCCTTTGATTGCCCGCGTGCGCTGGCAAGTCCCCGCCGAGGTGGAAACCGGTTTGACGCATATGTTGCTGCGAGTTGAGATTGAAGGCCGTAGCTGGTTTGCGGATGTTGCTTTTGGCTCCACCACGCAAACGGCGCCTTTGGAGTTTGTGCTGGATACGCCGCAAACAACGCCACATGGCATGTATCGGATTACGCAGGCCGGAGAAGTGCTGAGCTTGCAGTTCCAGACCCTTAGTGGCTGGCAGACGGTGTATCAGTACGGCTTGGCTCCGGCCTCGCAGATCGATTTTGAAATCGGTAATTGGTACACCTCGACCTATCCGCAGTCGGTGTTCTTGAACAGCCTGCTGATCAGCCGCACCCAGCCCGGTATACGCGAGCTAATGGTCAATGACACGTATACACAGCGGGACAATGCGCGCCTGTCGCAACGGCATCAGTACAAGGACGCGGCCGCCTGGGCTGAATGCCTGCAGTCACGCTTGGGCCTGACATTAAGCCGCGAAGAAGCCCAGGAGTTGTTTTTGTGTGTGAGTCAGTCCCAGGATGCCGCTTCCGAGCTGACAGGAGGGTGATGGCTGGGGTTAGGCCTGTTGTGTGGGCAAGGCCAGCCATTCCTGAGCTGTAATGCGGCTGATGTGTTCAGTCCGGTAGTCCTGCAGGAACTGGTTGTACTTGTTTTCCTCAGTGTGATGATGGCGAAAGCCGCACTTGGTTTGCGCAATTTGCGATTGGGCATTGTTGGCAAAGTAGCCGCACCACAGGGCCTTCAGCTTCAGCGTTTCAAAAGCGTGTCGCATCACTTCGCGCACGGCCTCGGGAATCAAGCCCTGACCCCAGTAAGGCACGCCGATCCAATAGGCAATTTCGCCTTCTTCTTCACTAATCTCGAAGTTGCTGTTCTTGCCGATCAGGATGCCAACGCACCCAACAGCTCGGCCATTGTCCTTGTGCTCGACGGCATACACTTCGGGCATATTGAAAACTGTGCGGATAATTTCAGCACTTTCCTCAACGCTGGTATGAACCGGCCAACCGGCAATCGGGCCGACTCGGTCGTCCTTGGCGTATTCGTATAAATCCTCGGCGTCGCTGTCCTGCCAGGGGCGTAAAATCAGCCTTTCTGTTTGGAGTTTCATTTTCTTTACTCACTAATTAAGCAGAAAACAGAATAGAACCTGGCGGCTTCAGGGAACAGAGCAGGAACTTGGCAGTTTCGGTACTTTTAGAAAATCTTGCGGATTGCCGGGCCGTAAAGGAAAGACGAATACCATGCATCAGATTCCACAATTATTCAGTGCCAAAGACAGCTGGCTGACAGGCGAGACAACGCTGGCGGAAGGCGTGGGAATACCTTTGTCTTTTGGGCATGCCTATATGACCTTGATGATCTGCCTGTCGGGCCGCGCTCTGGTCAGCCTGAACTTCAAGGATCAGCTTGTACGTCCTCATGATGTGCTGGTGCTGGCGGAGGATACGATTGCGCTGCTGAAACGGCGTTCGCACAGTTTCAAGGTGTTTTTCCTGTTGATGCCCAAGAACCTGGCCTCAGAAGTGGCGTATCAGTTGCCTAACCCCTTGTTTGTATTCCTGCATGACAATCCGCTGTGTGTGCTCCCGCGGAAAGAGCGGGCTTTGCTGGCTGCCTGGCTGGTGCAGCTACGCGAGATTGTGCAGACTCGCACCTTGTATCAGCACATCATGCTGCGCAATCAGCTGCAGAACTTCTTTCTGCGCATTGCCGAGCAGATTCCGCCTGAATATCAGGGTAGTCAGCAGTTCAGCCGCAAGGAAATGATCAGTTGGCGGTTTTGGGAGCTGGTTGGCCAGCATTGTCGGGAGCATAGGGAGGTGAAGTTTTATGCCGATGCGCTCAACATCACCCCGTTTTATCTATCTCAGTTGAGCAAAGAGTTTTTCAACGACAGTCCCAAGGCCTTGATCGACAGGCAGGTGGTTTTGGAGATCAAGGCACTGCTTTCCTACAGCCGGCTGGCGATCGGGCAGATTGCCGATCAGCTGAATTTTGAGGATCCCTCTTATCTGTGCCGGTACTTCAAGCGCCACACAGGCTTGTCGTTGACCCGCTATCGCCAGCATGAGCAGGCTCGTTCCGGTGTGGTTGGCAATTGATCAGCTCAAGGGTTGGTCGTGCTAGGTCAATGCGACAAGAAAATGGCGACGGTGTATGACTCAGAAGGCCAGAAGCCTGTGCGCCTGATCGATGCGTTTGTGAGTCAAACTCTAGGCAGAGCAGATTTACGGCCTACATCTTGCCGGTGAATTTATAGCGATCCCCCGGATGCCACAGCCTGGCGTGAGTCGTGAACTGATCGCTGGAAAAAGTGCGGCGGTCCATCACCAAACAGGGCTGCTGCTCTTTCATGTGCAGGGCCTGTGCGATTCCCGTAGGCGGCACCAGCACTTCAATGCTGTAAAAGCCGGTCGGCAAGGGAGCAACCCGCACCAGATACTCATTAGGCGTGATCTGGCTCCAGTCCTGCTCCATGTAATCCGGCGCCATTTGCGCATCCACCAGACGATCCTCGTACTGGATAGGCAAGCCGTTTTCGGCATGAACAATAATGGAATGAAACAGCGCCGCGCCCGGTGCAATGCCATACAGCCGCGCTTGAGACGGGCTGGCGTGCAGCCGCTCCATGCTCAGCACCTGACAGCTGTGTTGGTGGCCGCGCTCCCGTATGTCCTGCGCGATGCTGCGTATCTCGATCAGGGTGGACTGGAATTTGGGCTGCGCCACATAGGTGCCCGAGCCTTTGATGCGAACCAGCAGCTCATCATTTGTCAGTTCCCGCAGCGCGCGGTTGACCGTCATGCGCGACACGCCAAACTGCTCGCATAAAGCCAGTTCGGTAGGGATCAGATCACCTTCACGCCATTGGCCGGACTGGATTTTCTCCAGCACAAAATTCTTGATTTGCAGATAGGCAGGCATGCTTGGTTCAGTTGACGAATGACTCGTCTGGGGGACATCCATTTTTATGCTTTCCTGTAGGACGTGTTCTCACGCAAAAGAGTCTCGCGCAGGCCAGATCCGAGGTCGTGCACCAGGCCGCGGGTGATGCCTTGCCATGCTTACATCCACGGGCTTGTGCAAGGCTCTCTTTTATATGTATAGACAACTTGGAAAAATGACTATACATTGGCATGAGCTTACAAGAAAACCGTTGTTTTGTCGGCGCTTGGACCTGCCTTCCGCGTGTGGAAACAGCCTGCCAGATAGAACCAGCGCGTATCCAGAGACACCTCAGATGGAGGACAGCATCATGCCTGATCATCACACTTCGGCGGCCAGCCAAGATCCCCGTTTCGATCCTGCGCGGCAGATTCATGCCCCTACGGGTACACAGCTCAGTTGCAAGAACTGGGTGGCGGAAGCCGCGTACCGTATGATTCAGAACAATCTGGACCCGGCCGTGGCCGAGAATCCCCAGCATCTGGTGGTGTACGGCGGCATCGGGCGTGCGGCCCGGAACTGGGAGTGCTACGACCAGATTCTGGCCAGCCTGCGTCAGCTGGAAGATGACCAGACTTTGCTGATTCAGTCCGGCAAGCCGGTGGGGGTGTTCCGTACGCATAGTGATGCACCGCGCGTGCTGCTGGCCAATTCGAATCTGGTCCCTAAATGGGCCACGTGGGAGAAGTTTCACGAGCTGGATCAGGCCGGTTTGTTCATGTACGGACAGATGACGGCGGGTAGCTGGATCTACATTGGCAGCCAGGGCATTGTGCAAGGCACGTACGAGACGTTTGCTGAAGCAGGTCGTCAGCATTTTGGTGGTTCGCTGGCCGGGCGCTGGATTCTGACTGCTGGCCTGGGTGGCATGGGTGGCGCACAGCCCTTGGCTGCCAGCTTTGCCGGGGCGGTATCGCTGACGATTGAATGCAAGCAAAGCAGTATCGACTTCCGTTTGCAGACTCGTTATCTGGATAAGCAGGCGCGCGATCTGGGCCATGCGTTGGAGCTGATTGCCCAGCACACGGCCGCCAAGGAGGCTGTGTCGATTGGCTTGCTGGGTAATGCCGCCGATATATTGCCCGAACTGGTGCGACGCGCCCAAGCCGGTGGTTTGAAACCTGATCTGGTGACGGACCAGACATCCGCCCACGATCTGCTCAATGGCTATTTGCCTTCGGGGTGGACGGTGGAGCAGTGGCAGGCGGCGCAGAAAGACCCGGCGCAACACGCCCGCATTCAGCAAGCCGCAGCCAAGTCTTGCGCCGTTCATGTACAAGCCATGCTGGATTTTCAGAAAATGGGTATTCCGGTTGTGGACTACGGCAATAACATTCGCCAGGTCGCGTTTGATGAAGGCGTGGCCAATGCCTTCGATTTTCCCGGTTTTGTACCTGCCTATATTCGCCCCTTGTTTTGCGAGGGCAAAGGCCCGTTCCGTTGGGTGGCCTTGTCGGGCGACCCGGAAGATATTTACAAAACCGATCAAAAAATCAAAGAGCTGTTCCCCGACAATCAGCACGTGCATCGCTGGCTGGACATGGCGCAGGAACGCATTGCTTTCCAGGGCTTGCCTTCACGAATTTGCTGGCTGGGGCTGGGCGAGCGTCACCGCGCCGGTCTGGCCTTTAACGAAATGGTGCGCAAAGGCGAGCTGAAAGCACCGATTGTGATTGGTCGTGACCATCTGGATACCGGCTCGGTGGCCAGCCCCAACCGCGAAACCGAAAGCATGCGTGATGGCACGGATGCCGTGTCGGACTGGCCTTTGTTGAATGCCTTGCTGAATACCGCAGGCGGGGCGAGCTGGGTCTCGCTGCACCACGGGGGCGGAGTAGGCATGGGTTACAGCCAGCACGCAGGCATGGTGATAGTGGCTGACGGTAGCGAGCAGGCCGCGGCCCGTCTGGAGCGGGTCTTGATTAACGATTGCGCCAGTGGTGTGATGCGCCATGCGGATGCCGGCTACGAGCTGGCGATTCAAACAGCCAAGAATTTCGGGCTGACACTGCCCATGATCAAGTAAGAAAAACAGGACAGATAAATGAGCAAGAGTATCGAGCTTTCTCCCGGCGCACTGACTTTGGCACAGCTGCGCCAAATCTGGCAGGAACCGACTGTTCTGACTCTGCCGCCAGAGGCGATTGGTGCCATGGATGCGTCCTCGGCCATTGTGGCCAAGATCATCCGCGAAGGTAATCCGGCTTATGGCATCAATACCGGCTTTGGCAAGCTGGCTCAGCAACGTATTCCGGACCACGATCTGGAGCAATTGCAAAAGAACCTGATTCTGTCGCACTCCGTGGGGGTGGGTGAGCCGGTATCCGATGCAGTGGCCCGCTTGATCATGGCCATGAAAATTGCCAGCTTGGCGCGCGGCTTTTCGGGCATACGCTCGCATGTGGTCACGACCTTGCTGGACATTCTGAATGCGGGCGTGGTGCCTTTCATTCCATCCCAAGGTTCTGTAGGCGCATCGGGCGATTTGGCGCCCTTGTCGCACATGACCTTGACGCTGATCGGGGAAGGGCAAGCCAAGTGGCAGGGTGAATGGATGCCGGCCCAGCAGGCTTTGGCCAAGGCGGGTATCACCCCGATTGTGCTGGCCGCCAAGGAAGGGCTGGCGCTGATCAATGGCACGCAAGTGTCTACGGCCCTGGCGCTGAATGGCTTGTTCCGCACCCAGACCTTGTTCCGTAATGCGATTCTGGCCGGTGCCTTGAGTGTGGACGCTGCCAAAGGCAGTGATGCGCCTTTTGATGCGCGTATCCATGAGGTGCGTGGACAGCCAGGGCAGATTTACGCGGCCCGCCTGTATAGGGAGCTGCTGGCTGGCAGCCAGATTCGTCAGTCGCACCGGGACAATGACAACAAGGTGCAAGACCCCTACAGCTTGCGTTGCCAGCCCCAGGTGATGGGTGCGATTCAGGATCTGATCACGCAAAACGAACGTACCTTGCTGACCGAAGCCAATGCTGTCACGGATAACCCGCTGGTGTTCCCCGGCAAAAATGGCGAGCCGGATCAGGTGATTTCTGGTGGCAACTTTCATGCCGAGCCAGTGGCGTTCGCAGCTGATGGTTTAGCTCTGGCGATTGCTGAAATTGGTGCCTTGGCAGAGCGCCGAGTCGCTTTGTTGATTGATGCCAGTATTTCCGGCTTGCCACCGTTTCTGGTCCCATCCGCAGGCTTGAATTCAGGCTTCATGATTGCCCATGTGACCGCGGCGGCTCTGGCTTCGGAAAACAAGTCGCTGGCACATCCTGCCAGTGTGGATAGCCTGCCTACTTCCGCTAACCAGGAAGATCACGTCAGCATGGCAACCTTTGCGGCGCGCCGGCTGGAAGACATGGCACAGAACACGGCTGCGATTGTGGCGATTGAGTTGCTGTGCGCGGCACAGGGCATTGATTTCCATGCGCCTTTGCTGACTTCCGAGCGCTTGAAGAAGGTGCAGGATGTGATTCGTCAGGCCGTTCCTTTCTACGATCAGGACCGTTATCTGGCTCCCGATATCGAGGCTCTGAAAGCCCTGGTGCTGGACGAGAGCCTGGCAGCGACGGCGGCTGATCTTTTCTAGTTTTCATGAAGTACTGCTGATTGTTTTTGTCTCCACGAACTTGTCCCTGGCCTGGATCACCAAGCCGGGGATTTTTTTGCTTCACGACGACCCCAGCATTGCATTTCTCTGGACTACGCCCTGCTGACATAAGTCCACGGTGAACACGACGGCTACTGCGTCCCCTACGTAGGCAGGCACGGTATCTGCTATCGAGCGACGGCCTGTATTGCCAACTGAGGCGTGCCAATCAAGATGGATATAAAGCTCACAAGTCACATGGCTGTGGCGATGTGTATGCGCTATGTTCATAAGGAGGATAAACCTGCGTGGGATGCGGCTGCGTTGGTGGCGACTTAGCTGTTCCACGGCAAGAGATTGATAAATATGCCCGATACGGGTATAGTTTGGAGGTCGATATGACGCGCGTCCTCAAGCGCAAAGACTTTGCACGATGGCAGGCGGCCGAGAAGCTGCCTGATATTGCCTTGTGCAAGGCGGTTCAGGAGATGGAAAGCGGTCTGATCGATGTGGACTTGGGTGGCTCCTTATACAAGAAGCGGGTAGCTCGTCCTGGTGGTGGCAAAAGCGGCGGCTATCGCAGCTTGCTTTCGGCCAGAATAGGTAGCCGTTATGTGTTCCTGCATGGGTTCTCCAAGAGCGAGAAGGGGAACATCACGCAGGATGAGAAGAAAGCGCTGCAGTTTGTCGGTAAGTTGTTCTTGGGCTTGGCCCCTGAAGCCTTGTTCAAGGCATTGCAGGCTGACGTGTTATTGGAGGTGCATTGTGAGCAAGATCATCGAATCGTTACGCGGCGATCTGGCGACGCTCCAGGAGGCAGGAGCGATCGACAAGGTGACGATGCGCGAGTTTGACGCGATTTGTCCGCCGCCAGTTCGGGAGTTCGATGCGGTCGACATCAAGCGGCTGCGGGAAGGCTTGAAGTTCAGTCAGCCAGTATTTGCGCTTTATTTGCATACCACGGCATCGACCATACGCAAGTGGGAGCAAGGTGAAACCCGCCCTGCTGGCCCGGCGCTCAAGCTGCTGAACATCATTGCCGACAAGGGTTTACAGGCCATTATCTGATTTTTTTGTACCTACGCCTTGTTCAGTAGACTGCTCAATGCTTTTTTATAAGCCGCAAATGCCGCTTCTTCCTGTGGGTGATGGCCCTCTGTCACACAGGCTCTCCCACTGACGAATACATCACGAATCGGGTTGGCGTGGGCGCGTTCGGAAAAGACCAGGGCCGACAGCCAATGCTGGCTATCCAGCCCCGCCAGACTGGGGTGCTCCAGATCAATCACCATTAAATCTGCCTGATGGCCGGGACTGAGTTGCCCGCTGGCTCGTCCTGAAGCTTGCGCGCCACCGCGTGCGCAGGTCTCGAACAAGTAGTCCGCCACAAAAGGCTGTTGGGGCGAAGCCAGTACATTGCGTTGCTGGTTGATCAATCGTTGACCATATTCCAGCAAGCGCAGTTCGGCACGCCAGTCCACGCAGATATGGCTATCCGAGCCTATGCCCATACGTCCTTGCTCGGTCAGAAAGGCGGCGGCGGGGAACAGGCCATCGCCCAGATTCGCCTCGGTGGTCAGGCACAAACCCGCTACGGCACCGCTGCGGGCAATTTGCTGGCGCTCCTGCTCGTCGATATGGGTGGCGTGAACCAGGCACCAGCGTTCATCCACATTGAAGTTGTCGTACAGATAGGCAACCGGGCTGCAGCCCTTGATGTTCCGGCAGGCCAGCACTTCGGCCATCTGCTCGGCAATGTGGATGTGGATCGGGTGGCGCGAGGGCAGGCTGTGCAGGCCGTCGATCAGGGTATTGATGGAACCGATATTGGCGGCGCGCAGGGAGTGGGGCGCAACGCCGTAACGTCGGTCTGCATTCAAGGGATGGCTGTTGTGCAAGGACTCCAGCAGGTACAGCAACTGTGTAGGGCTGTTCAAAAAGCGCTGTTGATCCTGACGCGGTGCTTTGCTGCCGAAGTCGCTGTACTGGTACAGCACGGGCAGCATGGTAATGGCCAGCCCGCTGGCGCTGGCCGCTTCCATGACACCTTGGGCCAGCAGGCCTATGGGCGCGTAACTCTGACCGTCGCGTTGGTGATGAAGGTAATGGAACTCGCACACGCTGGTGTAGCCCGCTTTCAGCATCTGTATATAGAGCCATTGGGCAATGGCCTGCATGTGCTCGGGCTCCAGACGGGCAGCGAAACGGTACATCAGGTCGCGCCAGCTCCAGAAGCTGTCCTGGCTTTGCCCGCGAAACTCGGTCAGCCCGGCCATGGCACTTTGAAAGGCATGTGAATGCAGATTGGGCATGCCCGGCAATACAGCACCCTGCGCTGTGTGGACGGAGCCTGCCGCGTCTATATCCTGCTGGCTGGCGTCGGGCAGAACGTCTGTCAGTGTGCCGTGCTGGTCCCAGCGCAGCAGCACATTGGCTTGCCACTGGCCGTCCAGATAGGCCCAAGGGGCCCAGAGTGCTTCATATTGCCGGGGGATGCTCATGGTGATTCCTTACGTAGGTCGCGGCTGATGCTGCCTTGGTACACGACCAGGGCGCAGCGTGGCAGGCCCAGCCAGTAGACCAGCTCGGGCAGAGAGTCGATATCCCAGGCGACAAAGTCGGCGCGGGACCCGATGCTCAGTTCACCGCTGATGTCCGGGGCGCCCAGGGCCTGGGCGGCATGGCGGGTGACGCCTGCCAGAGCTTCGGGAACGGTCAGCCTGAAGAGTGTGCTGCCCATGTTCAACATGAGCAACAGGGAAGCACAGGGGGAAGTGCCGGGGTTGCTGTCAGTGGACAGAGCCATGGGCACGCCGTGTTTGCGTAGTAGTTCAATCGGGGGGAGCTGGGTTTCGCGCAGAAAATAGTAGGCTCCGGGCAGCAGGACGGCCACGGTACCGGCTTTTTTCATGGCGATGACGCCTGCTTCATCCAGATATTCCAGATGATCGGTGGACAGGGCCTGGTAGCGTGTCGCCATTTCCGTGCCGCCCAGATTGGATAACTGCTCGGCATGCATTTTGACGGGCAGGCCCAGGGCTTGAGCTGCTTTCAGGACGCGCTCGGACTGTTTCAGATCAAAGGCAATACGCTCGCAAAAGACGTCAACCGCATCGATCAGCCCTTCTTGTGCAAGGGTGGGCAACATTTGATCGCAGACCAGATCCAGGTAGGCATCGGTTTGCCCGGCAAATTCGGGGGGCAGGGCATGGGCGCCTAAAAAGGTGCTGCGCACCGTGACCGGACGCAACTCACCCAGACGGCGGGCGACGCGCAGCATTTTGCGTTCACTGTCCAGATTCAGGCCGTAGCCGGATTTGATTTCAATCGCGGTGACGCCTTCGTCCAGCAAGGCATCCAGACGGCGCAGGGCTTGGGCCAGCAATTCGTCCTCGCTCAGGGAGCGGGTGGCTTTGACGGAGGACACAATGCCGCCACCCTGGCGGGCGATTTCTTCATAAGAGGCCCCGGCCAGCCGCAGGGCAAATTCCTGGGCGCGGTTGTCGCCGTAAACAAGATGGGTGTGACAGTCGATCAGGCCGGGGGTCACCCAGCGATTTCCCAGCTTGTGTTCGTAAGTAGGGTGTTGCCACTGCGCGGGCAGGTCATGACGTGGGCCCATCCAGGCGATACGGTCTGCCTGCACGACCAGGCAGGCATCTTCGATGACGTGCTCGGGGTCGGCGTTGGGGGCCAGGCGTAAATCAGTCCAAAGTGTGTGGCTCATCATTTCATTCCATGGGAGCGATATAGGCGTAGACCAGCGGGGCATCAGCATGGTTGGCCTGCAGTTGCAGCGACAAGGGGGCGGGGGTGTGGCCGATCAAGGCTTGCCCGGTGTCCAGGGTCCAGCTGTGTGCCTCGGCCTGGAGCTGATAGCCGCCTTGCGGCGCATACAGAAAGTGTGTGCCAGCAGCCAGGCTTATGGAGTCGTTCCGCCCTTGCCATGCCTGCAAGCTGCCTTGGGCCCGGCCTCGACGCAGCATCAGGTTCAAGTCCTGTGTCGGCCCTAGTGGTAACAAACAGGCCATCTTGTCCTCGCCGGCGAAGGCGTAGGGCTGGAACGGATGCAGCACATGGATATGTTGGTCGTGAATCAGCTGCATGTTGTCGCCCTCGATCAACATGATGTGTCGGTCTATGCCGGGAAAGCGGGAAAAATCGCCGGAGGTCTGGATCTGGGCCAGGCTGATGCGCCAGTCAAAGTGTTCGTAGCCAGCATGTTGAGGATGGCACAGCACTTCGCGCGTGGTGCCGCCACCATTTTTCCAGGGCTGCGCGGGCAGGCTGCTGATGTTCAGCAAGCGAAGCAAAGTGGCAGGGTGGGGATCGCTCATGGTGGCATGGCTCCGGGCGGATTTTTAATTGTATATACAATAGCTGAGTATAGACAAAGCGCGACGATTGCCTTGACGGGCGGGCCGTTTTTTCAGGGTAAATCCCGAGCATAAACCCTTTGGCTACTTGCGCTGCAAGCCGCTTGGTGGCAAGGTATACGCTAATAAACTCGCGTCATAACTCATTCAAAGGTGCAGGATGCCTGGTTTCTCCGGCATCCTGCGTTCATTGTTGCAAGCTGGAAAGTTTGCATATGAAGTATTTAATCGTTCTTCTTCAGGACTTTTCCGAATCATGGATACCCTCTCGCAGTCTTTTACCTTTTCCCAACGTGCCCAGAAACTGAGTGGCTCCGCAATTCGTGAAATTCTCAAGGTCACTGCGCGTCCCGAGATTATTTCCTTTGCGGGTGGTCTGCCCACGCCAGTCGGCTTTCCTGTCGAGGAAATGCAAAGCGCGTTCAACAAGGTACTGAGCGAGCAGGGCCGTGTGGCGCTGCAATACACCACGACAGAAGGCTATCTGCCCCTGCGCCAATGGCTGGCCGAGCAAATGAGTGCCGAAGGCGCCCCTGTGGACGCCGACGAAATTTTGCTGGTGAACGGTTCGCAGCAAGCGCTGGACATGCTGGGCAAGCTGTTCATTGACGAAGGCAGCAAGGTGCTGGTGGAGTCGCCTACTTACCTGGGCGCCTTGCAGGCTTTGTCTGTGTACGATCCGTCTTTCGTGGCGATTCCTACCGATGGCCAGGGCATGATCCCCGAGTACGTGTCGGCTCCTGAAGCCATGGGTGCCCGTCTGCTGTACGCACTGCCCAACTTCCAGAACCCCACCGGCCTGCGCCTGCCTTTGGAGCGTCGTCAGGATCTGGTAGAGCGATGTGCTGCCGCGCATATCCCGATCGTCGAAGACGATCCCTACGGTGAACTGCGTTACGCTGGCGAGCGTCTGCCCAGCCTGCTGTCCCTGGGCCGCAAGGCCGGTGCCACCGTGATACGCCTGGGCACCTTCTCCAAAGTGCTGGCTCCCGGCCTGCGCCTGGGTTACATCGTGGCTCCTGCCAAGATCATCGACAAACTGGTGCAGATCAAGCAGGCCACGGACTTGCACACGTCCACACTGACGCAGATGGCGGTTTACGAAGCCGTACATAACGGTTTTCTGGAACAGCATCTGCCCAAAGTGCGCGATATTTACCAGAAACAGTGCGCCATCATGCTGGACGCCATGGACAAGAACTTCCCGGACACGGCCCAATGGACCCGTCCTGAAGGCGGCATGTTCATTTGGGTGACCTTGCCCGAGCACGTGGATGCTACGGCCCTGTTGCAAAAAGCGATTGAAAATCTGGTGGCTTTTGTGCCTGGCGAGCCCTTCTATGCGGGCAAGGACGTCAAGCGCAATACCTTGCGCCTGAGCTTTGCCACCGTGCCTGAGGAGAAAATTCGCGAAGGCATCGCCATCTTGGGTAAACTCATCAAAGAAGCCTGATGGCTGTTTGGCAGGCAATGGACGCAGACTGATGGTCTGCGTCTTTTCATGCGCTGGCTGGGCCAGCGTTGTGGTTTTCAAGGGCCGCCCATCCAGTTTTCTGTGCTCCTGGAGCATGGGTACGTTCCCGGAATCCACCGCATACCCTCTGCCAGAGGGTATGCCTGTTTTCAGTCTATGGCCCAAGGCCTGGATTTAGGTTTTACCTCTATGACATCTCCATCCGCTTCGGAATCCTCCCCGCGCCCTGATCTGTCCGATATGCGCCCCAACAATGATTGGGTGGCCCGCTATCTTCCCGCTGCCTGGGGGCCGTATGCCCGCTTGTGCCGGCTGGACCGCCCCGTTGGTACGTGGTTGACCCTCTTGCCCGCCCTGGCCGCTCTGGTGCAGGCAGCAGACGGTATTCCTACCTTGTGGCGTGTGGTGATCTTTTCCCTGGGTGCCTTGTTGATGCGCGGCATTGGCTGTTGCTTTAACGATATGGCGGACCGTAATTTCGACCACCAGGTTGAACGCACCCGTTTCCGGCCCCTGACCAGCGGCCAGCTCACCATGCGCAAGGCCGTGATTTTCGTGCTGGCGCAGATGGCTGTGTGTGCCTTGCTGCTTTTTGCCATTAATGAGTACAGCCGCTGGCTGGCGCTGGCCCTGTTTCCCATTGTGATGATCTACCCCTTGTGCAAGCGCTTTACCTACTGGCCACAAGTGGTCCTGGGTATCTGCTTTAACTGGGGCATGCTGATGGCCTGGTCCGACACGCAGAATATGGTGCCTTTTGGCGCCATCCTGATGTGGGTGGGCGCGATTTTGTGGCAGGTGGGGTACGACTCCATCTATGCCTATATCGACGTGGCTGACGATACCAAGCTGGGCCTTCACTCCACGGCCCTGCGTTTCCGCGAGGCAGGCAAAACCTGGATCAGCGGTTTTTACATCGCCGCCATGGCCTGCTGGCTAGTGGGCGGTTTTCTGCTGAACGAGCGGATTTTGTACTACGTGGTGATGGCCGTGATTGCCATTCATCTGTTGTGGCAGATGCGGCACTTTGACGTGCGTTACCCCGAGCGGGGCTTGCGTCTGTTCCGCGCCAATATCTGGGTTGGTGTGTTGCTGGTGGTAGCCGCTTTGGCGGGCACGATCAGTCTGGCTTGAAACGCGTTCAAGCAATTTACCTAAAGCTTTAAAGGTTTGAAGAATGGCCTCTCCTCTTGAGTATGTTGCAACGGCGCTCTTTGCCATTGCTATCGTCCACACCTTCTCGGTCCCGGTGTTTGCGCGCCTGGCCAACAAGGGCGGCAATCATGCCGGCTTGTGGCATATGTTGTCCGAGGTCGAGGCCGTATTTGGCGTCTGGGCCTGTGTGCTGGTGGCCTATATGGCCGTCTTTGTGGATTTGCAGTCGGCCATCGAGTATCTGGAAGGCCGCAACTTCACCGAGCCCATGTTTGTGTTTGCCATTATGGTGGTTGCCGCCAGTCGCCCGATTCTGGAGCTGGTGAACAAGACGGTGTCGGTGCTGGCACGTGCGCTGCCCATGTCGGACAAGATTTCCACCTACTTCATCACAATTTCCGTGGTGCCTTTGGCGGGCTCCCTGATTACCGAGCCTGCAGCCATGACTTTGGCGGCGCTGCTGCTGCACAAAGCCTATTTCCGTCACCAGGGCCATGCCGGTTTCAAGTATTTGACGGTGGGCGTGCTGTTTGTGAACGTCTCCATCGGTGGTGTGCTGACGGCCTATGCTGCACCTCCCGTTTTGATGGTGGCCAGCACCTTTGGCTGGGATACTTCCTTTATGGCAACGCATTTTGGGTGGCGCGCCGTTCTGGCCGTACTGATCAATGCCACCTTGGTGACTCTGGTTTGCCGTAAGGCCTTGCTGGAAATGGGGCAGGGCATGCCCGAGTCTGGCCAGACCCAGCGTTCGGTGCCCATTACCGTCATGGCCATTCACGTGGCTTTCCTGGTGGCGATTGTGCTTGGTGCGCATCACCCCATTGTGTTCATGGCTTTGCTGATGCTGTTCATTGGCTACGCCCACTCCTACAAGCATTACCAGAACCCCTTGTTGGTGCGTGAGGGCCTGATGGTGGGTTTCTTCCTGGCTGGCTTGGTGGTGTTGGGCGGTTTGCAAAAGTGGTGGTTGCAGGATCTGCTGGGTGGCTTGTCGCCCACTGTGCTGTTCTGGGGCGCAACGGCGTTGACCGCCGTGACCGACAATGCTGCCCTGACTTATTTGGGCTCTCTGGTTGAAGGCACCTCGGATATCTGGCGCTACATGCTGGTGGCCGGTGCGGTAACGGGTGGTGGCTTGACCGTCATTGCCAACGCGCCCAACCCGGCGGGTTTCTCCATTTTGAAGGGCAGCTTCCCGGACGGAGCTATTTCGCCCCTGCGTTTGCTGATCAGTGCGGCTGTCCCGACCCTGATTGCCGCCTGCCTATTTTTGATTTGATCCCGATGGCCGCCTGGCGCGGCCCGTCTGGCTGAGGCAAAGTTCAGTGCGATTGAACGCCAAAAGGGCTAAAATCACGACAGAAGTGCCCCTGGGCACTCTTTGCGGGTTCTGTTTGAGCGGGTCCCCAGCTTGAAATTTGCTGGTATCGACCCTACTTATTTGTCTCTCGAAGTTTGTTTCGGCTTTTTGTTAGGATGAGTCGTGCCTATCTATGCGTATAAATGCAGCTCGTGCCAATACGAAAAAGATGTGCTGCAAAAAATGTCGGACCCCGTTTTGGAGGTCTGCCCAGAATGTAATCAGCCTACCTTTACCAAACAGGTTACGGCGGCTGGCTTTCAGCTCAAGGGTACGGGCTGGTATGTAACGGATTTCCGTAACCAGGGTGGCAGCAAGCCGGCGGATAGTGGTTCTACGTCCACACCCGCTGCTTCGACGACACCTTCTTCCTCATCGTCCAGCTAACACCATTCCCTATGCGCCCCTTCAAGCGTTATTTCGTCACTGGCCTGCTCATTTGGGTGCCCTTGGTCATCACCGTCTGGGTGCTGACCTTGCTGATCGAAACGCTGGAGAGCGTCGTGCCGGAGTTTCTGTCTTCGCAGGCCCTGTTCGGCCTGCGGATTCCCGGCTTTAGAATTGTGCTGGTGCTGGCAGTCTTGTTTGGTACGGGTTTGCTGGCGGCCAATTACCTGGGCCGTGCCGTTGTGGATCGTTGGGAATTGCTACTTGGGCGTATTCCTTTGGTGCGTTCCATTTATAATTCCGTCAAGCAAGTCAGTGATACGGTGTTGGCACCCGATGGTCAGGCGTTTCGCGAGGCCGTTCTGGTGCAGTATCCCAGGGCCGGTTCCTGGACCATTGCCTTTTTGACCGGCACGCCGGGCGGACAAGTGGCGCAGATACTGGGAGAGGACTTTGTCAGCGTCTACGTGCCCACCACGCCCAACCCGACTTCCGGTTTTTTCCTGATGATGCCTCGGGCGGATGTACACAAGCTCGACATGACAGTGGATGCGGCGCTTAAATACATCGTATCCATGGGAGTGGTCAGCCCTACCGAGCCGATCGCTTTACCCCCTGTTTCTGACCAGCCGGAGGGTCCTGAAGGGACACCCCCCTTGGCTGGAACCTGAATTTTCCAATTTGCAGTTTTTACTATTTCGGAGTCATCCTAGATGCGTACGTGTTATACCGGCGAGGTTTCCAAAGAATACCTGGGCCAGACGGTCAATTTGTTTGGCTGGGTACATCGTCGCCGCGACCACGGGGGTGTGATTTTCATTGATCTGCGCGACCGTGAGGGTCTGGCGCAGGTTGTCGTCAACCCTGACAACGTTCAGGCCTTTGAAGTGGCCGAACGTATCCGTAATGAGTACTGCCTGCGCATTACCGGCCGCGTTCAGGCTCGTCCTGAAGGCACGGTCAATCCTGATCTGCGCTCGGGCGAGATTGAAATCGTTTGCGACGAAATCGAAATCCTGAACGCTTCGGTCACGCCTGCTTTCCAGCTGGATGATGACAATCTGTCCGAAACCACGCGTCTGACGCACCGTGTGCTGGATTTGCGCCGTCCGCAAATGCAGAACAACCTGATGCTGCGCTACAAAGTGGCCATGCAATCCCGTCGCTACCTGGACGACCTGGGTTTCATCGATATTGAAACCCCCATGTTGACCAAGAGCACCCCTGAAGGCGCTCGCGACTATCTGGTTCCCTCGCGTGTGAACGCAGGCGAATTCTTCGCACTGCCCCAGTCGCCCCAGCTGTTCAAGCAAATGCTGATGGTGTCGGGCTTTGACCGCTACTACCAGATCACCAAGTGCTTCCGCGACGAAGACTTGCGTGCTGACCGCCAGCCTGAATTTACCCAGATTGACTGCGAAACCTCCTTCCTGAACGAAGAGCAGATTCGCGATATTTTTGAAGGCATGGTCACGCACATTTTCCGTACTGTGCAAAATGTGGAACTGCCCAAGTTCCCCACCATGAGCTGGACTGAAGCCATGCAGCGCTACGGTTCGGACAAGCCTGACCTGCGCGTCAAGCTGGAGTTCGTGGACGTGGCTGACTTGATGCGTGAAGTGGACTTCAAGGTCTTCTCCGCTCCCGCCAACGACCCATCCTGCCGTGTGGTTGCCCTGCGCATTCCTGGCGGTGGCGCCATGCCCCGCAGCGAAATCGACGCCTACACCAAGTTCGTCGGTATCTACGGTGCCAAGGGCCTGGCTTATATCAAGGTCAACGATGTGACCTCGATCCCTGAAGGCCTGCAGTCGCCTATCGTCAAGAACATCAACGTTGAGGTTCTGAAGCAGGTGATGGAGCGCACGGGCGCCCAGAACGGCGACCTGATCTTCTTTGGTGCTGACAAGGCCAAGATCGTGAACGACGCGATTGGTGCCCTGCGTATCAAGATCGGTCACAGCGAATTTGGCAAGGCCAACGGTCTGGCCGAAGACGGCTGGAAGCCTCTGTGGGTGGTGGACTTCCCCATGTTCGAATACGACGAGGGCGAAAACCGCTACTTTGCTGCTCACCACCCCTTCACCAGCCCCAAGGACGGCCACGAAGACCTGCTGGAAACCGATCCCGGCAAGGCCTTTGCCAAGGCCTACGACATGGTGCTGAACGGTTGGGAAGTGGGTGGCGGTTCGGTCCGTATCCACCGTGCCGACGTTCAGAGCAAAGTGTTCAATGCCTTGAATATCGGTCCTGAAGAAGCACAACTGAAGTTCGGCTTCCTGCTGGATGCGCTGCAATACGGTGCGCCTCCACACGGTGGTCTGGCCATGGGTCTGGATCGTCTGGTCACCTTGATGGCTGGTGCCGATTCGATCCGTGACGTGATTGCTTTCCCCAAGACACAACGTGCTCAGTGCTTGCTGACCCAGGCCCCATCGGCTGTGGACGAGCAGCAACTGCGCGAGTTGCATATTCGTCTGCGGGCTGTTGAAAACAAGTAAGTCAGATGGGGGGGACGGCGTGTCAGTGATTCGGGTAGTTAGCTACAACATTCACAAGGGCCGCTCGGCTTCGGGCAAACGGGAGTCTTTGGCGGATCTGCGTCTGGGGCTTTACGGGCTGTCTCCCGACTTGTTGTTTTTGCAGGAAGTGCAAGGGCGTAACCAGCTGCAAAGCAGCCTGGACGCCCAGCACGAATCGCTGGCTGCTGCCTTGCGCATGAATACGGCTTACGGCTGCAACGTGGTGCGCCCCCATACGGACCATGGCAACGCCTTGTTGTCGCGCTTTCCCATTTTGCAGTACGAAAACCAGGACATCTCCGACCATCGCATGGAACAGCGCGGTTTGCTTCATGCGGTTGTGGATGTTGGCGGCCGTCCGGTGCATTGCATTGTGGTGCACCTGGGGCTGTTCAACAGTGGTCGGGTGCGTCAGGTTCAGGCCTTGCTCGATCGCATCAAGCGCATTGTCCCTGCGGACGAACCTTTGCTGATCGCGGGCGACTTCAACGACTGGAATAACCGCCTGGCGCCTATCTTTGTGCAGCAATTGAATCTGTATGAAGTGTTTTCCTTCTCGCCTCGTGGTCAGGCCGATAACCGCTTCCGTTTGCGTCAGCCCATCAAATGGCTGCGCACCATGCGCAAAAGCGGGCTGGTCGTGCCGGATCAAGGCATTCAGCTGGGCGTGAATGGTGCCGCCCGCATGACGCCACCTCCCCGCACCTTCCCCGCCGCCTTCCCCTGGCTACGTCTGGATCGTGTCTATCAGCGTGGTTTTGCGGTGCGTAATGCCCGTGTGCTGGTGGGTGAGCCCTGGAAGCAATTGTCCGACCACGCCCCCATCCTGACCGAGCTGGAGCTGCCTTAAAGGGCATTCAGTGGTTTCCTAACGCATAGGCCTAGCAAGCATGCCGAGTCTGAAGCGCGATCCACTTTGGCACGAAGGTAATCAGATCACCTTGCTGCAAAACGGCCAGGAATTTTTTCCGGCTATTTGCAAGGCGATCGACCAGGCCAAAAAGCGCCTGCACCTGGAAACCTACATTTTCAACCTGGATGACAGCGGCAATAGTGTCCTGGACGCCTTGCGTCGGGCCTGCGAGCGGGGTGTGCGCGTCCGCGTGGTGATTGATGGTTTTGGCAGTGATGTGCATGCCTTGCAGATTGCCGAACAGCTAAAGGCCATGCGTGCCCGCTACCGGATTTATCGCCCCAAGCCCCAAGGCTGGCGCGAACCGCGCTTGTCTTTGCGACGCCTGCGCAGGCTGCACCGGAAAATGCTGGTGGTCGATGAGCGCATTGGCTTTGTCGGTGGCATCAATATTCTGGATGACTTTGATGATGTGCCCTTGATCAATGGCGAGGGCAGGCCGCGTTTTGATTTTGCCGTGCGTTGCGAAGGGCCGATTGTGGATGACATGGTGCGGGCTCAGCAGGCTTTATGGCTGCGTATGGCCTGGCGCAGACGCAAGGATTGGGACAGCTTCACCCAGCGTTTTACCTTATGGCGTGAATGGCGCAAGCGCCGTCAGGAACGCAAGAAGGCAGAGCAGGCCGGCCAGGTTTTTGAAGGCATACGGGCCAGTTTGCTGCTGCGGGATAATGTGCGCCATCGTCAGCAAATTGAGCAGGCCTACTTGCAGCTGCTGTGCAAGGCAAAGGAGCAGGTCATTTTGGCCAATGCCTATTTCTTTCCGGGGCGCACCTTGCGCCGTCGTATTGAACAGGCCGCGGAACGGGGCGTGCGGGTGCGCTTGTTGCTGCAAGGCCATGCTGAATACTTCCTGCAATATCGGGCCTGTAGATTCATGTATGGACAACTGCTGGATCATGGCATCGAGCTGTACGAGTACAAGGCCAGCTATTTGCACGCCAAAGTGGCCGTCATTGATGACTATTCCATGGTGGGTTCGTCCAATCTGGATCCGTTCAGCCTGCTCCTGGCGCGTGAGGCCAATGTACTGATTCAGGATCAGCCGTTTACCCAGAACTTGCAGGCCAGGCTGGAGTACGAGATCGAGCACAATGCCGCGCGAGTCTACCCGGAGCAGTATCAGCGCCTGGGTGTATTCAGCCGGCTGGTCGATTACCTGGCCTATGGTATGTTGCGCCTGGGCGTGCTGTTGACGGGTAAATCGTCCTTGTATTGAGGGCAATCCTGTACGTTGTGCGGGTCTTTACCCATACAAGGTGCCGCCAGCCGGGCAGCACCTTATAAAATACTCTCTATACTTTAAGAGTTTGGTCCCGAAGGACCGAGTTTGCCGTAACCATAATTACTTTTACCCGGAGGGTGGACCACATGAAAACACGTGCAGCTGTTGCCTGGAAAGCGGGCGCACCGCTAACGATTGAAGAGGTCGATCTGGCAGGTCCCAAAGCGGGCGAAGTGCTGGTCGAGATCAAGGCGACGGGCATTTGCCATACCGATTACTACACTCTGTCTGGCGCGGATCCAGAAGGTTTGTTCCCAGCGATTCTGGGCCATGAAGGTGCAGGCGTGGTGCTGGATGTAGGCGCTGGCGTGACCAGCCTGCGTCCCGGCGATCACGTGATCCCTCTGTACACACCCGAGTGCCGTCAGTGCAAATCCTGCCTGTCGCGCAAGACCAACCTGTGTACCGCCATTCGCTCTACCCAGGGCAAGGGCCTGATGCCCGATGGCACCTCGCGCTTCTCCATTGGTGGCAAGCCTGTGCACCATTACATGGGCACATCGACTTTTGCCAACCATATCGTGGTGCCAGAAATTGCCTTGGCCAAGATTCGTAGCGACGCACCTTTCGACAAGGTGTGCTACATCGGCTGTGGCGTGACCACAGGCTTGGGCGCTGTATTGTTCACCGCCAAAGTGGAAGCGGGTGCCAATGTGGTGGTCTTCGGTTTGGGCGGTATTGGCCTTAACGTGATACAGGGCGCCAAGATGGTCGGCGCTGGCAAGATCATTGGCGTGGATATCAACCCCGAGCGCGAAGCCATGGCTCGCCAGTTCGGCATGACCGATTTCGTGAACCCCAATGAAGTTGAAAACGTGGTGGACCACATCATTCAACTGACAGACGGCGGCGCGGATTACTCCTTTGAATGTATCGGCAACACCAAGGTGATGCGTCAGGCGCTGGAGTGCTGCCACCGCGGTTGGGGCCAGTCCATCATTATTGGTGTGGCCGAGGCCGGTGCTGAAATCTCCACCCGTCCGTTCCAACTGGTTACAGGCCGTGAATGGAAGGGCTCCGCTTTTGGTGGCGCCCGTGGCCGTACCGACGTGCCCACGATTGTGGACTGGTACATGGATGGCAAGATCAATATCGACGATCTGATCACCCACACCTTGCCGCTGGAGCGTATCAACGAAGGCTTTGACCTGATGAATGCCGGTAAATCCATCCGTTCGGTGGTGATGTACTGATAGACGTCGCTTGAGGAGGGCGCAGGCAGCCGCCTGCACCCTTTATCCCGGTTCCAGAGTTCGTGGCCGCCCTTGGGCGTGCCACAGGATGTGGGCCGGATCTGCAATTGAGAACAAGAGGGGGCTATGACTCAGACACTGGAACTGCTCAACGAACACCGCTGTTTTAATGGTTGGCAGCGCTACTACCAACACGCTTCGCAGACAATTGGCCTGCCCATGCGTTTTTCTGTGTATATGCCGCCGCAACTGCAGGCCAGCGCCCAAAAAGGGGCCGCCAGTCTGGCAGAGGCCATCGGGCAAGGCCGTGTGCCTGTGCTGTTTTTCCTGGCAGGGCTGACCTGCACGGAAGAAACCTTTATGATCAAGGCCGGTGCCCAGCGCTACGCTGCCGAGCACGGCATCATGCTGGTCACTCCCGATACCAGCCCGCGTGGCGCGGGTGTGGACGGGGAGGAGGAGGGCTGGGATCTGGGAACTGGCGCCGGTTTCTATCTGGATGCCACTGAGCCTGGCTGGAACAAGAATTACCGCATGGAAAGCTATGTGACCCAGGAGCTGTTTGATCTGGTCACGACCATCCTGCCCGGCGACGCCAGCCGTGTGGGTATTTTTGGTCATTCCATGGGCGGCCACGGTGCCTTGACGCTGGCTCTGCGCCATCCTGGCAAGTACCGCTCCGTGTCGGCCTTTGCACCTATTGCTGCGCCAACCCGCTGCCCCTGGGGCGAAAAAGCATTTGGTGCCTACCTGGGTCAGGATCGCCAGGCTTGGGAACAACACGACGCCAGCGCCTTGATGGCCAAGGCCAGCACACCGTATCCCGCCGGTATTCTGGTGGATCAGGGTTTGAGCGACGGTTTTCTGGCCGAACAACTGTATCCGGAAGTATTCGAGCAGGCGTGCGAGCAGGCCAAACAGCCCTTAACCCTGCGCCGTCACGATGGCTATGACCACGGCTACTACTTCATCTCGACCTTCATTCAGGACCATCTGAATTTCCACGCCGAGCGACTGTGATCGCTGGATAAACAAGGTCGCACTTTGTTATTTTCAGGTGGGCATGAAGGCGTTACTCTCAGGCAGCCACGGTTTTTTGCCTGTTTGTGGCGTTCTGCCCACCGATTTGCCGCAGTTTTCCCTCAAGTAGTGAACTTTTTCTTGCTGCGACGCTCTTATTCCTGTATTCGAAATTTTTAGCACTCCAGACCATCGAGTGCTAAACTCAATGATTGTTGAAATACGTTTTCTGCGGTTTGAGGGCCTGGTTTAGTGCTCTCGCCGGCTGACCTTTGAAGGATTTTCCATGACACAACAAGCGAACGCTTTGGCCCTGACGTCTGGTAATGAACTCGTCGCCGCCGTGTCTAATCCAGGCGCACTGGGGACGATCGAAGCGTATATTTCTGCTGTTAACCGCCTGCCCATGCTCAGCGCTGAACGCGAGACCGAGCTGGGTCAGCGCCTGCGCGACCAGGATGACCTGGATGCTGCGCGTGAACTGATTTTGTCGCACCTGCGTCTGGTGGTTTCCATTGCCCGCCAGTACCTGGGTTACGGCTTGCCTCATGCCGACCTGATTCAGGAAGGTAACGTGGGCCTGATGAAGGCCGTCAAACGCTTTGACCCCGATCGCGGTGTGCGTTTGGTGTCCTTTGCCGTGCACTGGATCAAGGCCGAGATCCACGAATATGTCGTGCGCAACTGGCGCATGGTGAAAGTGGCCACGACTAAGGCCCAACGCAAACTGTTTTTCAATTTGCGCCGCATGCGTCCGGACGGACAAACGCTGGATACGGCTCAGGTAGACGCGATTGCACGTGAACTTGATGTGCGTCCACAGGACGTCAGCGAGATGGAAGTGCGTCTGTCCGGTCACGATATGGCCCTGGAAGCCCCCGCCAACGACGACGATGACAATTTCGCACCTATCTCCTACCTGTCCGATGAAGGACATGAAGAGCCCACACGCGTGCTGGAGCGTCGTGCCCAGGACATGCTGGAAGGCAGTGGCCTGGAAGAAGCGATCGACACGCTGGACGAGCGTTCGCAGCGCATTGTGCGCGCCCGCTGGTTGCAGGACGATGGCGGTGCCACCTTGCACGATCTGGCCGCCGAATTTGGCGTGTCGGCAGAGCGTATTCGCCAGATTGAAGTGGCGGCATTCAAGAAGCTGCGCGTCGCCTTGGCGCCAGCGGCTTAAGTCGTTTTAAAGAGTTACAACTTTTCGGGGAATCCGAAGAACTTAAGCTGATCTTCGCGGACTAAACAATACATTTGCTGATTTTTGCCACCTATGCAATTCGGCATTTGCGCATCCGCTTCGGCTTCTCCTCTTCCCCTCCCTTTTGAAGCGGATGTTTACGGGACACCAGCTAGGTGTCCCTTTTTTTTGCCCTGATTTTTCAGCTGTTTTGCCTGCTGGGTCGGGCTGACTCAGCAGGCAAAAACGATCAGAAGGTCAAAGCGGCACGCAGCCAGACGGTGCGGCCAGGGTCATTAAAGCGGCTTGCTGCGCCAAAACCAAAACCGCTGTTCCCGGCCAGATTCAGGTGCTCGCCGTAAGTCTTGTCGAACACATTATCCACACCGGCAGTCAGCGACAGATTGCGGTTGATCTTGTAGCCGCCATACAGCGACAGGGTGCTGAAGCCACCCGTAGGCCCGAAGTCGTAACCCACCACATTCCCTTGCCCCTGTGAATAGCGATTTTGCTTGGCCACAATGCGCCAGACACCGCCTGCCGACCAGGGGCCTTGCACATAGTCAGCTGTCAAACGCACATCCAGCGGGGGCATTTGCGGCAGGGCGCGGCCATCCGTACTGTTGCGGCCCCAGGCATAGGCCAGGCTGCCGCCCAAGGTCCAGTTGGGCGTGGCTTTCCAGTCCGAACCCAATTCCCCACCCATGATGCGGGCCTTGACGTTTCTGGCCTGGGTTTTCGTGCCCATCATGCCGCCGGGCAGGTAGTCGAACAGGATGTAATCCTGAATCTGGCCAATATAGGCGGAGGCCCAGGCCGAGACTGTTTCATCCTTGTACTGCGCGCCAAAATCCAGCTGTGTGGTTCTTTCAGGCTGAATGCCCAGGAAGGCACTGGCGCTGCCTTGCGGGCCGCTGGCCGGGGAAATCAGCTCCCAGTAGTCCGGCATGCGCTGCACATAGCCAATACCGGCGTACAGACTCAACGGCAGGGAATCCAGATCATGCTCGATACGCAGGAAGGCACTGGGCAGGGTTTCCTTACGGCGCTCGTTCGCGCCGGGGTTGGGCTTGCTCATCATGCCGCTGCCCAGGCTGGGGCGCAGGTCACGGGCGCTGGCCCAATCCAGACGTGCACCACCAATCAAACGGCTGGCGTCGTTCAAATCCCAACGGGCTTCGGTGAACAGGCCAATATTGTCGAACTCGGCATCTTTCACCCAATCCTGATCGCGGTAATCCTGCATGCCCATGCCACTGCGTTTGCGATGGCGGCTGCGCATCAAATCAGCACCTGTGGTCAGGGTCAGGTCTTCGCTCAAGGCCCAATCCATGCTGAGACGGCCGCCCCAGGTCAGGCGGTCCACATTGGAGGCCATAGGCATGGACATGCCACCACCCGGTTTGAAAGTGCGCAGCCCGTAGTTGTCCATAACGTGATCGGCGTAGTTGTAGTAGAGCTGGGCCTCCACATTGCGCAGCACGCCTTCGTGCATATCCTTCTTGAAACGCAGACCCAGGGTTTCACGCTTGAATTTCGTACCATCCATGCCACGACCGGCGTAGCGGGCATAGCCGTCACCCGTACCTGCGCTTAACTCCAGCAAGGTATCAGCATCCGGTGTCAGGCCAATGGCGACGTCTGTATTCCACTTTTTCCAGCGCGAGGGCACCCGTTCACCATCCCCGTCCTTGTAGTCCTGAGCGCGATCTTGATTGGCGGTCAGGCGGGCATAGTAAGAGGCATTGCCAGCAGCAAAGTCCACATTGCCTGCGTGACGACCCGCCGAGCCGCCCAGAATACTGGCGTCCAGCGTGGCATCGTTTTCGGTAAAGCCGGGTGCTTTGCGCTCGAAACGTACCGTCCCGGCAGAAGCCCCTGAGCCCCAGCGCACGCTTTGCGGGCCTTTGATGATGGTCAGTTCATCAAAAGACTGGGGCGAAATGTAGGAGGTCGGCGCATCCATGCGCGACGGGCAGGCACCGGGCATGGAGCTGCCATTGGTCAGTATGTTCAGACGCGAGCCAAACATGCCGCGCAGTACCGGGTCCCCGTTGCTGCCGCCATTACGAATGGCGGCAAAGCCAGGAATGGTTTTCAAGTAATCTGTGCCGTCGCTGGCCGGCAAGGGCAGGCGGGGCAGCTTGGGGTTGGTGCTGAACTGCAAAGGGGATTCAGGAGCCACCCCGGTCACCACAATGGGGCTCAGTTGTTCAATAACGGTGGATTGGGCCAGGGCAATAGAGGGCACGCAGGCCAGCACACCGGCGCTGATCAGGCCGGGGTTTATTAATTTCTTCATGACTAAATTCCGAAGAGCAGCCGTCGTCCAGCGGCAAACCCGCTTGGGCGATAGCAACAAAGGAGAAAAGGCGTAGCGACAGGGCCGAACGCGGGGAATCAGGCAGGAAGAAGAGAGGGCGGGGCGCGTTGCCCCACCGGCGGGCCACGAATAAAGGCCTGTGCCAGGGCCGGGCTAAGAGGGGGAAGCAGGAAGGGCCGGAAGTGGCCCAGGCTCAAGGGCGTGACGACCGCAACAGGAGCCGGTGTCAGCGCGGCTTGCAGCATGACAAAGAAGGGACAGGTCGCGCTGGTGGTGGCCTCGTCCGAATGGGCGCTGTTGTCCTCGCCTAACAAGGCCGCCCAGTGCTGAATCATTTCAGGTGGCAGGCTTTGTCCTGAGGGCAGACAGAAGGCCAGCGCATAACCCTGATCGGTCTGCTTGGGCATATAGCCCGCAGGCACCATTCCGCGTAGCACCACCGCCAGCAACAACAAGCACAGGCCCAGACGATGGGGCCAGTGTGTCGCAGCGAGGAAGGTGCGTGGAAAATTCATGATGCGAAAGTATAACGAGTTATGTCAGAGACGAATTTGCGCTGGCGCAGATTTTGGCTTGCTGCCGTATCACCGTCTATTTGTGTTTCTGACTGCGGGCCCGGAGGCCAAAAAACGTAAATTTTGCGAGAAAAAGATAATTCGGCGGCTGTAGGTCGGGAAAAAGGCGCTATTCTGATTCATGCGGAAAGCGGGGGGATTTTCCGTGCCGATCTGGCTTGCCCATGCCTGAATGCGTATGCACATGCCGATCGACTCAATGCCGATGACAAAGGATGTCGCGATGCAGATTGGGCAGTTTGTTTTTGGATTGGCAGGCCTGCTAGGGCTGGTTGCCTTTATGCCGCCTTTGGCTGGACGCTTGCGACTGCCGTACTCCGTACTTCTGGCCCTGATCGGCTTTGCACTGGGTATCTTGCTGCATCTGCATGCCTGGGCGCCCAAGATGGTGTCGGACTTCCTGAATACCTTGCAGGCCTTCGACATCTCCTCCGAGACCTTTCTTTACGCCTTCCTGCCTATCCTGCTGTTCGAGACATCGCTGGCCATGAACTTGCGCCGCCTGCTCGACGATATAGGCGCCATCCTGATGATGGCTATCGTGGCCGTGGTGGTCTGTACCTTTGCCGTGGGCTACGCCCTGAACGCTGCTTCCTCCTATGGGCTGGTGGTCTGTCTGATGCTGGGCGCAATTGTGGCCACCACCGACCCAGTCGCTGTGGTGGGCATCTTCCGTGAAGTGGGCGCACCCAAGCGCTTGTCCACGCTGGTGGAAGGCGAAGCCCTGTTCAACGATGCGGCTTCAATTGCCTTGTACTCCGTGCTGCTGGCCGTGCTGACCGGCGGTGGCGAGTTAAGCGGCAGCACCGTGCTGGGCAGCTTCCTGTTCAGCTTTTTAGGCGGTGGTGTGGCGGGCTTCCTGATGGGGCGTCTGGCTAGCGGCCTGTTCGTGCTCTTGCGTGGCTGGCCGGCGGCTGAAGTCACCTTGACGATTGCCTTGGCGTATCTGGCCTTTTTTGTGTCCGAGCACTATCTGGGCGTATCGGGTGTGGTCGCCACGGTGATTTCCGGCTTGGTGGTGGGCTCCACGGGGCGTACCCGCATGTCGCCTGCGACCTTCGAGCTTTTGAGCAGCTCCTGGACGCAGATGGGCTTCCTGGCCAACTCCCTGATCTTCTTGTTTGCTGCCATGCTGATTCCGCGCCTGATGGCCGAAATCACCTGGACGCAGATTGGCCTGGTGGCCTTGCTGTTTGTGGTGACCTTGCTTGCGCGGGCCGTCATGGTGTTTGCCGTACTGCCTTTGCTGGGGCGTACCCGCTTTGGCACCCGAGTCAGCCGCCCCTATCGGGTGGTGATTTTATGGGGTGGTCTGCGCGGCGCTGTCTCCCTGGCACTGGCCTTGGCCGTTACGGAACAGCATGCCATTCCGCATGATGTGCGCCAGTTCATCGGTGTGGCGACGACGGGCTTTGTGTTGTTGACCTTGTTTGTGAACGGGATCAGTTTGCGACCCTTGATTCGTCGTCTAGGCCTGAACCAACTGACACCGCTGGAACGTCATTTGCGCGATCAGGCGGTGAGTCTGGCCCTGGAAGAACTGCGCGACAAGACGGAGGAGTTGGGTCGGCAAGAGCAGATCAAGCCACAGGTTATCGAGCGCCTGTGTACGGTCTTCGATGCCAGTCAGGCCGGTGTGGCGTCCGGCCAGATCCAGAGCCTGACCGAGGCGCAGAAAGTGAAAATGGGCATGGCGATTCTGTCGGCCCGCGAGGTGGAGCTGTTTTACGAGCTGCTGAAATCGCAGATTGTGGATTGGAAAACAGCCGAGTCCTTGTTGAGCCGCGCCGAACGCATGAACGATACGGTACGTCTGGCTGGCTTGGCCGGTTTCGAGGCCGCCATTGCCAATGATCTGCGCTATTCCCGAGGTTTCCGGTCTGCTTTGCGCTTGCACTATCTGTTTGGCTTGCAGGGGTGGCTGGTGCGGGAACTGGACAAGCGTTTCTCGAACCTGATCGCCAAGCGCTCGGTGGCCCAGCGTCTGATACGTTTTGCCGAAACCGAATTGGCCCCCTTACTGGGCCAACAGGCCACAGGCACGATTGTGCAGGCCCATAAGCTGCGCCTGTCTCAGCTGGAAGATGCCTTGCATTCCTTGACGCTGCAGTACCCGGTGTTTGCGCAGTGGTTGCAGGAGTCCTATCTGGCACGAGTGGCGGCTGCCCAGGAACGGGCACACTACCGCACCATGCTGTCGCATTCCCTGATTACCAGCGAAATGTACGCCGATCTGGTCAAACAGATTACGCAGCGCTGGCGCTATCTGGACGAGCGTCCCACGTTGGACATGACCATGAGTGCGATGGAACTGATAGCCCAGGTACCCATGTTTGACGGTATTTCCGAGCAGGCCAAGAAAGACCTGTCACGACGCTTGCGCCCACGTCTGGCTTTGCCGGATCAGAAAATCCATCTGCGCTATGGTGGCATGCGCGTCATGTTCTTTGTGGCTTCTGGAGCCTTGGAAATTACCTTGCCGGATGGCAGCCTGGTGGAGTTGGGTACAGGGCAGACAATAGGCGAGGTAGGAGTGCTGGAGCATAGTGACTATGTGGGCACCGTCCGATCCTTGGGTTACAGTCGCCTGCTGATGTTGACCGAGCGCGACTTCGACACCTTGCGAGGCAAAGACCCGATCTTCAGTGAAAAGATCGAGGCGGTTGTGCGCCAACGCCAGCGTGCCTACCAGGTCTGGCAGGAGTTCGAGTCCGGCCAACGTCAGCACGAAGCGTTGCCACCGCTGTTTGGCTTGGCGCATGCCTTGAGTGAAGCAGAAAATTTTGTAGGGCCGCCCTTGCCACCCAAGCTGGTGCAACAGACAGAGCCTTCCGAGGCGCAGGCGTAAAAAAAAGCGAGCCAAATCTGGCTCGCTTTTTTAATGCGGGGTCGGTCAGATCAAACGCACCCAATGATCCAGCAGCAGCGCCCCAAAAAGGACGGCCAGATAAATAATGGAAAAGCGGAACAGCTTGCGGGACAGCTCATCGCTGTAGTTGCGGTGCAGTTGATGGGCGTATTGAATGAAACGTGCGCCCAGCAAGATCGCAGCCACTAGATACAGCACACCACTCATGCGGATGATGAAGGGCAGCAGGCTGGAAGCCATCAGGATGTAGCTGTAGAGCAGCACATGCAGCGTCGTAAAGGTTTTGCCGTGGGTGACGGGCAGCATGGGCAGGCCGGAGCGCTGGTAGTCGTGCTGACGGTAGAGCGCCAATGCCCAGAAGTGCGGGGGCGTCCAGATGAAGATGATCAGCACCAGCAGCCAGGCTTCAGCCGGTACGGCATTGGCAATGGCGGCCCAGCCCAGGGCAGGGGGCATGGCACCGGACAAACCACCGATCACGATGTTCTGTGGGGTCAGGGGTTTGAGGATCACGGTATAGATCACCGCATAACCAATGAAGGTGGCCAAGGTCAGCCACATGGTCAGCGGATTCACCCAGTAATACAGCACCAGCATGCCCATGCCGCCCAGCAATCCGGACATGGCCAGGACTTGGGGCGGGGTAATGGTGCCGCGTGCCGTACCGCGCCGAGCGGTACGCAACATGCGGGCATCAATCTGGCTTTCGATCAGGCAGTTGATGGCAAAGGCGGCAGCCGCCAGCATCCATATGCCCAGCGTGCCCGCGACCACGGTGCCCGGATCGGGCAGGCCGGGAGCAGCCAGAAACATGCCGATAACGGCACAGAAAACAGCCAGCTGGGTGACTCTGGGTTTAGTCAGTACCAGATACTGGCGCAGGAGTGAGGCGGGAGCCAGGGTAGCGGTGTTTGTCATACTGTATTCCTTGGGGGACAGTCGACTTGCGGGAAAGCCGTACCAACAGGGTGACGCAGCATAAAACGAGACCGGCAGCTCCCCCATTATGCAGGACGGCAATCAAAAGAGGCCATTGGAAAAAGATCGTGGTTAACCCCGTGATGAGCTGGGCGAGCAGCAGCAAAAGGACCAGCGTTGCGGGGCGACGCAATATGGGATCGGCGCGTAATTTCCACGCAACGGAACCCAGAACCAGAAACACCAGAAAGGCCATATTGCGGTGAACCCAATGGATGGCGGTCAGCGCGGCCTGGGAAATCATTTCACCGGAAGGCAGCTCGCCCAGCGCGCGGAACAGCGAGAATCCGCCGTGCAGATCCATCTCGGGTATCCATTGGCCGTGGCACTGCGGGAAGTCCATGCAGGCCAGCGCAGCGTAGTTGGTGCTGACCCAGCCACCCAAACCAATCTGAATGGTCAGCAGGAGAAATGCGCCGATCAACCAGGGTCGCCAGCGGCGGGTTACCGGGGACACAGGCGGGCCGGGGTTCTCGCGTACAGCAAGCCAGGTCATCAAGGCCAGCACGCTCATGCCGCCCAGCAAGTGGGTGGTGACGATAATGGGCATCAGCTTGTGGGTCACGGTCCAGGCGCCAAAGGCGCCTTGCACGCACACCGCCAGCAAGGTGAACAGAGCCAGCCGGGCCGAATGGCCCAGCGTATGGCGGTGCCGCCATGCCATCCAGACAATGGCAATAATCAGCATGCCCAGGGCCGCGCCTACGTAGCGGTGGATCATTTCAATCCAGGCCTTGCCCCAGCTGACCGGGCCATAAGGCATGGCTTGATAAGCTTGTTCGATATGTGCGCCCGCGCCCAGCGGCGTGAGCTTGCCATAGCAACCGGGCCAGTCCGGGCAGCCCAGACCGGAATCTGTCAGGCGCACAAAAGCGCCAAACATGATCAGGTCCAAAGTCAGGAACCAGGTCAGGTAAACCAGCTTGCGGTAGCGTTGGCGGATATCGGCCATAAACTTATCCGATGCGTGAATTGTTCAGCAGTTTGCGTATATCGGTGCGAACCTTGAGCGGGTCGGCATCGCCGGGAAACAGCATCATCAAATTGCCATTGGGGTCGATGATCCACATGCCATTCTTGACGGCTTGTTCGGGGGCCTTGCCAGCAGCGTCAGGAGTCAGAAATTCGGCCAGCTGGCGCGGATCGGCGTGCAGCATATGCGTACCTTGATAGGCCTCCAGAATTTGCTCGGTTGGTTGGCCCTGGTCGGTCACAAACCAGACACGAGCCAGGCGATCGACGTTCTTGCCTTGGCTGGCGTGGGAGTTGCGAAGGATGAACAGCTTGCGCACGCAGCTTTCGGGGCAGGCGCTTTCATCGGCGCTGACCAGTACCCAGCGACCGCGCAGCGATTGCAGATCAAAGGCCTCGCCTTGCAAATTGCGCAGGGGCAGGGCGGCGGGTTCAGGCACGCTGCGCTGGGGCTCAATCAATTGACCGTAGGCATTGCTCTCGTCTGGCCGCAGTCCCAATGAAGGCATGTAGTAGGCGGCCAGTGCAAACAGCACGGGTGCCAGACTGATCGCCAGCAGCAGATACAGCGGAGTCATGGAACGCGGGCGGGCAGGGGTTTGAGTCGTGTCCACGTCAGGTTTTCCTTGTAGGGGCAGAGTTGGGCCTGGAGCGTCGCAGCCATTTCCACGCTACACCGATCCAGGCACACAGGGCAATCAGGGCAAAACCGAACCATTGCAGTGCATAGCCCCGGTTCTTTTCAAAGTCGATATTCGGGTCGGGCCAATTGGTTTGCAGCTCCGAGGCGGGGGCGGTCTGGGCCAGTACACGCGGCAGCACAGGTAGATCAATGCGGCTGCGCAGATCTTCCAGGGCCAGGTTCTGCACGACAGGGGGCGTGCCCGACGAGTCGGGCAAGTGTTGGGGCAAGGGGCTGCTGCCCAGCTCAAACAGACGCGGAACGCGTTCCATCAACTCGCCCGAAATGGTTTCGGAGCCGGAAGGCGCAGCCGGAACGCTAGGGGTTTGTCCCGGTACGCGAGCCAGCCAACCACGTAGCACGAGCAGGCTGGAGCCCGCCAAATCGCCCTCATCCAGCACAAAAGGGGTGGCAATCCAGTAGCCCGGCTTACCTTTGAAATTGCGATTATCCAGGAGTACAGTTAACTCACTGCGCCAGGAGCCGTGCACCGCGACAGACTGCCACAAGGCACCTTTATCCAGGCTGGCCTGGGAATCAATATGAAGGGGAGCTTGCTGGCGGCCTTGTTCTATTTGTTGTGCCAGGCTTTGACGTTCCTGCGCGCGGCTCAGTTGCCAGCGTCCCAGGCTAATGAACAGCAGCATCAGCAAACCCAGACAAACCAGGGCAAGCAGGGATCGAGTCGAAGAAGAACGAGGATTGTTGCTGGACATCAATTCAACCTGAAGCGGGGGAGACGTAATGCGTGTGCTAGTCCTGATCGTGTTTCTGGGGATTATTGTTTCGTTGGGTTCGGCCCTGGTGTATTTGATGCGGGACCGGGGTAATTCCAATCGCATGGCCTATGCTCTGACCTGGCGAGTGGGTTTGTCCGTGGCCCTGTTCCTGTTTGTGTTGCTGGCCCATTATCTGGGTTGGATTGAAAGCACCGGCGTGCCCTTGGCCTGAAGTAAAAACCCAGGCCCGAAGAAATGGGCCTGGGGCATGAATCACTAGAACCAGTAGACGTACAGGTACAGGCCCAGCCACACCACGTCCACAAAGTGCCAGTACCAGGCGGCACCTTCAAAACCAAAGTGGTGCTCGGCGGTAAAGTGGCCGCGCATCAGCCGTATCAGCATCACCGTCAGCATGGTGGCGCCGATAATCACGTGAAAGCCGTGAAAGCCCGTCAACATATAGAACAAGGCCCCGTACGCACCGGAGGTGAACTTCAGGTTCAGTTCGGCGTAGGCGTGCATGTACTCGTAAGCCTGGCAGGCCACAAAGGCAAAGCCCAGCGCCACTGTCATGAACAGCCAGAAGATTGCACCGCCACGCTTGCTGGCGCGCAGGGCGTGGTGAGCAATGGTCAGGGTGACGCCCGAGGTCAGCAGCAAGGCCGTATTGATCGTAGGTAGCCACAGCGGGCCTACGGTCTGGAACGGGGCGACAGTGCCAGCGGGGCCCTGGTTGGGCCAGGTGCCGGTGAAGTCAGGCCAGAGCAGGGCGCGGTGATCCAGGTCGCTTAACAGCGGCGTGGCAATTTCACGGGTATACCAAAGTGCCCCGAAAAAGGCCGCAAAAAACATGACTTCGGAAAAGATGAACCACGACATGCTCCAGCGATAGGAGATATCGACACGCGTGCTGTTCAGACCCGTTTCAGACTCGCGCACGGCGTCGCTGAACCAGAAGAACAGCACCAGCAAGAAGCTGAGAATCCCGACCAGAAACACCCAGAAGCCGCCCGGCCAGTTATTGATCCAGGTAGCCGCACCCAACAGCGTCAGGCACAGGGAAATGCTGGCGCGTACCGGATGCCCCGACAAGCCGGGGACGTAGTAATACGGCGCCTTGGACGGGTGAGCCGTAGTCTCGACATGCATAGTGTTCTCCTTCGGGTCATGTGCCCTTGGGCGCAGTATCCGGCCAGGGTTCAGCTGGCCTGACCAATGAACCAGCGGGCCACCATAATCAGGCCCACAACGAAAACAACCGTGGCGATCAAGGCGGCAATAATCAGATAGACCGGATTGATCTTGGCAATGTCCTGCTCATGGTCGCGGCCACGACGGACTCCAAAAAATCCCCAGGCAATGGCTTTCAATGTCTGGAAAAAACTGAGCTTGCGCCGTGTGAGGTCCCGAAAATCGTCATCCATATCACTGTCCTAAAAATTGACTGCCTTTTAGAAAGGTCCAGGCCATGACGGCAATGACGAACACGGCCAGGAGCAATCCCAGACGGCGGTTGCGACGGCGTTGTTCGGGGGTCATACGGCGTTCCTCCAGTGTTACTTGACGACAGGGGGTACTTCAAACGTGTGATGCGGGGCGGGCGAGGGTACCGTCCATTCCAGACCCTCTGCGCCTTCCCATGGCTTGGCACTGGCCACTTCACCCTTGCCGCGCGCCGCCTGAATCACGATGTAGATCAGCAGCAGTTGCGACAGGCCGAACCAGAAGGCGCCAATGGTGGCAATCTGGTGGAAGTCCGTGAACTGACCGGCGTAGTCCACATAACGACGTGGCATGCCCGCCAGACCCAGAAAGTGCATGGGGAAGAAGGTCACGTTGAACGAGATCATGGTGGACCAGAAGTGGATCTTGCCCAGGCGCTCGTTGTACATGCGACCTGTCCACTTGGGCAGCCAGTAGTAGGCACCACCAAACAGGGCGAACAAGGAACCGGCCACCAGCACATAGTGGAAGTGAGCCACCACGTAATAGGTGTCGTGTACCGCAATATCAATCGGAGCCACGGCCAGGATCAGGCCGGTAAAGCCGCCAATCGTAAATACGAAGATAAAGCCGATGGCAAAGAGCATGGGCGTTTCAAAGGACAGCGAACCGCGCCACATGGTGGCCACCCAGTTGAAGATCTTCACCCCGGTCGGAATGGAGATCAGCATGGTGGCGTACATGAAATACAGCTGCCCGGTCACCGGCATCCCGGTGGAGAACATATGGTGGGCCCATACCAGGAAGGACAGAATTGCGATGGCGGCGGTTGCGTACACCATGGAGGCATAGCCAAACAGGGCTTTGCGCGAGAAGGCAGGCACGATGGCAGAGACAATGCCAAAGGCCGGCAAGATCATGATGTAGACCTCGGGGTGACCAAAGAACCAGAAGATGTGCTGGTACAGAACCGGGTCACCACCACCGGCGGCGTTAAAGAAGTGGGTGCCAAAGTGGCGGTCCGTCAACAACATGGTCACCGCAGCGGCCAGCACGGGCATCACGGCAATCAGCAGGTAAGCGGTAATCAGCCAGGTCCAGCAAAACAGCGGCATTTTCATCAGCGTCATGCCAGGGGCGCGCATGTTCAATACCGTCACCACAATATTGATGGCCCCCATGATGGAGGACGCGCCCAGAATATGAACCGCAAAAATCGTGAAGTCCATGCCCGGCCCCATCTGCAAGGACAGCGGGGCATACATGGTCCAGCCACCGGCAGGCGCGCCGCCCGGCACAAAGAAGGACGCGGTAAACAGAATCGCGCCTACGGGCAGCAGCCAGAAGCTGAAGTTGTTCATGCGGGCAAAAGCCATGTCCGATGCGCCAATTTGCAGCGGAATCATCCAGTTGGCAAAGCCCACAAAGGCCGGCATGATCGCGCCGAAAATCATGATCAGGCCGTGCATGGTGGTGAACTGGTTGAACAGCTCGGGCCGGAAAAACTGCAGGCCCGGCTGGAACAGTTCGGTACGCAGCAGCAAAGCCAGCACGCCGCCCTCCAGCAACATCACAAAGGAGAAGATCAGGTACATGGTCCCGATATCTTTGTGATTGGTGGCGAACAACCAGCGACGCCAGCCGCTAGGGGTGGCATGGGCATGATGGTGATCATCATGTCCGCTCGGGTTCGCTACATGGTCGACGGTGACGCTACTCATGCTTGACTCCTTGCTGCACTCCCCCTGGCCGTAGTCAGGGATAGATTGATAGTGTGATAGGCGGCGAGCGCAGACTTAGCGCTGTTCCTTGACGTCGGCGGGCATCACGACAGGGTCAGGCCCTTTGCCAGCGTTGCCCCAGGCGTTGCGTGTGTAGGTAATGACCGCGGCAATCTGCACATCTGTCAGCTGATTGCGGAAAGCAGCCATCGCGGTGCCAGGGTGACCATTCAACACCGTGTCGATCTGGCCTTTCTTGGGGGCGAGCACGAACTTCGTATCGCCGTCCAGAGCGGGGAAGGTGCCGGGCATGCCCTTGCCATTGGCCTGGTGGCAAGCCACGCAGTTCTGCGCAAAGATCTGTTTGCCGCGCTCGGTCAATTCGTCCTTGGTCCACTCTTTATTGGGATCGTCGGCCTGGGCAGTCATCAAGTCGTTCTGCTCCTGGGCCCACTTGTCGTAGTCTTCTTGCGCCATCACTTGCACCACGATGGGCATGTAGGCATGGTCCTTGCCGCACAGCTCGGCGCATTGGCCGCGGTAGGTGCCGACCTTGTCCGCACGGAACCAGGTATCGCGCAAGAAGCCGGGGATGGCATCTTGCTTGACGCCAAACTCGGGCACCATCCAGGAGTGGATGACGTCCTCGGCCGTCAGCATGACGCGCACTTTCTTGTTAACCGGCACCACCAGTGGCTTGTCCACTTCCATCAGATAGTTCGGACCAATGGGTTCGCGGCCTTCAATCTGGGCGCGCGGGGTGGACAGGTTGGACAGGTATTTCACACCCGTGGCCGGGCCGTCCAGATACTCATAGCCCCACTTCCACTGATAACCCGTGACCTTGACGGTCAGATCGGCGCTGCTGGTGTCTTTCATGGCCACCACGGTTTTGGTGGCTGGCAGTGCCATGCCGATCACGATCAGGAAAGGGATGATGGTCCAGGCCACTTCCACACCCAGGTGTTCGTGAAAGCGCGCGGCAATCGCGCCCTTGGACTTGCGGTGCCGGATGATGGAATAGAACATCACGCCGAACACGCCAATAAAGATGATGGTACAGATGATCAGCATCATCCAATGCAGCCAGGCAATGTCCTGAGCGATGGGGGTCACCCCGTTATGCAAATTGAGCTGATTGACACGGGGACCACCCTCCATGTGGGTGATCTGAGCCAGGCTTGGCCCTGCCGTCGAACAGGCGGTCAGAGCAAATAAACTTCTCCACATCTTCATTGTTGTCCCTCTTTTGGTGTTGCCATGCCAAACCGGGGTTCGGCTGCGTCAACGCTCCGAAAAATCCAACGCTGGAAGAAACTGCTGTGTTGCAGTGGCGGGCTTGTCGCAGCTAAGTGCTGGTCCGCTCGAAGTTTTTAGTAGCTTATCTGTTCACGGAAATTATATAGAACTTGCTTTAGCCTTCAAGGGCAGGGTATGTCCCTAGAAGACAAGGTTGGACTAAACGCTACAAAAGCCGTAATGGGGCAAGGCTTGAATTACAATCGCGGACTATGACTTTGTTCCAGAACCGATCACTTACTCAGGCCCTGCGTCAGCGCATGGCCAGCTTGACCAGTCAGCTGCAACAATTGCCCCCGCCGGGCAGCCGTCCTGTCACTGTTGATGGGCGCGTTGCCGGATGGATCACTCCTAAGGCCGCTCGCTGTATTGAGCCTTTGCCTGGGGTTTCGATTGAAGAAGATGTCTTGCGTCTGAGCGATTGCCCCAGCCAGGAATTGAGCTTGGCTCAGGTCCTGGATCAGGTCGCCTTGCGTTTGCAGGAAGGCGGTTGCATTCGGGCCTGGCGTGACGAGTTGCTGGACGTGGTCGGCGAAGGGCAATGCCTGTCCCGAATTGAACGTGGTGCGGTGCGGCCTCTGGGTTTTTTGACGCAAGCGGTGCATTTGAATGGCTGGTCTACAGACGGCCGTATCTGGGCCGCGCGTCGTTCACCCACCAAATCGACAGACCCGAATATGTGGGACACGCTGGTCGGTGGACTGGCGGTCAGCGGTGAGTCGCTGCATACCTCCCTCATACGCGAAAGTTATGAAGAAGCGGGTTTGGCCGAGTCCGTGCTGGATAATTGCACCCCCTTGCGCGTGTCCTTGCGCATGCACCGTCGCCTGCCGGAGGGCTACCAAGTGGAAAATGCTCTGGTCAGCGATTGCGTGTTGGCCGACGATGTGCGTCCCTGCAATATGGACGGCGAGGTTAGTGAGTTTCGCTTATTGACGCTGGATGAAGCCTGGCAAATGATAGAAGCAGATTTGTTCACCCTGGAAGCGCAAGTGGTGCTGATCGACAGCATCAAGCAGCATCTGGAACAGCTGGCCTGAACCTGGGAATGACCGGGCAGGCACCAACCCGATGGGAGCTACGCATGAACCCGAATCCTTTTGGTATACCTGATTTCAATGCCCTGGGCGGCGGCAACAATCCATTGCTGCGCAGCATGGACATGATGGCGCAGGCCTGGAAAAACATGGCCAGCGGCGGGGCGGGCGATTTGAGCTCGGGCATGATGCCCAGCTTGTCCCCCGATGATCTGGATCGTCGTATTCGTGACTTGCGTGCGGTGGAAAGCTGGTTGCAGTTGAACCTGTCCATGCTGGGCACCACCATCCAGGGTCTGGAGATTCAGCGCTCCACCCTGGCGGCCATCAAGACCATGGCGCAGCAAGGAACGCAGGCGGCGGGTGGGGCAAATCCCTTTGAAGCCTTTATGACCTTCAATCCTATGGCAGCGAGTGCTGCGGGTGCAGATAGTGCAGCAGGTGCCAAGGCGCAAGCCAGCAAGCCGGAGGCGGCAGCGCATACGGCATCCCAGTCAGCAGCGGCTCAGTCCTCGCCACAGTCTCAACAGGCTGCGCCACAGCCCGAAGCGGCCGCCAAGCAGGACAGCCCCAAAGATAAACAGCCCGGTGCTCAGCAGGAAGCCGGTGCAGGCAATCCCGCTGCGCAAGCGTGGTGGAACATGCTGCAACAGCAATTTGATGCCATGGCGACCGCCACAGCCGCATCGATGCAGCAGGTAGAAAACTATCGCCAGCAGGCGACCAAGGCCAAAGCGGCTGGCTCGGCCAAGACCCCTAAACCGGCGGCTGCCAATGCCCAGACTTCTGCCAAGACCAGTGCTCCGGCAGCGGCCAAATCGGTAAAAACGGCAGCGAAAGCAGCCGCTAAAACTGCGGCCAAGGCGGCCACCAAAACGGCGGCTAAAAAGACCGCCACGCGCAGCACCAAAAGCAGTACCAAAAAGAACTGATCGACCAACCTAGTAGGTAAATTTTTATGCTTAATATCGTGATTCTGGCAGCAGGCATGGGCAAGCGTATGCAGTCTGACCTGCCCAAAGTACTGCATCCTATCGCCGGCAAATCCATGCTGGCCCACGTGCTCGACAGCGCACGTGAACTGGAGCCGGAAAAAGTTGTGGTCGTGGTGGGTCATGGCGCCGAGCGCGTTCAGCAAACCTTCGCACAGGCCGAGCTGGCCTTTGCCTTGCAGCAACCTCAGCATGGCACGGGCCACGCGGTGCAGCAGGCGGTACCTGAACTGGTCGGTGGCGACCAGGAAGAGGACGCGACGCTGGTTCTGTATGGCGACGTTCCTCTGGTCCAGGCCGACACTTTGCGCCGCTTGCTGCAAGCACGTGGCCAAGGTGTGGCCGTGCTGACCGAAACGCTGGCAGACTCCACCGGCTACGGCCGCATCATTCGCGGTGAAGATGGCTCTGTGCAACGCATTGTTGAGCACAAAGATGCCAATGAAGCTGAACGTGCCGTGAAAGAAGTAAACACCGGCATTCTGGTTGCACCTACGGCCCGTCTGAAAGACTGGTTGACCCGCATCACCAACGACAATGCGCAAGGCGAGTACTACCTGACCGACATCATCGCCTTGGCGGTTGCCGATGGCGTGCCTGTGCAAGCGGCTCAACCGGCTGCTGGCTGGGAAACTTTGGGTGTGAACAGCCGCATTCAACAGGCCGAGCTGGAGCGTTTGTGGCAAGCCGAGCAGGCCCGTCGCTTGCTGGAAAAAGGCGTGACGCTGGCCGATCCGACCCGCTTTGATCTGCGCGGCACACTGGAATGTGGCCGTGACGTGTTCATTGATGTGGGTTGCGTGTTTGAAGGCAAGGTTGTGTTGCAAGACGGCGTGCGCGTCGGCCCGCATAGCGTACTGCGTGACGTGACTATCGGTGCCGGTACGCAAATCGAAGCCTTCAGCCATCTGCAACAAGCCCAGGTTGGCGAAGAAGCCCGTATCGGCCCTTACGCCCGTCTGCGTCCTGGTGCTGTTCTGGCCAATCACACCCACGTGGGCAACTTCGTGGAAATCAAGAACACCCAGCTGGGCGAAGGCTCCAAAGCCAATCACCTGGCCTATATCGGTGATGCCGATGTGGGGCAGCGCGTGAACATTGGCGCAGGCACCATCACCTGCAATTACGACGGCGTGAACAAGTTCCGCACCGTGATTGGTGACGATGCCTTCATCGGCTCGGATACGCAGCTGGTGGCCCCGGTGACCGTAGGCCGTGGCGCAACAATTGGTGCGGGTACGACCCTGGTGCGCAATGCGCCGGATGATCAGCTGACCTTGTCGCGTTCGGAACAGCGCAGCGTGTCCGGCTGGAAGCGCCCGGTTCACAAATCTTGATGTGTGTTAGCCCATCTTCGGTATCCCTCCCTTTGCATCGCAAGGGGAGCATTGCTGCGTACGCTTGTGGCACACAGTGCCCGGATGGGCTGATTCTGGATTTTCGCCATGCGCATTCTGCAGCTTAATTTCGAGCGTGGCTGGCGCGGTGGCGAGCGGCAAACCCTGCTGAGTATCCAGCAGATGCAGCAGGCTGGTCATCAGGTCAGTCTCCTGGCCCGACGTGATGAAGAACTGGCCAAGCGTGCTAAAGAGCAGGGTTTGAGCGTGGTGGAATGCGCCTCTGTAGGAGCCGCGTTGCGCTATTTGCTGGTGCACGGCCGTGGTTTTGATATCGTTCACTCCCAAACCGCGTCCTGCATGAGCTGGTTGGCCTTGCTGCATTTCTGGCTGCCCAAGCGGGTGGTCTTTACGCGCCGTACGGCGTTTCCGATTGACCGCAAACGCGTCGAGCAACGTAGCGGACAGCAGCCAGACAGTGCTTTGACTTCCAAGGAACGACGCACGTGTTGGAAGTGGCGCAAGGCGGATCGTTTGGTAGCGATCAGCCAGGCAGCAGCGGCAGAGCCGCGTCGCCTGGGCTTTTCCGTAGATGTGATTCCTAGTGCCATCGAGTACGTCGAGCAGGATGAAGCCTATGTGAACCACTTGCGGCTGCGGTGGAATCCGCAGGGCTTGCACGTTCTGGGGACGATGGCGGCACTGACGTCCGAGAAAGATCCCCAGACTTTGATACGTGCGGTTCATGCCTTGTATCAGCGTCGTCAGGACTTTGTGTTTTTGCATTTCGGTGCGCCTGGCTCCGAGACCTCGGCGGCAGAGGAACTGATTGCGCAGTTGGGGCTGGAAGACTGCTACAAGCTGGCTGGTTTTGAAGCCCGTCCCGAACAGGCTTACCGCCTGATGGATGGATTTGTCTTGAGTTCCCGGCATGAAGCCCTGGGCTCCAGCGTTCTTGATGCGTTCGTGTACGGCGTGCCCGTTACGGCCACGATGGCGGGCGGTTTGAGTGAGCTGCTGGATAATGGCCGTGGCAAGTTATGCGCGGTAGGTGATGCACAAGCCATTGCACAGGCTCTGGATGAGACTTTGAGCAATCCGACAGCAGCGCGGCAACAGGCAGCGCTGGCGCATCGCTGGGTGCAGCAGGAGCATGACCCCGCTGTCATGGTGCAGCGTTACTTGCGTCTGTATCAGCAACTGGTACAGCAGCGCGTACGAACCTGAGTGCGGCTGTTTTATTCGGTTGCTGAGCGTTCCACCCTTTGCTCTTGTACTGGCTTTTACGCGTGTTTTAATTCCTGCCACAGCCACAGCCACAGCCACAGCCACAGCCACAGCCACAGCCACAGCCACAGCCCATGCCTTGTTCATTGCCGATAGCGTTTGGGCGTAAAAACTTGGCCTGGTTTAGATCTTCGGCGCAGGCAAAGGGACTCGCGTCTCGAACTTGGCCTGATGAATCGAGAAGAAGCTGCGTATATTGCGGATATTCGCCTGGCTGGTGAATAAAGCGTGAGCCAGCTTGTGATACGCCGTCATATCGCTGACCTGCAGGATCACAATGAAATCCACCCCCGTAGAGACGCGATAGCATTGCGTCACCGCCGCTTCCGGTGCCATCAGGCGCTCGAACTGTTGCAAGTATTCTTCACCCTGACGGTCCAGCGTAATCTCCACAATGGCCGTCAAACTGGGGCCCAGTTGCTCCGGGTCCAGCAAGGCGACCTGCCTGCGAATCACTCCTTGTTCACTTAAACGACGCACTCGCCGCAAGCAGGTTGGGGGAGAGGCATGCACGCGCAAAGCCAGCTCCTGATTGCTGATGGAGGCATCATTTTGCAGCTGCTCCAGAATGCGTAAATCCAGCTCATCCAGTTCAATCATGACAATGTTTATCTATCTATGATGAAATAAAATTCCGTTAAATAAAATTAATTTTTTATTTATTTTAAATTGATTATGAAATGAAATTTTAATTCATTTGTCTAAAAAAATAGACATAAAATTTTCCTTGTTTCAGATCAGAATAAGCGGATTGAATTGATTAGCTGGCCCACCCAAAGGGGCCATGAACAGGAGTTGGCTATGTGTGGAATTGTTGGCGCTGTGGCGCAACGCGATATTGTTCCCGTGCTGCTGGAAGGTCTGAAGCGTCTGGAGTACCGGGGCTACGATTCGTGCGGCGTTGCTGTTCATGCGCAGGGCCAGTTGTTGCGGGCACGCAGTACTCAGCGCGTGGCCGAGCTGCAGGAACAGGTCAAGGAAGATCATCTGCAAGGCTTTACCGGCATTGCTCATACACGCTGGGCAACGCACGGCGCGCCTGCTACTCACAATGCTCACCCGCATTTCTCCGGCAAGGGCAAAGCACGTATTGCGCTGGTGCATAACGGCATCATCGAAAACCACGACGAACTGCGCGCCGAGCTGCAAAGCATTGGCTACGTATTCGAGAGCCAAACCGATACCGAAGTGATCGCTCACCTGATCGACCACCTGTACAACGGTGATCTGTTCGAGGCCGTGCAACAAGTCATCCGTCGCTTGACGGGCGCTTACGCCATTGCCGTGTTCTGTCAGGACGAGCCTCACCGTGTGGTCGGTGCTCGCCATGGTTCGCCCCTGGTGGTGGGCGTGGGCCAGAACGAAAACTTCCTGGCATCGGATGCCCTGGCATTGGCTGGAACGACCGATCAAATCATCTACCTGGAAGATGGTGATGTGATTGATTTGCAGATCAATAAAGTGTGGATCATGGACAAGGACGGCCGCTCCGTTGATCGTCCTGTACACACCGTGCATCTGCATACTGCAGCGGCTGAACTGGGCCCATACCGTCACTTCATGCAAAAGGAAATCTTCGAGCAGCCGCGCGCTGTGGGCGATACCTTGCAAGACATTGAAAGTGTCACGCCCGAGCTGTTTGGCGACCAGGCCTACAAGGTTTTTCAGGACATCGACAATGTGCTGATCCTGGCTTGCGGCACCAGCTATTACGCCGGGCTGACCGCCCGCTACTGGATCGAGTCTCTGGCCAAGATCCCCGTCAACGTGGAAATTGCCAGCGAGTACCGCTACCGCGACAGCGTGCCCAACCCGCGCACTTTGGTGGTGACGATTTCCCAGTCCGGCGAAACCGCCGATACTCTGGCCGCCTTGAAACATGCCCGCAGCCTGGGCATGGAACAGACCCTGACCATCTGCAACGTGGCCACCAGCGCCATGGTGCGCGAGTGCAAGCTGTCCTACATCACCCGTGCTGGCGTGGAAATTGGCGTGGCTTCCACCAAAGCCTTCACTACCCAGTTGACCGCCTTGTTCCTGCTGACCATTGCACTGGCTCAAGTCAAAGGTCACTTGAATCAGGAGCAGGAAGGCGACTACCTGAAAGCCCTGCGCCACTTGCCTACCGCTATCGCTGCCGTGTTGGCTCTGGAGCCGCAAATCATGGCCTGGGCGGACCGTTTTGCCAGCAAGGAAAACGCCTTGTTCCTGGGCCGGGGTATGCATTACCCCATCGCCATGGAAGGCGCGTTGAAGCTGAAAGAAATCAGCTACATCCACGCCGAAGGCTATCCCGCTGGTGAGCTGAAACACGGCCCTCTGGCCCTGGTCACCGAAGCCATGCCCGTGGTCACCATCGCCCCACGCGACGAGCTGCTGGAAAAGCTGAAATCCAATATCGAAGAAGTCCACGCACGCGGTGGTGAACTGTACGTATTTGCCGACGCCGATACCCGTATCGGCAGCAGCGAGCGTGTGCATGTGATCCGTATGCCGGAGCACTACGGCAAGTTGTCACCCATCCTGCACACCGTGACCCTGCAATTGCTGGCGTATCACACGGCTTGCTCGCGTGGTACAGACGTGGATAAACCACGGAATCTGGCCAAGAGTGTCACCGTCGAATAGGATTTTTGACTAAATCGACTGTAAAGAGCCGCTGATGCGGCTCTTTTTTCATGCCGCTTCGCTTTACGATTTCAGGCAGATTTTCAGAGGAAGATAGGCCTAACGACAGGAGGTGAAGCATGTCTCAAGGCCAATCCATGTGTCGCCCCAAACACACACCGCTAGCGAACTGCACAAACAGCACCATATAATAATTGATAACGATTCTCATTATGTGTAGTGCGGAGTACCCTCGTGTCATCTTCAGTTCTTCCCTTGCCAGGCGTGTATTCGGCCGAGTCGGTCGAGTCACTGTACTGCGACCACCACAGCTGGTTGCAGCGCTGGCTGCATCATCGATTGGGCGGAGCAGACCAGGCGGCTGACTTGGCGCAGGACACTTTTGTACGCCTGTTAAGCAGCCGTTCCCGCTGGCAATTTGCCAGTCCTGGCGAGGCCCGCGCCTACTTACGCAAGACAGCGCAAAACCTGTGCATCAATTTGTGGCGACGTCAGGAAATTGAACAGGCCTGGCTGGATATTCTGGCCGCTACGCCCGAGAATTTTTACCCTTCGGCAGAACGCCAGGCCATGATTTTGCAGGCGCTGGAAGAGATCAGCGCCATGCTCAGCAGCCTGTCTCCCAAAGCGGCCAAGGCGTTTACCCTGGCCGTCATTTGCGAGATGACAGACGATGAGGTCGGCGCAGAAATGGGTATTTCCGGCCGCATGGTGCGCAAGTACGTGGCACAAGCCATGTTGGGCTGCATCAGCCTGCATGCTTGCCAGACCGTCGCCGAATTGCGTCAGGAACCTCAGTACTAAGTCTCATGAAGCACGGTTCCAGTTTTTCTTCTCCCGCTACACCTCCCCATGCCGTTTTGATGCAAGCCGCTGAATGGTATGCCTGCCTGCGCGATGGCAAAGCCAGTGCGGCGCAGCGCTTTGCCTGGCAGAGCTGGCTCAAGCAGGACGAGATGCACAGCACCGCCTGGCGATATGTGGAAGAAGTCAGCCGCAGTTTTGAGCCTGTGCGCACTGCGCCAGATTCGCGCCGAGTGGTAGAAACATTGCACACGGCCAACGAGCGTTTGCATCAGCGCCGTCGCGTGCTGACCAGTGTCGCCGTACTGGCGGGCACGGGAGTTCTAAGCTGGCTGGGCTGGCGTCAGTCCTGGCTGCCATCCAGTGTTCTGGCCTTGGCGGCTGACCACTCTACACAAACCGGCGAGCAGAACCAGATTGTGCTGGCAGACGGTTCCCGGCTTTGGCTGAACACAGCCTCTGCGATTGATGTGCAGTTCACCGCACAGGCTCGCCATATCGTTCTGATTTCAGGCGAGATCTTTATCCAGACGGCCAAGGACGACATGGACAGGCCGTTCACCGTTCAAACCCCCCAGGGCAATATGCGCGCTTTGGGTACGCAATTCAATGTGCGTATGGACCAGGACTGTACGCAGTTGGCGGTCTATGAAGGGGCCGTGCAGGTGTCTACGGCAAAAGGTCAAAACACCGCCACGGTACAGGCGGGCAAGCAGGTCCACTTTAGTGCGCAGCGTATCCGGCAAAGCATGGACGCCGAGCAGGCGCGTGAGGCCTGGACCAAAGGCGTTCTGGTGGCTGACAACATCGCCTTGCGTAGCGTGATCAAGGAATTGGGCCGTTACCGCAAAGGCTATCTCGGTGTGGATGATGCCGTGGCCGACCTGAAGGTTTATGGCAGCTTCCCCATTCATGACACGGACCGTGTGCTGAAAATGCTGGCTTCGGCATTGCCGATTCGTATCGACCAGCCCATGCCTTGGTGGACCAGTGTGCAAGCTCTGGATTGATTGAGCGGGGCATTTCACCAGCGATGGTTGTAAATAATAAATAATAAAAACCGATTAGATTCAAAGGCTTGCCCGGATTTTGGCAAAAAATCCTGAAAAAACAGCAAAAGCAGGTTCCGGGTTTTGGAGACTTGGTGGTTTTAGACAGTAAGAGGACCTGATTGGCGTGAGGCCAATGAAGCAGGAGGCGGGCCGCAGTGCCCGCTCAGTACTGAACATCAACGCAAGAACATCGTTCAGGTTCATCGTTTTTATTGTGACTGACCCGTGTTTTTGAAGGATGTCTCCTTATGCATCGTCGCCCCGATCCCCTTTCCCTGTCCAAGGATGCAGGATCGCATTGCGCCCCTTTGCGTCCACTGGCCTTGGCCCTGTATGTGTTGATGGCTGGCAGCGCCTTTGTCGTGGGTACCCAGCCTGCCCAGGCGGCCACGCAAAACAGCCCGACGGCAGACAAGACCCAGCGTTATGACATTCCTGCCGGTCCCCTGAGCCGGGTGCTGATGCGTTTCTCGCAAGAAAGCGGGGTCTATCTGGTTGGCGCAGGCAGCGTGGCCGAAGGCAAACAAAGCGCGGGCCTGAAAGGCAATTACAGCGTGGCGCAGGCCTTGGATACCTTGCTGGCAGGCACGGGCATTCGCTACTCGCGCGACGCCAATACGGTGAACTTGTGGCCCGTCACGGAAACCACTCAGCTGGAACCTGTGCGGGTTAAAGGCACCCTGAACCGCGCAACTGAAGATACCGGCCTGTACACGCTGAATGGCACCAGCAGCACCGCCACCCGATTGAATATGGACACGCAGCACACGCCGCAATCGGTCAGTGTGATGACGCGTCAGCAAATGGATGATTTTGGCCTGACCAGTTTTGATGATGTGATGAACTTCACCACCGGCGTGACGGCCAATACGGCGGCGGTGGGTGGCGGCTTTCAGTTTCAGGCTCGTGGCTTTGACATCAGCAATGTGCAGGTAGATGGCGTGCAAAGCAGCTACCGGGCGGCCGGACGTGGTGCGTTCAACCCCATTTCTCTGGATATGGATTTGTACGACCGCGTGGAAGTGGTGCGCGGTGCGACAGGCTTGCTGTCTCCTACGGGCGAGCCTTCCGCCTTGATCAACCTGATCCGCAAACGCCCTCAGGCCGAGTTTGGTGGCAAGTTAAGTGCTCAGTACGGTTCCTGGAACGACAAGCGTGTGACGGCAGATGTGACTGGCCCGCTCACTGACGATGGCCGTTTACGCATGCGTGTTATTGGTTCGCGCAAGCAGGCGGATTCTTTCATGGATCACCAGGATCACAAGAACGACTTGCTGTCCGGCATGCTGGAATTCGATTTGACTGACCGAACCTTGCTGACCGCAGGCTACGACTACCAGACCGCCAAGCTGCGTGGTGAAGGCAATATGGGCGTGCCTTTGTTCACCAGCGAGGGCGACCGTATCGACGTGTCGCGTTCCATGTCGCTGGTGCCGGATTGGACCTACTGGGACAAGAAGCATCAAAACGCCTTCTTCTCGGTCGAGCACGAGTTTGAAAACAAGTGGAACGCCAAGCTCAGCTATAGCCATCAGCGTGACGATGGCGATGCTCTGATTACCGGCTTGGGGCAGGGCGTTAACCCCGTTGTGCGCCCCGATGGTTCTGGTATCGGCATTCGCGCCAACCTGGCCGCCAACGGCTACCGTCATCAGGACAATCTGGAGCTGTCGGCCAATGGTCCTTTCGAACTGTTGGGCCGTACTCACCAGCTGATGTTTGGCTTTAACGGCACTCGCAAGCGTGACACTACGTACACCATGCAGGTCAGCGATACCCGCAACTGGTTCATCCCCAATATTTACGACTGGGACGGCTATATGCCCGAGCCCAGCGTCAGCCGCACGGGTGAATGGAACCGGGTCCACACACGCGAGTACGGTTTTTTTGCAGGCACGCGCTTGAACATTATTAATCCGCTGAATGTGATCATGGGCCTGCGCTTGTCGGACTATAAAACCTACCGTGACAACTACGGTAAAGATGGCCAATTCACCGGTGTGTCCAACGAGCTGCGCAACCGCAATGAAATTACGCCGTACTTTGGGGTGACGTACGACATCAACCCCAATCTGACGGCTTACGCCAGCTATACCCGTCTGTTCCAGCCGCAAAGCTACAAGGACATCAACGAGAATTTCCTGGATCCTATCACCGGGGTTAACCGTGAGATCGGTCTGAAAGGCAGTTTGATGGAGGAGGCCCTGCAGTTCTCCCTGGCCGCTTTCGAGACCCGTCAAAACAACCTGGCCGTCCTGGACCCTTCGGTGCCGGATGACTTCCTCTTGCCCGATGGCAGCCGCCCTTATGTATCTTCGGGTGCAGGCAATAAAACCAAGGGTTTTGAAGTGGAGCTGAACGGCGCGCTGACCAACAACTGGAACGTGTTTGCTTCCTACAGCTACGCCAGCACCAAGAACGGTGAAGGCGAGCGGATCAACACCTACATTCCAAGCCAAACCTTCCGTCTGGGCACCATGTACCAATTCACCGGTGCGCTGCAAGGCCTGAGCGCCGGTGCCACCGTGAACTGGTTTGGCAAGCGTGATCTGTGGACGGCCGGTCGTCCTTACACCGCCAGCAATGGCAAGGTGCTGGAAGACACCCACAGCAGCTATGCCCTGGTTGGCCTGCACGCCAATTACCGCGTGAACCAGCATTGGAATGCCAAGCTCACCGTCAATAACCTCTTTGACAAGCGCTACTACGACAACTTCGTGATCTTCCGGGCACGTTACGGCGCGCCGCGCAATGTGCATCTGTCCATTGATTACCAGTGGTAATTCCTTCACCCACTTTTATCGAGCCTAAATTATGACGTCGTCTACTACTCGCCATCTTGTACGTGGTCTGTACCTTGCTATTGCAATGAGTTTGTCGGCTGGCTACGTACACGCCAAGACTCCTGCCCCTGTGGGCTACCAAGCCGTTACCCAAGCACAGATCATGCAAAAACCGACTGCCGCCGAAGTTCTGGAAATTGTCTTCAGCCCTGCGCAATCCAGCTTGTACGTGTCCTCACCCAACTGGAAGGACGAGACCTTGTCGCGCACGCTGGTGCTGGACCCCAAGACCCTGGAAATCAAGCAAGAGATTGCCATGGAAGCCAAGAGTTTTGGGGTGGCTCTGGATGATGCCGCCAACCGCCTGTATCTGACTCAAGGTTTCAACGGCACGATTGCCGTGGTCGATACCGCCAAGAACGAGGTAATCAAGCGCATTCCTGTGCAGGAGAAAATCAATTTCCAGGACACCATCAATGCTGCTGACTTCGGCCAGGCACGTAAAGACGGTTTGTTGAAGATGATGGAGCGCTTCAAGATCACCGAGGACTTCCAGTACAAGATGCGTGAACTGGTTGTGGACAAGAAAAACCACCGCGTGTTTGCGCCTGGTCTGGGCCTGGGTTTCGACAGCGTGCTGTTCGTGGTGAATACCCAGACCATGGAACTGGAAAAAGTGCTGCCCGGCTTTGGCTATAACGTCGTGGGCATCACCCTGGATGAGGCCAATAACCGCTTGTTTGTCTCCAATATGCAGGGCCAACTGATGGTCGTGAATACCCAGACCTTGAACATTGATCAGGTCTTGGAAATTGAGGCCGACCAACTGCTGAATCTGAGCTACGACCCGGCCCAGAACCGCTTGTTCGGTGTGGACCAAGGTATCGACCGCGATGACGCCCGTAATCTGCACCTGGAGCGTGAATACAAGCGCCGCAGCGCGGGCCACCAAGTGTTTGTGCTAAATGCCGATAACGGCAAAACCCTGGCTGTGATGCCTACTGGCGAAGTGCCGATTGGCGTGCGTTTTGATGCTGAATCCCAGCGTCTGTTCGTCGCCAACCGAGGCGGTGTGCGCGAGAAAGAAGGCAAGGGTTCGGTCAGTGTTTTCGATACGGTGAACTACAAGCCACTGCAAACCATTGAGTTGGCTCCACACCCCAACAGCCTGGAATACATCCCCGCTGAAAAAGCCTTGTACGTGTCGGTGAAGAACGACGGCAATAGCAAGGAAAAAGGGACCAAAGAACGTATGGTGCGTATCCAGTTTTAAGCTGATTTCGCAGGCAGCCATGCTGCACGACTGATTGACAAGGTGGGTCCAAGCCCGGGTTCGGCGTCATGCCGAGCTCGGGCTTTTTTACGTGTGTGCACTGCTTGCGATATTTAGTGTGAATCTATAAGATTAGATATCTAATCAAATTGAATTTTTCAGCACTTTGTGCCTATTTCAGCTAAAGGAAAACTGCCCATGTCTCACTATCTGATCGAGCTTTATTCGCCCAATGCCAGGTGGAAAGCATTGCCCGAAGAGCAGCGTCAGCATTTTCTGGCCAGCCTTCAGGAAGCGATGGGTGGCCTCTCCAGTCTGGGTATCGAGGTGCTGTCCCTGACAGCAGCTGAGCACGATATTGACCACGCCAGCGACCACCGCTTTATGGGTGTTTGGCGCTTTCCGGATCAACAGGCGTGCAAGGCACTGCTGGCTGGTATCAAAGCCAGTGGTTGGTACGAGTATTTCGACCACGTGAATGCAGCGGGCGCAGAAGGGGGATTTGCTCAACACTTGGCGGAGCTGGCTAAGGATTCGCAGCTTGTTTGAGGGTCAGAAAGTCAGCAGAATCAGTTAAAAATCGTTCATAGATCATAGTTTATGTGATATAAAAGGTTATCTATGAACGATAGCTGTTGTCTGTGCCATGCCCAAGAAACTTGCCCCTACCCCTTTTTACTTGCCAGCCGTCGAGTCACGGGCCCTGGTTTGGGGGCGCTGCATTCGTACTCAACGTGTTGCTCAGAAAATTACAGCTCACGTCTTTAGTTCGCGAGTCGAGGTCTCGGAAAGTACATTACGCCGAATGGAGCGAGGCGATCCTGCTGTGGCGATGGGGACTTATTTGACTGCTCTGGCAGCACTCGGTCTGCTCGAATCCATCGTGCCAATGCCTGATGCTCATTGGAGTAGCGGCGACACGAAGGGGCGTGCAAGACTGGGCAGAGATGGCGATGAGTATTTCTAAACCTTTATACGTTTATTTGCAGCGGCCTGACACGGGTCAATGGGTGACCGTTGGCCGGTATATCCACGACTCGTCAGCCAAGCTTGGCCAGTTTATGTATGCGCCTAGTTATCAGGATGCAGGTCTGCCATGGTCAATTGATCCGGTTAACTTACCGCTGAGTGGCTCTGTTCCAATTCAGGCGAGTCGCTATGGTGGCCTGCATGATGCGCTACGTGATGCTTGTCCCGACGCCTGGGGCCGGTTACTCATTCAAAGGCAACACGGATTAAGTGATAGCTCTCCAAACCATGCTTATCTTCTGAAGGCTGGTAATGCCGAGCGTTGGGGAGCACTGGCGGTCGGCTCTTCGCCTAAGCCCTCAATCGCAGAATTGTCCGCACCGCCCATAGCAGAAATTGAAAAACTGAGCGCAGAGCTGCAAGCAATGCAGCTGCGCCGCCCTCCGGTGGATCCGCATTTGCGTCGCCGGCTGATGGCCACACCCAGTATGGGTGGAGCAAGACCGAAAGCAACCGTTCGTGATGGTGATCAGTTCTGGCTTGTGAAGCCGATCCTGTCATCTGATACCGAGGATATTCCGCGTCTTGAACATGCAACTCAAGAGTGGGGCCGGGCAGTGGGCTTGAATTTTGCCCAAACCGCGTACACAGGTTTTGGTGAGGACTCCGCACTGAGTGTGATGCGCTCATTGAGGTTTGATCGCCAACATGGCCTTAGGGTTATGACATTGAGTGCGGCATCCTTGCTGCAGACGGAGTATCCCGGTCATTCAGGCTCATCGGCCTGGAGTTATCCGAACTTGGCCAGAACGTTGACGATGATAGGCGCTCCTCAGGAGGACGCCATTGAGTTGTTCTGTCGCATGATTTTCAATGCGGTTATTGGCAATGACGATGATCATCCCCGCAATCATGCAATCTATTATCTTCATGATCAGGGCCGATGGCGTTTGACGCCCGCTTTTGATGTCGTTCCTAATCCAGATTTCATCCCTCAGTATCTAGCGATGGAGTTGAGTCATGGAAGCCGCCAGATCAGCCGAGCCAATGCGTTACACGATGCCAAAGCCTTTGGCTTGTCAGGCGATGAAGAGGCGGTGGAGCTGCTTGACCGGCTGCTGGACAGGATAGAAGGGCAGTTTGATCAGGTGCGTCTCCTGCTTGGGCCTCGTCTGGAATCGCTCTTGCAGGAGCGGTTGTCTGAAGGACTGCGGCGCATGCGCATTGTGTAGCTATTCGGACATGTCTGTGGAGTTCCACAAAACAGCTGATTTGCTGCACCGCATCTCAAGGAAAACCTCCATGTACGGCAGCTAAGCATGGCGGCACACTGGAAGATAGGCCGCGCCCGCCCGGGGGTGGCCTGTTTTCGGGATGAGCGCAGATATGCAGTCTTCACATGTGGCACACGTCCAAGAGATCACGGCTGTTTGGCAGGGCAGCCTGTCCCGGCGCGATCAGGCTGTGGTCCATAGCTGGCGGCGGTGCATTGAGCATCACAGGCTGGACCCGGCGCAGGCTTGCGAGGCCTATATCGTGCCGGACTCCCAGCTGCGCGAGCACCGTCAGCAGTCCGAAGCCCTGATCAATATCGCGCGCTCCGGGCTGGAGCGTCTTTATCAGCAGGTTTCCGGGCTGAATTACGTATTGCTGCTATCCGATAACAAGGGCGTTACGGTGGATTTTCTGGGCTCGGATGGCCAGCGCGATGCCTTGCGGCAGGCCGGTCTGTATATGGGCTCGGAATGGACTGAAGAGCGCGCGGGAACGTGCGCGGTGGGCACTTGCCTGCACACGGGCGAGGCCCTGACCATTCATCAAAATGATCATTTCGATCATATGCATGCGCCTTTATCCTGCACGGCGGCGCCTATCTACCACTACGACGGCAAGCTGGCCGCAGTGCTGGATTTGTCCTTGTTGCAGTCGCCGGAGGCCAAGGCCAGCCAGGGCTTGGCTCTGCATCTTGCCAATGCGGCGACCCGCCGTATTGAACTGGCCAATTTGATGGCCTGCCACCGTCAGGAATGGATTCTATGTTTGTCGCAGTCGCCGGAGTTTCTGGATATTGATCCAGAAGCGGCTATTGCGATTGATGGTTCTGGCCGTATCAAGGGCATGACGCATACGGGTGCCCGGATTCTGGCGCGGGCAGCGGGGGTGGACTGGCGTAATCCTGCGGATTTGCTGGGGCAGAGTTTGATGCGCTTTCTGCATCTGGAAGTGGATCAGTTACCGACCTTGATGCGTTATCGCCCCACGCAGGAGCGAGTCGTCATGGCGCGGGATGGCAGTGTGCTGTTTGCCCATGCCATTGAGCCACGGCGTGTACTGAACAATCGGTCTGTGGGGATGGATGGGGCGGCCGTGGATGCCGCCTTGCCACAGGCATTGCGAGGCTTGGCAGGCACGGATGCGGCCATGCAATCCATGTTGTTGAAGGCCGCCCGTTTGGCAACGCGGGAAATGCCGGTACTGTTGCAGGGCGAGACGGGTTCGGGCAAAGAATATCTGGCCCGTGCGATTCACACGGCCAGCGGTCGTCGCGGGAATTTTGTGGCCGTCAATTGTGCGGCCTTGCCCGAGAGTCTGATTGAAAGCGAATTGTTCGGCTATTTAGCTGGCACGTATACCGGCGGTGCTGCACGAGGTCGCACGGGTTTGATTGAGGCGGCTGATGGCGGCACTCTATTCCTGGACGAGATTGGCGACATGCCGCTGGCTCTGCAAAGTCGTTTGCTACGAGTGCTGGCCGAGTCCGAGGTAATGCCCTTGGGCGCACGCACAAGCAAGCGAGTGGACCTGCGCGTGATTTCAGCCAGCCACCATGATTTAAGCGCCTTGGTAGAGCAAGGCCGCTTCCGTGCGGATTTGCTGTATCGCTTGAATGCGGCCGTGTTGACCTTGCCTGCCTTGCGTCAGCGCAGTGACCTGGAATGGCTGGTGCAGCAGATATTGCATCGGCGTAATAAGGGTGATGTGCCCGGTTTGTCTCCCGAGGCCTGGCAAGCGCTGCAAGCGTACGAGTGGCCGGGTAATTTGCGTGAGCTGGATAATGCCCTGGTGCTGGCCCTGGCCCTGGCGGAAGGTTCCTGCATTGAGGTACAGGACTTGCCGGAGGCTTTGCGAGAGCGGCGTCTGGCCACCACATCTACAAGCAACCCGACGTCAGTTCTCTGCGCCGGAGAATCGTCCTGGCAGCAGGTTTTGCAAGCCTGTGGCGATAACGTGAGTGCGGCGGCCAGACAGCTGGGTATCAGTCGGTCCACCTTGCATCGTTATATCAAACGAGCGGGACTGGCTCAGCAAGACTCGGCTCCTGACACAGGCTGCGACACCTGATACACCACCTGTGTCACAGCTGGCACAGTTTCACCGCCTTAAAACGAGCCAGCCCCCGTTAAAACAGGCCGTTCCCGGTTTGGCACGGTGTTTGCTATGTACTCCATAGCTGGGCATCAAAAGCCCGGCGCAACATTAAAACGATATGGAGACAAATCATGCAAACACAGCAGCAACTGCAGCCGTCTGCGCGACAGTTGGACACGGTTCTTGAACAGTTGACCCATGCGCTTGCCAGCAATGCACCGGACGATGCGGCAGCCCTGTTTGCCGAAGAATGCTTTTGGCGTGATCTGGTCATGTTCACCTGGAATATCCGAACCATGGAAGGGCGCGACCAGATCCGCGACATGCTGACGCAGCAGCAACAAGGCGCCGTGTCAGCCAGGTTCGAGCGCGACAGTGCCGAGCCGGTCAGTGATGATGGTCAAGGTCTGGTGGAAGGCTGGTTTCGTGTGGAAACCGATGTGGCGCGTGGCTACGGCCATATTCGCATCAGGAACGGCAAGATCTGGACCTTGCTGACTACCATGTCGGAGCTGAAAGGGCACGAGGAACCGTTGGGCGTGCGTCGCCCCATGGGGGCCGAGCATGGTATTCGACGTGGACGTCAGACCTGGCAGGAACGTCGTCAGCAGGAGCAGGCCGAACTGGGCACGACCGAGCAGCCTTATGTGCTGGTGATTGGTGGCGGGCAGGGCGGTATTGCGCTGGGGGCGCGTCTGCGGCAGTTGAATGTGCCTGCGCTCATCATTGATCAACATGCGCGCCCTGGCGATAGCTGGCGCAAGCGCTACAAGTCTCTGTGCCTGCACGACCCCGTTTGGTACGACCACCTGCCTTACATGCCTTTCCCCGACAATTGGCCTGTCTTTGCTCCCAAGGACAAGATTGGCGACTGGCTGGAAATGTACGTCAAGGTGATGGAGCTGAATTACTGGAGCAGCACCGTATGCAAGAAGGTGCGCTACGACGAGTCCAGCCAGACCTGGGAAGTGGAGATCGAGCGTGATGGCAAGCCCATGACGCTACGACCACAGCAATTGGTTTTTGCTACGGGCATGTCCGGCAAGGCCAACGTGCCCAGCATAAAGGGGCAGGATGTGTTCAAGGGTGAGCAGCAACATTCCTCGCAGCACCCCGGACCAGAAGCGTATGCGGGTAAGAAAGTAGTGGTGATCGGGGCCAATAACTCGGCGCATGATATTTGCGCCGCGTTGTGGGAGGCAGGGGCAGACGTCACCATGGTGCAGCGTTCGTCTACCCACATTGTGCGATCCGACTCCTTGATGGAGATCGGCTTGGGAGATCTGTATTCCGAACGGGCACTGGCATCGGGAGTCACCACGCGCAAGGCAGACTTGCTCTTTGCCTCTTTGCCGTATCGCATCATGGCGGACTTCCAGATTCCTGTGTACGACAAGATCCGCGAGCGTGATGCAGAGTTCTACCAGAAGCTGGAGGCGGCAGGTTTCATGCTGGATTGGGGTGACGATGGTTCTGGCTTGTTCATGAAATACCTGCGCCGTGCCTCGGGCTACTACATCGATGTGGGTGCTTGCGAGCTGATTATCGATGGCAGCATCAAGCTGAAATCCCGGACCGGCATCAGCCATTTGACCGAGAACGCTGTGGTACTGACAGACGGCACGGAATTGCCTGCGGACCTGGTGGTGTATGCCACGGGCTACGGTTCCATGAATGGCTGGGTGGCCGATCTGGCAGGTCAGGAAATGGCGGACCGGGTGGGCAAGTGCTGGGGACTGGGTTCGGAAACCACCAAAGATCCAGGGCCGTGGGAGGGCGAGCAGCGCAATATGTGGAAGCCCACTCAGCAGCCGAATCTGTGGTTCCATGGCGGCAATCTGCACCAGTCGCGCCATTACTCACAGTACCTGGCCTTGCAGCTGAAGGCGCGTCAGGCGGGCTTGCCGGTGCAGGTTTACGGGATGCAGGAGGTGCACCATCTGCGTTGATGGGTAGAGACCTTGTTGTTCGAGTGGAGGTGTGTGGGTCTGCACCTTGTTCTGATTTTGGCCAGATTATCAATTTGATGATCTGGTTTTTTTTGTGTTTACCGGCTGCGGCAGGCGTATCTGCACTGCAAGCACCGTGGCCAGGGCGCTTGTTTTGTTAGAAGTTTTGCTAAATTTTTTACTTGATGTATCTGGCCCGGACGACCCCTCTGCAGAGAGCGACGCCCTGCTTTACTGCTCTGTTCTCACTCAGGATTGCCAGTCTCAAGGGCGCCCGGGATCTTGGTTGAAAACGTGTGAAAACCAGTCGTGTTGTAGGTGGGAGCTGATTGAACTTGGCCAGCATGCAGGCCAGAATCTGACGAAACACAGCAGCCTGTCATAAGCAGGACGAATAGAATTTTATGTAAAGCAGGAAAAATTCTTATAAAGAAATCGCTTGTAGCATTTCGTAGTTTTCAGCCTGGTTGGGAATGTTACGGTGGAACCATCCATTGCAAACAACGAAAAATTTGTTGATTGAACTGGACTTCTTTTAATAGCAGGGGCAAGGGTTTTTGAAATTAAAAATTCCCTTTCTGATATTGGAGAGCATATATGAAAAAATCCGCCATCCTATCCAGTGTATTAATGGCTACTGCTTTGAGCTTTGGTCTGCAAAGCGGCGCAATGGCCAATGAGCCAGCGGTCAATCAGGATCACTCGGCAACCGCAGGCGAAGCCGTCAGCGATACTTGGATCACCACCAAGATCAAGGCTGATCTGGCCAGCACCAAGGATTTGAAGAGCACGGATATCTCTGTTGAGACCAATAACGGTGTTGCAACATTGACCGGTACCGTGCCCAGCGAGATTGAACACAAGAAAGCCGTTGCTGCAACGGAAAGTGTGAAGGGCGTTGTGAAAGTCGATTCGTCGGGATTGAAAGTAAAACCGGAATAAATGTTCCGACATCAATCCTAATTGTGAATTCCCGTTGAAACAGGAGAACGACTATGAATGAAGATACGATCAAAGGTAAATGGAAACAGCTGTCTGGCAAAATTCAGGCCAAATGGGGCAAGCTGACCAATGACGATATTGATGTTGCCGAAGGCAATACCGAATATCTGGTCGGGAAAATTCAGGAGCGCTACGGTATTGCGCGTGAAGAAGCGGAAAAGCAAGTTCGCGACTTTAATGGCGGCGCCTGATCCCTGGCTTGACTGTCCAGGAATACAAAACGCCCTGCATATGCAGGGCGTTTTTGTTTGTGCTTTAGGAGGGGCGCTGGCCAGTGATGCTGCGCTTCGATGAGGCGTAGAGACCTTGGACCACAGCGTTGCTGTCAGTCCTCATCCATCTGCTGATAGCGCTCGGCCAGGTAATCCAGCAATGCCCGCACAGCAGGCATTTGCCCGCGACGGGAGGAAAACACCGCGTGAATGATCTCGCGCCGGGGTGCCCAGTCCGGAATCAGCTTCACCAACGAGCCGTCGGCCAATTGATCGCAGACCACCAGGGTAGGCAATTGCACCACACCCACGCCTTTCAAGGCGGCACAGCGCAAAGCGGTCATGTCCGTGGTAATCAGGCGGGGCGTGTGATGCAGTACGGCTTGTGCGCCATCGGGACCATACAAGGTCCAGGTATGACTTTGCTGCGGCAGGCCCAGAGCCAGGCTGGGGTAGTCCGCCAGATCCGCAGGTGAACCGGGCATGCCGTAACGGGCGATCAGCTCCGGGCTGGCAATCAGGCATTGGCTGCGGTCGGACAGCACGCGCATGACCAGATCGCTGTCTTGCAACGGAGGGGGGTGGACGCGAATGGCAATATCCAGCGCTTCGCCGATCAGGTCGACACGCCGGTTGGTCGCATCCAACTGCACGGTGACATGCGGGTAGCTGACCATGAAGTCGGCCAACATATCACTGACATGAGCGTTCAGTAAGGTGATCGGGCAACTGATGCGAACCACACCACGAGGCTCGGCGCGTGTCAGTTCGATGGCTGCTTGGGCTGCTTCAGCCTCCACCAGCATGGCCTTGCAGTGCTCGTAATAGGTCTGGCCGATCTCGGTCACGGTGAAGCGGCGGGTGGAGCGCTGGATCAGACGCACTCCCAGGCGTTCTTCCAATGCCGCCAGCCTGCGGCTAAGGGTAGATTTGGGCAAACCCAGAGCCCGACCAGCAGGGGCAAAACCTCCGTGATCCACAATCTGAACGTAGAAGTACAAGTCATTTAAATCTTGCATGGCGGTTTTATCGTTCCATAAATGGAACATAGATGGCCGATTTAGGGGGCTACTGCCTTCGTTGTCCCGAGTTTACTCTGTCTCTTATGTTGAAACAAGGAGATGGACATGAAGAAAATTCTTGGTATCTATAGCGCTCCCCGTCCTCACTGGGTGGGCGACGGCTTCCCCGTTCGCTCCCTGTTTTCGTACCACACACACGCAAAACAGTTGAGCCCTTTCCTGCTGCTGGACTATGCCGGCCCTGCCGAGTTTGCCCCTAGCAATCACAAACGCGGCGTTGGCCAGCACCCACACCGTGGTTTTGAAACCGTCACCATCGTCTACAAGGGCGAGGTGTCGCACCACGACTCCACGGGCCAGGGCGGCACGATTGGTCCCGGTGATGTGCAGTGGATGACAGCCGGTTCGGGCATTTTGCACGAGGAGTACCACTCCGACGCCTTTGCCCGCTCGGGTGGCACCTTGGAAATGGTGCAGCTGTGGGTCAACCTGCCTGCCAAAGATAAGGGCGCTCCCGCTGGCTATCAGGCCATTACCGACCAGCAAATTCCTGTAGTCGCTTTGCCCGATGCCGCTGGCATGGTGCGTGTGATTGCCGGAGAAAAGGACGGTGCCGCAGGCCCTGCCAAGACCTTCACTCCAATGAATGTATGGGATTTGCGTCTGAATCAGGGTGGGATTGCCGAGCTGGAAAGCCCAGAGGGCTGGACGGCTGCGCTGGTGGTTCTGCAAGGCACCGTACTGGTCAATGGCCAAAGCGTGGCACGTGAAGGGCAACTGGTGGTGCTGGATCGGACAGGCAGCCAGTTCAGCGTGGAAGCCAATAACGACGCCGTGGTCTTGCTGATCAGTGGTGAACCCATTGATGAGCCGATTGTGGGACACGGCCCCTTTGTCATGAATAGCAAGCAAGAGATCTTGCAGGCTATGGATGACTTCAGCAGTGGCCGCTTTGGTGCGATGGCACCAGGGTCGGCATCCTAAAGCAAGGCCCGTGAGGGGCCACACCAACCTGGTGGCCCCTCGCTTTTCCTCCACAGGAGAAACATGATGACTATCCCCAGCAATGTAGCCAATTTCAATGGCGCCGCCCCGGTAATTGATCCTGATGACGCAGTCATGCTGCTGATCGACCACCAAAGCGGTCTGTTCCAGACCGTGAAGGACATGCCCATGACCACCTTGCGTGACCATGCGGCAGCACTGGCCAAAATCGCCACCTTGAGCAAGCTGCCCGTGATTACCACGGCTTCCGTGCCACAAGGCCCGAACGGTCCTCTGATTCCCGAGATTCATCAGAACGCCCCCCACGCCCAGTATGTGGCCCGCAAAGGCGAGATCAACGCCTGGCACAACGAGGATTTTGTGGCTGCTGTCAAAGCCACTGGCCGCAAGACCCTGATCATTGCTGGCACCATTACCAGCGTGTGCATGGCGTTCCCTGCAATCAGCGCTGTGGCTGAAGGCTACAAGGTGTTTGTGGTGATTGATGCCTCCGGCACCTACTCCAAGATGGCCGAGGAAATCACCTTGGCTCGTATGATGCAGGCAGGTGTGGTGCCTATCGATACCGGCGCAGTGGCCTCCGAATTGCAGAGAACCTGGAACCGCCCTGATGCCCAGGAATGGGCGCAGGTCTACACCAAGATTTTCCCTGCCTATCAGTTGCTGATCGAGAGCTACGCCAAAGCGCAGGATGTACTCAAGAATCAGGAACAACTGGATTCGCAGCGCTAATACCCTCAGCGCTGTTGCAGTGCCGGGTGCAGTGCCGGGTGCAGTGCCTGCACCCATCCCTTTCAATCATCGTTAAGGAAAACTGAGATGACTACGCCTTACAAACGTCTTGATAAAGACCAAGCCGCTGTACTTCTGGTAGATCACCAAACCGGGCTGCTGTCTCTGGTTCGTGATATTGATCCCGACAAGTTCAAGAACAATGTGCTGGCTCTGGCTGATCTGGCCAAGTACTTCAACTTGCCTACTATTTTGACGACCAGCTTTGAGGAAGGCCCTAACGGTCCTCTGGTCCCCGAGCTGAAAGAAACCTTCCCCGATGCGCCTTACATCGCTCGTCCTGGTCAGATCAACGCCTGGGATAACGAAGACTTCGTCAAAGCCATCAAGGCCACTGGCAAGAAGCAGCTGATTATTGCGGGTGTGGTGACTGAAGTGTGCGTGGCTTTCCCGGCCTTGTCGGCTCTGGAGGAAGGCTTTGATGTGTTCGTGGTCACCGATGCGTCGGGCACCTTTAACGAACTGACTCGCCATTCCGCATGGGATCGCATGTCGGCCGCCGGTGCGCAATTGATGACCTGGTTTGGTGTGGCGTGCGAACTGCATCGCGACTGGCGTAACGACGTGGAAGGTCTGGGTGCCTTGTTCTCCAACCACATCCCTGACTACCGCAACCTGATTAACAGCCACACCAAGTTCACTTCTGGCAAGTAAGCGCCCTGGCGCAGCGCTGTCCATTTCGGTGGGCAGCGTTTTTTGCTGTTTTGATGGCTGGCCCCTGTTCATGCATTTTTGGAGTTTGACCCATGAGTACCCTCAGTTCCGAAGTCTCCGTATCCTTTGATTGTCCTGAAGACCAAAATGGTGACAAACAGATCCAGCGCGTGCCCGCACGCAGTGCACAAGTGGGCGGGGGCATCACTGTTGGCCGTATCTTGCCGTCCTCGCAGCGGCGTATGGTGGGAGCCTGGTGTTTTCTGGATCACGCCGGACCCGCCGTGTTCACTTCCGGCCCCGGTCTGCGTGTCGGGCCGCATCCCCACATTGGTCTGCAAACCTTTACCTGGATGATCCAGGGCGAGGTGCTACATCGCGACAGCCTGGGCCATGTGCAAGTGATCAAGCCTGGTCAGGTGAATTTGATGACGGCAGGCCGGGGCATCAGCCATACCGAAGAGTCCTTGCCCGGCGAGGACAAGCTGCATGCGGTGCAGTTGTGGATTGCCTTGCCCTTCAAGGATGCCGCCTGTGAGCCCGCTTTTGATCATCACCCCGATTTGCCGCGTTGGCGTGAAGGCGAGTGCGACTTCACCTTGCTGGCCGGTAGTTACGAGGGGCGGCAGGCACCCAGCAAGTTGTATTCGCCTCTGATGGGCATGGATTTGAACAGCGTCAAAGCCGGTCGGGTTGCGTTGAACTTGAAGCCGGAGTTCGAGTATGGATTTCTGGTGGTGCAAGGCACTGTGGGCATTGGCAATGAGCAGTTTCAGACCAATGAACTGGCTTATGTAGGCCGTGGCTTGACGCAGCTGTCGCTGGACTTAAGCGTGGGCTGCCGTGTCATTGTGCTGGGCGGAGAGCCGTATACCGATGAGCTGGTTCTGTGGTGGAACTTTGTAGGCCAGAACAAGGAAGTCATCACCCAGGCGCAACGCGATTGGCGGGCAGCCCATGATCGTTTTGGTGTGGTGCAGGGCTATGATGGCGATCCTTTGCAGGCTCCTGACTTGCCTTGGGAAACCGCCTGATGCTATGCCTGAATGGCCCCTTTTGGGCCATTGTTTTTGGACGAAATTTGCCTACCTTGACTGGCGGTCTGCCAGTGATCGGAGTACAAAACAGTGTGCTGGTGTGAACGAGCTTGCGGGCCATGGCCTGTTGGGGTGCGGTAAAAACCTGTGTTTGCACGACAGCGTTGAGTGATTTTTAAAAGGTAGCTGGAATGCGATTGAAAGATAAAGTGGCGGTTGTTACCGGATCGGCAGCGGGTATTGGTTTGGCAACGGCCAGGAAGTTTGCCCAGGAAGGGGCGATTGTGGTGTTGTGCGATCGCAATGCGGATGCCGTCAATCGAGCAGCGCAGTCTTTAAGCGGCAATGGCGTTACCGCTGTGGGCTATACCGTGGATGTGACGGACCGTGCGCAGATTGATGCCATGGTGGCGGAGGTGAAGCAAAAGTTTGGCCGCATTGATGTGCTGGTGAACAATGCCGGGATCACCAAAGACGCCAAGCTGGTCCGTATGACCGAGCAGCAGTTTGACGATGTGATTGATGTAAACCTGAAAGCGGTATTCAACTTCACCCAGGCCGTGGCCGCAGTGATGCTGGAGCAGGAAAGCGGTTCCATTCTGAACGCTTCCAGCGTGGTGGGTCTGTACGGTAATTATGGTCAAACCAATTACGCGGCCAGCAAGTTCGGGGTGATTGGCTTTACCAAAACCTGGGCCAGGGAATTGGGGCCGAAAGGGATTCGCGTCAATGCCGTCTGTCCCGGTTTTATTGAGACAGACATTCTGAAAACCATCCCGGAAAAAGTGCTGCAAGGCTTTCGTGACCATTGCTGGCTGCGCCGCATGGGCAAGCCTGAAGAAATCGCCAATGTGTATGCGTTTTTGGCGTCGGATGAAGCCAGCTTCATTAATGGCACCACGCTGGAAGTGTCGGGCGGTTTGACGGTTTAATGCCGCGTAGACAAGGATTGAATCGTTCGTAGCCTTTAGTTGGCAGCTTCTATTTAGTAGTGAAGGATACTGGCTCCAAAAAAACCTCCACGCTACGCCTTCGGCTGGCTGCCCTCCGAGGGGGAGTTTTTGCCTTGGGGCGGCCCGGCGACAAAAAAACGGGTCTGAGCGTTTTGCTCAGGCCCGTTTTTAATGTGCTCGTATTTAGGTGGAGAGTTAAAGGATGGGAAGGTGAACGGTTGGCATCATGGATTGATTAGATCGCACACTGCCTGCGTTCAGACTTCCCTTTAATCCAGCTCGGGGTGGCGGTCCACCAGGCGCTGGCGTTTTTGCTTCAGGGCTTCCAGTTCTTCCTCGGCCTTGGCAATGGCTTCTTCCACATCCTGCACGCTTTGTTCGATGTGGTCATAAGCCTGCTGCAGCAACTCCTTGGCCTCCTTGCGGTTGGAGGCCGTAGGCGTATCGCCGCGCAAGGGGCGGTTGGCCGTTTCAGGCAGGAACAAGGCGGTAATCAAGCCGATGACGCTGGCAAACATCAGGTAGTAGGCAGGCACCAGCAAGTTGTTGGTTTGCTCCACCAGCCAGGCCGCAACGGTAGGCGTCAGACCCGCCACAATAATGGCGATATTAAAGGAAGCGGCCAGGGCGCTGTAACGTAGCCGGGTCGGGAACAGGGCGGGCAGGGTGGAGGCCATGACTCCGGTCAGGCAGTTCAGCAAAACAGCCAGAATCAGCAGCCCCAGGAAGATCTGCACATTGCTGTCGCTGCCGATAAAGTGAAAGGCGGGAATCGCGAAAATCAGCAGGCCCAGACTACCGGCCATCAGAAAGGGTTTGCGGCCTATCTTGTCGCTGACAAAACCCACCACCGGTTGCACGAACAGCATCCCTATCATCACCACCACAATAATGAAGACACCATGTTCTTCGGCATAGCCCAGGCTGCTGGACAGATAGGTGGGCATATAGGTCAGCAACATGTAGTAGGTGATGTTGGTGACCAGCACCATGCCAATGCAAATCAGCAGGGCTTTGCGGTACTTGGAGAAGATCTCGCCAAAGGAAACCGTAGGACGCTCCGTCAGGGCGGCGCGGTCCTCTTTTTCCATCTTTTCCAGCTGCTCGGTAAAGGCAGGGGTCTCTTCAGCGGCATGGCGCAGGTACAAGCCCAAAATACCGAGGGGGCCGGCAATCAGGAAGGGAATGCGCCAGCCCCAATCCTGGAAGGTTTCTTCGGTCAGGGAGGTTTGCAGCAGCACGACCAGACCGGCGCCCAGAACAAAGCCCGCAATGGAGCCAAAGTCCAGCCAGCTGCCCAGGAATCCGCGCTGCCGGTCGGGGGCGTACTCAGCCACAAAGACCGCCGCGCCGGTGTATTCACCGCCTACGGAAAAACCTTGGGCCAGCTTGCACAGCAGCAGCAAGACGGGAGCCCAGATGCCGATGGATAGGTAGGAGGGAATCAGGCCAATCAGGAAGGTGCTGATTGCCATGATGATGATGGTCAGGGAGAGCACCTTTTGACGACCGAACTTGTCCCCCATCAGCCCGAAGAACACACCGCCCAAAGGCCGCACCAAAAAGGGCACCGAAAAGGTACCCAGGGCAGCAATGGTTTGTACGGCGGGTGATGCGTCGGGGAAAAAGACTTTCCCCAAGGTGGCGGCCACAAAACCGTACACACCAAAGTCAAACCATTCCATGGCGTTGCCCAAGGCAGCGGCCGTCACGGCTTTTTTGAGTTTGCTGTTGTCTACGACGGTAATGTCGTCAATGTGGAGCGGCTTGGCGTTGCTGGATGCCGCGGAGGACTGCGTCATATGGCTTCTCCTGGAGAGCAGGACAATGACCTGCAGGTTCGCCCTTGTGCTGTCGATACCAGAGAAGGAGCACTGGCATGACGGCATTCTGATCAGGCGAGGCTGGCAGGCGCTACGTCCAGCTTTGCTGTTCGTCTATCAATTGAAAGGGTCGAGCAGTCCGTGCCAAGTCGCGAGAAAAACCGGGCGCGACTTGCAGTCCCTATTGTTACTGAGCCGCGGGCCGACTCCCACGACATTTGCACATGCTTACAGAGCGCGGCACCCAGGCGGTAAAGGGGCTTTTTTCACGTAGGTTCGCACCTCTTCCACCAGAGCGGCGGCGGCAGGTGTCAGATCATGTTCCTGATGGAACATCAGGCACAGGGTGCGGACCAGTGTGGGGGCCTGTAACAAGGAAAACGTCAGGCCGGGCATCAGGACACGTTGTGCGGCCAGGGCTGGCAGCAGGGCAATGGCCAGACCACTTTGCACCAGTGCTGCTTGAGAGGTGGTACTGGAGGCCTCGTAAAACGGAGCCGAGGCTTCGATAGGCAGATCCGGACGCGATTGCAGCACGGCCATGATGCCGGTTTCGTCTACGACGCCCACCAGCTTGCGCTCATTCAGGGCGGACCAGCTGACGGTGTTGTTGGCATCCGGTTTGATCAGCTTGTCATCGCTGCGATAGAGCACGCCAAACTGGTCTTCCAGCAAGGGGTGACTGTCCAGTCCTTGGACATCTGCCCAGGGGCTGGTCAGACCAAAGTCAATTTCCCCCGCCACGATCTGGCGCTGAATGCGTCCTGAGTTGTCATCCCGTAAATACAGACGTACGGCTGGATGCTGCTGCGAGAAATTCGCGGCCGCCGGTGCAATCAAATCCGTAATGGCTGACGGAGCGGCGGCCACGCTGACTCGCCCGCTTTTCAATTCCCCATACCGCATGACATCGCTGATGGCGCCATCAAAATCCGCCAGCAGGCGGGTGATGCGCGGCAGGAACTCCAGGCCAATAGGCGTCAGGGATACGCGGCGGCTGGTGCGGTTGAACAAGGTGGTATTCAGGGCAACTTCCAACTGCTGGATCAGGCCCGTTACCGAGGATTGTGTTTGAAAAAGACGACGCGCGGCATGGGTGAAACTGGCCTCCTGGGCCACGGCGACAAACGCGTTCAAGTGCTTGAGCGTGATGTGCTTGGGAAGTCTGTCCATATCATTTTCTGATTAATCAATTAACTTAAACAATTTTTCATATTAATAATACCTTTGGATAATGCGGTCAACTCCTCTTTTTGTGGGAGGGTTAGTGGAGACGTAGATGCAGACAGACGACCGCAGGCTGGACGTCAAGATCAGCAATGGCTGGATTATTGATGGCTTGGCCACCCCGCGTTGGCGTGGTGATGTGGGTATTCGAGAAGGGCGTATTGTCGCCCTGGGCGACCTGAGCGCCTGGCACGCCGATCAATCGGTGGACGCCAGCGGCCATGTGGTGGCTCCCGGATTTATTGATACTCACGGCCATGATGATTTGATGTTCATCGAACGGCCTGTTCTGGACTGGAAAACCAGCCAGGGCATTACGACGGTTGTGGTCGGCAATTGTGGTGTCAGCGCCTTCCCCGCCCCTTTGCCAGGCAACTCGGCAGCGGCTTTAGCCCTGCTGGGTGATTCGCCCTTGTTTGAAGACATGGCGCAATACGTGCAAGCCGTGCGCAAGCTCAAGCCCATGATCAACGTGGCGGCTTTGGTCGGTCACGCGAATCTGCGCATGGCCGTGATGCAGGACCCCTTGTCCCAGCCGAGTGCCGACGAGCAAAAGGCCATGGAAGCCTTGCTGGCCAAGGCCTTGGAAGAAGGCGCCGTGGGCTTTAGTACCGGCCTGGCTTACGAGCCCGGCTGCATGGCCGAACCGGCTGAACTGGAAGGTCTGGCCCGTGTTGCCGCTTCCAAGGGCTCTTTACACACCAGCCATATTCGGAATGAAGGCGACACGGTGCAGGAGTCGGTAGAAGAAGTGCTGGCGGTAGGCCGCCAGACGCAGTGCGCCACCCTGGTGTCGCACCACAAGTGCATGATGCCGGCCAACTGGGGCCGCAGCAGCCATACCTTGGCCAATATTGATCGGGCCCGCGCCGATGGCGTGCAGGCCACCCTGGATATTTATCCCTATTCGGGCAGCTCCACGATCCTGATCCCCGAGCGCGCCCACACCATAGACCAGATTCGTATTACCTGGTCCGAGCCTCACCCCGAGTGCAATGGCCTGTATCTGGCCGAGATTGCCGAGCAGTGGGGCTGCGACCGGGAAACTGCCGCACGGCGTTTGCTGCCTGCTGGCGCGATTTACTTTGCGATGGACGAGAAAGAAGTCCAGCGCATTTTCAGCCACCCATGTTGCATGGTGGGCTCGGACGGATTGCCTGCGGATGCGCACCCCCACCCCCGTTTGTGGGGCAGTTTCACGCGCATTTTAGGGCGGTACGTACGCGAAGATGGCCTGATGTCCCTGGAGCAGGCGGTTGCCAAAATGACAGCCATGCCTGCCTCGGTCTTCGGGCTTGAAAACCGCGGCGTGTTGCAAGTCGGCGCCTGGGCGGATCTGGTGGTGTTTAATCCCGAAACGGTGCAAGATTGCGCCACCTGGGAAGAGCCCACCTTACCGTCTCAAGGTGTGCAGACCGTGTTTGTGAATGGCGTACAGGTTCACCCTGTTGCCCCGGAGCAGCGGCCCGGCCAGGTGCTTGATCGCGCCTTTGCCGCTCAGGCACAAAGCCTGGATGCGCCGATTATCCCGCTATAAGCGGCGCGTCGGACAAGAAAACAGTCGCTGTGATCTGGGGCGGTCAACCAGGGCAGGGCGATTGCATCACATGCAGGCCGGTTTTTGAAAACTGGCCAGGAAGGATCGTTAAGGAGACGACATGAGTGTCATTCAGCAACAAATGCCAACGGGCAAGCGCAATGCGGCCATGGTGGTGTTTTTAATTGGCATGGCGATTGCCTTGTACACCCACTTTTACATGCCGGGTGAAAGCTCCCTGTGGGGCTTGACGCCGGTAGTGGTGTTTGCGCTTATCGCCCTGTTGGGTGTGGACATTGTTCTGGCCACGATTGGTGCGATTGTATTGGGCGCCATCATGACCAGCACGACGCCCATTGCCATGGGTAAACTGCTGGCCGAGTCCCTGGGCTCGTTCATTGCAGTCGTGGGTTTGATTATTGTGCTGGGCGCCGGGGTAGGTGAAGTGGCTGCCCGTACAGGTGCTGCCGAGCAGTTGGTGCGAGCCATTGTGAAGCGTATTGGCTTGTCCAATCCGACACGTGTGCGTCTGGGCATCATGGTGGCTTCCACCCTGATCTGTGGCGCTCTGGGTACGCTGGCTGGCGGTAACGCCATTATTGCTGCGGTGGTGATTCCCATTGCCGCTGCCGTGCGTCTGTCCCCCCCTGCTGTGGCGGCCTTGTTCCAAAGTGCCGGTTCCGCCGGTCTGGTACTGGGCCCCTTCACCCCTAACGTGGTGACGGTAACGGGTCTGACCGGTCTGAGCTACACCGACTACCTGCTGGTTGCCGGTCTGCCCATGGCCGCTGCTACCTTGCTGACGGGCTGGTTCATGTCCGGTCGTATTCAGAAGATGACCAAGGATCATTTCCAGTACGAAGAAGCCTCGCAAGGTCAGGCTGCTTTTGACGTGAACGCCAAGGCTTCGCCCAAGGCTGTGCGCGCTGCCTGGGCGTTCTGCATCACCATCGTCGGTCTGGCGGCTGTAGGTATCGCCTCCAAAGCCGGTTTTGCCTACGCCATTATTGTGATGGTGTCCCTGGGCGCCACCACCGGTCTGGCCGGTGGCATGAACCCGCGCGAAATTTTGCAGGCCATGTATGCCGGTGCGGGCAAGCTGATCTGGATCTTCTTCCTGTTCTGGCTGTTCAACCCGGTGCTGGTACTGGTGGACCAACTGAACGCCTATCACGCCTTGCTGGATTCGGTGCAGCCCTATCTGGTCGGTATCAGTGGTGCGGTGCTGTGCATGCTGATTGTGGCCTTTAACGTGGTCGGCCACATTCCGGGCGCTGCCGTGGCGCAGATGACTTTCACCGCCAAGATTTTTGGTCCTGTGCTGGCTGCCGCCGGTGTGGGCCCTGCAGCCACTGCTGCCGTGATTCTGGGCAGTTCGCAGATTGACTGGTTTGGTCCTTTCCCTTCTTCAGATATGTTCGGCCAGATGGGCCTGGCGCGTTCCACTCAGCTCAAGTACATGTTGTATAACGGCTGGGCGGTCATGGCGGTCAACTTGTTGATGTTCGTCGGCCTGTTCCTGATTTTGGTCTGAGTATTGAAGGAGTGTTTGTATGTTTACCTTAGGAAGCGAGTTGTTGGATGCGCCACTGGTTCGTGAGCGCCTGCAAGAACGACTGGAGCCTTTGCTGACCCAGGAGTCCGCCCGTATTTCGATGGCGGTCTACGCTACCGACGGTACCTCCTTGTTCGAGTGGCATGCGCAGCGCGTCATGCCCTCAGCCAGCCTGATCAAAACGCCCATGCTCCTGTGTTTGCTGGAGCAGGTTGCCCAGGGCAAGCTGTCGCTGGATACGGTTTACCCTCTGCCCGAGGGCGACCGTACCCCCGGCACCGGCATTTTGAGCCAACTGCCTGGCGTGCCCAGCCTGAGCCTGCGCGAGCTGGCTCTGTTGATGATTATCCTGAGCGATAACGTCGCCACCAATGCCCTGATCGACTTGCTGGGCATGGACAATATCAACGCCTGGAGCGCCCAGGCCGGTTTGCAGCATACGGATTTGCAGCGCCACATGATGGACATGAAGGCGCGCGAGGCCGGTAAAGACAACTGGACGACCGTTCAGGATGCCTGCTCGACTTTGTTGTACCTGCTGCATTCGCCTGCCTTGCCGGAAAACCTGCGTCAGCAGGGGCTGGATATGCTGGCTGATCAGCGCGAGCGAGGTCACTTTGCGGCAATTTTGCCTTCTATCGCTCAACTGGCTCACAAGACTGGTTCCTTGCCCGGCTTGCGTCATGATGCCGGTATTCTGACGATGGGCGAACGCAGTGTGGTGCTGGCCGTGATGGCCGATGGCTTTACCGATGGCCGCACCAGCACCTCTCTATACGGTGGCCAGGGGGCGGGTGTCTTGTCCCGTCTGGCCTTGGAAACGGCCCGCGCCCTGCAGTATTGAGCCGGTCCGAAAGGATAAAAGTATGTCTACGACACGTGTTGCCCTGGTTCAACTCGATAGCGGCCGTGACCGCCAAACCAATCTGGACCAGCTGGAACATTGGGTGCTGGCCGCCGCCAAGGACGGGGCACAATTGATTGTGACCCCCGAGTACAGCGATGTACGTGGCGATACGGAATGGTTGCAGCAAAACGCCACGCCTATTCCGGGTCTGGTGACGGATCACATGGCCAGCCTAGCGCGCCGCACCGGTGCCTGGATTCATCTGGGCTCCATGCACGAGCGCCGTCCGGATGACCATCGCCTGGGCAACACGAGCGTGACGTTTTCACCAGAGGGCGAGATCGTGGCGCAATATCGCAAAGTACATTTGTACGATGCGGTGGTGAACGGTCTGGAATACCGCGAGTCTGATGATTTCTGCCATGGCCAGCATCTGCAAAATGTGCAGGTCGGGGATTTGAATCTGGGCCTGAGCATTTGCTACGACATGCGCTTTGCCGAGCTGTTTCGTACCTTGCGTGCCCGTGGCGCGAATGTGCTGGTAGTGCCAGCTGCCTTTAATGTGCATACCGGCCGTGACCACTGGGAAGTGCTGTTGCGTGCCCGTGCGATTGAAAACCAGTGCTACGTACTGGCTGCCGCGCAGATCGGTGGTCCCGGTCCTGCCATGCCGTGTTTGGGTCGCAGCATGATTATTGACCCATGGGGCACCGTATTGGCCTGTATGCCTGATCATCCAGGCTATATTTGCGCCGATCTGGACCCCGCTCGCGTGCAGCGCATGCGTGAGTCACTTCCGGCCTGGCAGCACCGCCGGGGTGATCTGTATCCTATTCCTTCTTGATTGTGTGCTGAAACAGACTGGAGTCTGCCATGACCGTACCTGCTGCCTTTGAGTTTTATCCGGGCACTGCCCCCTTGTTGATTTCCATGCCCCATTCGGGCACCTACGTGCCGTCGGACTTGCTGGCGCGTTTTACGGAGTCAGCGCGTCAGGTGCCGGATACGGATTGGCATATTCCCCGCTTGTATGAATGTGCCCAGAAATTGGGTGCGTCCGTGTTGGTGGCGACGTATTCGCGTTTTGTGGTGGATCAGAACCGTCCGCCGGACAATGCCAGCCTGTATCCCGGTCAAAGCGTGACCAGTCTCTGTCCTGTGGACACCTTTGGCGACGAGCCTATTTACCAGCCCGGCCAGGAGCCGGACGAGCGTGAGGTTGCCCAGCGTCGCGAGACCATCTGGCTGCCGTATCACCAGAAGCTGGAAGAAGAGCTGACACGCCTGCTGGCCCTGCATGGCCGTGTGGTCTTGTGGGATGCGCATTCGATTCGTTCGGTAGTACCGCGTTTTTTTGAAGGCCGCCTGCCGGATCTGAATTTTGGGACCGCCAATGGCCAGAGTTGTGATCCTGCCTTGAGCGAAAGTCTGATGAAAACGGCCTCGGCCAACAAAGACTACAGCAGCGTGTTGAATGGCCGTTTCAAAGGTGGTTACATTACCCGCCACTACGGACGTCCCGAGCAGAACATCCATGCTGTGCAGCTGGAAATGGCGCAGTGCTGCTATATGGAAGAGCAGTGGCCCTTTGATTACAAAGAAGAGGCTGCCCGCAACATTCAACCCCTGATCGAGGCCTTGCTGCGCGACGCGCTGGCTTTTGCTAGCAAGTCGTAAATTCATCCTGAGCCCCGGCATAGACAGGCCGGGGCGCTACACTATCGCCTTGGCCACGGTGGCCGTAGAGCGATTCATTCATGTTTGACCTTTCCCCGCCCTTGTTCGAGAAACTGTGCTGTCCTTTGGACGGCTTGCCGCTCTCGTTTGAGGCTCCCAGCTGGCGCTGCCCCTCGGGCCATTGTTTCGATACGGCCAGCCAGGGCTATATCAATCTGCTTCCTGTACAAAACAAGCGTTCACGCGATCCGGGCGACAGCAAGGAAATGGTGGCGGCGCGGCGTCGTTATCTGGAGTCCGGGGTGTACGAGCCTATCGCCGCTGGCGTGTGGCGTGCCTTGATGGATGGCCTGGAAGGGGAGGCGCCTTATGCCTGTCTGGATGCGGGCTGTGGCGAAGGCTATTACCCGCGTTATTTGCGTCAGCAGGATCAGGATGGGCAGGTGGCCCTGATTGGTCTGGATATTTCCAAGTGGGCCGTCATGGCGGCGGCGCGCAGTTCTTCGGACATACGCTGGCTGGTGGGTAGCAATGCACAATTGCCCGTGCCGGATGGTGCTTTGGATGCCGTGCTGTGCATGTTTGGTTTTGCCGTGCCCGAGGAGTTCTTGCGGGCGTTGAAACCGGGCGGTATCTGGGTGCAGGTGGAAGCGGGGCCAGACCATTTGCTGGAACTGCGCCGCATTATTTATCCGACCTTGAAAGCAGACAAGGACGAGGAGCAAGCCCCTCCAGCCGGTTTCAGTCTGGAAGTTACCGAGCGTATTCGTTGTCAGATCAGCCTTGATTCACAAGAGCAAATTGCTGATCTGCTTTTGATGACGCCGCATTTGTTCCGGGCCAGCGCGCAAGGGTTGGAACAGGCTCGTCAATTGACGAGCCTGGATCTTCAGGTAGATGTGCGTATCAAGGTCTTGCGCCGTCTTTAAGCGCGTTTGCTATCCGCGTCGCTGGCGATAGGGTCGCACAGTTCAACCCGGTTGCGGCCATTGCGTTTGGCCTTGTATAGCGCTTCGTCCGCCAGTTTCAACACCGTGCTGTGTTCTCGGGCATGCAAGGGCCAGTGCGCCAGCCCAATGGAAATCGTAATGGGCGAGCCAGTGGGACTATTGGTTTCGCTGATCAGAATGCGCAGGCGCTCGGCCAGTTGCACGGCCTGGTCTATATCCTGATCGGGCAGGAAAATACAGAACTCTTCACCCCCGACCCGACAGATCAGATCGGTATCGCGGGTACAGGCCCGCATGGTGTCGGCCAGAAAGCTCAGCACCAGATCGCCCACATCATGCCTGTAGGTGTCATTCACGCGCTTGAAGTGGTCAATATCCACCGTCAGCACGGAAAAGGGCGTGTCTGTTTCCTTCCATTGCTGCAGCACAACAGCCATGCCCCGGCGGTTATTCAGGCCGGTCAGCGGGTCGGTATTGCGCTCCACATCCATGGCGCCCATTTTGCGATTGACGCGCTTCAAGCCCAGTAACATGGCCAGCTTGATCTGGCGGGACTCGAAATACCAGGCGTGAACTTGCTCGATGCGCGAGCTGGCCTTGGCTGAATCCAGATGCGGAGCCTGGCGAGCCAGTTGTCGCAAGGGTTTGGCGATCAGCATGGCCAGCATCCAGATCAGGATTTGTACGGCCAGGAAAAAGGGGATGGAGTTACGCAGTACCTTGCCCAGCAGGACGGTTAATTCATCCAGCACCACTTTGGTGGGGCTTTGCACTACGACGCCCCATTTCACATCGCTGCTGGGAGCGAAACCGGCCAGCATGTCCACGCCTTTTACGTTGCGCAGGGATAGCGCGTCACTCTCGCCCTGGCTGACAGCGTCAATGGCCGGGTTGCCGTGTATGACTTCGCCAATCCGGGCTACGTCACGGTGAAAAATCAGCCGTTTGTGCTGGTCGACTACATAAATGTAAGAACCATCACGGTAAAAGTGCTCGCCCAGCAAGGCGTTCAGGCTATTGGGCTCGTGCAGGTAGATGGAACCGCCTACCAGGCCTTTGTAATTGCCTTCTGCATCAAAAATCGGGTGCGACAAGAAAATCAGCAAGCGCCCGGTGGCGGACAGATAGGGCGGGCTGACGACGGGTTTCCGGGTTTTCAAGGCCAGTTGTGTGCCTTCCCCTCGGAGCGTGGTGCCAATCAGGCTGAGCTGTTGGGGAGCATTGGCCAGGACCCGGCCTTCGGCATTCAGAATCAAAACCGAGTTAAAGCTGTTGTTCTGCTCTTTCAGGCGCCGGACTTCGTCACTTAGCATGGGCTCGTCGCTCTGACTCAATGAGCGGGAGAGTACGTCGGCGCTATAGCGTAGTTGCTGTTGCAAATTGGCGATGAAGGCATCGGTGCTGCTGGCCAGTTTCAGCGCATAGGCGCGGTTCTTTTCCAGAGCTTGCTCGATCAGCAAGGAACGCTCCGCTGAATAGGCCCCATACAAGGTGTAGCCCATGGTCAGCAGACTGCTGGCAGTAGCCAGCAAAAGAATCAGCCGGCGCAGATCAACAAAAAACATGAGGATGGGCGAACGCTCGAAGTAAAGGGGGGGAGGCGGGGGAGGCCGAGAAGACGGGCGTAAGACGCCTAAAACATTATACGTAAAGAATGTTTCCGAGTTTGAGTAGGTGTGACGTAAGGCCACAGGAGGGACGCTGCACAGGGCGGGGGATTACGCCAGAGTGTAAGATGTGGAATGGTCTAGACCAATAGACAATTACCACATGTGTATCGCTGGCTGGGTAAATTGGATGGTATCGGCCGGCACTTTTCCATGGAGATCCCGATATGAAAAGCGTAGATAGTTTTAAGGCTTTGCACCAGTTGGATGTCGGCGGGCAGTCCTACGACTACTATCGGTTGGATGCGGTTCGTGGAGATGGCCTGGATGTTGCCAGCCTGCCCTATGGCTTGAAGATTCTGCTGGAAAACTTGCTGCGCACCGAAGATGGTGGCGATGTAACGGCCGATGATATTCGCGCCCTGGCCGCCTGGGACCCTGCTGCCGAGCCCGATCGTGAAATCGCCTTTACCCCCGCACGTGTTGTGCTGCAGGACTTTACCGGCGTGCCAGCCGTTGTGGACCTGGCTGCCATGCGTGAAGCCATGCAGGCGCTCGGTGGTGACCCGCAAAAAATCAATCCCCTGGCACCGGTAGAGCTGGTTATTGACCACTCGGTGATCGTGGACGATTTTGGCAAGCCCAGCTCGTTCGAGCGCAACGTGGAAATCGAATACGAGCGCAATATGGAGCGTTACCAGTTCCTGCGCTGGGGCCAAAGTGCATTCGATAACTTCAAGGTCGTGCCACCTGGCACAGGTATTGTTCACCAGGTGAACCTGGAACACCTGGCTCGCGTAGTCTTTACACGCGACGAGCAGGGCCGTCAGCTGGCCTATCCCGACACCTGTGTGGGCACGGACTCGCACACGCCCATGGTGAACGGTCTGGGCGTGGTGGCCTGGGGCGTAGGCGGTATCGAGGCCGAAGCCGCCATGCTGGGCCAGCCCATTTCCATGCTGATTCCCCGTGTTGTGGGTTTCAAGCTGACAGGTCAAATGCCTGAAGGCACTACCGCCACCGACCTGGTGCTGACGATTACCGATATGCTGCGTCAGCATGGTGTGGTTGGTAAGTTTGTGGAGTTCTATGGCCCTGGTGTGAGCGCTGTGCCTTTGGCCAACCGTGCCACGATCGGCAATATGAGTCCCGAATACGGCTCCACCATCTCCATGTTTCCCATTGACGAAGAAACCCTGCGTTATATGGAGCTGACGGGCCGCAGCAAAGAACAGATCGAACTGGTGCGCGCCTACGCCAAGGCTCAGGGCCTGTGGCACGATCCGCAGCATGAGCCTCGCTACTCCGAGCGTCTGGAGCTGGATCTGTCCACCGTCGTTCCTTCGATTGCCGGTCCCAAGCGTCCTCAGGACCGCATCGCCCTGTCTTCGTCCAAGCCGGCATTCCGTACTGCGGTGCGTGATTTGTTGGGTGATGATGTGGCCACCTATGACGAAGCCGTCGAAGAGAGCTTTCCTGCCTCGGACGTGCCGTCGCACAAACCACCAGCACCCCGGAAAGCGGCGGTGGAATTTACGCTGGCCGATGGCAGCCAGTGCACACTGGATCATGGCTCGGTCGTCATTGCCGCGATTACTTCGTGTACCAACACCTCCAACCCCAGCGTCATGATGGCGGCGGGTCTGCTGGCCAAGAAGGCCGTGGAAAAGGGCCTGAGCCGCAAACCTTGGGTGAAAACCAGTCTGGCCCCCGGATCGCGCGTGGTCACGGACTACTACCAGCGCGCAGGTCTGACCCCCTACCTGGACAAGCTGGGTTTTGATCTGGTTGGCTACGGGTGCACCACATGTATTGGTAACTCAGGCCCCTTGATTCCGGAAGTCAGCCAGGCCATTAACCAGAATGATCTGGCTGTAGTGTCCACACTGTCCGGCAACCGCAACTTCGAAGGCCGTATTCACCCCGAAGTAAAGATGAACTATCTGATGTCGCCACCACTGGTGGTGGCGTACGCCCTGGCTGGCACCATGGATATCGACCTGTACCATGAGCCGCTGGGACAGGGCAGCGATGGCAAAGATGTGTTCCTGAAAGACATCTGGCCGTCTGCCGCTGAAGTGCAGGATGTGATCAGCAAGGCCATCGCCTCGGACATGTACCGTGATGGTTATGCCGATGTGTTCGCCGGTGATGAGCGTTGGCGCTCCCTGCCTACTCCCCAAGGGGATCGTTTCGAGTGGCAGGAAGACTCCACCTACGTGCGCAAACCGCCGTATTTCATCGACCTGAAACGCGATCCCAGCCCGGTATCGGACATTCGCGGTGCCCGCGTGCTGGCCAAGCTGGGTGATTCGGTCACCACCGACCACATCAGCCCGGCTGGTTCGATTGCACGTATGTCGCCTGCCGCCACGTATCTGATGGATCACGAAGTCAAGCCGCAGGATTTCAACTCCTACGGCTCGCGTCGCGGTAACCATGAAGTCATGATTCGCGGCACCTTTGCCAACGTGCGTTTGCGCAACCAGTTGGCCCCAGGCACGGAAGGGGGGTATACACGCGACTTCACGCAAGACGGCGCGCCCGTGGCAACGATTTACGATGCCTCGCGCAACTACTTGAGTGCCGGTGTCCCGCTGGTGATTCTGGCAGGCAAGGAATACGGTTCCGGTTCCTCGCGTGACTGGGCCGCCAAAGGTACGGTGCTCTTGGGTGTGCGTGCGGTGATTGCCGAGTCTTACGAGCGTATTCACCGCAGCAACTTGCTGGGCATGGGCGTGATGCCTTTGCAGTTCCCGGCCGGCCAAAACGCTGAAACTCTGGGTCTGACGGGAGATGAGGTCTTTGATATTGAAGGCATTACCGCCCTGAATCAGGACAAGATCCCCGAGAAGGTCAAAGTGCGTGCGGGCGATATCGAGTTCGAGGCCCTGGTCCGAATTGATACTCCTAGCGAAGCGCATTACTACCGTCACGGCGGTATCATGCAGTACGTTTTGCGGGGCTTGTTGAAAGCGTAAGCTCGGCCGCAGGTCAAGGCGTGGTTTGACACGCCAGCAGGTGCGTCAGTGGTGTCATGCCCCTGGCGCACTTGTGTGTTTAGGGGCCGGCTCCTGCGCCGGCTTTTTGCTTGGATACAGAAAAATGGCGAATACCCAAGAAGCTTCTTGGTCCGAATTACTGTCTGGCCGCAATGGCTTGCGTTCGCTGGCGTTGGCCGGTGGCGTGGCGGTTCACGCGATCAACGTGTATGTGGCGACCACGATTTTGCCCTCGGTGGTGGAGGATATTGGCGGGCTGGAGTACTACGCCTGGAACACCACGCTCTTTGTGGTGGCCTCCATCCTGGGCTCGGCCCTGTCGCCACAAGTTCTGGAAAAACTGGGTCTGCGACACAGCTTTCTGGTGTCGCTGCTGTTTTTTGCCATTGGCACAACCTTGTGCGCGGCAGCACCTTCCATGCCTTTTCTGCTTTTTGCCCGCACGATTCAGGGCTTGGGCGGCGGCCTGCTGCTGGGTCTGAGCTATTCCTCGATCCGGCTGGTGTTTGAAGAGCGCCTTTGGCCGCGCGTCATGGCTTTGGTGTCCAGTATGTGGGGCGTGGCCACTTTGTCAGGCCCGGCGATTGGCGGGGTGTTTGCCCAGATGGGGCAGTGGCGTCTGGCCTTCTGGAGCGTCCTGCCGTGTGCCGCTTTACTGGCGATTCTGGTCTGGACTCAATTGCGCGACGCGCGTGCGCCCGAATCGCGTCAATCCGGCTCCACCTTGGGCAAGGTCTTGCTGCTGACGGCCTCTGTGCTGGTGATGTCGGCAGGGAGCCTGTCGACTTCCTGGATGATCAATCTGGCTGGTGTGGCAGGTGGTGCAATTCTGGTGTATTTGATGGCGCGTGCCGACAGCAAGTCTACCAGCCGCCTGTTTCCGCAGGGCACCTACTCCATCAGCACCGCATTGGGCAGTCTATATGCCGGTATTGGCCTGGTCAGCGTGGCCGTGGCAACGGAAATCTTCATTCCGTATTTCCTGCAGATCATCCACCACATGAGCCCCCTTAAAGCAGGTTACCTGACGGCTTTGATGTCAGGTGGCTGGACCTTGGGTTCTATTGCCAGTTCCAGCCGGGGGCTGAAAACCGGGGATCGCATGATTATTGCCGGGCCTGTACTCTCGGGCTTGTCCTTGGTTGCCTTGGGCGTGTTTATTCCATGGGAAGGCTTGAGTGAAGGCACGGATTATTCCTGGGCCTTGTACCTGTCCTTATTGGGAGTCGGGGTGGGGATTGGTCTGGCCTGGCCGCATCTGCTGACGCGGGTGTTTCATTCCGCACCCAAGGGGCAGGAGAATATTGCCTCGGCTGCCATTACCACCTTGCAGCTGTTCACGATGGCATTGGGGGCCGCTCTGGCCGGGATCATCACCACGGCCTCGGGCTTTGTAGACCCCGGTGGGGTGCAGGGCGCGCGCCAGTCGGCGCAGGCTCTGCTGTGGCTGTTTGCCCTGGCGCCCCTGCTTGCCGCCTTCTTGTCCGGCCCTGCAAGACGGGTGCGCCCCAAGGCTTAGTCTTGGACGGTGCTTTTGGGCAGGCGGAACAGTTCTGGATCCGGGCCAAGACGACCGTCGGCCTGGTCCAGACCGGCAATGGCAGCCATATCCTGTTCGCTTAGCTCGAAGCTGAAAATGTCCATATTGTCGCGCTGACGCTTGGGGGAATTGGACTTGGTAATCACCATATTGCCCAGCTGAATCTGCCAGCGCAGCATGATTTGCGCCGCCGAACGGCCATGTTCCTTGGCGATCTTGTTCAGCACCGGATTGTCCCACAGCGTACCCAATCCCAGCGGGCTCCAGGCCTGGGTCTGGATGGCGTGGTCTTCATGGTAGTGACGCGACTCGGCCTGCTGAAAGCCGGGGTGCAGTTCGATCTGGTTCAGCACGGGCAGCACGCCCGTTTTGTCCAGCAAGGTTTGCAGGTGCTGGGGCAGGAAATTGCACACACCAATGGATTTTACGCGGCCTTCGTTGCGCAGATTGATCAGTGTTTCCCAGGTCTGGATGTACTGACGGTTCTTGGGCACGGGCCAGTGGATCAGGTACAGATCCACATAATCGAGCTGCAGCTTGTCCATGCTTTCTTCAAAGCCTGCACGGGTGTTGTCGTGGCCATGCATGTCATTCCACAGCTTGGTGGTCACAAACAGTTCTTCGCGTGGCACCTTGGACTGACGAATCCCTTGGCCGACTTCGGCTTCGTTGCCATAAATGGCGGCAGTATCGATCAGGCGGTAGCCCGCTTCGATGCCACTGCACACCACATCGGCCGTTTGCTCGGCAGGTACCTGCCACACGCCCATGCCCAGTTGGGGCGCACGGTTATCGTCGTGGAAGGTGATGGTTGGGGGGGTAGTCGACATAAGTCTCTCCTCGGTAGAGTGCACGGCAAAACAGCCAGGACATGGCTGATGAAACCACCGCACATTGGGAACGATCGGGCTCTAGAGTACAGGCGATGTCAAAACAAAAGTCCTTAAAAGGACCTGAATCCGCACGGGATGGACACGCGAAGCTTGTACGTAGGCAGGAAATTAGCTTATTGTTTTTTGTCCTACGGCGATTATAGAGGCGTCGACTGGATTTTTTATTAAGATGTTGCAATCTGCATCATTCATAATCCCATATAAGCTTTTGCCTATGGGGTTCCAGCTGGAGTAAGTATGAGCGTACATACCACGCAGGTTCGCATTAGCGTTCCCGCTCTGACCGCCTATAAGGGCAAACAAAAAATTGCTTCGTTAACAGCCTACATCGCGCCTATCGCACGAATGCTGGACGAGCACATGGACATGATCCTGGTGGGTGACTCGACCGCGATGGTAGGTTATGCCATGCCGGACACCCTGAGCATTACGGTGGATATGTTGGCTGCCCATGCCGCGGCCGTGGTGCGTGCAACTAAACACGCTTGTATTGTCGTGGATATGCCTTTTGGCAGCTATCAGGAATCACCCCAGCAGGCATTTGCCAATGCATCGCGTATGCTCGCGGCCAGCGGCGCCCAGGCGGTGAAGATGGAAGGCGGCCAAGCCATGGCTGAAACCACGCGTTTCCTGGTTGAGCGCGGCGTGCCTGTGCTGGCCCACGTGGGCTTGATGCCCCAGTACGTCAACACCATGGGCGGTTACAAAGCTCAGGGCATGACCGATGCCGCCGCCCAGCGCGTGCTGGACGATGCCGTCGCCCATGCTCAGGCAGGTGCCTGGGGCGTGGTGCTGGAAGGAGTGGCCGAAAGCGTAGGCCGCCGGATTACTGAAACCATCGCCATTCCTACCATTGGCATCGGTGCATCACCTGCATGTGATGGTCAGGTTCTGGTGACAGAAGACATTCTGGGCCTGACAAACGGCAAGATTCCCAAATTCGCCAAACCCTACGCGGATGTGGGTGCCCTGATCTCGCAAGCAGCGGCGCAATATGCGGCCGAGGTGCGTGATGGCTCTTTCCCCACGCTGGATCAATGTTTCGGTGTGAAACGCTAGTCCGCCTAACTATTCCGCATTAGAATATTCCATGTTGATAAATGCGGCATCCACATAGAACGACATGGAAATTCGCCAATTAGAAGCTTTTGCAGCTGTGATGTCCGCAGGCAGCGTTACCGCTGCCGGCCGCTTGCTTGACCGCTCTCAGCCAGTGGTTAGCCGCCAGATCCAGGAGCTGGAGCAGGAGCTGGGGTTCAGACTCTTTACTCGCACCCGTCCGCAAGTCACCTTGACTGAGCAGGGGCGCGAGTTCTATCTGGAAGCCCGGCCTGTGCTGATGAATCTGGAGGTGCTGCAAACCCGCGCTCTGGAAATCGCCCGTGGGGGGCTGCGACCTCTGCGTATCGTGACTACTCACGCCTTGGCGATTGGCCTGGTGCCGCAAGCGCTGGGCATCATGGAGCAGCACGATCCGGCCTTTAAGCAAAAGCTGATTATTGATACGGTGAAACCGGAAGAAGTGGTGCAAGCCATCGACGAAGGACGGGCAGATCTGGCGGTGACCAGTTTGCCGCTGGACATTGATGGCTGCACCTTGCATTGGTCGGGTCAAAGCCCGTGCCTGTTGGGCATGGCCGTGAACCATCCCCTGGCCAAACAGGAACTGGTGCGTCTCAGTGATATTCAGAGCACACCCCTGATTTCCATCCAGAACCGCCACCGTTTGCGCCATACCCTGGCAACCGCCTTGCTGCGCGCCAGTCCGCAAGCCCCGGAAGATATCCGTCATATCGAGGTTGCCTCGTCTCTGGAAGGCCTGGTTCTGGCCAGCCAGGGGGTAGGCGTGTCCTTGATCGACCCTTTCACCGCCCACGGCCTGCCGCTGCCTAACGTGGTGCTGCGCCCGATTGATATCCATGTGCCTTATATGGTCGGCGTGGTGTCCTTGCGGTCTCGCGAACTGCGTCCCGATGCGCAGCGCCTGGTCGAAGCCATGCGGCAGTACGTGCTGCAATTCATCCCGCGCTTTGTGCTGGGGGATGACACAGGCTTGCCCAGTACGCAGGACCCGTTCGACTCGCTGTAACCAGGCGGGTGAGGCCAGGTTTTGACTGCAGCTTCCCGCCTTTGTCAGCCTCAAGGAATCATGGCGTAAGCTACCACCTCCAGCTTCATGCCCGGCTCCACCAAGGCCGCAACGCCCACACTGGCGCGGTTGGGGAAGGGCGCAGAGAAAAACTCCCTGTACACCTTGTCGATGATGTCCATGTCGGCAACATCGGTCATGTAGATCAGCACTTGGGTGACATTTTCCAGGCTGCCACCCGCCGCTTGCGTGGCCCGCTGCATATTTGCGAAGGTCAGGCGAGCTTGCTGTTCGATGCTTCCCGTATCGATGCTGCCGTCCGGCCGCACAGGCCCGTTCACCATGAACAGCATTTCTCCTTTGGCTTTGACGGCCCAGGAAAACGCTTGCTTCAGGGGCGGAAGCCCGACGTCGACAACTTGTTTCATCACTTGCTCCGAGTAGAGGTGACCGGCAAGGACGCAAAGAGCGCGTGCGTGGCATCGCCCAAGCGGGTGTTGGGGCGAGCCTGGTCAAGAATGACATCGAAGTGGTTACGTGCTGGCATTTCGATGGGGGGCAGATACTGGGCACCCAGTGCGTTCAGCGCATCGGCAAAAGCCTGGCTCTGGCGCTTGAACTCCGAGGTTTCAATTTCTCCCCAGCTGATGATGGCGGGCGGAAAGCCTGTCAGATCAAGCAGTTGTGGGCTGATCGCTCGCGCACTTGCCACGTCCAGGGACAGTGCATCATTGATACTGGTGCCAATCAGGGGTTGCAGGTCGTAAATGCCGGAAACCAGCACTGTCGCTGCGGGCACGTCTACCGGCAAATTGGCATCATCCTTCCACCCACGCAAGCAGCACATGGCCGCCAGATGCGCTCCGGCAGAGCTGCCGGAAACGACGATGCGTTGCGGGTCAAAGCCCAGTTCTTCACCGTGTTGATGCAGCCAGCGCAGTGCCTTGCGACACTCCAGCACCATGTCGTGGACAGAGGCTTGTGGCGCCAAGGTGTAATCAATGGCGGCAAAGGCGATGCCCGCGTTGGTGCAATCCGGGGCCGAGAACAAAGAGGACGCTTTGGAGAGCTCCTGCCAGTAGCCGCCGTGGATAAACAGCAGCAAGGGCGGAAGCGCCTCCGAATCGCGGGGCTCAGGCAGGAACAGGTCAAGCTTGTGCGCGGCAGCGCTGCCATAGGCATGCTCGGTATGCCGTGATTCGCTTGCCAACGCCGCTGCGCTAAGTGTGGCGTAGTCTTCGATGTAGGGCGCGTAGTTCCCGCCTATACAGGAACTGGGCGAATATTCGCGCTCGCGCTCCTGCGCGGAGAGGGAGTCGTGGGGAGCCTGCATTACAGCGCGGTCCGAACAGTCCAGATCTCGGGGAACAACACAACATCCAGCATCTTGCGCAGGTAGCTGACGCCGCCTGTGCCACCAGTGCCGCGCTTGAAGCCGATAACGCGTTCCACCGTCGTGACATGACGGAAACGCCAAAGACGGAAGGCATCCTCAATGTCGGTCAGCTTCTCGCCCAGCTGGTACAGATCCCAGTGTGCATACGGGTCACGGTAAACCTGCAACCAGGCGGCTTCGACCTCGGGGCTGGCCACGTAGGGCTGTGTCCAGTCACGGTCCAGATACTCGGCGGGAATGTGGAAACCTTGGCGGGCCAACAGGCGCAGCGATTCGTCGTACAGCGAAGGCGCTCGGTAGGCCGCTTCCACCTGACGGAGCAGGTCAGGGCGGTGTGCATGTGGCTTGAGCATGGCGGCGTTCTTGTTGCCCAGAGCAAATTCAATGCAGCGATATTGCGCGCTTTGAAAGCCGCTGGAACTGGCCAGATAAGGCCGCATGGCGGTGTATTCCGGCGGGGTCATGGTCGACAGCACAGTCCAAGCGCTGACCAGTTGCTCCATGATGCGCGAGACACGCGCCAGCATCTTGAAGCTGTCGGCATAGCGGTCGGCGGCGACCGATGCGGTGGCCGCATTCAGTTCGTGCAGCATCAGTTTCATCCAGAGTTCGCTGGTCTGGTGCTGGATGATGAACAGCATTTCGTCGTGGGCAGGCGAGAGCGGGTGTTGAGCGCCCAGCACCTCGTCCAGGTGCAAGTAGTCGCCATAGCTCATGGATTGGCTGAAATCCAACTGCGCTTTTTCTTCCGAAACAATGCGCTCTGTCTCGCCGATTCCCTTGTCAGCCGATGCTTTGGAAGCATTCATTTGTTCTGTTCCCGGTACGTTAATAATGACCTGTGCGACGTGTGGAACAGGTCGCGTGAGTCGATAAAAAACCAAAGTCGCGTTGCGCGCCGAGGGGAGCTTGCAGTGCATCGTGCCCGAAGGTCTCCATCAGCGGCAGGATGCGGTCACCCGAGTAGGCGGGCATAGGGGTGAAGCTGAAATTTCTCTGTGGTTTCATGATTTCATCCCACTTAAATTTATGCGTTGATCTTATGTATTTAAGGGTCTTGCGCCAAGCTGTTTTTTATAGAAGCATAACTTTTTCTGAAAAACTTAAAAAACGGGTTTTTTTATGCAAATAGAACTGGATGAAGTGGACTGCAGTTTGCTGGCCGAGCTCCAAAGAAACGCCCGGCTCACAACGAGCGAGTTGGCGCAAAAAGTGGGCATATCGCAGTCGCCCTGCTGGCGCCGGATTCGACGCATGGAAGAAGCCGGGCTTATTTCAGGCTACCACGCCCGGCTGGATCGGCGCGGCCTGGGCTATGGCGTGGTGGCCTTCGTCAGCATCAGTGTGGACTTTCAAAATGAAGAGCGTTCGGTGCAGTTTGTGGAGGCCGTGCGCGATATTCCGGAGGTGGTGATGTGCCACGGTATTGCCGGTCCAGCTGACTTTTTGCTGATGGTGGTGGCCAAGGATCTGGACAGCTATTCGGAATTATTGCAAAGAAAATTGCATCGTTTGCCGGGTGTTCGGCAAGCGCAGACCAGTTTTTCCTTGCAGGAATTCAAGGGTCTTCACGAGCTACCTATCCCAGCAATGGCCAGCCCTACGGCCTGATTTACCGCGTTGCAAAACCGGATGCGCGGCTCGCTCGCAAGGCTTGCCGCGTCGTCCATGACGAATTAGGAGGCTAAGGGTTAGCTCTGATTTGTTGTCGGAGAAGTCCGTCCTTAGAATTGATCAAAAATCACAAATCTTTGCTCGAATTCACTTTGTGACGGAATTTAATGAAACATTCAGATGCTGCAAGCACCAGTGCTCCGCTCGAAGCTTTCCAACCTATCGTTCGGCAATCCGTTAACGAAGCGGTCTATCAAGCCCTGCGCAACAAGCTGATGCACGGTGAATACCGTGCCGGCCAAGTGCTTGGCATCCAGTACCTGGCCGATGCGCTGGGCACCAGCACCATGCCGGTGCGCGAAGCCCTGCGTCGTCTGGTGGCTCAGCAAGGGCTGGAGCCCTTGCCCAACGGCACCACGCGTGTCCCCCTGATCACCAAAGCCTGCCTGAGCGACATTCGCCGTGCTCGCGTTCTGATCGAAGGCACCGTCACCGAATGGGCTGGCCCCCTGCTGACATCTTCCGTGCTGGATCAGCTGGAACAGTTGGCGCAAGAAATTACACAAGAGCGCCGCACGCCCAAAGGCGTGGCCAGCAGCCTGGAAAAAAACCGGATCTTTCATTTCACGATCTATGCCGCCGCCCAGTCCCCCGTCATGCTCGCCATGATCGAGAGCCTGTGGTTGCAGTCGGGGGCCTATTTGCGTGAAACCCGCGAACTGCTCCATAACGAAGACTCCTCAGACCAGTTGCATGAGTCCACCGTCAACGCGCTGCGTGCCGGTAACTTCGCCCAGGCGCGCCAATACATTCAGGAAGATGTTTCCTGGATCTTTGATCGCTTGGACCTGACCGATTAAATCGATCTTTCAATTACTCATCACCACCAAAGACCATGCTAAAAAAACATAGATCAAAAGCAGTTACCGAGGGCGTGACCCGCACACCACACCGAGCCTTTCTGCGTGCCACGGGCCTGGACGATGATGATCTGGACCGCTCGATGGTCGCCATCATTGGAACCGCCGGAGACAATACACCCTGTTCCAAATCGCTGGGCCCGCAGGCAGACAGCGTGCGCCTGGGTGTAGCACAGGGTGGTGGCGTACCCGTCATGATGAACACGATCTCCGTGTCTGATGGCACCTCCATGAACCACGCTGGCATGCGCATGAGTCTGGTCTCGCGCGAGATGATTGCCGACAGCATGGAAATAGCTGTACGTGGCCATGCCTATGACGCTCTGGTCGGTCTGGGTGGTTGCGACAAGACCTTGCCTGGCACCCTGATGGCCATGGCGCGGCTCAACGTCCCCTCAGTCTTCATTTATGGTGGCTCCATGTTGCCGGGCTACTCACCCGATGGCACTGAAAACACGGTGCTTACCGCCATTGAGGGTGTGGGTCGCTACCAGACTGGGGCGATTTCCCTGGAGCAACTGCATGGCATCGAGCGTACCTGTGCCATGACCGTGGGCTCCTGTCCGGGCCAGTTCACCGCCAATACCATGGGTATGGTGGCAGAGGCCCTGGGCCTGTCTTTTCTGGGTTCCTCGACCACCCCGGCGGTCTACAGCCAACGACACGCGCTGGCTCGTCGCGCCGGTCGCCGTGTGATGGAGATTCTGGAACACGGTGGTCCTTTGCCGCGTGATCTCATCACCCGCAAGAGTCTGGAAAATGCCACTGCTGCTGTTGCTGCGACTGGCGGATCGACCAATGTGGCCTTGCATATTCCTGCCATTGCGCACGAAGTCGGTATTCGTTTCACCACGGACGATATGGCCGAGGTGTTCAACCGCACGCCATTGATTGCCGACTTGCAGCCCGGCGGCCGTTATCTGGCACGCGATCTGGACGTGATCGGCGGGGTGCCCGTAGTGCTCAAGGCCCTCTTGAAGAGCGGTCACCTGCACGGCGATGCCTTGACCATTACCGGCGAAACCTTGGCCGAGGCTCTGGAAAACTTCCCCGATGTGGATGGTCGTATCGTGCGCAGCAGCGATCAGCCGATTCACGCGTCGGGCGGCCTGGTCGTGCTCAAGGGCAATCTGTGCCCCGATGGCGCCTTACTGAAAATTGCTGGCTTGAAGTCTCTGGTATTTGACGGGCGCGCACGCGTTTTTGAAACCGAAGAAGACTGTATGGCGGTGGTATCCAAGCAGGCCTATGAGGCTGGCGACGTACTGATTATCCGTAACGAAGGCCCTAAAGGCGGCCCCGGTATGCGCGAGATGCTAAGTGTCACTGCCGCCATTTATGGTCATGGCAATGGCGAAAAAGTGGCACTGCTGACGGATGGCCGTTTCTCCGGTGCGACACGCGGCATGTGTATCGGCTATGCCAGCCCCGAAGCAGCAGCCGGTGGGAACATCGGTTTGGTAAAAGACGGCGACCGTATCACCATCGATGCTACCCAAAGCAGCATGCAGCTGCATGTGTCCGAGGAGGAACTGGCTGCACGCCGGGCGCAATGGAAACCTTACGTACGAGACCGCTTGGCTGGCGCGCTGGAGAAATACGCACGCCTGGTTGGACCGACCAATGAAGGTGCAGTGACCCATTCGGGTGCTGCCGAGTGGCCGCAAGAACAGCTTGAGGACGTATAAGATGAAACTCGGTTTTTGCGGTTTGGGATTGATGGGGGCTGCCATGGTGCAGCGCCTGTTGAAAGCGGGTCACGAGGTCAAGGTCTGGAACCGTTCCAGAGAAAAGGCCGAGCCGCTGGCGGCGCTGGGTGCGCAGGTCGTAAGCACGCCACGCGAAGCGGCTGAAGGCGCCGATGGCGTGTTGTTATGCCTGTTTGATGCCAAGGCCGCCGAGGCCGTGGTGTTTGGCGCGGACGGGATTGCTCAGGCAGCGGGCCTTAAATGGCTGGTGGATCACTCCAGTATCGACCCTGAGGCCACACGCAAGCTGGCCGCTCGTTTGGCGGAGATCTGCGGCGCTGACTGGATTGATGCCCCGGTGTCCGGCGGTATTCCCGGCGTGGAGGCCGGTACGCTGGCCATCATGACGGGCGGTAGCGAAACCCATATGCCTGAAGCCGAGGCCGCCATGCGCGCCTACGCCGGCAATATCACGCATATGGGGCCTTCCGGGACCGGGCAGGCAACCAAGCTGTGCAATCAGGCCATCGTGGCAACTTCGATTGCGGCATTGGCTGAAGCCATTGGCTTTGCCCAGCGCAATAACATCAATGTGGACAAGCTGGCGCCCGCGCTGGCGGGTGGTTGGGCGGACTCCAAGCCCTTGCAGATCTTTGCCCCGCGCATGATAGAGGCCCAGGAAAAAAGTATTGGTGCGCTGTCCACCATGCTCAAGGATATCGACACCCTGATCGCCAATGCCCAACAAAGCGGCGCGCCTATGCCGGTTGCCGCCAGCGTGCAGCAAATGTTGCGCGTGGCAAGCGCCATGGGGCTGGGTCAGGCCGAGGTGTCTGCCTTGGTCAGCGTTGTGCTGCCCGAGCAGCGTGACGCTTTTCTTCGCCAGATAAGCACATAAGGCAGGCTGCCCCATGCAACTATCCGCTAATCTCAGCTGGTTGTATCGGCATCTGGACTGGAGCGAACGCTTTGAGGCTGCGGCGGCCGATGGGTTTCAGGGCGTCGAGATTTTGCTGCCTTACGACTACGCTCCGGCTTGGTACGCTCAGCGACTGCAAGCCGCACAGCTGGAGCTGACGCTGATCAACACGCCTATAGGCGAGGGGCAGGGCAGGTTGGGCTGGGCGGCCATTCCCGGCGCACAGGCCCAGTTCCAGGAAGCCTTTGATCGCGCCCGTGCTGTTGCACAGGCTACCGGGTGCCGCCGTATCCATGTGATGGCGGGCGATGTCAGCCCCTTCGATCAGGAAGATTGCCGGGCTGCACTGCTCAGTAATCTGGAACAGGCTTTGGCCTTGGCTGAAGCAGATGATCTGGTGCTGACGCTGGAAGCGCTCAACCGCAGCGATATGGCCGGGTATTTTTATTACTTGCCAGAGCAGGTGATTGAGGTGCTCCAGCACTTCAATTCCCCGCGCCTGCGTCTGCAGTTTGATTACTACCACTGCGTCAAAGAAAGCTTGGACGTCCCTTCCAGTGTGGAGGCCTGTGCTCCGTGGATCGGCTATGTGCAGATCGCGGGTGCCGATGGGCGCTACGAGCCGGATCTTGCACAGCACGATTTGCTGGCAGGCGTGGCGGCCTTGCCTGCCTTGGCTTACGACAGCTGGCTGGGCTGCGAGTATCAGCCTCGTGGATCATCTTCGGACGGTTTAGCCTGGTGCCAGCCCTTGTGTGATCGCGGTGTGCTGGCTGCGCCACGTCGTCGTGATGCGGCTTGCACGCAGGCTGCCGGGAGATAAGCCATGAAGCATGTCTTGATTACCGGCGCCAACGGCTACATCGGCCAAGCGCTTGCCCGTGCGGCGGCCAAACTGCTTGAAGCCAAAGAGATTCAAAGCCTGACGCTGACCGATCTGGCCTTTGAAGAGCAAAGCCATCACCACGTGCCTGGCCTGCGCTGCATTAGTGGCGACCTGGCCGATAAAACCGTGCTGGAAGCGGTGTTGTCGCCAGCACCCGACACGGTTTTTCATCTGGCATCGGTGACCAGTCGGCTGGCTGAAGAGAATTTCGCACTGGGTTTGCGCGTCAATATAGACAGCACCATAGGCTTGTTTGAGCATCTGCGACAGCAAGGCCAGTGCCCCGTTGTGGTGTATGCCAGCAGTATCGGCGTCTTTGGGACGCCACTGCCCCAGCAGGTGGATGACGACACGCCCGTCGCACCTACTTTAAGTTATGGAACGCAGAAGCGGATGGTGGAGCTGCTGCTGGCCGATTACAGCCGCCGGGGTTTTCTGGATGGCCGCTCGGTTCGCTTGCCTACCGTGGTCGCCAGACCCATGACCGCTGAAACAGCGCTGTCTTCCTTTGCCAGCTCTTTGATCCATGCCTTGGCTGCGGGCAGCACCTACGAGTGCCCCATCGGCCTGCAAGGGTGGATCTGGCTGCTTTCCTTGCCCGCCTGTGTGCAGCACCTTCTGACAACAGCGAGCCTGGCAGCCGCTCGCTTGCCTGCAGGTCGGGTGTGGAATCTTCCCGCCCAGCGTCTTCAGGTGGCAGAGCTGGTACAGGCTGCCAAAACCCGCTATGGCCGGGGGGCCGATGCGGGATTGAGCTTTCAGTCCAACCCTCAGTTTGACCAGCAGTTTGCCCAGTGGCCGCCTTTGACAACGGCAATCGCCACACAGTTGGGCATGCATCATGACGGCGATGCCGAAACCTTGATTGAGCAGGCCCTTTTCTCCTGACGGGCCTGGCTAACTATACCTATAACGATCTACCACCAAAAAAGGATTTCCCCATGAAGAACCGATGGATTTCTCGCCTGTTGGGTATGGCCTTAACCAGCCTGGCTGTGGCGGCTGGCCCCGCAAAAGCGGACAAGCCTGTGGAGCTGACTTTTTCTGCCTGGATCCCGCAAACACATGTTCTGGTGGCTAACTTCATGAAGCCCTGGGCCAAAGAGGTGGAGCAGGCCACAGAAGGGCGCGTCAAGATCAACTTCCTGACCAAGGCAGCCACTAATCCGGTTGGGCATCTGGATGCGGTGCGCAATGGCATTGTTGATCTGGCCTTTATTTCCTACTCCTATTACCCCGGCAATTTTGATTTGATGAAATTTGCCATGTTGCCGTTCTCGGGCAATAGCGCCGAGTCCACTTCGCTGGCGGCCTGGAACATCTACAGCAAGTACCTGCAAGATGCCAAAGAGCATCGCGGCATCAAATTGCTTGGGCTTTATGGTCATGGCCCGGGCAGTGTCTACACGACCGGCAAACAGGTGCAGACCATTGCAGACTTCGATGGCCTGAAGCTGCGTATTGGTGGTGGCATGCAGGCTGATCTGTCCAAGGCGCTGAACGTGAATGCGGTTGTAAAGCCTGCGTCCGAATCGTACGAATTGCTTAGCACCGGCGTGGTGGATGGGGTACTTTTCCCTCCGGAGTCCGTGGTTTCCTTCCGTCTGGACAGTGTGGTCAAACATGCGACGGTTTTCCCGGGCGGTCTCTATGCGGATCTGCACGGCATCATCATGAATCCGGGTGCGTTTGATCGCTTGTCTGAAAAGGACCGCGAGATCGTGATGAGTCTTTCCGGTGAGCATATTGCTCGCATGGGGGGCAAGGCCTGGGGGGATGCGGATGTCGCCGCCATGAAAACTCTGGAGGCCAACAATGTGCAGTTCCATCCCGCCAGTGAAGAGCTGATTGCCGCCGTCAAAGAGCGCACAGCATCCTTCGAGCAGGCCTGGCTGGATGCCGCCAAGGCCAAGGGTATAGACGGGCCTGCCGTGCTGGCCGAGTTCCGTGCCGACCTGAAGCAGCGGGAAAGTGCCAACTGATCAGTACACGCAGACTGTCTTGAATCTGCTGTGCGCCTCGTGCGCCAGCAGCCCCGGAGCTACAAAGCATGAACTCCATTCTCTCTTTATTAAGAGCGGGTCTTCGACGTCTGACCGAGTTATGCATGGTCTCGCTGGCCTTGCTGACTTTGGCCGATGTATTAGGGCGCTACATTTTCAACGTATCGGTGATGGGGGCGGTAGAACTCACTGAAATACTCATGGTGGGGGTGATCTTTTGCGGCATCGTGTTTGCCACCATGGAGCGCGAACACGTTGTGGTTGATCTGGTGCCCGTCCCCGGTGGGGAGAAGGGGGCGCGGATTGTCCATGTCTCCAGCCACTTGCTGGCCGCTGGGATCAGCGCGTTGTTGGCCATGGTCAGCTGGACACAGGCCGAATCGGCAGCCGAATACCTGGATCAGACCACCTTGCTGGGGTTGCCACTGGCCCCGGTTGTTTATTTCATGAGCATCATGCTGTTCGTCAACACTATCGTGGAGCTGGCGCAGCTTCGTCGAGATCTGAGCGCAGACACGGCCCATCTGGAAGAAGAGGCACAGAATGACTGAAGCACTGATTGGCTTTGCCGCCATGCTTGTCTTGATCTTCCTGCGGGTGCCAGTGGCCTTTTCCATGGCACTGGTGGGCTTTATCGGCGTAGGACTCATGCGCAACTGGCCGTCCGCCTATGCCATGACCGGCGCAGTTGTGCGTGAAAGCGGTTTTCAGTATTTGTTGTCCGTACTGCCCTTGTTCATCTTGATGGGCAACTTCATTACTCAGGCCAAGCTGTCCAAAGAACTGTACGCCGCCGCCTATGCATTTCTGGGCCATAGAAAAGGTGGGCTGGCCATGTCTACGGTGGTGGCCTGTGGCGGCTTTGGGGCGGTGTGTGGTTCCAGTCTGGCAACGGCAGCCACCATGTCCAAGGTGGCTTATCCGGAAATGCGCAGACTGGGCTACAGCCGTGCGCTGGCTTCCGGTTCCATCGCTGCCGGTGGCACGCTGGGCATTTTGATTCCGCCCTCTATTGTCATGGTGGTCTATGCCATCCTGACTGAACAAAGCATAGGCAAGATGTTTGCCGCCGGTATTTTGCCGGGTCTGCTAGCTGTGGGTTTTTACCTTTTGGCAGTCAGGTGGACGATCTGGCGCGACCCCAATGCCGGGCCGCCCGGAGAGCGCATGAGCTGGAAAGAGCGCTTGCATGCATTGCGAGATGTCTGGGGTGTGCTGGTGCTGTTCATCATCGTCATGGGCGGTATCTATGGCGGGGTTTTCAGCTCGACGGAAGCCGCCGGGATTGGTGCTTGCGGAGCCTTCCTGTTTGCTCTGCTACGTGGCCGTTTAACCTGGCAGATACTGTCCAACGTGTTGGTTGAGTCGGCTCGTACCACGGGCATGTTGTTCATGGTGCTGATCGGAGCCCTGCTGTTTTCCAGCTTCATCAATTTCACGTCCATGCCCAGTGATCTGCAGGACTGGGTGCAGCAGGTCGACATGAGCCCGATCGTGGTGATCCTGTTGATTTGCGCGATTTACATTGTGCTGGGCAGTGTGCTGGAGAGCATGTCCATGGTCTTGCTGACCGTGCCTATTTTCTATCCACTGGTGCAGCACCTGGGCTTTGATCTGATCTGGTTCGGCATCATCGTGGTGGTGGTCACTGAAATCAGTTTCATCACTCCGCCTGTGGGCATGAACGTCATGGTTCTGAAAAGCCTGCTCCCAGACGTGAAGATGAGCACGCTGTATCGGGGTGTGATTCCCTTCGTGGTAGCCGATGTTTTCCGCCTGGCAGTGCTCTTGGCTTTCCCAGTCATTTCGCTGCTCTTGCCCAAATACCTTGGATAAAAACGGATTCACAACATGATTATCGACCAAAGAACCTATACCATCCCCACCGGCCTGCTGCGCGATTTTCTGTCCCTGTATGCGACGGAAGGGCGTGCCGTACAAATCGAGCATCTGGGCGCTTGCCACGGTTACTACACCACGGAAGTGGGTGAGCTGAATCAGGTGGTGCATCTGTGGGCATACGAGGATATGGCTGACCGGGAAGCCCGTCGCAATGCACTGGAAGCGGATCCGCGCTGGTTGGCCTATCGTCGCAAAGCCTCTGCTGCCGGCCATGTCATACGCCAGAGCAATGCACTGCTGAAACAAGTCGATTTCGACGCCTTTACGAGCGAAGCATGACCATGAACCAGAAGATTCTCCAAGCCTGCCCCTTGCCGCCACCGCTGGCGGGCAAGCTGCCTGCCTTGTGCCCGGTTGAGATCCTGAGTGATGCATCTGATCAAACGGCATTCTTGCGTGAGCACGGTGACGAGTTCACAGTGCTGATCACCACAGGAACGCATGGCGCAGACAAGGCGCTGATTGATGCACTGCCCAACTTGAAGGCTATTTGCAGCTTGGGCGTGGGCTACGATGCCATCGACCTGGATGCAGTCCGTGCGCGTGGGGTGATGCTAAGCAATACTCCGGACGTTCTGAACGACTGCGTGGCCGACTTGGCTATAGGCTTGCTGATCGATGCGGTACGCGGCATTTCTGCTTCCGACCGCCATGTTCGACGTGGCGACTGGCCTCGTGTCGGTCCTACCATGCCAAGCATGCGGGTCAGCGGCAAGCGTCTGGGCATGTTGGGCATGGGGCGAGTTGGTCAGGTCATTGCACGGCGCGCGGTTGGTTTCGATATGGATATCCGCTACCACACACGCAGTGCGAATCCCCAGTTGCCTTGGCATCACGAGCCTTCACTGCTGACCTTGGCGCAATGGTGCGATTTTCTTGTTGTGGCGTGTCCAGGCAGCCCGGAAACCTACCATCTGGTGTCTGCCGAGGTCTTGAAAGCCTTGGGCCCCAACGGCTACCTGGTCAACGTCGCCCGTGGCTCCGTAGTGGATGAAAAAGCATTGGTTGCGGCTCTGGAAAATGGCCAATTGGGCGGAGCAGGACTGGATGTGTTCGAGAACGAACCTGAAGTGCCTGCTGAATTGCTCAGGAACGAGCGAGTCGTGGTGCTGCCCCATGTAGGGAGCGCAACTCGCGAAACCCGAGCGGCCATGTGTGAATTGGTGCTGAGGAATGTCGAGCGCTTCGTCACGGAAGGGGGGCTTGTGACACCGGTGAACCTGTAAGGGTTGGCGTAGAAAAACAGCGGTTTCAAGCTTCAGGTTTGAACCGCTGCTTTTTTATGAGCAATCGATCGTGTGTATCGCCTGATTCTGGCAAAACCTTCCCCTCTGGCTGAGCAGAGACAGGCGTGTTTTCTTTGCATGGCGCAGCGTTTTCAGTCATATACTTGATGCTTAAATAATTAAATTGAATCGGGTCTTGAACGCCCGGCATCAGGTGGGAGACAGCTGGCATCATGCGGCTCAACATTCAGGATTTTCAGTTAGCGGCTCAAAGCAGCCTGCCACGTTTTGTCTATGACTATGTAGCGGGTGGAGCAGAAGACGAGCTTTGTCTGGCTCGCAATCAGGCCGATTTGCAGGCTCTGACTCTAGCGCCACGCAGTCTGCGTGATACTTCAGCGCTTTCAACCGAGATAGAAGTCTTTGGACGGCGATGGTCAGCGCCTTTTGGCGTTGCTCCTGTTGGCCTGATTGATGTTGTACGTCCTCGTGGAGATCTGCACGCCGCACGTGCCGCAGGCAAGGCGGGCTTGCCATACATCCTGTCTACTGCCTCCAATAGTCCTTTGGAGCAAGTGCGCGAAGCCTGCGCAGGTCCATGCTGGATGCAACTGTATGTGATGCAGGACAGGGGCATGGCCAATTCCATTCTGGATCGCGCCCGCCAGACCGGCTTCGAGGCTCTGGTTTTGACCGTAGATGTGCCTGTAGGCGGCTACAGAGAAAAAGACATACGTCATGGCTTCAAATTGCCCTTCCGCCCTGGTCCGCGTTTGTTGCTGGACATGGCGTCGCAGCCTCGCTGGCTGTGGCGTCAGGCCTTGGCCGGCCAACCCCAGTTCGTCAACCTGATGCCGACAGAGGGGGCCAGCTCCGCCCAGGCGCAGGCGGCACTGCTGGCGCGGAGCATGGATCGCCGTTTGATTTGGGACGATGTCTCCTGGTTGCGTTCAAAATGGGATGGCCCCGTATTGATCAAGGGTGTTCTGCATCCCGAAGATGCACGTCAGGCGCTGCATTATGGCGTCGATGGGCTTATCGTCTCCAACCACGGTGGCCGACAACTGGACTGCGCACCTTCAACAATCAGTGTGCTCCCGCAGATCATGGATATCGTCAAAACGCAGATGCCGGTATTTATCGACAGCGGTTTTCGGCGGGGTTCGGATGTCGCCAAGGCCATCGCTTGTGGAGCGACGGGCGCATTCCTGGGGCGTGCCGTTGCCTATGGTTTAGCGCAAGGCGGCGAGCAGGGAGTGGCGCAGGTGCTGGGACTGGTAGCCCAGGAACTGGAGCGGACGATGGTTCTACTGGGGGCTTCATGCCCGGCAGATTTGGCCCAATGTCTTGTATCCTCTACTAAGTAGCGTGTTAGATAAGCGCTGAAATCAGCAGCGGGAAATTTACCTTGTGGGGGTGTGGCTTGTGAAAGGAGACGCTTTCGCCTGAGTAAAGGCCAAGATTCGGATCGTAGAAAAACAAAACGCCAAGCTTTTTGAAAGCTTGGCGTTCTATTTTATTCGTGGTGCCGGCTAAAGGAGTTGAACCCTCGACCTTCGCATTACAAGTGCGCTGCTCTACCAACTGAGCTAAGCCGGCGAATTGACGATTATAGCCGGGTTTTTTGCAAAGAAGCAATCACCAGAAAAATATCGTTGCGTCCCAAGACGCACACGCTCAGCCAATAGATAGGTTCTGGTTATAAGAGCATGATGAAAATGTCGTTTTAAATGCCTTTTCCCCTACCCATAATCTGATCTATCCAAGCTGTGCTTATATAGATAGCACGCGATTGAACATCAGTGACGGGCTCCGAAGGCCGCGTCCGGGAACTTTGGGGAACACTATGAAATTGAAGTCTGTTGTTGGCTCTGCCTTATTGTTGGCGTCTTTGCTGGGTGGCACAGCCAGTGCCCAGGTTTCTTTGCTGAACGCCTCGTTTGACGTGGCACGCGAGACCTTTGCGGCGATCAACCCCAAGTTTGTCGAACACTGGAAAGCGACTACAGGCGAAGACATCAAGATTGATCAGTCGTTTGCCGGTACCTCTCGTCAGGCCCAGGACATTATTCAGGGCAAGAAAGTCGATACCGTGACCTTCAACCAGGTCACCGATATTGAGTTCCTGGCCGAGCGCGGTGCAGTTGCCAAGGATTGGGCCTCTAAATTCCCGAACAACAGCTCGCCTTACTACAGCACCATTGCTTTCCTGGTGCGCAAAGGCAATCCCAAGAACATCAAGTCCTGGGATGATCTGGTGCGTGACGACGTGAAGCTGGTGTTCCCGAACCCCAAGACCTCGGGCAATGCTCGCTACACCTACCTGGCTTCCTGGTTGTATGCCAACGAAGCATTCGGCGGTGACGAGGCCAAGATCAAGGAGTTTGTCGGCAAGGTGCTGGGTAATGTAGAGAGCTTCCCTACGGGTGGTCGTGGCGCGACGGTCGCTTTTGCCCAGAACGGTCAGGGCGATGTGTTGCTGACCTTTGAATCTGAAGTGATCAATATCGCTGCCAGCGACGAGTTCAAGGGCAGCGAGCTGGAAGTGGTGGTGCCACCTGTCAGCGTATTGGCCGAGTTCCCTGTCGCCGTGGTGGACCGTGTGGTTGACCAGAAGGGCACCCGCAAGGAAGCAACCGAATACCTGAAGTTCCAGTACACCCCCGAGATTCAGCGCCTGCTGGCTGGCTTCAACTACCGTGTGACGGACCCTGCCGTGGCCAAGGAATTCGAGTCCAAGTATGCGCCGGTCAAGCTGATCAATCCTACCGACGTTCTGGGTTCCTGGACTGACATTCAAAGCCGTCACTTTGCCGCAAACGGCGTGTTGGACCAGTTGCTGGCCAAGTAATTCATGAGTCGTACTCTTGTGGGCGGGGCGCAGGATTCCGGGGCGAAGACTGCGCTAAAGCCCATCTTCTTTCTGCGCCGCCCCGTCATGCCGGGTTTTGGATTGAGCTTTGGCTTTAGCGTCCTGTACCTGTCCATTATTGTGCTGCTGCCTTTGTCGGCCTTGTTCATGTACGTCAGTGACATGAGCCTGGCCGATTATTGGCGTGCGGTGACTGATAAGCGCGTTGTCAGCAGTTATCAGGTCACGATCAGTGCTGCTTTTTACTCCACCGTGATCGCCAGTGTGGTGGGGTTCATCATTGCCTGGATCATTACACGCTTTGAGTTTCCGGGGCGTCGTCTGATTGATGCCTTGGTGGATCTGCCGTTTGCCTTGCCAACTTCGGTGGCGGGTTTGACCCTGGCGACGCTGTTTGTGCCTGGCGGCTGGTTTGGCCAGTTTCTGCCGGAGGGCTGGAAGGTGGCTTATCAGTACCCCGGTATTGTGCTGGCCATGACGTTCACCAGCTTGCCCTTTGTGGTGCGTATTGTGCAGCCCGTGATTGAAGAGCTGGGGGCCGAGTACGAAGAGGTTGCCCACACACTGGGTGCCAATGGCTGGCAGACCTTCAGCAAAGTGGTGTTTCCTCCGTTGATTCCCGCTCTGGTGACCGGGGCTTCCCAAGCCTTTATTCGTAGTTTGGGTGAATTTGGCGCCGTCATCATGATTGCGGGCAATATCCCCTTCAAAACTGAAGTGTCGTCCCTGATGATTTTTGTGCGTCTGCAAGAGTTCAACTATCCGGCCGCGGCTGCGATTGCCTCGGTAATCTTGATCGCCTCCTTGCTGCTGCTGTTCACCTTGCAGCTGGTGCAGAACCGTTTGTTGGGCTGGCAGCGGAGGGCGCCATGAGAAAAACGCCTAAAAGCATGGCTGATCGTCTGATTCTGGCCTTGGGCATTGCCTTGGTGCTGGGTTTGCTGGTGGTCCCGCTCATACTGATTTTCTCCAAAGCTTTGGGCGACGGTTTGCCTGCCTTGTGGAGCAATCTGCAAGAGGATTACATGCTGCATGCCATTGGGCTTACCTTGTTTGTAGCGGTGCTGACGGTACCTCTGAACATGGTCTTTGGCATTCTGCTGGCCTGGTGTCTGACGCATTATGAGTTCCGTGGTCGTCGTCTGCTCAGTACCTTGGTGGATTTGCCTTACGCGGTATCGCCAGTGGTGGCGGGTCTGTGTTATCTGGTGGTCTACGGCGTGGAGTCGTCCCTAGGGCAATGGCTAAGCGCACGCGACATTCAGCTGATGTTTGCCTGGCCAGGGATTCTGATGGTCACGATCTTTGTGACCACGCCCTATGTGGCCCGTATCCTGATTCCTATCATGCAAGCGCAAGGCTCGGACGCGCAGGCAGCGGCTCTTAGTCTGGGAGCTAATGGTTGGCAGATCTTTTGGCACGTCACGTTGCCGGATATTAAATGGGCCCTGCTCTATGGCGTGGTGCTGACCAATGCTCGCGCGATTGGCGAGTTCGGCGCGGTGTCCGTGGTGTCTGGCACCATCATGAATCAGACCTTGACCTTGTCCTTGCTGGTGGATCAGCTGAACAACGATAACAAGGCCGCTGCAGCCTTTACAGCAGCGGCGCTGCTGGCAGTATTTGCCATTGTGTCCGTGATGCTCAAGAGCCTGCTGGAGTGGCGTGTGGCGGCTGGACGGCGCCGCAATCAGGAAGAAGCGGTACAAGGGTAAATGGCGGATTGGGTGTGGGGGCAATATCTCAGTGGCTTTAGAAGACTGACTACTCCCTGAGGAGCCTTTAGCAGTTGATACTGATCTGCCAAAGCCAGCGTTCGGATACTTGTTAACAAGTAGACCAAAAAATAGAGCCCCATGCGGGGCTCTATTTTTGTCTGCGTCGAACGCGCCTTATTTGACGATTTTCAGGTGCGAGACCTTGTCAGCGTCTTTCTTGGCAGCGGGCGTTTCCGGTGCCGCTTCAGGAGCTGCATCTTGCGCCTCGTCTTCAGCGTAAGGCTCGGATTCCACTACTTCAAAACCCATACCAGCACCTGTTTCGCGTGCGTAGATGGCCGACACGGCTGCCACGGGAACGAAAATGTCTTCCGTCACGCCGCCAAAGCGGGCCTGGAATTCAATGTAGTCGTTGCCCAGGATCAGGCCATTGGTGGCCAGATGCCCGATATTCAGGGTGATTTGTCCATCCTGAATATGGCCGCGTGGAACCACGGTGTTGGCGTCTACCGTCACCACGATATGAGGTGTGTAGCCGTGGTCGGAACACCATTCGTGCAGGGCGCGCAGCAGGTAAGGCTTGGTCGAGGTTTCTTGCATAATGGATTAGCGACGCATGACTTTTTCGGAAGGAGTCAGTGCTTCAATGTAAGCAGGACGCGAGAACACGCGCTCGGCGTACTTTTGCACAGGAGCGGCGCTCTTGGGCAGTTCGATACCGTAGTGGTCCAGGCGCCAGAGCAGGGGAGCGATCGCCACGTCCAGCATGGAGAACTCTTCGCCCAGCATGTACTTGTTCTTGAGCAGGATCGGAGCCAGCTGCGACAAGTGGTTGCGGATTTGCTGACGGGCCAGGTCCTGTGCCTTGGCATCCGCATTGCGGCGGTCTTCCAGGGCGGCCACGTGCACAAACAGTTCCTTTTCGAAGTTGTACAGGAACAGGCGTGTGCGAGCGCGCATCGTGGGGTCCGCAGGCATCAGCTGAGGATGCGGGAAACGCTCATCAATGTACTCATTGATGATGTTCGATTCGTACAAGATCAGGTCACGTTCTACCAGGATTGGCACCTGTCCGTAGGGGTTCATGACGGCGATATCTTCAGGCTTGTTGTACAAGTCGATGTCGCGGATCTCGAAATCCATGCCTTTTTCAAACAACACGAAACGGCAGCGCTGTGAGAATGGGCAAGTTGTTCCAGAGTAGAGCACCATCATGGTAGGAGATTCCAGTCGTAGAAATAAAAACAAGAGCCTCACGGCTCAGAATTTAAAACCCTGCAAGGGGTTTTAACAATAAAAAGCCGGGCAGGCTAGTTAGGCCTGCCCGTCTAGCATAGCGTTTTACTTGATGTCTTTCCAGAAAACGCTGTTCAGTCGCCATGCAACGGCAAAGAACAAGAGCAGGAACAGGATCACGCCTACACCGATCTTCTTGCGCTCCAGCTGCACAGGCTCTGCCATCCAGTCCATGAAGTTGGCCAGGTCGGCCACGTCGCTGTCGTACTTGGCAGCAGCCTTGGCGTTAACAGGCTCAAGCTTGACGGTGTCAGTAGCATGGCCGGTGTAATCGGCCAATACTTCTTTCTTGACGTCGGAGAAGCCGGCTGGATCGTAGGTGGCCACAGTCTTGACCCATTCCTTGCTGCCATCGTCCTTGGCTTCCTGGGCCACGGTCGTGCGGTGCAAGGTCACGCCACCTTGGCGCTCCCACATGGCGTGAGGCATACCCACGCTTGGGAAAACCAGGTTATCCCAGCCTGTAGGACGGGATGCGTCACGGTAGAACGTGCGCAGGTAGGTGTAGATGTAGTCTGCGCCGCTAGGACCCAGGTTGGTGGACTTGGCACGCGCAATCACGGACAGGTCCGGAGGAGCGGCACCAAACCACTTCTTGCCCATTTCCGGGGTCATGGCGATCTTCATCAGATCACCCACCTTGTCCGAGGAGAACAGCAAGTTTTTCTTGATGTCTTCTTCGGTCAGGCCGATGTCTGTCAGCTTGTTGTAGCGCATGGAGTTGGCGCTATGACAGTTCAGACAGTAGTTCACAAACAGTTTTGCGCCATTTTGCAAAGCCGCCATGTCATTCATGCGGTCGGGCGCGCGCTCCAGGGCATAGCCACCTTCGGCGGCCACAGCCACCGTGCAGGTAAGGGACAAGGCCAGAGCGCCAAGCAGTTTCTTAATCATGGTCATTCCGTTTCGTGTTGGGGGCCTAGTGAGGGCGGAAAGTCACGCGATCAGGTTCGGGTTTGAACGTACCCATGCGGCTCCATACTGGCATCAGCAGGAAGAAGGCCAGGTAGATCACCGTACCGATCTGGCTCAGCAGGTTGAACAAGTCGTTCGGGGCCTGCGTGCCCAGGTAACCCAAGATCAGGAAGTTGATGATGAAAATCGCGTACAGCACTTTGTGCCAGGTAGGACGGTAGCGAATCGACTTCACAGGCGATTTATCCAGCCAAGGCAGGAAGAACAGGATCACGACCGTACCACCCATGGCCACCACGCCCCAGAACTTGGCGTCGATAACACGCAGCAGCACAGCGACAGCGATCAGGACAGCGGGTACGACCAGGCGCCAGATACCGGGCAGCTTGCCTTTGACGAACAGCACCAGAGCACCCAGCACGGAAGCACCGGCCAGAACCCAGGTAAAGTCGGCAGTCGTGGCACGCAGCATGGAGTAGAAAGGCGTGAAGTACCAGACAGGAGCAATGTGCGGAGGAGTCTTCAGTGCATCGGCAGGGCTGAAGTTGTTGAACTCCAGGAAGTAGCCGCCCATTTCAGGGGCAAAGAACACAATCGCGGCAAACACAATCAGGAAGCCAGCCACACCCAGAATGTCGTGCACCGAGTAGTAGGGGTGAAAGGGGATGCCATCCAAAGGACGACCTTGAGCGTCTTTGGGGCCTTGCTTGATTTCGATACCGTCGGGGTTGTTGGAACCGACTTCGTGCAGAGCGATCAGGTGAGCCACAACCAGACCCAGCAGGACCAGAGGCACAGCAATCACGTGCAGAGCAAAGAAGCGGTTCAAGGTGGCGTCGGACACCACGTAGTCACCACGGATGAAAATAGCCAGGTCAGGACCAATGAAAGGAATGGCCGAGAACAGGTTAACAATCACCTGGGCGCCCCAGTAGGACATCTGGCCCCATGGCAGCAGGTAGCCCATGAAGGCTTCAGCCATCAGACAGAGGAAAATGGCAACGCCAAAGATCCAGACCAGTTCACGTGGCTTGCGGTAAGAACCGTAGAACAAGCCGCGCAGCATGTGCAGGTACACCACCACGAAGAACATGGAAGCGCCTGTGGAGTGCATGTAGCGGATGATCCAGCCACCGGGCACTTCACGCATGATGTATTCAACCGACTCAAAGGCCAGCTTGGCATCAGGCTTGTAGTTCATGACCAGGAAAATACCCGTCACGATCTGGATAACCAGCACTAGCAGTGCCAGGGAGCCAAAGAAATACCAGAAGTTGAAGTTCTTCGGCGCGTAATATTCTGACATGTGCTCTTTGTACATGGATGTCAGGGGGAAGCGCCTGTCAATCCATCCCAAGAGTCCTGTCGTTTCGACGGTTTTCTCGCCAGCCATGAAACGGCTCCTTTATCTTTTTAAATAGTACGTATTGGGTTACAGCCGCCTTAGGCCTTGTTGTTTTCGTCTACGCCGATGGTAACCATCGTGCCGTCAGCCGAGAACTCGTAGGGCGGGATTTCCAGATTGTCTGGAGCAGGCTTGTTGCTGTAGACGCGGCCGGCCAGGTCGAACGTGGAGCCGTGGCAGGGGCACAGAAAGCCGCCTTCCCAACCACCGGGCAGACCAGCGCCAGCGCCAGCAGCCAGATGCGGGGTCGGGGAGCAACCCAGGTGGGTGCAGATACCGATACAGATAAAGATTTCAGGGCGACGCGAACGGTATTCGTTCTTGGCGTACGCAGGGGTGTAACCGGGGCGATCCGAGTCAGGGTCGGCCAGCTGGCTGTCCAGCTTGGGCAGTGCGTCCAGCTGCTCTTTGGTGCGGTGCAGAATCCAGACGGGTTTCCCGCGCCATTCCACGGTGCGCATCTGACCGGGGGCGATACCAGAGATATCAACCTCTACGGGAGCGCCGGCCGCTTTTGCTTTCTCGGAAGGAGCAAAGGAGCTGACAAAGGGAACAGCTGTCGCCACACCAGCGACACCACCTAATGCACAGGCGGTGGCGACCCAGGTGCGGCGCGAAGGATCGGGCGGAAGATTGAAATCAACCGCGCCTATGGCATCGGGCTGTGTCGTATTCTGACTCATTCTAGTATCCTTATTCCTGCCCGACTCGGGCAATACCACAATTTACGGATTTGGGCCTGGGTATATTATTCAACCGCACATTATACGCGTTACCCAGCGCAGCATAACTTGATCAAAGGTGAACATATGAACAAGGCTCGAGGTTTCCTGAACGAATTCCGGGAGTTCGCAGTTAAGGGCAACATGATGGACCTTGCGGTCGGTGTCATTATTGGCGCTGCTTTCGGCAAGATTATCGACTCGCTGGTAAAAGACATCGTCATGCCCGTCATCAGTTTCATCCTTGGCGGCGAAGTGGATTTTACCAACCAGTTCACGGTCTTGCGTACACCTGAGGGCTTTACTGGCCCAGAAACCCTGGAAGCTCTGAATGCGGCCGGTGCTGTTGTTTTGTCGTGGGGTAACTTCCTGACCATCTTGATCAACTTCATCTTGCTGGCCTTCGTGGTGTTTTGCATGGTCAAGATGATTAACCGTATGCGTGCCACTGTGGCCAAGGCCGAGGCCGCTGAAGCCGTACCCGAACCAACCCCTGAAGACGTGCTGTTGCTGCGTGAGATCAGAGATTCGCTGAAAAAATAAAAGCCCAAACCAATCAAAGCTTTAAGGTGCCTTTCGGCACCTTTTTGTTTATGTAAACCCACCGGCAGGGTCAAGTTTGTCCGCGCCGGATGCCTGATTTTAGCCTTTCATGGCCTGGGCTTGTCTAGCCTGTGGCGCTTTAAAGCTTGTTCAAGGTCATATGTGCGGGTTTTTGATGAAATCAGATCGGGTTGTCCAGGTCGATGAACTCGACTTCGATACCAAACTGGCGCGCAATTTCTTCGCCCAGGGCCTTGGCACCATAGCGCTCGGTGGCGTGGTGACCGGCAGCCATGAAGGCAATATTGTTTTCCTGCGCGCTATGGAAGGTCTGCTCCGAGGCTTCCCCACTGATGTAAAGATCAGCCTGTGCCGCAACGGCACTATCAATAAAGCCCTGAGCCCCTCCTGTGCACCAGGCTATTCGGCGGATTTTCCGTTGTAAATCGCCAACAATCAGTGGTTTGCGTTGTAAGTTATTGCAAACTGTCAGGCCGAATGTTTCCAGTGAAATGGGGGCTGGTAGTTCGCCCAGCCAGACCAGGCCGTCCGGACCACAGGTTTGTGCCAAGCCGTTTGCGTCGCGAAGTACCTCGATGCCCAATTGCCGGGCCAATTGCGCGTTGTTGCCAAACTCGGGGTGCGCATCCAGCGGCAGGTGGTAGCCCAAGAGGTTAAGCTGATGCGACAGGACGCGTTCGATACGAGTTTTTCGGGTGCCAACAATGCATGGGTTCTCGTTTTTCCAGAACCAGCCGTGGTGTACCAAAATTGCGTCCGCCTGGCGGGCAATAGCCGCATCAATCAATGCCAGCGAGGCCGTCACACCGGTGACGAGTTTGCCAATGTATGGCTTGCCTTCGACCTGGAGCCCATTGGGACAGTAGTCCTTGAAACGGGCGATATCCAAGGTGCTATTGAGCCAGCTGGCCAGTTCGGCCGTTGAAACCTGAGTCATGGAAATCCTTATCTGAAAGAGTGCTATGAGTCGATTGTGGCTAGTGTTTGCTCAAGCGGTGACGATCTGTTTGGCAGGTTTTTTTATTGTGGTGACGTTGCGACCGCAGTGGATAGGGGCACCTGAAGCGCCCGCCCGCTCTACCAATACGGTGGTCCTGCCTGCGCCCGTGCCTTCCACTATCCTGACGCCCGTCGTGCAAGAGGGGCCTGTCTCTTATGCCTTGGCCGTCACCCGTGCCGCGCCTGCTGTCGTTAATGTGTACACCAGCAAGCATTTGGAAGGCAATTCTCCCCTGTTGGAAGATCCCGATCTGCAGCGTCTGTTTCGCGAGCTGCCAGACCTGATGGGCCGCCGCTCCACGATCAACCTGGGTTCGGGCGTGATCGTACACGACCAGGGCTATATCCTGACCAATTACCACGTGATTGAAGCGGCTGATGCTATCGAGGTGGCCTTGGCGGACGGGCGTCAGGCCAAGGCGCGCTTGATTGGCTCGGACCCGGAAAGCGATCTGGCGGTGCTGAAGGTCGACCTGCCCAAGCTGGCCGTCATTCAGACTCAGGCGCAAGGCCAATTGCAGGTGGGTGATGTCGTCCTGGCGATCGGCAATCCGTTCGGGGTGGGGCAGACCACGACCATGGGCATTGTGTCCGGTTTGGGACGTAATCGCCTGGGTATCAATATTTACGAGAACTTTATCCAGACGGATGCCGCCATTAATCCGGGTAACTCTGGTGGTGCCCTGGTGGACGCCGTAGGGCGTCTGGTGGGCATCAATACGGCTATCTACTCCGAGACTGGCGGCTCTTTAGGGATTGGCTTTGCGATTCCTGCCTCTACCGCCTTGGCCATCATGGACGAGATTATCCGCAATGGGGAAGTGACGCGGGGCTGGCTGGGCCTGGAACCGCAAGACATCACTCCGGACCTGATCAAATCCTTCAAGCTAAAGAGTGATGCCGGCGTAATCATTGCCAGTGTGCAGCGCCATGGTCCGGCGGCCGAGGCGCATCTGCAGGTGGGGGATATTGTGCTGCGTTTGAATGGTCAGCAAGTGGCCGATTCAATTGGTCTGCTCAATCAGATTGGCCCCGTGCAACCCGGCCAGACCGTCACGCTGGGGGTACTGCGTGATGGCAAGGAACTGGATGTTCCCGTTAAGGTCGGTATGCGGCCTCAGGTGCGCAAGTAAGGGGCAAGCCCTCCTTCGGACCTGCAGGGAGTTTTTGAAGCGGCTAGGGCGGTGTTCATGACTGCCCTGGCAGTGCACGGTGGTACGGATGTGCTGGTAACTTGAGCGGTTTGCATTTGGCTACGCTGGCTTGCAGATCGTAGTGGCGCAAAGGGCTTGGCAAGGTACCAAAAAAATGGCTCTCTGGCTGCTCCGTTCGGAGCAAGGCAAGAGAGTCATTTTCGGGTCTGAGCGACCTGCGGCGGATGTGCCGTCTGTGCTTTTTACAAGTCCAGTTCGCGCCCTTCGCTGCTTTCCGCTTCTCGCTTCTTGAGCATGCTGGCGGCCAGAATGCCCAGTTCGTACAAGATGCATAGCGGAGCGGCCAACAGAATCTGGCTGACCACATCGGGCGGTGTCACGATGGCGGCAATGACGAAAGCGCCGACAATGACATACCCACGAATCTCGCGCAGCTTTGCAACGGTTACAACCCCGGTTTTCACCAGCAAGATGACGGCGATGGGCACTTCAAAGGTGATGCCAAAGGCCAGGAACATCGTCATGACAAAGCCAAGATAGGCTTCGATGTCTGGTGCGGGCGTAATCGATTGCGGAGCAAAAGACGCGATGAAATGAAAGACCGTGCGAAACACCACGAAATAACAAAAGGCCATCCCGGCAATGAACAGCAAGGTGCTGGTCATGATCAGGGGCAGGGCCAGTTTTTTCTCGTGGTTATACAGGCCGGGGGCAATAAAGGCCCAGGCCTGATACAGCACGACGGGCAAGGCCAGCACAAAGGCTGCCATTAGCGTCACTTTGACCGGCACCATGAACGGGGTAATCACCCCGGTGGCGATCATGCGTGTGCCCTCGGGCAGCGAACTCATCATGGGCTGGGCCAGCACATCATAAATGGCCGAAGCGCCCGGGTACGTAAACAGCACGATAAAAATCCCGACCACGGCAATGACCGCGCGCAGCAGGCGTGTGCGCAGCTCGACCAGGTGGGAGATGAAGGTATCTTCTTGAGGCGCGTCGGTGCTCATGCCGTGGGTCCTTTAGCGGGGTGGGCGGGAGCATCCGTAGGACGGGGAGCGTCGTCACTGGCCGGCGCGCTGGGCGCTGGCGGGGCGGCTGCATCCGTACTCGGCTGGCTGGCAGCCGGTTCTGTAGTAGCGGCGTCGGGCGTTGCAGTGGCGCTATCGGGTTTGTCCGAGAAGGCCTTGCGCGCGGACTCCGACGCATTTTGCAGGGTGTCGCGAGCTTCAGTCAGAGGCTGGCTTATGCTTTTGCCCGTGTCTTCGACCGAACTGCGTACCGAGCGCGCAGCGTCCTCCATCTGGTCTTTGAGCTTGTTCACCTCATCCAGATTGATTTCGCGTTGGATATCGGTCTTGACCTCGTTGACGTAGCGCTGCGCGCGGCCAAGCAGGTGGCCGACAGTGCGCGCTACTTTAGGCAGACGTTCGGGACCGATGACGATCAGGGCGACTACTCCAATCAGGAGCAGTTCGCTAAAGCTGACATCAAACATTCAGACTCACACAAGAAGGGGATCAGGCGCGATCGGATTTTTCCTTGGCCTGCACGTCGATCGTTTGGGGATCGGCAGCGCGCTGGCTGACGCTTTCGGGTGTTTTTTCTTCTTCACCCACGTCTTTCATACCTTCTTTAAAGCCTTTGACTGCACCGCCCAGATCCGAGCCGATATTACGCAGTTTCTTGGTGCCGAAAACCAGGGCAACGATGACCAGAACGATCAGCCAGTGCCAAATGCTAAAGCTACCCATAATGTATCTCCCTTAAGCAGCCATGGCTGCGCGTTGTTGCCATGGGCGCTCACCGCCCAAGATGTGCATGTGTAAATGGTTGATTTCCTGCCCGCCATCCAAACCGTTGTTGATGACAATGCGGAAACCGCCTTCTGGGCCGGGGCGACAACCAGCCTTTGCGGCCAAGGAAGGTGCCAAAGCCATCATTTTACCCAACCATTCGCTATCCTGGCCTGATACGTCCTGCATGGACACGACGTGTTTCTTGGGGATTACCAGGATATGGATAGGTGCAGCTGGGTTGATGTCGTGAAATGCCAGAAAGTCCTCGTCCTCGTACACTTTCTTGGACGGGATCTGATCGGCAGCAATTTTACAAAACAGACAGTTCTCGCTCATAACAACCTCGGTAGCGAGGCACTTGCTGGGCAAGTGCCAAAAATCTAGGTATCAGGACAGTGTAGCGCGTCTAAATGACAGAATTACACCTGATCCTTAGGGCGCGAAGCTTTTTCTTCCAGGCCTGATGTACCTTCGCGGCGCAGCAATTCTGTCAGGACATCGCGGGGCTCCAGACCATAGTAAGTCAACGCCACCAGGCTATGAAACCACAGGTCTGCCGTTTCGTAGACGATGCGCTCGCGCTCTTCATCCTTGGCAGCCATGACCAGCTCGGTTGCTTCTTCCCCGATTTTCTTCAGGAATGCATCCGGTCCCTTGGCCAGCAGCTTGGCGGCGTAGGAGGACGATGGGTCCCCGCCTTGTGTAGGCAGACGGGACCTCAGGGTGCGGCCAAGATGATCGAGGATGGTCTCGACAGTAGGTTGTTCACTCATCGGTAAATATGCTCCGGGTCTTTCAGGACGGGATCAACCGCCACCCATTGTGCTTGATCGCTCTGGCCTTGCAGCTGGCGATAAAAGCAGCTTTCGCGACCCGTATGACAGGCAATCTGACCAATCTGTTCCACGCTGAGCAAAATAACATCGCCGTCGCAGTCCAGACGCAAGTCGCTGACATGCTGCACATGGCCGGATTCCTCGCCTTTGCGCCACAGGCGCTGGCGGGAACGCGACCAGTACACGGCACGGCCGGTGCTGACGGTCTCTTGCAGGGACTCCTGATTCATCCAGGCGACCATCAAGATCTTGCCCGTGGCCTGGTCCTGCGCAATCGCCGGGATCAGACCTTGTTCATCAAAGCGGATTTCAGCCAGCCATGCCGGTAAGTCTGCCATTAGCGTCGCACCTGAATACCTTGCGCAGCCATGAAATCCTTGGCTTCGGCAATAGTGTGTTGACCGTAGTGGAAGATGCTGGCGGCCAGTACGGCGCTGGCGCCGCCCTTGATCACGCCATCGGCCAGGTCTTGCAGGCCGCCCACACCGCCCGAGGCGATAACGGGAACGGAGACCGCCTCGGATACGGCGCGGGTCAGTTCCAGATCAAAGCCGGATTTGGTGCCGTCGCGGTCCATGCTGGTCAGCAGCAGTTCGCCTGCGCCGTATTCGGCCATGCGGGCTGCCCATTCCACCACGTCCAGGCCGGTTCCACGACGACCGCCGTGGGTAAAGACTTCCCAGCGCGGTGCTTCGTTTTCAGCACTGACGCGGCGAGCGTCAATGGCCACGACCATGCATTGCTTGCCATGGTGATCGCTGGCGGCACGCACCAGATCCGGGTTGCTGATGGCGGCGCTGTTAATGGAAACCTTGTCCGCACCAGCATTGAGCAGGCGCTGGATATCGGCCACTTCGCGCACACCGCCGCCCACTGTCAGGGGGATGAAGATCTGGCTGGCCACCTGTTCGATGATGGGCAGGATCAGATCACGGTTGTCCGAGGTGGCCGTAATGTCCAGAAAGGTCAGCTCGTCGGCGCCCTGGTCGTTGTACTTGCGGGCGATCTCGACCGGGTCACCGGCATCGACCAGATCCACAAAGTTGATCCCTTTGACCACGCGGCCAGCGGTCACGTCCAGACAAGGGATGATGCGGCAGGCTAATTCGTTGGCGACGTCCTGGCTCATGCCTGGTACTCGTCAGCGAAGGTTTGCGCCTCGGCAAAATTCAGGGTGCCTTCGTAAATGCTGCGACCCAAAATGACACCCTCAACGCCTTCGTGCTCAACCTCGCACAGGTCTTCGATGTCTTTCAGGTTGGTAACACCGCCCGAGGCGATGACAGGAATCTTCACGTGCTGGGACAGCTTGACGGTGGCTTCGATGTTCACGCCAGTGAGCATGCCGTCGCGGCCAATATCAGTGTAGATAATGGACTCGCAGCCGTAGTCTTCGAATTTCTTGGCCAGATCCAGTACGTCATGGCGGGTCAGCTTGCTCCAGCCGTCGGTGGCGATTTTGCCATCACGGGCGTCCAGGCCAACAATGATGTTGCCAGGAAAGGCGCTGCAGGCGTCTTGCAGGAAACCAGGGCTCTTGACGGCGGCGGTGCCAATAATGACATAGCTCATGCCGGCGTCCAGGTAGCGCTCGATGGTGTCCAGATCGCGAATACCACCGCCAATCTGCACGGGAATCTCACCGTCGATGGCAGCAATAATGGATTTGATGGCTTCGCTGTTCTTGGGCTTGCCGGCAAAAGCGCCGTTCAGGTCCACCAGATGCAGGCGCCGGGCCCCTTGTTCCAGCCATTGTGTTGCTATTTTGGCCGGATCATCCGAGAAAATAGTGGCATCGTCCAGGTCACCCTGGCGAAGGCGCACACAACGCCCGTCTTTAAGGTCGATGGCGGGAATCAAAAGCATGGTCTTTAGCCGTAAAAAACGTAAGAAATACTGGGTCGGAAAAAGTCAGAACAACGCCGGGAAGCTTGCTTGAAAAATCATGGCTTCCAGTTGGCGAAATTCCGGAACAGTTGCAGGCCGTTGTCTGCGCTTTTCTCAGGATGGCATTGCAACGCAAAAATATTAGCGTTTGCTATCGCCGAGGTAAAGCGTTGGCCATAGTGCGTCGAACCACAAGTTTGATCTATATGCAGCGGATCGACAAAGTAGCTATGTACAAAGTAAAAGAACGCGCCATCTTCAATACCAGCCCATAAGGGATGATCCTGAGTCTGGTGTACGCGGTTCCAGCCGATATGGGGCACTTTCAGCCCGGAGCCGGAGGCGTGGTCGCTGCTTTTGTAGTTCGGGCCCTCAAAACGGCGTACCTGGCCGGGAATCAGACCTAAACAGGGGACATTGCCTTCCTGACTGGAATCGAACAGCATTTGTTCACCTACGCAAATGCCCAATAAGGGCTTGGTGCGGGCGGCTGTCAGCAAGGCATCGCGCAAACCGGATTGGTCCAGGTGGGCCATGCAATCGGGCATGGCGCCCTGGCCGGGTAAGACAACCCGGTCCGCATCCAGAATGGCTTGAGGGGTTTGTGCAAGAACGATGCGCGCATCAGGTGCGGCGGCATGCAGTGCTCGGGCAACCGAGAAGATGTTGCCCGAACCGTAATCGACAATAGCGATAGTGGTCACGATGTGTGTCCGAAGGACGTTTACAGAACCCCTTTGGTCGAAGGCACCACGCCTTCGCTACGTGGGTCCAGCTCCAGAGCCATGCGCAATGCTCGGCCAAAGGCTTTGAACACGGTTTCGCACTGGTGGTGTGCGTTTTCGCCGCGCAGGTTATCGATGTGCATAGAAACCAGGGCGTGATTCACAAAACCCTGGAAAAACTCGCGTGCCAAGTCTACATCGAACTGGCCGATTCGTGCGCGGGTAAAGGGCACAAAATAAAACAGACCGGGGCGACCGGAGAAGTCCACCACTACGCGCGACAGCGACTCGTCCAAGGGGACGTAGGCATGACCGTAACGGCGCAGACCGGCTTTGCTGCCTACGGCCTTGGCAAATGCCTGGCCCAGTGCAATGCCGATATCTTCGACGGTATGGTGATCGTCGATGTGGGTATCGCCCTCACAGTGCACGTCCAGGTCAATCAGACCGTGGCGGGCAATCTGGTCCAGCATGTGGTCCAGAAAAGGCACGCCGCTGTTGAGCGAGTGACGGCCGGTGCCGTCCAGGTTAACGGCCACGCGGATGCGGGTTTCATTGGTATTGCGGGTAATCTCGGCGGTACGCATATCAGAGCCGGCGGCAAGGCCGGTATCAGGATTGGTTCAATCGGAATTGCGCGCTGGCAGCGTGGGCGTACAGCCCCTCGCCTTGAGCCAGCGTAGCGGCTATAGGTCCCAGTGTTTGGGCGCCTGATTCTGAAACCTGAATAATGCTGCTGCGTTTCTGGAAATCGTAGACGCCCAAGGGTGACGAGAAACGCGCAGTGCGTGCCGTCGGCAGGACATGGTTAGGCCCGGCACAGTAATCGCCCAGCGATTCGGAGCTGTAGGGGCCCAGGAAAATGGCGCCAGCATGGCGGATTTTGCCCAACAGGTCCTGGGCGTTCCGGGTAGAGACTTCCAGGTGTTCCGGCGCGATATGGTTGCTGATCCGACAGGCCTCGTCCAGATCGCGGACGTGGATCAGGGCACCCCGGCCAGACAGGCTGCGACGGATGATGTCCGCGCGTGGCATGGTGGGCAGCAGGCGTTCGATAGCGGCTTCAACCTGATCCAGGAAGTCCGCATCCGGGCACAGCAAGATGGCCTGGGCCAGCTCGTCGTGTTCGGCCTGGGAGAACAGGTCCATGGCCACCCAGTCGGCAGGAGCACTGCCGTCGCTGATGATCAGGATTTCGGAGGGGCCGGCAATCATGTCGATGCCAACCACGCCAAAGACACGACGCTTGGCAGCAGCCACGTAGGCGTTGCCGGGACCGACAATCTTGTCTACCGCAGGAATGGTGTCCGTACCGTAAGCCAACGCGCCTACGGCTTGTGCGCCACCAATGGTGAACACGCGATCGACACCGCCCAGGGCGGCAGCAGCCAGTACGATGGGGTTGCGCACGCCATCGGGTGTAGGCGTGACCATGATCAGTTCAGGAACACCGGCCACTTTTGCGGGGATGGCGTTCATCAGAACCGAGGAGGGGTAAGCGGCCTTGCCACCGGGAACATACAGTCCCACACGGTCCAAGGGGGTGACTTGCTGGCCCAGCACGGTGCCGTCGGCTTCCGTGTAGGTCCAGGTTTCAGTGCGCTGGTGCTCGTGGTAACGGCGCACGCGCTCGGCGGCCTGTTCCAGGGCCTTGCGCTGATCGGCAGGCAGGCTGTCCAGAGCCGCAAACAGTTCTTCCTTGGAGATTTCCAGTGCCGAGGCCTGTTCAACAGCCAGTCGGTCAAAGCGCTGGGTGTAATCCAGCAAGGCCGTGTCTCCCTCATGCTGGATACGATGCAGAATCTCGGCACAAGCGTGCTCGATAGACGCGTCTTCAGACGCTTCGTAAGCCAGTAGCGTGCGCAGTTCGGCATCGAACTGGGCGGATTGGGAGGTCAGGCGATGGATCAGTGACATGTCGCTATAGGAAAAAGCTAAGGTTCAAGGGCCAGTGTATAACATTTCGCTTAGGCAAAAGGCGGTCTGCGCCTTTTGCGCAAGCAGGATTGTCAGGCGGTTTGTCCCCTGCCAGCAGCAGGGGAGGTTTTACTCGTCCACCGAAGCGCGAGAGAAGGCGTCGATCAGGGGTTGCAACTGCGCACCGCGGTTTTTCATGGCGGCCTGATTGACGATCAAACGCGAGGAGATGGGGGTGATGTCTTCCACTTCCACCAGCTTGTTGGCGCGCAGGGTGCCGCCGCTGGAGACCAGGTCCACAATGGCGTCGGCCAGACCCACCAGCGGGGCCAGTTCCATGGAGCCATACAGCTTGATCAGGTCCACGTACACGCCCTTGCTGGCGAAGTGCTCGCGAGCCGCACGGGTGTATTTGGTGGCAATACGCAGGCGAGAACCTTGCTTGACGGCCGAATGGTAGTCAAAGCCTTCGGCCACGGCCACGCACAGGCGGCAACGGGCAATGTTCAGGTCCACAGGCTGGTACAGACCGCCGGGGTGCTGTTCCATGTGCTCGTACAGCACGTCCTTGCCGGCAATCCCGATATGGGCGGCACCGTATTGCACGTAGGTCGGCACGTCGGTGGCACGCACAATAATCAGGCGCAGGTCCGGATTATTGGTGGACAGGATCAGTTTGCGCGACGTTTCGGGGCTTTCCAGCACCTTGATGCCTGCCTCTTCCAGCAAAGGCAGGGTTTCGTCGAAAATCCGGCCTTTGGACAAGGCCAGCGTCAGAGGTTGATTTAAACCGGCGGGACTCATTAGGTTTCCTTGCTGCTGATTCGCTCGATGTTGGCGCCGACGGCCTGAAGCTTGGCTTCCATGCGGTCGTAGCCACGGTCCAGATGGTAGATGCGTTCGACGGTGGTGTCACCCCGAGCAGCCAGACCCGCAATGACCAGGCTGGCCGACGCACGCAGGTCGGTTGCCATGACAGTGGCGCCAGTCAGGTAGGGTACGCCGGTAACGACGGCCATATGGCCTTCGATATCAATCTGTGCACCCAGGCGGTTCAGTTCCTGTACGTGCATGTAGCGATTTTCAAAGATGGTTTCCACGACCGAGGCAGTGCCGTCGGCGATGGTGTTCAGTGCCATCAATTGAGCCTGCATGTCCGTAGGGAAACCGGGGTATTCGCTGGTGCGGAAGCTGACTGCCTTGGGGCGACCATTCATGCTGGCTTTGATCCAGTCCGGGCCGGCTTCAATCTGCAGACCGGCTTCGCGCAGCTTGTCCAGCGTGGCGCCCATGGCGTCAGCATCGGTATTGCGCAAGGTCAGTTCGCCACCCGTAGCGGCAACGGCGCACAGGAATGTACCGGCTTCGATACGGTCGGGGCAGATGGTGTGTTTGGCACCGTGCAGGCGCTCGACCCCGTCAATGACGATACGGTCGGTACCGTGGCCCTGGATCTTGGCACCCATTTTGATCAGCAGTTCGGCCAGATCAATAATTTCCGGTTCGCGGGCTGCGTTTTCCAGAATGGTTTGGCCTTCGGCCAACACAGCCGCCATCATCAGGTTTTCGGTGCCGGTAACCGTCACCATATCCGTGCGCACCACGGCACCACGCAAGCGTTTGGCGCGGGCATTCACAAAGCCGTGTTCGACATGGATTTCTGCTCCCATGGCGGCCAGGCCCTTGATGTGCTGATCCACAGGGCGTTGACCAATGGCGCAACCACCGGGCAGGCTGACGCGGGCCTCGCCAAAGCGGGCCAGCAGGGGGCCCAGCACCAGAATGGAGGCGCGCATGGTTTTCACCAGTTCGTAGGGCGCTTCCAGATTGGTGATGTTGCCTGCATTCAACTCCAGCGTGCCATTGCGTTCCTGGGTGACACCTAACTGACCCAGGAGCTTCAGGGTGGTGTCGATGTCACGCAGGCGCGGGACATTGTCCAGGTACACCGTGTCGGCAGTCAGCAGACTGGCGCACAGAATGGGCAGGGCAGCGTTTTTGGCGCCAGAGACGGTGATCTCGCCATTCAGGCGTTGTCCGCCCGTGATGCGTAATTTATCCATTCGGATTGGCCTTGTATTCGTCGGGGGTAAGCGTGCGCATGGACAGGGCGTGGATTTCGGCTTTCATCCGGTCGCCCAGGGCTTTGTAAACCAGTTGGTGACGCGCAATCAGGCGTTTGCCTTCAAAGGCGGTGCTGACGATCAGGGCCTCAAAGTGCGAACCATCGCCTTGCACTTGCAAGTGTTCACAGGGCAGGTTGTCGGCAATGTATTGGTGAACTTGTTCGGGGGTCGGCAACATGAAATCAATTCCGTAATTTATAGCCTGAGGCAAGCAGGCGTAGCGAAATCAGACACAGCGCAACAAAGACGCTGGCGACAACGGTCAGGCTGAACCAGGGAGAAATATCCGAGGCGGCAAAAAAACCGTAGCGGAACCCGTCAATGGTATAGAGCAACGGATTCCAGTGTGAAACAGTTTGCCAAAACGGCGGCAGGCTATGAATCGAATAGAACACACCCGACAGGAACGTCGCGGGCATGATCAGGAAGTTCTGGAACGCGGCCAGTTGGTCAAACTTTTCAGACCACAGTCCGGCGATCAGACCCAAGGTGCCCATGATGCCGCAAGACATGACGGCAAACACCAATACCCATAAGGGCTTGGCCACGGGCAGGGACACGAAGAACAGGGATACCAGCCAGACACAGAGGCCTACACAGACGCCACGGGCGATGGACGCCAGCAGATAGGCGGCGAAGATTTCGCGGTGCGAAAGCGGCGGCAGCAGGATAAAGACCAGATTGCCCGTGATGCGGCTTTGAATCAGTGATGAGGAGGGGTTGGCAAAGGCGTTTTGCAACATGCTCATCATCATCAGGCCTGGAATCAGGAAGGCGGTGTAGGGCACGGAGTCGTATACCGTGACGCGACCTTCCAGCACGTGGGCGAAAATCAGCAAATACATCAGCGCCGTCAGTACGGGCGCTGCAATGGTCTGAAAGCCCACTTTCCAGAAACGCATCAGCTCCTTGCGCAGCAGCGTGGGAAAGCCCGAACCCATCTTGGGCTGCGGGGGCAGGCTTAAGGTACCGATCTTGGTAGCGGGGGCGTCGGTGTTTTGGGGCACGCCCCAGTGTTTGGGAGAGTTGTTCTGGCTCACAGGGCGACTCCCATTTTTCCTTCGTTGTGCATGATGCGCACAAATGCATCCTCCAGATCGTGGCCGCCTGCACGCTCCATAATGGCTTGCGTGGTATCCAGGGCGACGATCTTGCCACTTTTAAGCATGGCCAGGCGACCACAGAGGGCCTGAGCTTCTTCCAGATAATGGGTGGTCAGCAAGATGGTGTGGCCTTGTTGATTCAGGCGAATGATGAACTCCCACAGCGTGCGGCGCAGGTCCACGTCCACACCGGCAGTGGGTTCATCCAGAATAATGACAGGGGGGCGGTGCACCAGTGCCTGGGCGACCAGAACGCGGCGCTTCATGCCGCCGGACAAGGCGCGCATGTTTACATCGGCCTTGTCGCTCAGGGCCAGATTGGCCAGAATTTCGTCGATCCAGTCGTCATTGTTTTTCAGGCCAAAGTAGCCCGATTGCAGACGCAAGGTTTCACGGACGGTGAAAAAGGGATCGTAAACAATTTCCTGTGGCACCACGCCCAGCGATTGGCGGGCTTTCTGGTACTGGGTGCGCACATCGTAACCACAGACACTGACCTGGCCGCTGGTGGGCCGGGTCAGGCCGGCCAACATGGAAATCAGGGTTGTTTTGCCGGCGCCGTTAGGGCCGAGCAAGCCAAAAAATTCACCATGTTCAATAGTCAGGCTGACCTGATCGACGGCCAGAAAACCGGCATCGGAACGGGGAGGGGAAAACAGGCTTTTGAGTCCCCGGCTTTGGGGAGCGAAGCGTTTGCTGACGTTATCGAGTTTGAAGGCGGACATGGCAATTTGGGTTGGCCTGACGCGGGTGTGGCGGTGGAAGTCGTCGCGGTAGCGTCTTTGTTAACTAAACAGGCCTACGCATGGGCGTAGACCTGTTTGGGGGTGATCAGGCTCTTTATTATAGAGTACGACTCTGGTCTGCTTAGGAAAGCCCGACCAAAGCGACCGTGCTTGCCACGGCCTGTCTTAGCTGTTTTGCTTGTTCAGCGCCTGAATCAGGCCATCAATGCCACCTTGCTCAATTTGCTGGGCAAACTGGTTGCGGTAGTTTTGAATCAGCCAGATGCCTTCCACGTTCAAGTCGTAGATTTTCCAGCCTTCCGGTGTTTTTTCCAGGCGGTAATCCACGCCAACCGGGCCGCCGTTGGGCTGGGTCAGCGAGGAGCGTACAACCACATCGTCCGCATTGGCATCGCCACGGAAAGGCAGAATGGTCAGCTGGGTCTTGTCATCCACACGGGACAAGGCACCGCTGTAGGTGCGAACCAAGGTGCCCTTGAACGCGTCCACCAGCTTCTGACGCTGTTCGGGGCTGGCTTGACGCCAGTAGCGGCCCGCGGACAGGCGCGTCGTCTTTTCCAGGTTCACGTAAGGCATGATGTTTTCGTTCACGGCAGCCAGGATGGCAGCGCGGTCACCCTTGCGGATGGCGTCGCTTTCCTTGACCACTTGCAATGCCTGATTACCGACCGATTCAACAAATTTGTTGGGTTCGCCTTTCGGGTCAGCGGCTTGGGCTTGCGCGGCCACCGCATGCAAACACAAGGCCAACACTGCACAGGCGGTCAGGATCCAGGAAATCAGGCGAGAGGGGGAGGACTGCAAAGCAGTCCCGCCCAAGGCGGGACGGGAAATCATAAAAAAACTCCAGATGAGTGTTCTGCGGGCAGGGCGTTTTATTCGTCTGCGTCCGAGTAGTCAGGCAAATCCTGGCTAGTGTCGCCACCGGTACGGCGGGCTTGCACCAACGCATGGCGTCGTTGCAGGTAAGCGTCGCGTATGAAGCTGTAGCGGTCAAGGGCGATGTCGTTAACAAGTTTTTCTGCGTCCAGCACGCCAGCGCGGGCATCCAGAGCCCACAGGCCCATGATGCTGTTGCGTACGGGTACATCCTTGATGGCCATGATCGGGCCAGTGGACGAGAAGCCTTCCAGGAAGCTGGTGCCGCGTGCCACACCGTCACGAACGGTGCTGGGGCCAAAGAAGGGCAGAACCACGTAAGGACCAGATTTGATGCCCCATACACCCAGCGTCACGCCAAAGTCGTTGGGGATGCGCTTGGAGCCGTTCATGGTGGCAACGTCGATACAACCGCCCAGACCCATGGTGGAGTTGAACAGGACGCGACCCAGGGTGTTGAAGAAGTCGACGTGCTCGCCTTGCAGGAAGCTGTTGACGGCCGACCAGGCATCACCCAGGTTGTTGAAAATGTTACTAATACATGTGCGCGCAGGCTGCGGGGTCAGCGCGTTATAGCCTTCTGCAATCGGTTTGATCAGCGCGCCGTCCACGGTTTCGTTAAAGGCGTAGATGCCACGGTTCATGCCTTCCCAGGGATCTTGGGGGTTGGGGTTGGGCACGCTGGCGCAACCAGCCACAAGCGCAGCACTGGCACCGATCAGGCTCAAACGGACTCCACGAGGCAGGGAGTAAGAGCGGCGAGTTGTTGTATTCATGATTGTGTCGTCTGTAATGAGCATGAGCTGGCGGTTTATTACTCCGATTTGGAGCCGCCGTCACTGGAGGCTGTGTTGTAGAGGAACTTGCTGATCAGTTCTTCCAGTACAACCGCGCTTTGTGTATAGGTAATAGTGCTACCGCCTTGCAGGTCCTTGTCGTCGCCACCGGCAGTCAGGCCAATATACTGTTCACCCAGCAGGCCGGAGGTCAGGATGGAAGCGGAGGTATCGACAGGAAACTTGTAGTGCTCATCCATATCCAGGGTAACCACGGCCTTGAAGTCCTGATTGTCAAAACCAATGGAGCCGACCCGGCCAACGACCACACCACTGGCCTTGATCGGCGCACGCGGTTTCAGGCCACCCAGATTATCGAACTTGGCCGATACCTGGTAGGTTTTGGCAAAGGAAAAAGAACTGAGGTTACCCGCACGCAGGGCCAGGAATGCCAGTGCGACCAGCCCCAGCAACACAAACAGGCCAACCCAGAAATCGGTTTTCTCGCGATTCATAGCTGAGCAATTCCTAAATAGTTAACTGAACATAAGGGCGGTGAGCAGGAAGTCCGTGCCCAATACCGCCAAAGCGCCGCTGACGACCGTGCGTGTGGTCGCGCGAGAAACGCCTTCGGGCGTGGCCTTGGCATGCCAGCCCATATACAGCGCAATCAAGGTCACGATCAGGCCAAATACCAGGCTTTTGATCACGCCGTTGAGTACATCATCAATGACATCGACGCCGTTTTGCATTTGCGACCAGAAAGCGCCGGCATCAATGCCGATCATCTGTACGCCGACGATATAGCCACCCAGGATGCCGACCATGGAGAACACGGCGGCCAGAATGGGCATGGCGATAATGCCGCCCCAAAAGCGCGGCACCAGCAGGCGGCGCAAGGGATCTACCGCCATGACCTCCATGGCGGCAATCTGTTCACCAGCCTTCATCAGGCCGATTTCAGCGGTCAGCGACGTGCCGGCCCGGCCCGCAAACAGCAGGGCGGTGACGACTGGCCCCAGTTCACGCACCAGGGACAGGGCGACCAGCAGGCCCAGAGCTTCTTCGGACCCATAGCGGTTCAGTGTGTAATAACCTTGCAAGCCCAGCACAAAACCCACGAACAGGCCGGAAACGGCAATGATCAGCAGCGAATAGTTGCCAATAAAGTGGATTTGCTGGGAAATCAGACGCGGGCGACGCCACAACAGCGAGGATCGGGCCAGCAAGGCCACAAACAGGCGGCTGAAGGCACCCAGGCCGTAAATGCTATTGCGGATGGCCGCGCCTAGCGCACTAATCGGGGCAGTAATGAAATTCATGAGCGCGTCGTCCGGTTCTGCAGCCAGGCTTCAAAAGCCGGGGTGACGGGGTAGTTAAAGGCGATAGGGCCGTCGGGTTCGCCACGCAGGAACTGTTGCACGTAGGGATCCTGGGAAGCGCGCAGCTCGGTGGGCGTACCTTGAGTCAGCAAACGTCCTTGACCAACAATATAGACTTGGTCGGCAATGGCAAAAGACTCGGCTACATCGTGCGTAATCAGTACCGAGGCGCAGTTCAGGCGGTCTGTCAGGTCGCGAATCAGTTGTGCGGTAATGCCCATGGAAATAGGGTCCAGACCGGCAAAGGGTTCGTCGTACAGAATCAGCTCGGGCTCCAGCACAATGGCCCGAGCCAGGGCAACCCGGCGAGCCATACCGCCAGAAATTTCATTGATGCCCAAATGGGCCGCAGCGCGCAGGCCAACGGCGTCCAGCTTGTCCAGTACACGGTCCTGAATGGCCGCTTCGGAGTCGTTCGTCAGCTCTCGCAGAGGGAACGCCACGTTTTCAAATACGTTCAGGTCAGTAAACAGGGCGCCCTGCTGAAACAGCACCCCCATGCGTTGACGCGTCTGGCGTAGGGCCTCGCCGTCCAGCTTGGCCAAGTTCTGGCCAAAAACCGTAACAGTCCCTTTCTGAGCACGAATTTGTCCGGTAGCAGCACGCAGAAGTGTTGTTTTTCCGGAACCGGAACCCCCCATCATGGCGACGACCTGGCCTTTCTGGACGCTCATGGATACGTCCGCCAGCACGGTAAAGGCACCATAGCCCAGCGAGGCGGAGTCCAGATTTAGTACGGCTTGGTCAGTATTTACAGCCATGTCGCGGGCAAAAGAGGGTAAAAGGACCTGCTATTGTACCGCTTGCAGCTCTGGCGGCTCAATGTCTTGCGCTTTCTGGAGGCGGGATCCTGACGTTTTCATGGCCCTTTTTGTGACTCTTGATACAGCCCCTTACTTCCGGTCGAGTTCAAGCGTCAGGTGGGCCTTTTTATGTGTCAAATTTGTTTTAGATAACAGGTTGTATCAAGGCGAACAGCAATCCGCCTCCTGCCAGCAGCCATAGGGGGTTGATGCGGCTAAGCAGCAAAATGGCCGTACAGGCCAATGCCGTCCCCCAGGCCCACAGTCCACCTTGAGCTGCCTTCAGAATTGTGCCGCTGGCCGCCAGAATCATCCCGGCGGCTATGGGCAGCAGCCCGATTTCGATGGCGCGGATGAGGCGTGTGCCTTCATAGCGTTTCCAGATCGTCGCCAGGTAATAGATCAATAGTGCGGAGGGCAGAAAAATGGCGATGGATGCGGCCAGGGCCCCCGCCCAGCCTGCGGCTTTCCAGCCGACCAGGGTGACCAGCAGGGACTTCGGGCCAGGTGTCAGGCGTGACAGGGCGAACAGATCCAGAAACTCCTGATTGCTGAGCCAGCCATGGATTTCCACCGACTGCCGGTGAATTTCCGGAATGATGCTTTGCCCGCCACCAATGGTCAGAAAGGACAGGGGCGCGAACACGCGCATGAGCTGGAGCAGCACCGTGATCATGATTGCTCCACCGCTTTATCCCCAAGCTGCAGCCAGGCGTACCAGACGGACAGTGGCGCACAGATCAGAATAACGGGGATCAGGCTCCATTCCATGACGAAAATGCCAACAAAAACCGCCAACATGATCGCAATTGGCACGATTCCGGTGGCTGCGCTGCGTGCCGAGCGTACGCCCATTTCAAGCGACAGGCCGATGGCTGCGGCGGCAATCCCGGCCATGACCTGAGGCACCAGGGTAGAGCCCGTCAGTTGTTCCAGACCAATCAGCATGAAAATGGCCAGGAGCAGCGGGGGGAGCACCATGCCCAGTGTGGCAACCAAAGCCCCCGGTCCGGCCAGCAGTCGGTAACCAATCCAGATAGAGAGATTCACCACATTGATGCCGGGCAGTGCCTGGGACAGAGCCAGGCCGCTAAGAAAGTCTGCCTGACTCATCAGGCGTCGCTGGACGACAAACTCACGCATTAACCAGCCACTCAAGCCCCCGCCAAAGCTGGTCAGGCCAATGCGGGCAAAGATCAGAAATAGAGCGCTCAGGGATAAAGGGGCAGCTTCTTGAGACCGGGTCATAGAGCAATGAAGGCGGATAGGGCTCGTCAAAAGTGGAAGTTTGAACATTCTGGCATACAAATTAAGCCGTTTTTGCCCTCTTGTGCGCTCGGGTAGGGGGCTGATTCTTCTTGCTGGAGCTGCGGGGGGCCTTTATCGGCAAGAAAACGGCCGTCGGGCAGGGGTTGCTCAAATTTTTTTCTATCCCCAAGCGCTGCTTATTTGTTTGAAATATTTAAAGATAAAAATTAATTAAAGTGAGCGCAAAAATTAAATAAAAAATGAATTGAAATAAATAAGAAAAGAATAAAAAAAATAACTTGAAACCATGTGTGATGCCCGCTTTAGGGGGCGGGTGCTTTCGGCTGCTAATGAAGGGTGTAATGAGCTTTTTATGGGTTCAATCTGTTGAAATAAAAGAGATTGAAACGATCGTTTGAATTTATGATTGCTTGTTGGAGCGGCTGAACAGGCCGATCCGGATCCAAACATGGACAGTTTCATGAAGATGGATTTGATCTATGCCCATCTTTGATTGAAAATAAAAAAGACTTTATGGTCTTAAAACCGGTTGTGCGTGTACGATTATTCGATTGCCTCGCATCGTAGAGCGTCCGTTTGGGACCTTATGCTGCGTGGGTTTCAGTTTCCTGGAGACAAACCTATGACATCTAGTTCAGCCAGTGCAGTGACGGGCAGTGCCCGTACCTTGCGTCGGGTCGCCGTGTGCGGCGCCGGCGTCATGGGCGCGCAAATTGCCGCCCATTGCGTGAACGCAGGCATACCAGTAGTTCTGTTTGATCTGCCCGCCCGCGAGGGGCCAAAAAATGGCATCGCTATCCGTGCCATTGCCAATCTGCGCAAAATGAATCCTGCTCCCTTGGGTACGCCAGACCTGGCCGACCTGATCGAGCCCGCCAACTACGACGACAATCTGGACCGTCTGGCCGATTGCGATCTGGTGATCGAAGCCATTGCCGAGCGTCTGGACTGGAAACAGGACCTGTACCGCAAGATCGGGCCAGCACTGAACCCGAACGCCATCATCGCCAGCAACACGTCTGGCCTGTCCATCACTTCCCTGGCAGACGTTTTGCCTGAAGCGCTGCGCCCACGTTTTTGCGGCGTGCACTTTTTCAACCCACCACGCTACATGAGCCTGGTGGAGCTGATCCCCACGAAGTACACCCAGCCCGAGCTGCTGGATGTTCTGGAAACTTTCCTGGTATCGCAGCTGGGCAAAGGCGTGGTTCGTGCCAAAGATACCCCCAATTTCATCGGTAACCGCATCGGTGTTTTTGGCATTCTGTCCGTGTTTGAGCAGGCTCGCCGTTTCTCCCTGACTTACGAGCAGGTTGATGAATTGACGGGCACTCGTCTGGGGCGCGCCAAATCGGGTACTTACCGTACTGCTGACGTGGTTGGTCTGGACACGTTGGCACACGTGATCCGCACCATGCAGGATCAACTGCCCGATGACAGCTTCAAAGCACACTTTGGCCTGCCCCCAGAAGTGCAGGGCCTGATTGATGCAGGCGCTTTGGGTCAGAAGACCGGCGCCGGTTTCTTCCGCAAGAAGGGCCGTGAAATCCAGCGTTTTGACGCTCAGCAGCGCGATTACGTGGCCGCTGACCAGAAAATCGATCCCGATGTCGCCGCCATTTTGGCCGTACGTGACCCGGCTGAGCGCCTGCGCCAGCTGCGTGAGTCCGACAAGCCTCAGGCTCAATTCGTGTGGGCGGTGCTGCGCGACACCTTCCACTACAGCGCCATTCATCTGCAAGACATTGCCGACAACGCCCGTCAGCTGGACCTGGCCTTGAAATGGGGTTTTGGTCACAAGCAAGGCCCGTTCGAGATCTGGCAGGCTGCCGGATGGCGTCAGGTGGCCGAGTGGATCAACCAGGATATTCAAGACGGCAAGACATTAAGCAGCCAGCCGCTGCCAGACTGGGCGACTCGTGGTCCTGTGTGGGAAGCGCAAGGCGTACATACCGCTGCCGGTTCCTGGAATCCGTCGCAAAGCCGCTTTGAAGGCCGTAGCGATCTGCCCGTTTACCTGCGTCACATTGGCACGCCGTTGCTGGTGGGCGAGGTTGATTCTCTGGAAACCACTACGGTTTTCGAGGATGAATCGGTACGCTGCTGGACGCTGCCCGCACCGCACCCACAAGATGTGCTGATCGTGTCTTTCAAGACCAAGATGCACACGCTGAGTCCCGGTGTGGTCAATGGCATGTTCAAGGCAATTGAACTGGCCGAAGCCTCGTACCAGGCTCTGGTGGTGGCTCAGGATGGTGATCCATTCTCCGCAGGCGCTGACCTGAAAGCCATTTTGCCCGTGTTCGAGAAAGAAGGCGTGGCCGGCGTTGAGCCTGTAGAGCGCGCCATGCAGGACATGGTTCTGCGTATCCGTTACGCCCAGGTGCCTGTAGTGGCTGCGGTTGCCGGTCTGGCTCTGGGTGGCGGTTGCGAACTGGCTGTGCATTGCGCGCACCGCGTTGCTCACTTCGAGTCCTACATTGGTCTGGTTGAAGTGGGTGTGGGTCTGGTTCCAGGCGCAGGTGGTCTGGCTTACTCGGCTCGTCGCTCGGCTGAACTGCAAGCCATGGGTGCACCTGATGCCCCGCTGCTGGCTTACCTGAAGCGCTTTGCACTGGCGATCGCCAGTGCTCAGGTGTCGCGCTCCGCTCTGGATGCCCGTCAGCTTGGCTTCCTGAAAGAGTCCGACACCATCGTCATGAACCGTCAGGAACTGGTTTACGTGGCCGTTCGTCAGGCACAGGCTCTGGCCAGCGCCGGTTGGCGTGCTCCATTGCCACGTCGCTTCCCGGTTGCCGGCCGCGATGGCATCGCCACGCTGAAAGCGCAACTGGTGAACATGAAAGAAGGTGGTTTCATCTCGGAATATGACTTCCATATTGCCGAGAAGGTCGTAACCGTGATCTGCGGGGGCGATGTGGATCCAGGCTCGCTGGTGGATGAAGCATGGATGATGGCGCAAGAGCGGCAGGCTTTCCTGGAGCTGCTCAATTCCCCCAAGACCCAGGAACGTATTACTGGGATGTTGACCACTGGCAAGCCAGTGCGTAACTAGAGCGGATCAAGGAGTAGACATGACTGTACAACAAGCTTATATCGTCGCTGCCAAGCGTACGCCCATCGGAAAAGCGCCTCGCGGTGTGTTTTCGTCCTACCGCCCTGACGAGCTCTTGGCGGAAGCCATTCGCGGCATGCTGGCCGATGTACCGAAACTGGACCCTGCCGCCATTGAAGAAGTGGTAGCCGGTTGCGCCCTTCCTGAAGGCCCGCAAGGTTTTAACGTTGCGCGTATTTCTGCCTTGCTGGCAGGCCTGCCGCACACCGTGGCCGGGATGACCGTCAACCGTTTCTGCGCCTCGGGTTTGAGCGCCATTGCGATTGCTGCCGACCGTATCCGTACGGGCCAGGCAGACATCATCGTGGCGTCGGGCGTGGAGTCCATGAGCCAGGTGCCGGTAATGGGCGTGAACACCACGTTCAGCCCCGAGATTTTCGCCTCGGACGAGAACTACGGTATTGCCTATGGCATGGGGCTGACCGCTGAAGAAGTGGCGCGTCAGTGGAAAGTGTCCCGTGAAGATCAGGACGCGTTTGCCCTGGCTTCGCACCAGAAAGCCGTCAAGGCCTGGGAATCGGGCGAGTTCACGGGCGAAGTTCTGCCTGTGACGGTGACACGTCGGCAGCCGAACCTGAGCACTCAGGAAATTTCCGTCAAAACCCAAGTGGTTGATCGTGACGAAGGTCCACGTCCTGATACCAGCCTGGAAGTGCTGGGCAAGCTGCGTCCTGTGTTTGCTGCGCGTGGCTCGGTCACGGCCGGCAACAGCTCGCAGACGTCGGACGGGGCAGGTGCCTTGCTGGTTGTTTCCGAGCGTGCGTTGCGCGAGCACAATCTGACGCCGCTGGCCCGTTTTGTGACCTTCTCGGTCCGTGGCGTGCCTCCGCAGATCATGGGTATCGGTCCTAAAGAAGCCGTGCCTCATGCGCTGGCCTTGGCCGGCCTGAAGCAAGATCAGATGGACTGGATCGAGCTGAACGAAGCTTTTGCTGCTCAATCTCTGGCGGTGATTCGTGATCTGGGCCTGGACCCCGAGCGCGTCAACCCGCTGGGTGGCGCTATTGCCATGGGTCACCCGTTGGGTGCAACCGGTGCTATGCGTGCTGCCACTGTGGTTCATGCCTTGCAGCGTCGTCAGCTGAAATACGGCATGCTGACCATGTGTATCGGTACAGGCATGGGCGCTGCCGGGATTTTCGAGCGTACATAATTTCCGATCTGCTGCTGTTTCTATCGTTGCTGGACAAAGCCGCCTTCGGGCGGCTTTTTTATTGGCTCTCCCTTGTATCGGTGGGTAATAGCGCAATACGTGTAAGCAAATTTGCTTAAAACCCGCTAAATGTCAAAAAAGTAAAGTTTTGTTGTTGTCATAGAGTAGACATGGGCTCGCGCCATAGTCCTTTTCATTGTGTTGAACAGCTCACACGGAGGATGTATGGGATTGCCCTCGCGCATGGTGTCCAGCCTGCACGTTCCCCCCTTGTTCTGGCAAGGACAGGTCAAGGCCCGTCTGGAGTCGGGACAGCTTGAGGTCGACTGCGGCGAGCGCTGCTGGATTGTGCCGCAGGCCGTCAGTTGCCTGGTGCAGCCGCAAGTGGGCGACAAGGTCTGGGTAGGCGGTGCCGATGGTGAGCAGGCCTATGTGTTCGCCGTGCTGGAGCGGCCCCAGGGCGGGGCTTTGCATCTGATCGCCGAGCAAGGCTTGCATGTGCAGGCTGCACAGGGTGGGGTGCATATCCAGTCCGAGGCAGACCTGACTTTGCAGGCTGGTGGCCATTTGCGCCAGTCCGGCCGGGAAATGAGCCTGACGGCGGGCACATTGCGGATCTTGTCGCGGGTTCAGGAAACCGTGGCGGATCGCCTGTCCCAAGTGTGCAATCACGTATTTCGTCTGACTGAAAAAGAGGAGCGTTGGCGTGGGGGCCGCATGGATGTGCAGGCCCAGCATCAAATGCGTTTGCATGCCCGCCATACCTTGATGACCGCTCGCGAGCTGGTCAAAGTCGACGCTGACCAAATCCATATGGGGTAAGCATGCTGACAGAACGTCTTGTACAAGTGCATAGCCCGTTGGGGCCGGAAGTCTTGCTGTTTCAGGCCCTGCAGGGTCGAGAAGCCTTGTCCCAGCCCTTTGAATTGCAAGTGGACGTGGTCTGCAATACTCCCTTGCTGGATTTGCGCAGCTTGCTGGGCGAGTCCCTGAGCCTGGAAATCAAAACACCTTTTGCGGTGCCACGTTTTCTGGATGGCCGCATCAGTGCGTTTCGCCTGATGGGTAAAACCGGCCGCAGCGACCGCTTCTACACCTACAGGGCCACCTTGCGCCCCTGGCTCTGGTTCTTGAGCCAGAACATGGACAGCCGGATCTTTCAGGAAAAGACCGTGCCCGAGGTCTTGCAGGATGTGCTGGGCCGTTATCCCTTTGCCTGGGAGTCGCGCCTGACGCAGGACTACCCGCGCCAAACCTATTGCGTCCAGTATCAGGAAAGCGACTTTCAGTTCGTGAGCCGCTTGATGGAGCGCGAGGGGATTTACTACTGGTTCGAGCATCGCAATGGCGCCCATACCCTGGTGATGGCTGATGATGCCGGTCAACACGCGGCTGCACCCTGGTTGTCTGAGCTGCCCTTTGTTTCCCCCGACCGGGTGGCGCATCCTGATGTCGAGCACATTCACGCCTGGCATCCGTATGAGCAAGTCACTCCGGGCCGCTATGCGACAGCTGACTACGACTATTGCAAGCCGGGAGCCAGCCTGGACGCTACACGCAGCAACCCGGCTGAACACGCCTTGGGTGATCTGGAAGTCTACGAATGGGCCGGTGGTTATACCGAGCCTCAACACGGCGAGCATTACTCCCGCTTGCGGCTGGAAGCCTTGCAGGCGGTACGCAGTCAGGCACAGGCCCAGACCAATGCACGCGGTGTCGCGCCGGGCTATTTGCTGTCCGTGCGCAATCATCCACGTCCCGAGGACAACCGAGACTATCTGGTGACCCAGGTCGATTACGACTTTCTGGATGTAGGCCATACCGGCGAGAGCGGCATGGCCAGCCATTACTTCATTGATTTTCTGGTGATCCCGTCCAGCCAGCCCTATCGCCCTTTGCGACGCACACCTATTCCGCGTACCTACGGCCCGCAAACCGCCAAGGTGGTGGGCAAGAGCGGCGAGCAGCTGTGGACCGATCAATATGGCCGTATCAAGGTTCAGTTCCTGTGGGATCGTTACGGGCAGGCTAATGAAAACAGCTCCTGCTGGCTGCGCGTTTCCAGCCCGTGGGCAGGTGGCGGCTTTGGTGGCATTCAGCTGCCCCGAGTGGGCGACGAAGTGATTGTGGACTTTCTGGGGGGCGACCCGGACCGGCCCATTGCCGTTGGCCGCGTGTATAACGCCAGTAATATGCCGCCCTGGAACTTGCCGGACAATGCCACACAAAGCGGTTTTTTAAGCCGCTCCAAGGACGGCGATCCGAGCAATGCCAACGCCTTCATGTTCGAGGACAGAGCCGGGCAGGAGCGTATCTGGCTGCATGCTGAGCGCAATCTGGATACGGAAGTCGAGGGTGACGAAACCCATACCGTCGACGGTAACCGGACTACTGTGGTCACAGGCCACGATACCTTGAGCGTCATGGCAACCCGCACGACAACGGTGCAGGATCTGGAAACCGAGACCTTCAATAGCGGGGTCGTACGAACAGTCATCGGGGACCTGGTTGAAACCATAGAAGGTGAGCAGACCCGAACCCACACCGGCGATGTGACGCGCACCGTGACGGGCAATGTCACCGATACGCTGACGGGCGATCTGACCCGAACCATCACGGGTGATGTCACCCATACCGTCACCGGCGAGGTCACGGATTTAATTACCGGCACCCGCGACTCCACCCAAACCGGTGACTACGCCCGCACGATTACTGGCGCGGTGGACTACACCGTGACCGGGGATGTCAAAGAAACCGTTACGGGTGATGTGGATCTGACCATTACCGGCAATGTCACCGACACCCTGACCGGCAATCTGACCAAAAGCATTTCCGGGCCCGTGGACATCACCGCCTCAACAGGCGTGAATATCACCACGCCCAGTTGGAAGGTGAATGTCACGGGTATTGAAAAGTGGTGGATCCCGCATACCGAGAAGGTGACGGGCTTTCGCCTGAACGGCACGATTTCCTCTCTGGATGCCTGGGGTATCCGGGCACAGGGCTATCTGGTCAATTTTCAGGCTGCCGTCATGAAGATGGACCACTCGGCCTTCAAGGACGAGAAAGCCTACGCCGCCATCAAGACCAGTGCGGTGTACCTGGGCAAGCAGGCAGTGCGCGTCGGCAGTTCGGCGCTGCGTTTGGCCAAGTCCGGCTTGCACATCTTTTTTTAAGGACGTCCACGACGATGTTGGGACAGATTATGTGGATGGCTTTCAGCGCCTTGATGGGGGCCATCATGATTTCGATTGGTATTGCCCTGGAATGGCGAGATTGGCTGCCTTATCTGGTCATCTTGCCCATGCTGATCGCAGTGGGCGGTTTTGTGGCCGGATACAGAGGCTTTATTCGTTACTGGCGTGCCCGTCCTGAAGAGCTCTTGTATCAGCGTCTGCATCGTGCCGAAGTCGTCCCCCAACAGGCAATGATCGTCTCTCAGGATGAACTGCTGCCAGAAGTCTTCAAATCCGCTTATCCGCTGGTGCGTCTGGGCCTGGACGTGGATGGCCAGAAAACCCATGTGGATGTGCTTGTACAGCCCGAACTGAACAAGCGATTCAAACCGGGTAATTGGGTCAGCGTACTGTGCGATCCGGCCAATGCTCAGCTGTGCGCTCTGAACCGCGAACAGGTGACCTTGCAGCTGAAACCCGCCGCCAACTCCTATGGGGATTGATTGATGGTGGCGCTGGTTTTGCAGTTGATCGGGGATGACCCACACGCTGGTCCGGTGCAGTCAGGCAGGACCCTTGCTCCAAGCCAGTCCTGCTCGTGCTCTCCCAAAGGACAAATTTCATGCGCATCGTAAAACCCTTGCGCTTGGGTATTCTGGCGCGCCCCTGGAGCTGGCGCGGACAACATGCGCTAAGCGTGTCGGTACAGGCCTGGTGCTCCATGGATGCCCCGCATGTCTTGAGCACCGATGCACGCATGTGGCAAAGCGTATCCGACCTGATGCAGGACGATGATGTGCTGGATCTGGCCTTGCCCAAACCTTGTGCAGAGTTTCTGGTGTCTGGCCATGCCTGCGCTCCGGGTGGTGAGCCGGTATCTCAACTGGCTGTACAAGCGCGTGTTGGCCCGATAGAAAAGCAGTTGGCTGTATTTGGGCAACGTCAGTGGCGGCAAGGCAGACCGGGCGAGGCAGAGCCTTTTACCCGCGTGCCTTTGGATGGCAGCCGTAGTTGGGGCGGGGCAGAGTATCCCGATAATCCCGCCGGCATGGGAATGGAAGCAGCCAGTCCGGGCGAGCCGCTTGGCTTGCCACAGGTAGAGCCTTGGGAGGGGCGCCTGCATCGTTCGGGTCAGCAGGGGCGTCCAGCTGGTCTGGGGCCTGTGTCACCTTTGCGACCACGCCGCTTTCGTTGGGCAGGTCGATACGATCCCGCCTGGCAGCAAGGCGATCCCGGCATGATGCTGGACAGTCTGGACCCGCATTTTTTCAATGCTGCCGAACCGGATCAGTGGTGGCGTGAACAAAGCTCTTGGCCTGCAGACAGTTCCTGGGAACTGCACCATTTGCACGCCCAACGGCCACAGTGGAGCGGCAGCTTGCCGCAGTGGGAGGCGATCTGCTGGTATCAGGATCGTCGTCTACCCGGCCTGCAAAAGCTGGAGCTACGGCACACCACCGTCTGGTTCTTCCCTGACTTGGGCCACATGCTCTTGCTGTATCAAGGAAGCGTGCCGGTCCAGGACGCGCAGGCACAAGATGTGAATTTGCTGATGCCCGCCTTGGAGCCTTTGGGGATGCCGCGTGGTCAGGACCATTACGAGCAAGTGCTGCGCTTGCGTAGCGAAGGCGATCAGGCAGGATTATTTGCCTTGCGCGACCAGGATTTGCTACCCGCTGACTGCTGTGCGCCCTTGGATGATTTTCAGACTAGTTCAGACGACCCCTTGTCCTTGACCATGCGGATGCGCCTGGAGCGATGGGCGCAGGACGCGGCACACGAACACCCGGCTTGGCAGAACGAGTTGTTTTCCCTGGCGCAGGTCGGGCCTCCCAAGCCCATGGACGTGGACCGGACGGATTGGGTGCAGGAAGTGCGCCAAGCCAATCGCCAGCAATGGGAGGCGCGCCAGCAGATGGAGGAGGGCATGGCGAAAGTGCAGGATTTGCAGCGTGAATCTCCCTTTCAGGATCAGGCCAGCACCCGTGTGACGGTTCGTGATACGCAGCGCATGTTGTGCGAGCTGGATGCCACAGCCAGCGATCAAGCCCCTGTGTCGGGCTTGTTGTCCAAACCCATGGAGGAGGCCAGACGGGCGATGCAAACCTATGCCCCTGTGCCGCCTGCTGCGTCCGATCTGCGTCAGCAGCGGCTGCGCAGGCGCGTGGAGTTGATTCTGGCCGGAACTCGCAATTTATCTGGTCTGGATTTGAGCGGTCTGCATTTGCAGGACTTCGATTTCTCCGGGGTGCGCTGTGTCGGCACCAGTTTTAACGACGCGGTTCTACAACAAGGCACGTTTGCAGGAGCAGACTGCTCTGGAGCCACTTTTGTGCGGGCGCGACTGGAGCAGATTCAATTCGATCAGTCTCAATTGGACGATGTGGATTTCAGTGCGGCTGTGCTGCAATCCGTACAGTTTCGCCAGGTACAGGCAGCCCGATGGCAGCCGCGCGAGTCCAGTTGGCAGGATGTCTTGTTTCAGCAGTCCCATTTGCAGGAGCAGGAGTGGCTGGATGTGGACCTGCTGCGCTGCACCTTTGAGGCCTCACACTTGCAGGGTGTGCAGTATTTGATGCGCTCGCGCTTGTCTGAATTGTCTTATCTGGATTGCCAGTTGCAGCAATGCGCCTGGCTGGATTGTGATCTGCGGAGTTTGTCCTTGAAGGGCTCCAGCCTGGAGGACTCGTCCTGGCTGCTGGGCCTGTTGGACGGTGTCGTCGACTGCCGTGATAGCACCTGGCGTCAAAGTGTGGTGTCCGGTTTGGCCATGCCAGGGTCAAATTGGCGCGGTGCCCGCCTGGAAGAAAGCAATTTGCGTGGGCTGGATTTGTCGCAATCCTGCTTTGAACAGGCCCAGCTGATTCGCTGTGATTTATCCGGTGCCAATCTTCAGGGTTCGCAGTGGACGCAGGCCCGCCTGAGCGATTGCATTCTGATTGAGACCGACTTTAGCCTGGCCACCTTGAACAAGGTGGACATGAGCAATAGCCTGGCCGGGGGCGCGAATGTTCAGGGCACGATGCTGGATACCGTGAACTTCTTCCGTGCTGACTTGATGGGTTTGCAAACGGATGCACGTACCCGCAGCCGCAATCTGTATTTGCGCACGGCACGTCGCGACCCGGCCGGGGGACAAGCCTGATGGACGCACATGCTTTGCGTTTGCGTATTCGGCAAGGTGAGCCTTTGCTGGGGCTGGATTTCAGTGATCTATACTTGCCACCGGGCGATTATTCAGGGGCCGTGTTCATCTCTTGCCGTCTGCCGCGTGTGCAAGCCTTGGGCGTCAATCTGGCGGGTAGCCGCTTCCATCAATGTGACTTGAGCGGGGCGGTGCTGGACGCCAGTGTGCTGGATGGCTGTGTCTTCATGGAATGCGTGCTTACCGACCTGTCCTGCAAGCATGTCCAGGCCAGTGAGGTCATGTGGCAAGACTGTGATTTGAAGGGAGCCATTTGGCAGGGTGGTGCATGGAGCGACACCCATTGGGCGCAATGCGTTTTGCAGGCGGGAAACTTCGACCAAGCCCTTTTGCAGCGCTGTACCTGGACGGGCTGCCGCGCAGGGGATTTGTCCTTGCAATCGGCCCGGTTGGAGGACATGGTGGTCACCGACATGGATTGGCGTGGCAGTGTTTTGGCCGGCAGCCGCTGGAACAGAGTGACGGCCAAAGCCTGCAATTTCCAGGGCATGAACCTGTCCGGGCTGGATTTCAGCGGCAGTGTCTTGATGGAGTCCGACTTTACTCAGGCGGACCTGAGCCACGCCCGTCTGTGCGGCACAAACTTCAAGTCTGCCACCCTGAATCAGGCTGTGCTTAACAAGGTGCAAGCCAGCCAGGCTTTGTTTGTCCAGGCGCAGGCTCAAGGGATGCAGATTCGGGAGGCGAATCTGACTCAAAGCCTGTGGGCTCAAGCCCATGCCCCCGAGGCAGATTTTCAGGCTTCCTTTTTACAGCAAGCCTACTTCGCGCAAGCGGTGCTGGAGCAGGCCCGTTTCGAGTATAGCCAGCTGCGTTATGCGGATTTCTCGTATGCAGATTGCCGCCGTGCCCGTTGGGATGGCGCGTATTTTGAACGCACCCAGTTTCATCGCTGTCTGCTGGATAAAGCGGGGCAAGAACAGGCCGCAGGCTGCCTGCCCAACGACCCAGCTTTGCACGAGTCTGAAAGCTGGACGGCGCGCCACATGAATCTTGAATAAGGAGCCCTGATGTTTGCCAATTGCCAGCGGGGCGGCATGGACATTGCCTTTCCCGATATCTGCAAGACACCACCGGCTCTGTTGCCGATCCCTTACCCGAATTTTGCGACGGGCCTGATGGGTATTCCCAATGCCTGGAACATCCTGTTGCAGGGTGGGCCTGCCCATAACTTGCTCACAACGATACCCTTGAGTAATGGTGACAATCCGGGTGTGGCTTTGGGCTTGATCTCGCAAACCGTGATGTCGCGTTCGCGCTCCATTACCTGTGTGCCTAATGTGCTGTGGAAGGGAATCCCGGCGACCCGTCTGACTAGCTTGAGCATGCAGAACACGGTGAATACGGTGGGCATGCGGGTAGTGCCCAGCCAGTTCAAAGTGCTGTTGCTAGGTGGCGGTGGTGCCGGGGGCGGCGCCGGTAAAGGCGGCAAGGGTGTGTCGGGCAGTGGGCCGGATGCGGCACGCAAGGCAGCGGCACGCGAAGCCAAGCGGGCACAGCTGAAACGCAACCGGCGTCGGGGTGCACAGCGCGAGCGTGAGGTTGAGGCCGAGCTGAAGCAGGAAGGCCACGAGGTCATGGGCACGCAGGTGTCTGCAAAAACCCCATTGACCCGCCGTGTGATCGATATACTGATCAAGGACAAGAACACGGGCAAAATCCGGGCGGTCGAAGTCAAGAGCGGGGGAGCGCGCCGCTCCGCAACCCAGAAGGCCAAGGACAAGGCGATGGAGAACAAGGGTGCAGAGTTGATTGGCAAGAATGCACCCAAGCAGCCACTCCCCAAGAACATACGCATACCTACGGAGGTTCGACATTGAAAACGCACACTGATCCCGTTAAATATGACGCTGTGGACTGGCATGTAGGCGGGGACTACCCCTCTGACCTGGGCCCGCAGGGCGGTCGTACACACATAGGCATGTATCTGGCCTGGCTGGTGGAAAAAGGTTTGCTGGCCAATGCGTTCATGGATCGCTACCCCAACGAGGTTCGCCAGTGCCGTGATCACATGCTCAAAGGTTCACAATTGCTGCAAGAGTGTTGCGACGATGTGCTGGTCAGCGAAGATATGTCCGAGCTGGGCAAGGCCTTCAGCGATTTTTACTACGACGAGCTGTATCTGGATGATTACGTGGATACGCTGGACGACGAGGTTCTGCCTTCCATTTATCACGTGCCTGACGATTGGGACAGCTACGAAACCTTGCGGCCGGTTCTGGAGCGACGCTACCAGCACTGGCGACAGGAGCAGGGCCTGGACGACTAGCCTCTGACCGATCTATTTTCTTCTTTTGAAAAGCGCTGCCTGTGGGCGGCGCTTTTGCATTATTTGCTTCAAAAAGAGCGTAAATACATCCATTTTGCAAAATAAGTAAGGAAAAATTTTCGTCAAAAAGGTGTCACCTTCGCTTCCTAGACTGGGTCCGTGATCAGTTATCCGAGACGACAGCTATGGTCGAAGGAATACAGGAGCAGTGGCAGCCAGCCTGGATTTTGGCTCCCGAAAATGCCCACTACGGCGAGAACCTGGAATACGAAGCCGACTTTCTGGCCTTGATGCAGGCTCTGCAAGTGCAAGGCGAGCAGCAGTTTGGCCAAACCATTATCCCGGCTCAGGTTCCGGACTGGACGCGCATCGTCCGCCTGGTGCAGGACTTGCTGGATCGCTCGGCGGATATTCGCTTGCTGGTGGTGCTGGCTCAGGCGCGTTTGCAGACAGGCGGGTTGCCCGCCTTGGTGGAGGTGTGCGACTGGCTGTTGAGCGCCCTGCAACAAGGCTGGGAGCACGCTCACCCGCGTCTGCATGAAGACGACGAACTGGACCCATTACCGCGCGTCAATGCGTTGGCCGGGCTGTCGGCCATTGATGGTCTGGGCCGCCTGATGCGTGAAGCCCCCGTAGTCAGCCTGGGGCATCGTCAACTGAATTTACGTGAAGTCGGCCACGTGCTGGACGGCAGTCAGAAAGATACTGGCCTGCCCGGTCGGGATCGACTGGTCGAAGAACTGCGCCGTGCTTTTGCTGCGGGCCAAAGTCAGACAGTGGCCTTGAGCCGTTTGCGCCAGTTCCGCCAGGAGCTGGAGGCTTTGGTGCATCACCATCTGGATGCCGAATGGTCCGTGCGTCTGGATGGGGCCTGGGACACCGTGGAAGCCGCCTGCGCAGTGCTGGACGCGGCAACCTCACTCTCTGCTCCTTCCGCTCCCGAGCCTGTGCAGGCAAGCCACCCCACCATTCCTGTGCCGCCGCAACCTGCTCATCAGGTCGCTCCGGTGATGGGCTTGGCGGGCTGGCAAAACCTGCATGTTTCATCCCGCGAAGAGGTGGTGTTGTTGCTGGACAAGCTGGTGGCGTATTTCGAGCAGCACGAACCCAGCCATCCCGCCCCTTTGCTGCTGCGTCGTGCCCAGCAACTGGTGCCCATGGGTTTTCACGAGCTGATTCGTGACCTGGCACCCGGCGCCTGGGATCAGATCCAGGTTTTCATGCCTCGATCCGAAGCGGCCTCTGCCGCTTCTTAATTCCATAAATCAACTGGAGAAGACCTGATGTCTGTGAAATCCAATTCTGGCAGCGGCCAGAAATTCCTTGGGCGCAATCGGGCTCCGCGTGTGCAAATTGAGTACGACGTTGAACTGTACGGCGCCGAGCATCGTGTGCAACTGCCTTTCGTGATGGGTGTGCTGGCTGATCTGGCCGGACACAACACGGAGAGCCAGCCGGAGCTGGGCGAGCGCAAGTTTATGGAAATCGACGTGGACAACTTCGATGACCGCATGAAGTCCATCGCACCCAAGCTGAACATGCAGGTTCCCAACAGTCTGAAGGGCGATGGCGTGCTGGGTGTGGAGGTGTCTTTTGACTCTATGGACAGCTTTTCCCCGGCAGAGCTGGCCCGTCAGATTGAACCCCTGGCCCGCTTGCTGGAAGCCCGGACTCAACTGGCGAATTTGCTGACCTATATGGACGGCAAAAGCGGGGCGGAAGAATTGCTGTCCCGCCTGCTCCAGCAGCCCGAACTCTTGCGTGCCCTGGCTGGCCGCCCGCCCCAGGCCCTGACGATGGACGAGTCCCAGCCCGATCAGGACAACGAGCCCAAAGCATAAGGAGCCTACCCCATGACTTCCACCCAGACATTGACCGCCACCCGCGACACGGCCCAGCTGGACGAACTGTCCAGCCTGTTGCAGCAGGAGTTTCGCCCCAAAACCGAGCAGGCTCAGCAGGCGGTTGAGTTCGCCGTCACCACGCTGGCCGAGCAGGCTTTGGACCAGTCCGTGACCTTGAGCGACGACGCCTATCAAACCATTCAGGCGGTGATTGCCCAGATCGATCAGAAGATGACCGAGCAGATCAATCACATCCTGCATCATCCCGAATTCCAGCGTCTGGAAGGGGCGTGGCGCGGCTTGCACCATCTGGTCAGCAATACGGAGACGGACGAACTGCTGCGTATCCGTGTGATGCCTGCCACCAAGAAAGAACTGGCACGTAACCTGAAGCGCTACAAAGGCGTGGCCTGGGATCAAAGCCCCTTGTTCAAGAAGGTGTACGAGCAGGAGTATGGCCAGTTTGGTGGCGAGCCTTTTGGTTGCCTGGTGGGGGATTACCACTTCGACCACAGCCCACCGGATGTGGAAATGCTGGGTGAGCTGGCTCGTATCGGCGCTGCCGCGCACAGTCCTTTTATCGCCGGTGCTGCACCGTCCGTGATGCAGATGGAATCCTGGCAGGAGCTGGCCAATCCGCGTGATCTGACCAAGATTTTCTCCAATACCGAGTACGCCGCCTGGCAAAGCCTGCGCGAGTCGGATGATGCCCGCTATCTGGGCCTGGCCATGCCGCGTTTTCTGGCACGTTTGCCCTACGGCGCACGTACCAACCCCGTTGATGAGTTCGACTTCGAGGAAGACACCGACGGAGCCAGCCACGACCGTTACACCTGGGCCAACTCGGCCTATGCCATGGCGGTCAACATCAACCGATCCTTCAAGCACTTTGGCTGGTGCACGGCGATCCGTGGTGTGGAGTCGGGCGGTGCAGTCGAGAACCTGCCTTGCCATACTTTCCCCACGGACGATGGCGGTGTGGACATCAAATGCCCTACGGAAATTGCCATCAGCGACCGCCGCGAGGCCGAGCTGGCCAAGAACGGATTCATGCCTTTGGTCCACCGCAAGAACTCGGATTTTGCGGCCTTTATCGGTGCTCAGTCCTTGCAGAAGCCCCAGGAGTATTACGACGCAGACGCTACCGCCAATGCCCGTCTGGCCGCGCGTCTGCCCTATCTGTTTGCCTGCTGCCGTTTTGCGCATTATCTGAAATGCATTGTGCGCGACAAGATCGGCTCCTTTCGCGAACGCGACGATATGGAACGTTGGCTGAACAGCTGGATCATGAATTACGTGGACGGCGATCCGACCAACTCCTCGCAGGAAACCAAGGCGCGCAAGCCGCTGGCCGCCGCCGAAGTCTCGGTACAGGAAGTGCCGGACAACCCTGGTTATTACGCCGCCAAGTTCTTCTTGCGCCCGCATTACCAGCTGGAAGGCCTGACGGTTTCTCTGCGCCTGGTGTCCCGCTTGCCGTCACTGAAAGGCGAGCAGAACTGATTCCCACCCTGGCCTTTTGATGGCCTTATTCGACCTCCAAGGAGAAAAGCGTGTCTGTTGATATGTTCATGAAGATTGAAGGCGCCAATGGCGAGTCCAAAGATTCCAACCACAAGGATTGGACCGATATCCAGTCCTTTTCATGGGGCGCTTCGCAACCTGGCAGCATGAGCTCGGGCGGCGGTGGTGGCCAGGGCAAGGCCAATTTCAACGACCTGCATGTGGTCGCTCGCATCGACAAGGCCGCCCCTGCGGTGATGAAGCATTGCGCCAGCGGCAAGCACCTGGGCAAGGTGGAACTGTCGGTGTGCAAGGCCGGTGGCGAGCAGGTGGAATACTCCAAAATCACCCTGGAAGAAGTGCTGGTGACTTCGGTTCAGCTCAATGCCGAGCGCGATGTGGAAAGCGTAATGGTCAATTACTCCTTCCAGGCCGCACGCGTCAAACAGCAGTACTGGGAACAGTCCGACCGTGGCAGCAAAGGTGCTGAAACGCTGGTGGCCTGGGATATCAAGCAAAACAAAGAAGCCTGATCGGGCTTGGGTTTTCAGGCAGGGCCGCTATGGACCGCTTTCGCTTACCGGGACGCCGCGGGGCCGCGCTGATGCGCGGTCAGGCGGATCGCTTGCAACCTTGTCTGTTGGACAGGTTGACCGACGAGCGGCCCGATCAGACCTGGGAACCACCCCAGCCCATGAGTCAGTACCAGATGCGTCAGGCGGTACTGCGCGATCTGGGCCATTTGCTCAACACGCCCAATCAGGGGGCCACCCCCTTGATGCAGGCCTTGGCCCATGTGCGTCGCTCCTGCCTGAACTATGGCATGAGCCCGCTGGCGGGCAAGACCATGAGCGAAGTGGAATGGCTGGATGTGGAAGAAGCACTACGTACCGCGATTTTGTATTTCGAGCCGCGCATCCTGCCCGATACCTTGCAGGTGCATTGTCTGGATCACAGCGCTCAGCGCGATTTGCATAACGTCTTGAGCCTGCGCATTCAGGGCCATGTCTGGTGCGAGCCGTATCCGCAGGAATTCTTGCTGCGCACCAGTATTGATCTGGAAAGCGGGCAACTGGACCTTGAAGAGAGTTACGCGTCGGGATGAATCCGGAGCTGCTGCATTACTACAACCGCGAACTGGCTTACCTGCGCGAGCTGGGTGCCGAATTCGCGCAAGCCTACCCCAAAGTGGCAGCCCGTCTGGGTGTGCACGATACGGCGGTGGCTGACCCCTATGTCGAGCGTTTGCTGGAGGGCTTCAGCTTTCTGACGGCTCGCATTCAAATGAAGATGGACGCGGAATTTCCCCGTCTCAGCCAGCAATTGCTGGATGTGATTCAACCTTCCTGGTTGATGCCCACCCCCAGCATGGGGCTGGTGCAGTTTCGGCCCAGCATGAGCGAAGGTGCTCTGGCCAAAGGCTTTACCCTCCCGCGCCATACTGCCTTGCGCTCCCGTATTCCGGCGGGTGAACAAACTGCCTGCGAATTTTCTACCTGCCATGCGGTGGATTTGTGGCCTATGAGCTTGTCGCAAGTCCGTTTGGGGGATGTGGCGGCTGATCTGCCCTTGGCAGCATTGGGCAGCCGACAGGCCGCACAAGCCCGTTCAGCTTTGAAACTGGACTTCACGGTACAGGGCGGTTTGACACTGGAAGAATTGGCCCTGGATGAGCTTAGCCTGCATCTGGACGGCCCGGAATCTGACAGCAGCTTGTTGCTGGATGCCTTGCTGCGGCAAGCGCTGGGGGTGTTCATCCAAATGGAAGATGGAGCCCCACAGTTTCTGGCTACGTCTGATTGTCTGACGCACGATGGCCTGGAAGATGAGCAAGCCATCTTGCCCATGGTGTCCCACGAGTTCTCCGGTCATCGATTGCTGCGGGAATATTTCGCCTTGCCGGGGCGCTTTGCCTTTGTGCGACTGCGTGGTTTGCAAGCCGCTATTGCCAGAGGGCGCGCGCAGGAGCGGAAAAGCCGCCGCTGGAGCCTGCACATTGTGCTTAAACAGGTTTGGCCGGATCTGGCGGCACGCGTAGGCCCCGGCCATGTGCGTTTGTATTGCACGCCTGTCGTGAATCTGTTTCGTCGTCGCAGTGAACGTATGGCCTTGCGCCCACAGGCAACAGATCATCATGTGGTCATGGACCGAACGCGCCCCATGGATTTCGAAGTCTGCTTGATGGAGCAGGTGCAAGGGCACAGCCGGCAGGGCTCCGATGATGTGCTGTTTCGTCCCTTGTATGCCAGCACGGCCCAGGATGCAGGGCGCTATGGCAGTTACTACACCTTGCGCCGCGAACCACGCGTGGTATCTGACACTCAGAAGCGCTGGGGTGGCCGCAGCAGTTACGGCGGTAGCGAAGTGTATTTATCATTGGTGAATCAGCATGAGCAGTCCGAGTTTTTCGGCATGAATCAGATTAGTGTCACCGCCTGGTGCAGCAACCGGGATTTGCCCTTGCTGCTGCCGCGCTCGCCCGAGTCTGACTTCAGCCTGCAAGTCTCGGCGCCTGTAGCCGGCGTCAGTTTATTGGGGGCTTTGACCCGTCCGCGAGCGGCATCAACAGGTGGTCGTCAGGCCTGGGATTTGATCTCGCAGATGAGCCTGGCCCAACTGGGGGTGGCCCAGTCAGACCCTACGCAGGCCGCCGGTCGCTGGCGTACCTTGTTGGCTCCGCATGTGGACAGCTCTGATGCCGGTGCCTTGCGTCAATTGGCGTCCATTGTGTCCGTGCAGGCGCGGCCTGTGCAGCGGGCCATGCCGGGGCCAGGCCCCTTGGTGATGGCGCGTGGCGTGCATTTTGAGGTCACGCTGGACCAAAGCGGTTTCCCCGGCGGTCGCCCTTTTGTGCTGGCCGCTGTGCTTAGTCGCTATCTGGCTCGCCATGTCAGCCTGAACAGTTTTGTGTCTACCCAGTTTCTTTCCGAGACAGGGGTGGAGCTAGGCGTCTGGGGACCGCAAGCAGGTACGCGGGCAGTGCTGTGAACCGGGCCGAGCAGGAGCAGTTAAAGCCACAAGCTTCTTTGGAAGAGCTGGGCCGGATTATTCAGCAATGGCCTTTTGGTCATGATTTGTTCCGGGTCTTGCGGGCCATTGATGCCTTGCAGGCCGCCCAAGGCCAGCCCCGTTTGGGAACCGCGCCTACGCCTCGTCAGGAAGAAGTGCGGGTAGGCCAGCCGCCTAGTTTGACTTTTGCCGCCTCCAGCGTGCAAACCGCTCGTTGGGAGGATGAACAGCTGCATCTGGATGTGCAGGGCTTTGGCTTGTGGGGGCCCAATGGCCCTTTGCCACTGCACATGACGGAGTACTTTTTCCAGCGTAGCCGCAACTTTGGTGACCGTGCTGGTGTGGCCTTTCTGGACCAGTTTCATCACCGTCTGTTTTTGTTGTTTTTCAGAGCCTGGGCACAAGCGCAGGCGGTCTGTGATCTGGAGCATGATCAGGACGGTTTTACGCGCTGGCTGGCCAGTCTGGCCGGCGTGGGGAGACAGAGCGAATCGGCTCCCATGAGCGACCATGCCGTGCATTTCCAGGCACCGGCGCTGGCGTCTCAAACCCGCAGTGCACCGGCCTTGCAAGCGCTTCTGGCCAGCTATTTTCAATTGCCCGTGAATATTCAGCAGAACGTGCCAGTGTGGGTGCCGCTGGATGATCAAACCCAGGTCTGTCTGGGCCGCAGCTGTTCGGGGCTTGGGAAAAGCACTGTGCTGGGTGCACGTATTCTGGACGTGCAGCAAACCATACGGATACGGATTGGCCCCTTGAGTCGGCAGGACTATGGGCGCTTCTTGCCGGGTCGTCCGGCCTGGCGGCAATTGCGCTATTGCCTGGCGCTGTATCTGGGGCTGGAGTGGTCGGTTCAGTTGCAACTGGTGCTGCAAGCCAACGAGCAGCCTGATCTGGGCTTGGGGACAGGCTTGGGTTTGGGTCAGGAAACCTGGCTGGGCCAGCCCGGCACGCAGGACAGAGCGGATCTGTGCCTGTTTCTGGACAGCCGCCCAGATTGGCAAGATCCGCGCAGCTAAGGCCTAGGCCTGACGCATTCCCTGCAAAAGATCGAACTCGTTTTCCTTGTCGGACAAGGTGCTGACCCACTCCGGTGCGCGCCCCAAGTCGGGCTGCCAACTGGCTGCCGGAATGGTGCTGTCGGTGCTGGGCGAGCTGGCCGGTTTAGCTGTTGTATCAAAGGGATGCTTGTCCGAAGGATCAGGCATGGGACCACCCACCGGGACCATGCCGGGAACATGCAGATCCGCAAAAGGATCGGCTGCCGGCGCAGTTGCCAAAGGCGTTTCATCCTGTGTGACAGGGCTGACTCCCGATTCCACCCGGTAGTGCATTTCCCCCAAAGTTAGGCGATCTCCGTTCTGCAAAGTCTTGACCTGTGCCAGTGCCAACTCGATGCCATTCACGGCAACTTGACCGTCTGCGCTAGCTCGTTGAATTGTCAGCACATCTTGCTGACGACGCAGGTAAGACAGCACGGGCGGCGTCTGATTGTTATCGGGCAAAACCAGATCAGCCTGAGTCCAGGAACCGCAGACCAGACCGGGTTCAGGAACAGGGCGCGGGGCTCCGCCGGACTCTGCTTGCAAGCGCCAGTCTAAAGCTGCTGTGCTCATGGCTGTGCTCCTGTCACTTTTTCATAAACCGGCCCCCAGGTGGGGTGACCGCGCTCGGCCTGGGCCAGGGTAAAGCCAGGGTCTACGGCCAGTGCCTGTTTGAAACGCTCCTCACACAAGAAGGTGTATTCGCGCACGCAAAAGCTGAAGGCTTGCAGCTTCAAGGCTTCGCTGTATTGATTGGGTGCGGCTGCAGGCAGGGTGTTGGAGCGGCCCACTTGCCGGATCACGGCACTGTAGTCGCCTTCATTGAAGGCAGAGCGTATTTGCTCCAGTTCGGCCTCGGCAGCCGGGCTGAAAACAGCCACTGGTTTGTGCTGGGTTTGGGCGCAGGCTGTCAGTAAAAAGGCCAGGGCCGGAACGATCAGGCGGGCAGGTAAATACATGGCAGGAAAAAGAAAAGTTGTACTTGCCCTCAAGACTAGGAAAGGAAAAAGACAGCCACATGACATGACGCGGAGGGTTTTGTAAGAGTTGTTGCGCAAGGGTAAGCACCGAAACACCCCGTGTCCTTAACAAAGTTGTCGCATTCATGCTTTTAGATGGGGCGCATTGCCATTCAAGGAGACATCGTGACCGCTTGCCGATTGCTTCGTGTGTGTTCGCTGCTGATGCTGGGTTTGCTGGCCTCATGCGCGTCCACCTCCAGTCGCATGGCCGTGCCCTACGAGATTGTTCTGACTGCTGATGAACAGCTCAACCCGGATGCCACGGGTCGGCCTTCCCCGGTACAGGTGTTTGTGTTCGAGCTGCGCTCGGGCAGCACCTTTGAATCCAGGGACTTCTTTGCCCTGCAGTCCGACCCGCAACAAGCCTTGCAGGCGGATCTGCTCAATGTGGAGCAGATCGTGCTGCGCCCTGGTCAAGCCCATACCTTCAAGCGGCCAGGCGATTTGCAGGCCACCGCTGTGGGCGTGGTCGTGGGGTATCGCGAGCTGGATGCCAGCGTGTGGCGCGTTCTGTTGCCGCTGCCCGAGTCGCGCACCACCAATATCTACAAGTTCTGGCAGTCGGCCCCGGATGCCGTCCAGGTCAGCCTGCAATTACGCAAAAACGCCATTCATGTTGTTGATTGAAAGGGCGTAGAACGGATTATCTCAATGGATAAAGTCATTTGGACCGAAGGGCTGTTTTTACGACCCCAGCATTTTCAGCAGATGGAGCGCTATCTGGAGCACTATGCCCACGCCGGAAGGCGGGCTGCGCAGCCATTTTGCTGGGGCTTTGAAACCTTGTGTCTGGACGAACAGGCCCTGAGTATGGGCAGTGTCGCATTGCGCGAAGCGCGCGGCTTGTTGCCGGATGGCACGCCCTTTGATTGCAGGCCGGGAGCGATGCAGATTGTGGCCTGGACAGCCCCCGAAGTGGTGCGTCCCGAGCGTCTGATGCTGGTGCTGCCTCGTCGTCAGGCCGGGCGGGCAGAGATTCAGTTTGATGGGCACAGCTCGCGTCGTTCGCGTTATGTGGTCAGCGAGCAGGATTTGTATGACAGCAGTGGTTTGTCACCTGAACCGTGCCTGTCGCAACTGGGGCGTTTGCAGCCTGTTTTGCTGCCCGAATCCGAGGTGTATGAAGACAGCATTGCCATGCCCGTGGCCCGCATTCTGGAGCGCAGGCCCGACCGCTCGCTGGTGTTGGACCCGGACTTCATTCCCCCCATCTTGTCCATTCAGGCTCATGCACGCCTCAGTGTTCTAAGCGCGGATGTGCAGGCTTTATTGCAGGCCCGTGCACAAGCTTTGGCAGAACGCCTGGGGCCGGGAGGGCGCGGGCAGGGCGATGTGGCCGACTTCATGATGCTGGAGCTGGTTAATCGCTATCGGGCTGCCTTGTGGGCCATGGAGCAGCGCGTACACGTGCATCCTGGCGAGCTGTATCAGACCTGGATGGAGCTGTATGGCGCCTTGGCCACCTACACCCAGGACGGACGTCAGCCGCTGGTCTGGCCCTCCTATCAGCATGACGATCTGGCCCAGTCCTTTTTGCCGCTGGTGCTGGAGTTGCGCCGCGCCTTGTCTGTGGTCCTGGAACAGCAGGCCGTGTCGATTGCTCTGGAGGACAAGGGGCAGGGTGTACGGCTGGCCCAGATTGCGGACCGCGCACTCTTGCGTCAGGCGGGGTTTGTGCTGGCCGTACAGGCCGATTTGCCCGCCCAAACCGTGCGGCAGCATTTTGCGGCACAGGTGAAGTTGGGGCCGGTAGAACGCATCCGCGATCTGGTTCATCTGCAATTGCCGGGCATCGGTTTGCAGCCCTTGTCTGTCGCGCCACGAGCCTTGCCGTATCACGCCGGCTTCACCTACTTCGAGCTGGAAAAAGGCGGCGAGCTGTGGCGTCAGCTGGAGCAGAACGGCGCATTGGCCCTGCATTTGGCCGGAGACTTCCCCGGCCTGCAACTTGAGTTTTGGGCAATACGCCGCTGATCCGGAGCATGGCTATGAACGAGACAGTTTCCTGGAATAACGGCCCGGTCCCGGACGAGCGCCGATCGCGGGCGGATGCGCCGCGTTTTGTTGCGCAAGGGGCCAATCCCTTGCTGGAGGCCGCCAACCCTTTGCTGGTGATGGTGTCCGATATACGCCGCAGTGCCCGACATGCAGACCCGGCGGGTCTGCGTGCCAAGCTGGTCGCTGAAATCCGTCAATTTGAGTTGCGCGCCCAGGCCGTGCCCGTGGCCAATGAAACCATTTTGGCGGCTCGCTATTGCCTGTGCACGACCTTGGATGAGGCGGCTGCGCTAACCCCTTGGGGGCAAGCCGGAGTCTGGTCCTCGCATACCTTGCTGGTTACTTTTCACAACGAGACCTGGGGTGGGGAGAAGTTCTTTCAGCTTCTGGACAAGTTGATGCAAAGCCCGGCGGCGCATTTGCAGTTGTTGGAACTGATGTATTTCTGCCTGGCTTTGGGTTTTCAAGGCCGCTATCGCGTGCATGAGCAGGGCGCCAGCCAGCTGGAAACCGTGCGCCAACGACTGTACATGAGCTTGCGCCAGTATGGGCAAACGGTGCCAGCCGCTCTGTCCCCGCATTGGCGCGACAACCCGGCGCAGAAAGTTGGCAAGCCTTTGCCTGTGCCTATCTGGGTGGCCGTTTGTGTGGCCTTGCTGCTGTGCTTGTTGATGTATCTGGGTGCCAGTCTGTTGCTGAACCGGCAGTCTGATCGGGCTTTCGAGGACATCGTGGCTTTGCGCCTGCCGGCCTTGCAGACACAGGGCCAGCCGCCGTCCAGTGGCGTCGCACCGCAGGCACCCTTGGCCTTGGCAGAGCTGTTGGCCCCCGAAGTGGCCGAGGGTCTGCTGACCGTGCGAGATCAGGCCGATCGCAGCGTCATTATCTTGCGAGGCGACGGTCTGTTCGACTCAGGAGCCGACCAGGTCCGTGCGCCGCTACTCCCTGTCATTGCTCGTATTGCGGATGCCGTTGAAGCTGCACCGGGCTTGGTACTGGTGGATGGCTATACCGATAACGTCCCCATACGCAGTGTGCGCTTTCCTTCCAATTTCCATCTCTCGCAGGCACGTGCCGATTCGGTTAAAGCCGTCTTGCAGGAGCGCTTGAGTCAGCCGGAACGTGTACGCGCCCAAGGTCGGGCCGATGCCGCGCCAGTGGCTGATAACGGCACTGCTCAAGGTCGGGCACAGAACCGTAGGGTGGAGATCACGATTGTGCCCTTGAGCAAGGAGGCCGGGCAATGACACGTCTTTTGAGTCTGGTCTTCAGCCGCAGCGTCTGGACCTTTGTGGGTGTGCTGATCCTGCTGGTGCTGATCTGGTTGCTGGGACCCTTGTTGGCGATTGGTCAAACCCGGCCACTGGAAACCGAGCTGTCGCGCTGGATTGCGATGGCGGTTGTGGTGGTGTTCTGGTTGTTGCGCCTGTTGTGGCGCAGTTGGCGGGAAGGCCGCTTGAACGCGCAATTGCTGGGGCAATTAAGCCGCCCGGCACAGAAGACGGCAGCACCGGGCAATACGGCTACGCCTCATCCTTTGCAAAGCCAGTTTGATGAGGCCATCGAACTGCTCAAGCGGATTCGCTTTGGTTCGCATATGGGCGGCCGCCTGCGCTCCTTGCTGTCGCGTCAGTACGTGTATCAATTGCCCTGGTATGTCTTTATCGGCGCACCTGGAGCGGGCAAAACCACGGCGCTGGTCAATTCCGGCTTGCAGTTTCCCTTGTCGGAGCGCTACGGAAAAACGTCGTTGCGAGGCGTGGGTGGCACGCGCAATTGCGATTGGTGGTTTACCGACGAAGCCGTCTTGCTGGATACGGCAGGCCGCTACACCACACATGAAAGTGATCCGGTAGGCGATGAACAGGAATGGCGTGGTTTTCTGGGCTTGCTCAAACGCTATCGCCGCAGGCAGCCGATTAATGGCACCTTGTTGACCATCAGTGTGCCGGATTTATTGTCCAGCACGGCCGCGCAACGTCATGATCATGCGCAGGTCTTGCGCCAGCGTTTGGCCGAATTGCGTGAGCGTTTGGGGATTCAGTTTCCTATCTATGTGCTGGTAACCAAAATGGATTTGCTCCAGGGATTTCAGGAGTATTTCGACCATTGTGATCGTCAGGAGCTGGAGCAAGTCTGGGGCTTCACCTTGCCCTATGAAAGCTCAAGCGAAGCGGGATTCTCCTTGTCGCACACCTATGGGCGCGAGTATGAAGCCTTGCATCAACGTCTGGAACGTGGCCTGGCGGCCGTGATGGCCGAGCAGCCCAATGAAAGCGTGCGTGCCGAGGCCTATCTGCTGCCACAACAGTTTGCTCGTCTGGGGCCGGTGCTGGAGGAGTTTCTGGAACAGGTGTTTAGCCAGTCCCGCTTTGAGGCTCCGTTGTTGCTGCGTGGCGTGTACTTCACCAGTGGTCGGCAAGGGGGCGTGCGCCTGGATCAGGTGCGGGACTCCATGCGCGAGTATCTGGAAGTAGATGTGCAGGCGGATCAAGCGCAGCCGGTGGCCGGTCAGGGCCGCAGCTATTTTCTGACGCAGTTGCTGAAAGAGCTGATTTTTCAGGAGGCCGGTGTGGCAGGCCGGGACGAGCGTTGGGAGCGTCGAGTACGTTTGCGCCATTTTCTGGTCTACGGTCTGGTGGCGGTGGGCGTGCTGCTACTGGGGCTGGCCTGGAGTCGCAGTTTCCTGTTGAACCGCAGCTATGTGGAGCAGGTTGAAGGACGTGTCCCCCAGGCTCAGCAACAGGCGGATCAGACACAGGTGCTGGATACCACTCCGGCAGTCGGCTTGCTGCCTTTGCTGGATATGTTGTCGCTGCTACCGCAAAGCGATCAGTTTCCCTTGGATGCGCCCGGTCTGGAGCGGCGCATGGGCCTGTATCAGGGCGACAAGATGAAGGCCGCTGCCGATACCGTCTATCAACGCGCCTTAGAAAAACTGCTGGCCCCCTTGCTGGCGCGTCGTATCGAAACCGTGTTGCGCAGTGAGCAGGCGCAGGATCTGGAATACGGCTACGAGGCGCTGCGCGCCTATCTGATGCTGTACGACACGCGACGCTATGACGCTGCCCATTTGCAGACCTGGCTGCTGGGCAGTTTGAAGCAGGACTTGCCGGCAGGATTTACCCAGTCGCAATACGACAGGCTGGAGAGCCATGTTCGTGCCGTGACACAGGCGGGCTTGCTGCTCAATCCCTTTCCGCGCAATGAAGCCCTGATTGAACAAAGCCGGGAGCGTCTGGCGCGTATCAGCCTGGAGCAACGCACATACAGCCGCATGCGCCGCATTCTGGCGGCCACACCTGGACTGATGCCCATGTCTGTTGCAGGTATGGCCGGGCCGTACGCGGCCTCTGTGTTCAAGCGTGAAAGCGGTAAACCGCTGACTGAAGGGGTAGAGGGTCTGTACACCTACGAGGGATACTGGACCGTGGTTGAGCCACGCATCGACAGCGAGTTGCAGCAGATGCGTGAGGACGATCGCTGGATTCTGGGGCTGGATACGGGTGCCGGTCAGTCTGAGGCGGCGCGTCGTGCGGCCAGCCAGGAACTGCGCCGCTTGTATCTGCTGGATTATGTGCGGGTCTGGGATGAGTATCTGGCTGACTTGCGCTTGCTGCAAGGCGGCAGTTTGCTGGAAAACATTCAGTTGGCGCGGACCTTGTCCATGGCCGATTCGCCCCTGAAGCAGTTGGTCCAGCAGGTGGCCTTGCAAACCCGTTTGTTGCGAGAGGATGCGCAGCAGGGGGCGTCCTTGGGAGCGCAAGCCAAAGTGCGGCTGGACGATACCCGGCAGGCGCTGGAGCAGATGTTCGGCCCGGTCGGTTTGGAGGGCAGCCGTCGTAATGAGCCTCAGGCCAAGCAGGTAGAGGCGATTGTGGATCAACACTTTGAGCCTTATCACCGCTTGGCTTCCAGCAGTGGCGGGGCACCCGCGCCTATTGATGGCACCCTGGAATTGCTGGATGAGTTCTATGCCTTTTTGACTTCCTCGGATGCGGCTTTGCGTAGCGCGGGCACTCCTCCACAGTCCAATGTGCTGACAAAGCTGCAAGCAGAGGCAGGCCGACTGCCCGGCCCCTTGCGTGATGCGCTGGATCAGTTCTCAGTGGGGGCTTCTGCCGAGATTGCGTCGCGGACTCAAGCCAGCCTGGGGCAGCTGGTGAATGCCACCATTGGCCAGTTTTGTCGTAGTGCGATTGCAGGGCGCTATCCCTTCGCCGCTCAGTCCAATCAGGATGTGGCCCCTAACGATTTTGCCCGCATGTTTGCGCCGGGTGGTTTGATGGATGCCTTCTTCCAAGAGCACCTGATGCATCAGGTGGATATGTCGGGTGGACGCTGGCGCTTCAAGCCGGGCATAGATGGACAGGCGGCGGCCAACTTCCGTTATCTGGATGCGTTTCAGCGTGCGGCTGTGATTCGGGATGTGTTCTTCCCGGCAGGCGGTAATCAACCGCGTATCGATATGGCGTTCACGCCGGTTCAGCTGGATGCAGAACTGTCGCAAGTGCTGCTGGATGTGGATGGCCAGGTGCTGCGTTATGCCCATGGCCCGCAGGTTGCCATGGGGGTGCAGTGGCCGGGGCCGCGCGGGGGCCGTCAGGTCAGTCTGGAGGCACAGCCACAGTCCGAAGGCTCGGGGATGAGGGCGACCGGTGCCTGGGCGCTGCTGCGCTTGCTGGACAAGGCACAGCCTGTATCGGGCGCGTCTGCCGGTGCCCAGCGCTTGTCCTTTGCCTTGGGAGGTCGCCAGTTTGTGGTGGATGTGGTGGCCAATAGCTCCAAAAATCCGTGGCGTTTGGCGGAGATGAGAGGCTTTAGCTGCCCGGGGAGCCACTGAGATGCGCCAGGATGATTTCGATTCCAGCCCGGTGGTGATGTGGTACGGCAAGATTCCGGCCATGGGGGACTTTGTGCGCAGACGTATGCCCGAGCCGATTTTGTTGCCGTGGGAGCGCTGGTTCAGCAGTGGTGTCAGCCAGATTCGTTCGCCCAGCAAGACGGCTGGAGCCAATATGCCCAGCTCGCCCGTCCATGCCTGGGGATTTCTGATGTCCTTGCCGCAAGGGGGTGTGCAAGCAGGGGCGGTCATGCCCAGTCAGGACCGGGTTGGGCGCGAGTATCTGGTGTGCGCTTTGGTGCCACTGGATGCCGATCAGTCTCAGCGTGTCCGCCTGCCTGTGCTGGCCAGTATGGTTGAGCAATTGGGCCTGACCTTGCAGCAAGGTGTGCGCTTTTGCTGGGCGGCAACGCAGCTGGACCAGACCTTGTGCAGTGCCGTGCCCTATGCCGGTTTGCTGGCGGATAGTGTCGCCGCCAAGTCCCAGCAGCGCGATGCGGGGCAGGACATTCTGGATGTCTTGTACGGATCTCAAGCGCCCTCTGTGTCACAAAACCCCTGGACTGTCTTGCAGCCTTGTCTGGAGCCCGGTTCCCACCGTAGTTACTGGTGGTGTCTGGGCATGAATAACCCAAGCTGGCGCAGCGTGACGCACAGCGGCGAGTTAAGTCTGGCCCTGTTTCGGCGTCTCTTCGTGTCAGCCACAGCGGCAGATGCAGAAAGCCGCGCTTATCAACCATGGTGAGACCGCTCATGAAACGTACACACTCTGCCAAGGATGTTCAGGGCCGCCCTTTGGGGCAGATTCTGGACTCCCTGTCGCTGGACCAGCGGCTGGTGATTCTGGATCAATTGGCCTTGCAGTTGGCCGAGCTGCATGAGCATCAGGAATGGTATGGCGCGCTGGGGCTGGGTACGGTGGTCTTGAGTGATGAAGGTTTGGTTCAGCTATTGCCGCTGGAACAGAACCTGCACAAGCGCAGTCTGGCGCAGGCGCGTGCTCAGGGGGTGGCATTTGATGAACCTTGTGCGGCTCCAGAGCAATATGTGGACGATCCGGTGCGACCTGCCGGCCCCTGGACGGATGTCTACGGTTATGCGGCCTTGCGCTGGCAGTTGACGAGCGGCCTTCCCCTGATGGCCGCTCCCTGGCGGCAACTGAAAGATCCTGTGGTGATGGATGAGGACGCAGATGGTCCTACGCAGGCCATGTTGCAGGGTCTGGCCCTTGACTGGGTACAGCGGCCTCAATCCATGGCTTCTTACCGACGGCTGGAACGATTGGGGCAAGTGCCAGAGCCTTTGCCCGAACATGCTCCCGCTGCGCAAGCGGTGCGGCCGATTACGCCTGAGCGCCGATCTTCCTTGCCACTGTGGCTGGCGGGCTTGGCAATAGTCGTTCTGGCAGGGCTGGGGGCGGCGTATTGGAGCGGTGATAGTGACACTTCCGGGCCCGCTGTGGCATCGTCTGATGCCAATCGTCCGGCGGTGGTGGGCGCCACGCCTGAAGAGTCCACAACAAGGCCGGGACCAACTACGTCGGAGCCGCCAGGAGGGTTGGTGGTGGGTGGAGAGTCCAAGCCGAATGATGTGGCTGCTTTGGGTGTAGGGGGTGTGTCTGCACCTCAATCGGGGCAGTCTTTGGAGGCAGGAGCAGATCAGCTTGGGTCGCGGCTGACAGGTACGCAAAATGGCACGGAGGCAGGGCAGCAATTAGCCCAGGCTTCGGGCTCACAAGCCGCGACAACACCGGAGTTGAAACTGCTGTCCGAGTCGGGAGCTTTGCAGCCTGCTTTGCCAGTTCAAATACAAAACACATCGGATGATGCAGCTCGTCTGGCTTTGGCTGATCATGCTGCCGGAACAGTCGGAACAGCCGGAACAACTGGAGCCGTTGGAGTTACAGGAGTTACTGAAGGGGGGGCTGCAACAGCAGAGGCCTCCGGAGTTAAGGAAACTACCGGGGCTGCGGGAAGTGCCGGAGCAATGGGACTTACCGAGACTGCCTCGGCCACTGCATCAGGAGTGGCCGCAAGCACACAAACCGAATCTTCAGAGCCTACCGCGCAAGTCGATCATGTGGAACAACTGGAGCCCGTCGCCGCCAAGCCCGCGCCACCGGCTAAGGGCACGGTTGCCCTGGATGTACGCCCTTGGGGGGAGGTCTATGTGAATGGCCGCAAGCAAGGTGTCAGCCCGCCTTTGAAGTCCTTGTCCCTGGCTCCAGGCTCGCACCGCATCGTTATCAAAAATGCGGGCTTGCCGGAGTTCAGCACAACAATACGGGTACGCTCAGGAAAGACGGCCAGCGTCAGCCACGAGTTCAAATAGGCTGCGGGAACCGAGAACGAAGACGCAGAAGCCCGAAGGCGGCGTAGCTGACTTACGCCGCCTTGCGCTTGCCGATCAATCCCGTGGCCAGCAAGGTCCCAAACAGAACGGTACTCATGCCGATCAACATCTGTGCGGTCAGGGCCTCGTCCAGCAGCAAGGCGCCCCACAGCACCCCAAAAGGCGGCACCAGAAAGGTCACCGTAATGGTTTTGGAGGGGCCGACATTGGACAGAAGACGGTAAAAAATCAGATAGGCGACGGCCGTGCACAGCAGGGATAAGGACAGCGCAGCCCCCCAGGCATGCAGGCCAGGAAACTGTGCGGGCCACCAGTAAATGGCTGCTGGCAATAGAACCAATGTTGCGCTGACCATGCTGCCTGCCGCTACGGCTTGTGGCTGTACACCACGCAGATAGCGGGCGGTAAAGTTGGCGGCAATACCGTAAAACACCGTGGCCACCAAAGACGCCAGCACGGCCCAGCCCTCGGCCCCTTTATTGAAGCTGAGCTTGTCGTATACCAGAATCAGAATGCCCAGGAAGCCCAAACACAGGCCCAGAATGCGGCTGGGTGTCAGGCGCTCTTTTAACCAGACGCGGGCAACCAGTGCACCGAACAAGGGAGCCATGGCATTCAGGACGGCCAGCAAGCCCGACTCCAGTCGCAAGGCTGCGAAGGCGTATAAGGAGAAGGGCACGGCGGCATTCAGAATGCCCAGGGCAAAGATGGGTTTCCAGTTCGCCAGAAAGATGGGTAAGCGTCCGGTGACGGTGATGTAGCTCATCAAGGCCAGGGCGCTTACACCGACCCGTATGGCGGTCAGGGGAAAGGGGCCAAAGTCGGGGACCGCTTGCAGCGTAAATAAAAACGAGCCGCCCCAGATGGCGGCCAGCAGGAATAAATCGCGTAAGTCTTTGGGGGACATGGGAATGGGATCGGTGGCGGCGGTCCGCATGGGCCGCATAACAGAGCCGATTGTAATCCTCTGGTCGCGACCAGGACACCGACGCGCGGCATTATGGTGGAAGGCCTGAAATTCCTTGATGCTTTAAACAGACAGCTCTTTGTTCAGAGCTCGTTTCAGGACACTAAAGACGCGTTTGTCACCGCATTGTGCGACGTTAAAGCGCAGAAACTGGGCTGCATCGGGAGCCTGGCTAAAAACCGGGCCTGGCGCCAGCACCACGCCATGGGGCAGGCAGGCGCGAGTCAGACTCAAGGCATCATGTCCGGTGGGCAGGCGGACCCAGAGAAACATGCCCTCGCGGGGGCGTAGCCACGGTGTCAGGCCAAGTTGTTCCAGCTGTGTCACGGTGTGATCCATGGCTTTGGAGAGCCGGTATCGCACTCGTTCCAAATGCTTGCGATAGCCGCTGTCGCCAAGCGCGCTGTTCAGGATATGCGAGGCCAGACGGTTACTGCTGAAGCTGGTAGCGGTACGCAAATCGACCAGGCTTTCTATCCACGGAGTCTGGGCAGCGATATAACCGCAGCGCAAGGCGGCTGACAGTGTTTTGGAAAAACTGCCTATCTGTACCACACGGGACAGGCCATCCAGTGCGGCCAGACGGGTGGCGGGTCGGGTTTCCAGATCTCCGAAAATATCGTCCTCAATAATGTAGAGGTCGGCACGTTGTGCCATGGCCAGCACGCTATGCGCAGTCATGGCGGAAAGACGCGCGCCAGTCGGGTTGTGTATGCCTGAATTGGTGATGTACAGGCGGGGCTTGTGTTCTTGCAGGGCTGCCTCAAAGGCGGCCAGATCAGGGCCTTGATGGGTGTAGGGCACGCTGGCGATCTTGGCCCGGTGTGCTCGCAGCAAGGCATGGAAATTGAAATAACAGGGGTCGTCCACCAGGACCGTATCGCCCGGCTCCAGAAAGAAGCGACAGAGCAGGTCAATGGCCTGAGTGCCCGAGTCGGTCAGCATGATGTGATGCGGGGCGGCGTCTATCTCGGACTGTACGAGGCGGCGGGCCAGCATTTGTCGCAAGGGCTCCAGACCCAGAGGTGAGCCATAGTCCGTCAAATCTGCGCTGGGGCTACGAGCGGCCTTGCGCAAACCCCGGCGCACCCCGTGGTCATACATCCAGTCCGAGGGAAGCCAGCCGCAGCCGGGCATCAGGACATCGGAATCTGCTTCCAGAGATTGGCGCGAGATCCATAAAGGATCGATGTCCTTCTCCAGAGCAGGCTCCAGGGCGGCCAAACTGAGCGGGGCCAAAGGAGCCGTTACATAAAAACCGGAACCTACACGAGCCTCGATCAGCCCCTCGGCGGCCAGCCTGCCATAGGCTTCGACAATCGTGGATACCGACACGCCTGCCGACTTCGCTTGAGCGCGGACTGACGGCAGGCGGGTGCCGGGCGGGTAGGTCCGTGCCGCGATGCGTTCACGCACGGATTGCATGATGTGGTCGATACGGGTCAAGGCAGACATGGGGCAGGTTCGGGCACGGTGTGTGGGTCTTGTGAGCAGTACAGTTTTTTAAAACTGTACTGGACTGTGCCTGTGTATGCTGGCATAGCTGTGTTGTACTGACAAGCATCTTTGTTGGAGAGTGAAAGATGGATAGCAAGGCAGTCAGCTGGCTAAACGGCTTTATTGGTGTGGCAATTTTTGCCGGTTCTTTACCGGCTACACGTGTTGCTGTGCTGGGTATGGATCCTTTTTTTCTGACGGGCGCGCGAGCGGTGCTCGCCGCCTTGTTGGCGGCTATCTGGTTGCTGATCGGGCGCGTGGCAGGGCCACAACGCTCGGACCTGTTGCCTCTGGCCGTGGTTGGTTTTGGTGTTGTGCTGGGATTCCCCTTGTTGACGGCATTGGCCCTGCAGTACATCACTTCGGCGCATTCCATTGTGTACGTCGCCTTATTGCCTTTGTGCACAGCGCTTTTTGGGGTGGTCTTGGCCGGTGAACGGCATAAACCTGTGTTCTGGGTGTGCTCTGTTTTAGGTTGCTTGCTGGTGATGGCCTATGCCGCGCGAGAAGGTCTGGATGCGGCCTGGCAAGGGGATCTGTATATGCTGGCCGCCGTGGTGGTGTGTGGCCTGGGTTATGCCGAAGGCGGACGCCTGTCACGTCGCCTGGGCGGCTGGCAAGTGATTTGCTGGGCCTTGGTGCTTTCCTTGCCTTTCATGTTCGTTTTGATGCTGTGGTTCTGGCCTCAGAGCTTCAGCAGCGTGAACACTGCCGCCTGGTTAGGTTTTGGCTACGTCTCAGTATTCAGTATGTTCCTGGGCTTTGTGTTCTGGTACCGGGGCCTGGCACACGGTGGGATTGCCGCGGTGGGGCAATTACAGTTGCTGCAACCTTTTATGGGCTTGGGGCTGGCTGCCGCTTTATTAGGTGAGTCCGTCAATGCCAGCATGATCTGGGTCACTTTAGGCGCTGCCTTGTGCGTGGCTGGTGCACGGCGCTTCGCTTCTTGATGTCAGCAAAGGGGAGCGGCCACACGCTGCGCCTTTGGTTTGATGTCCTGCAAGGAGATGATCTTTCTCTTTGGACTGCCCAGCGAACATTAACTTGTACGCTGTTTTCAGTTGGCAGTTCCTGAAGGGGGCGTTTTCGCTTGGTATATCGGATGATAAAAAACCGGCCTGTCATGGATTTGACAGGCCGGTTTCAATACAAGCTGGCAAGCGTCTTAGGCTTCAGCGTGCTTGGCGGCTTCTACCGCTGCGTGAGTATCTTCTTTAGCACCATTAAAGAACAAGTTCAGCAGAACGGCAGCAATCGAGGTCAGCAAGATGCCGGACTCGATCAGCGGGTGAATGGCGTGAGGCATCCACTGCATGTAGTTGGGCGCAACCAGAGGAATCATGCCCACGCCAATGGAGATGGCCACAATCATGGAGTTATTGCGGTTGGTTTTGTAATCCACGCCGGACAGAATGCGGATACCGGTGGCGGTCACCATACCGAACATCACAATCCCGGCGCCGCCCAGAACCACGGTGGGCAGGGATTCAACCAGGGCCGCCATCTTGGGCAGCAGGCCCAGAATGATCAGGATCACACCACCGGCCACGCAGACAAAGCGGCTACGCACGCCAGTCACGGCAACCAGACCCACGTTTTGCGAGAAGCTGGAGTAGGGGAAGGTATTGAAAATACCGCCCAGCAAGGTGCCCAGACCGTCGGTACGCAGACCGCGAGCCAGATCTTTCTGATCGACTTTCTTGCCTGTCATGTCGCTCAGTGCCAGGAACATGCCGGTAGATTCAATCAGCACCACAATCATGACCAGGGTCATGGTTGCAATATGCAGGATATTGAACTTGGGCATGCCAAAGTGGAACGGCAGAACCAGATCCACCCAGGCAGCGTTGGCGACTTTTTCGTAAGTCATGATGCCCATGGCTGAGGCCACAATGGCGCCAATAACAATACCCAGCAAGACGGCCACGTTAGCCAGAAAGCCTTTGGCAAATTTGGCGATCAGCAGGATCGAGGTCAGCACGATGGCGGCAATGCCCAGGCCAGTCAGGTTGGCGTAGCGCGGGTTCGGTACCGTTGCTTTCAAGGCCAGGCCTTCTGGAGGTGGGGGCAAGGCAGAGCCGGGCATGGCCGCGGCCGATTGTGCATGCTGAATCCAGGCCAGGTGGTCGGGGTTGATGACCGTGGGGGCGGTAGGGCCGACAGGGTTACCGAAAATCCAGTTGATCCCCACGCGCATCAGCGTAATGCCGATCATGGCAATAATCGTGCCGGTGACCACGGGTGGGAAAAAACGCAGCATACGGCTAACTGCAGGGGCGATGATCATGGTGATGATCCCCGCCCCGATCACGGTGCCAAAGAGCAGTTGGGCTCCTTCCTGGCCGGGGTTAGCCTGAGCCATGGAGACCATGGGGCCGACAGCGGCAAATGTCACGCCCATCATGACGGGCAGCTTGATACCAAAATACTGCGTAAAGCCCATCGATTGAATGATGGACACGATGCCGCAGACAAACAGGTCAGCAGCAATCAGGATCGATACTTCTTCAGACGTCAGGTTTAATGCCCGGCCCACGATTAGTGGAACCGCGACAGCACCGGCGTACATTACCAGAACGTGCTGCAAGCCCAGTGCAGCCAGCCTGCCGTTCGGTAATCGTTCGTCGACGGGTGCGGTGGTCGCGTTCGTACCCATGAAATGTCTCCAGAGTGGATTAATTATTAGATGAAGCCATTTCAATGTAACGGCGTGCGACAGTCATGCCATAAGACATTTCGTATAGAGCCTAGGTGGACCTGGCTATAGATGAGGGATAACCCCCAAAAAAACGCCCTGATTCGGGCGTTTTGGATGCGGCTAAGGGAAAACACTGCTTTGGTGGCACATGGTCAGGCTTGAGGGAGAAGACCGTTGTATACCGGCGCCAGTAACGGGTTTACACTCGTCGCGCGTATGTCGTGTTTGTATCAAAAATGAGTTTTTTAGTACGATTTGATGGTTTTATCAGGTCTATTGGAATGTCAGCCAGTGTCAGTTATGACCGGCTTGTAAGGTGCCTGATAGTCCTGAAAAAGCTTGTCGGCCAGCTTTGGCGCAGCATCGGATTGTTACAGTGCGCCTTTGCTCCATTTCAATTCTTTATAGATTAGAACAACTGCACAATGGTAACATTCCTAGCTGCTAATCTTTTTGCAGTGCAGCAGGCTACCGCCAAGCAGGCAGAGTCTTTTGGCGAGGAGCGGTCTTTGCTTAATATTGAGTTGAAGTTTTTATTTCGATAAATGGTGGCGGCGAAATAAAGATACCTTTGATATTTGGCCCAGTGTCTTGATTAGGCTGTCTTGGTAAATGCACCCAAGGCTTTGTTATTTTTCAAACACTCGTTTTTTGTAGTTAACAATAAATAGAATAATATTGCCAGTGAATATTTAATTTGGATGTTTTGTTTTTGCGCTTTTGCTTAAATAGAAATCGAAAATAAATATTATAAAATTACATGGAATTTATATATATTCCATGTAATTAGGGTTTGTGAATTATAGTAACGAGGTGTAAATTTCACCGTTGTTTACTGGTGTGCTGCCTGCGACACGACTATGTCAGAAGTCGTTGTCCGAAATAGCGTTTTATCAAATATGACTATTCCGTGCTCCGCGGTGACAGGGCAAGTCAGTAAAGATCGAAAGGGTAGGGTGCGTGTCTCAAAATACAGGCAAGGGTGCTAAGGAGTTAGAAGCATCCCGTACGGATATTAATAAAAGCAATACTGCGTCTGGAGCAATCGCCATTATTGGTATGGCATTTCGCTTCCCGGGCGATTTGTCGCAGCCCGACCAATTCTGGAATGCTCTAATTGAAAAGCGCGACCTGGTTACGGAAATCCCCGCGGATCGCTGGGCGACTGCCGAGTTGCAGCACGATAAACGATCCGAACCTGGTCGTAGTATCACTTTTTCGGCCGGCGTCCTGTCGCGTATCGACGAGTTCGATGCGGATTTCTTTGGCATTTCCCCTCGTGAAGCTGCCTGGCTGGATCCTCAACAGCGTTTGTTGCTGGAGCTGTCCTGGGAAGCCATGGAAAACGCGGGCGTTTTGCCCTCCAGCATGGCCGGTAGCGACTGTGCGGTATATGTCGGTATTTCCGGTCTGGATTACGGCATGCGCGGCCTGGATGATCTGTCCAGCCTGACTGCTCATATGATGACTGGCAATACCATGAGTATTGCGGCCAATCGTCTGTCTTATATCTACGATTTGCACGGACCATCCATGGCGGTGGATACGGCCTGCTCGTCCTCCTTGGTGGCCTTGCATCAAGCTTGCTCAAGTTTGCGCAATGGCGAGGCCTCCACTGCTTTGGTCGGTGGCGTCAACCTGTTGCTGCACCCTTATCCCTTTGTGGGCTTTACCAAAGCGTCGATGTTGTCGGCAGATGGCCGCTGCAAGGCGTTCGATGAAGCCGGTAATGGTTATGTCCGTTCCGAGGGCGGTGCTGTCCTGATGCTCAAGCCCTTGGAGCAAGCCCTGGCCGATGGCGATCAAGTACAGGCTGTCATTTTGGCAACCGGCGTGAATGCCGATGGTGCCCGCAAGACCGGCATCACCATTCCTAGCTGCCAGGGACAAATTGAGTTGATGCGCTCCGTGCTGGAGCGCAGTGGCCTGGCTGCGGGTGATGTGGACTTTGTAGAGGCTCACGGCACCGGTACGGCAGTTGGTGACCCTATCGAAACCACCGCAATCAGTGCGGTGTATGGAAAATCGCGCGAACAGCGTTTGCCTATCGGTTCGGTCAAAGCAAACTTGGGGCATATGGAGTCGGCCTCTGGGATGGCCGGTCTGGTCAAGACCGTTCTGGCTTTGCAGCATCAAGCCCTGCCGCCTGCTTTGCATTTGAACACTCCCAATCCCGCGATTGATTTTGATGGCCTGAATCTGGAATTGTTGCCCCAGGGCCGGGAGCTGCAACGCACCGACGGCAAACCTTTGGTGGCAGGCCTGAATTCTTTTGGCTTTGGTGGTGCCAACGCGCACGTCCTGCTGCAGGCTCCCGTAGCGATGGCGACTCAATCGGCTGTTGTGCCGAACTTGGATTTGCCGCCTTTGGTCTTGTCGGCCAAGACAGAAGGCGCTCTGCGCGAGCAGGCTGGTAATTACGCGGATTTGCTGGATAACAAGACCGCACAGGATTTTTACGATATCAGCTATGCGGTCGCTCATCGTCGTCAGGCTTTGTCGCGTGCTTTGATCATTCAGCCCGAAACGGTCGCAGAAGGCGTGGCACAACTGCGTGCTTACGCCCAGGGGCAAAATCCGCAAGGTCTGCAAACCGTAGATGCCTTGGATAAGGAAGGTCAGCTGGCCTTTGTGTACGCCGGCAACGGAGCGCAGTGGTTGGGCATGGGTTTGACCTTGTTGCGCGAGTCCCCTCGTTTCGCGACTTTGCTGTCCGAGTTGGATGCGATGATGAAGCCCCTGGCGGGTTTCTCGCTGCTGGAGCAATTGCAGGCAGAGCCAGCTGCCTCCCGCATGGACGACACGACAGTCGCCCAGCCTTTGCTGTTTGCGGTGCAAGTGATTGTGACGCGCATGCTGCGCGAAGAGGGTGTTCAGCCTGATGCCGTGACCGGTCACAGTGTGGGTGAAATCGCTGCAGCCTGGGCCGCCGGTGCCCTGGATCTGGAGCAAGCCATACGTGTGATTTGTGCCCGTAGTCAGGCCCAAGGTCTGACTCGTGGCCAAGGCCGGATGGCCGTTATTGGTTTGTCACTGGAAGCGGTGAATAGTTTGCTGGAAGGCCTAGGTGCGGACTTGGGCGTGAATGTGGCGGGAGTGAACAGCCCCTCCAATATCACTCTGTCCGGTAGCCTGGAAGGCTTGCAACGTATTCAGTCTGCGTTGGAAGGCCAAAGCGTTTTCTTCCGCCTGCTGGATTTGGATTACGCTTTTCACAGCCCCTATATGGATGGCTTGTTGCCGCATCTGGAAAAGAGTCTGGGCGATTTGCAGCCCGGCCAGCAGGCGCCACAAGCCCGTTTTATTTCGACTGTTACTGGTGAGGAACTGCCCCCACAAGAGCTGGGCGTGGACTACTGGTGGCGCAATATTCGCGAACCCGTGCAGTTTGAGCAGGCCATTGCCTGCCTGGCCAAACAGGGTTGTCGCGTCTTTCTGGAAATTGGCCCGCACGCCATTTTGCAGCGCTATATGCGTGAAACCCTGACTCAGCGTGATGTACAGGGTGTTGTACTGTCCAGCCTGCGCAAGCATGACGATGGCCCGCAGCGTCTGGCCGATACGGCTTTGCATGCCTTGGCCTTGTTGCCGACCCAATTGAAAGCCCGTTTCCCTGTGGCGGGTAATCCGGTGGATCTGCCTGTGTATCCGTGGCAGCGTGAGCGTCACTGGTACAAGAACAGCACGGAAGGAATGCGTTCCATCGAACGCCGCCGTGTGCATGATTTGCTGGGTTGGCGTCTGCCAGATAGCGATATTAGCTGGGAAAACGTACTGGATCCAGTGATTTTGCCTTGGCTGGCCGATCACAAAGTGGGCGGAGCCATGGTGTACCCGGGTGCCGCTTATCTGGAGATGGCTTTGGCCGCGGCCCGCGAGTGGCTGGGCGAAGCGCTGATCCTGGTGGACGAGCTGGATATTCTGGCGCCGCTGGTTTTTGACGGCGAACATGCCCGCAGCCTGCGTTTTGTGCTGAGCCCGCGCGATGGCAGCTTCCATATCAAGAGCCGTCAACGCCTGAGCCAGGACGAATGGGTGGTGCACGCCAGTGGCCGCATTCTGGCCTCGGATGAACGCATGCCCAAGCCGGAGCTGGCAGCCCTGAGCTCGGCGGAACTGCAGATTGATCGTGAACGACACTACCGTCTGGCGCACTCCTTGGGCTTGGACTATGGTCCGGCTTTTCAGGGATTGAAGGCCTCGCAGGTTCAAGGTACTTGCCTGAATGCCGAACTGGAAATGCCCCTTAGCCTGGAGCAAGACGGCTATCTGTTGCACCCAGCCTTGATGGACGTGTGCTACCAGTCTCTGGTGGATTTCTTCGCACAAGATATTGAAGCAGGCCAAGGCGTGGCCTTGCTGCCTGTGAAAGTAGGCCGCTTTACCTTGTCCACCGAAGGGCAGGTGACGCATTTCCGTGCGCATCTGCGTCGCAGCAGTGCCCGGTCGGTACTGGCGGATTTCGAGCTGTATGGAGCTGATGGCCGTTTGCTGGCCAGCGCCCAGGCCTGCCGTTTCCGCGTTGCGTATTTCTTGCGCCAGGATCGTCACGCGATGTCCAACTGGCAAATTACCCCGTATCTGCGTCCTCATCCTCGTGATGAGCGAGCTGCCGTTACGCTCTCGCCTGAACAACTGGCCCAAAGCGGCTGGGCTGCCCTGGCTGATCAGCAGCAAGAACGCGAAACCTGGTTCCAGCAGACTTTGCCTTTGCTGGATGCCTTGAGCCTGTCCTTTATTTATGAAGCCTTCCAGGCTGTAAAACCTTCCGAGCTCAGCACCGATGTACTGAATAGTCCGTATGGTCGCTGGATGAGCGAGCTGTTGCACGGTGAAGAGCTGCTGCAAGAGGGTGAAGACCACCAAGTGGTGGCGCAGGCCGATATGCCCCCCGCCCAGGACCTGTGGCGCACGATTTTGCAGGATTCGCCTAGCAGCTTGCCGCAACTGACTCAGATTGGTTCGGTCGGACGCCAATTGCCGGCCTTGCTGCGTGGCGATATTTCAGGCGAAAAACTGCTGGCCTCTTTGCGCCGTTCCCCTGTGGTTGAAGTGCTGTATGACGATGACCCCATGTATCTGGGCGTGCGTCTGGCACTGGAAGCCCAGTTGCGAGAATTGGCTGCGAACTTGCCCGCTTCTCAGCGACTGCGAGTCCTGGAAGTCGCTGTGGGCCCTAGCGATTTGCCCAAGACTCTGGCGGCTTGCCTGTCCGAAGATCAGTTTGAATATGTTCTGGCCTTGCCGGATGCGGATTTGCAGGCCCGTCAGGCGACACAACACCATGCTCTGGCCAATGTGCAGCTTGTCGGCTTTGACCTGCAAGAATGGCAACTGGAGCAGGTCGACAACACACAATTTGATGTCGTGATTCTGCGTCACAGCCTGCACCGTAGCGTGCATGTTCCACCTGCCCTGATGCGTAGCAAGCAATGGCTGGCTAAGGGTGGAGTCTTGTTGGTGGCCGAGTGTCACCCAGATTGGCATGCGGACTTCCTGTCTGGTCTGGACCAAAGCTGGTGGCATGCTGCTGGGGATTCGCAATCCTCCTCCTTGTTGTCGCCTGAAGGCTGGCACAAGGCGTTGGAACAAGCGGGTTTTGAGCAGGTTCAAACCGCACAAGAGCCTGCCGCTCAGGAGTTGAGCGAAGGCGCCTATTTGCTTTTGGCCAGCGCCGCGACCACGCAGGCGAGTCAGAAACAGGAAGCCGTCGCTCCAGCGAAGTGGTTGCTGTTATTTGATGAGGCTTCCCAGGTTCAAGCCCATTCTTTGCAGGCTCGTCTGGAAGCCGCAGGTCAAACGGTCAGCGCTCAAACCTGGCCAGCCAGCGCCGATGTCCTGGCGGATGAAAGCTCTCTGAATGTGGTGCAGATGTTGGGTTGGGCTGACACGGTTGCTGCCGTCAGCCAGACCAGCGCGCAACTGCTGAGCCTGACGCAAAGCCTGTCTGCTCGCACTGCTGCAAGCCGCTTGTTTCTGGTGACGCAGGGCGGTGCCTTGCCTGCCATGGCAGAGGAATTGGATTGGGCGGTGAACCCGGCTCAGTCGGCCTTGTCGGGTTTTGGCCGTGTCGTGATGAACGAGCTGCCTGCCTTGTCCTGCACCTTGATCGATCTGGCCGGCGATGTGAATGCCAGCGATGTTGCCCAGCGTCTGGAGCTGGAGTTGCTGTGGTCTGATGGCGCGACAGAAATTGTCTTGTCCCAAGACGCACGTCATACCTTGGTGCTGGAAGAGGCTACTGCGGCAACGACTGCTCAGTTGAGTCAGGATGCTCGTTTCAAGCTGGACTTCCAGGTGCCCGGACAACTGCGCAATCTGGAATGGCAAGCTGTTCAAACACCGAGCCTGGCTGCGGGTCAGGTTGAAGTCCGTACCATGGCAGCGGGCCTGAACTTCCGTGATGTGATGTATTTGATGGGCCTGCTACCAGACGAAGCCGTAGAAAACGGTTTTGCCGGGGCCAGTCTGGGCCTGGAGTTCTCGGGCGTTGTCACCCGCGTTGGGGCTGATGTCACCAATGTGGCTGTAGGCCAGCCGGTGATGGGCTTTGGTTCCTCCTGCTTTGCCAGCCACGTGGTGACACGTGCGGATGCGATCGCTCCCATGCCTGAGGGTTGGGATTTTGAGGCTGCTGCCACCGTTCCCACTGTGTTCTTCACCGTGTACTACGCGCTGACGCATCTGGCTCATATCCAGCCTGGTGAAAAAGTATTGATCCACGGTGCTGCTGGCGGCGTCGGAATTGCAGCAATCCAGCTGGCCCGCCATTTGGGCGCAGAGATTTATGCCACCGCTGGTACGGACGAGAAACGCGTGTTCGCTTCCTTGCTGGGTGCAGACCATGTATTTGATTCGCGCAGCCTGAGCTTTGCCCAGGACGTGATGGATGCCACTGGCGGTGAAGGCGTGGACGTAGTGCTGAACTCGCTGGCAGGCGAAGCCATGCGCCGCAGCCTGGACGTATTGAGTCCATTTGGCCGTTTCCTCGAGCTGGGCAAGCGCGACTTCTTCGAGAACACGCCGATTGGTTTGCGCCCCTTCAAGAGCAATATCAGCTACTTCGGTATTGATGCCGACCAGTTGCTGACGGGTCGCCCAGCCCTGGCAGGGCGTTTGTTCAAGGAGGTCATGGAGCTGTTCCATGACGGCGCGCTGTTCCCACTGCCTTACCGTAGCTTCGGTGCCGAGCATGTGGTTGATGCATTTCGCGCCATGCAGCAGGCTCGTCACATTGGCAAGTTGGTGGTGTCCTTGAAGGATGCCCGGCCCAACCTGCCCACTCAACAAGTGGCTGCCCCTGTCGACTTCTCCGCACAGGGCACGTGGCTGGTAACGGGCGGTTTGTCTGGTTTCGGTTTGGCCTCAGCTCAATGGTTGGTCAAGCGTGGTGTGCGCTCTCTGGTTCTGGCGGGGCGCCGTGGTGCCGATACCCCAGGCGCACAAGCGCTGCTGGAACAGTTCCAGGCACAAGGCTGTCGTGTGCAAATTGTGGCGTGTGACGTCACGGATTTCGCAGCAGTACAAGCTGTCGTCGCGCAGATTCAGACGGGTGATAGCCCACTGACAGGCGTGCTGCATGCTGCCGCTGTATTTGATGATCGCTTGATCGCCAATATGGATCAGGACAGTCTGGACAAGGTGCTGCAAACCAAGTTGGTGGGTGCATGGAATCTGCACCTGGCTACTCAGGATTTGAAGCTGTCCCACTTCGTGTTGTATTCCTCGGTGACGACTTCTATTGGTAACCCCGGACAGGCGAACTATGTAGCCGCCAATGCAGGCCTGGAAGGCCTGACGCGCTTGCGTCAGAACCTGGGCCTGGCGGCTTCGTGCATCGCCTGGGGGCCGATTGGTGACGCAGGTTACCTGACCCGCAATGAAACTGTGAAGGACAGCTTGGGCAAACGTCTGGGCAAGGCACCTTTGCAGTCGGATCAGGCGCTGAATCAACTGGACCGAGTATTGGCCGTCAATGGTGAAGTGTCCATCGTCGCCAACTTTGATTGGAATGCCTTGGCCCGCTTGCTGGCTTCGGCTCAGAGCGAACGTTTCGCCATCTTGAACCGCGCTCGCAAGGATCATGATTCCGGCAGTGACGGCCAGGATATTCACGCCTTGATTGCTGGCAAAACGCTTGAGCAAATTCACGCTTTGGTGGCCGAGTGGGTGGCACAGGAAGTGGCCAACATTTTGCGCACGGAAGTAGACCGTATCGAAACCCAGCGCTCCTTGCATGATCTGGGCATGGACTCCTTGATGGCCGTGGAATTGGCCTTGGGTTTGGAGCAACGCTTTGGCGTGCAGTTGCCCGCCATGGTGCTGAATGATTCTCCCACCGTCTGGAACGTTGCGGCCCGCATTGTGGACAAGCTGACGGGCGGTAGCGAGTACTCGGCAGAGCAGGACGCTGGGCATTTGGTAGCCGATGTCGTACGTCAGCACGGAGATGATATGTCCGAGGCGGACTTGCAAGGCTTGGCCAAGGATGTACAGCGATTGGCAGAAAAAGGAACATCACTGATCCATGAGTAAGAACGATCTGGCGCCAGGCAGTAAAGCACAACTGATCCAGCGCATTCTGGGACGTAAAACCGGGCAAGCGGCCAGCGATGGCCGCATGGCCGAGCAGTCCGCAACCCGTCAGGCTGCGGCCAGCCATATTCCGGAGTCCTTCACCCGCTTTGACCGCCATCCCGGTTACGAGAAAATGCTGGTGCCCAAGGCCATGGCAGATCGTATGGGCGTGCGTAACCCCTTTTTCCGCAGCCACGACGGCGTGGCCGCTGCGCACACCCGTATTGATGGGCGCGACTATCTGAACTTTGCCAATTACAACTATCTGGGTCTGTCTGCACACCCTGAAGTGAATGCGGCCGCCAAAGCCGCGATGGACCAGTACGGCACATCGGCCTCGGCCAGCCGTTTGGTAGCGGGCGAGCGCCGCGTACAGCGTGAGCTGGAAGAAGAGCTGGCGCAGAACTATGAGGTAGATGATTGCGTGGTTTTTGTCAGTGGACACGCCACCAACGTCAGCACCATTGGTTACTTGTTCGGCCCCAAGGATCTGGTGATTCACGATAGCCTGATCCACAACAGTATTTTGCAAGGCATCCAGTTATCGGGTGCCGCTCGCCGTTCATTCCCTCACAACGACAGCGCCGCTCTGGAGCGCATTCTGGCTGACATTCGTGGCCAGTTCGAGCGTGTACTGATTGTGATCGAAGGCTTGTACAGCATGGATGGCGACATTCCGAACCTGCCTGCATTTATTGACATAAAGCGGCGGTATAAAGCGTTTTTGATGGTCGATGAAGCTCACGCCCTGGGCGTGTTGGGCAAGACGGGTCGCGGCTCGCACGAGCATTTTGGTGTGGCAGGCCGTGATGTCGATATCTGGATGGGCACTTTGAGCAAGACCCTGGCAAGCTGCGGCGGCTATATCGCTGGCGACCGCGCGCTGGTGGAGCTGCTCAAATACGCCGCCTCCGGCTTTGTATACAGCGTGGGGATTTCCCCCGTGCTGGCGGCTGCATCACTCAAAGCCCTGCAGATCATGCGCCGGGAACCCGAGCGTGTGCATACCCTGCAAGAGCGGGGCAGTCAGTTTCTGAATTCGATGCGCTCGATGGGAATCAATACCGGTTTTGCCGAAGGCTACGCCGTGATTCCCGCGATTACAGGCAGTTCTCTTAAAGCAGTCAAACTGTCCGGCCAGTTGTTTGATGCCGGTCTGAATGTGCAACCCATTATCCATCCTGCGGTGGAAGAAAAAGCAGCGCGTTTGCGCTTTTTCCTGTCCTCCACGCATAGCCAGGATGACATAGACCTGGCGTGTGAAACCGTTCACACGCTCATGAAGAAATAAGCATGGCTCAATTACTACACACAGCAGTAAGCAAGATTGCAGCAATGGGACGGCCAGTACTGGCCAGTACCCTGGTCGCCGTCCTGGCCGGATGTGCCACGATGCCTGACTGGATGCCGGCAGACGGCCCCAGCCGCCAGCAAGTCCAGGAACGACGTGAAGGCCGTATCGAAGGCATCACCCTGGTCAACGTGACAGACGAGCTGACCAAGAAATTGGCCGCTAAAAAGCGCATGGGTGACTTTGCAGCCCAGTTCCCCAGCTCCGGCTCGAATAACTACCTGATTGGCCCTGGCGATGTGCTGGAAGTGTCGGTTTGGGAAGCGCCGCCGGCCATGTTGTTTGGCAGCATTTCCTTGGACCCCAAAGCGACGGCAGCGACGACTAATGCCGTTGCCTTCCCGTCACAAATGGTGACGTCAGATGGCATGATCAGCATGCCATTTGCAGGCCGCATAGCCGTTCAGGGCCGTAACACCCAACAGATTGAAGAAAGCATCGCTAAGCGTTTGCAAGGCAAGGCCAACAACCCCCAAGTATTGGTGCGTGTTACCCAGAACAACTCTTCCAACGTGACCGTGGTGGGGGAAGTCAATCAAAGCACCTTGATGCCGCTGACACCGAAAGGCGAACGCCTGCTGGATGCCCTGGCCGCAGGTGGTGGCGTCAAGCAAGCCGTCAACCGTATCGCCATTCAGCTCTCGCGTGAGATGAATACATCAACGATGGCGCTGGATACGATTATTCGTAATCCGAACCAGAACATCATGCTGAAACCGGGTGATGTGATCACGGCGCTGTACCAGAACCAGAGCTTCTCCATTTTGGGTGCCACCGGCAAGAACGAAGAAATTCCGTTTGAAGCCAAAGGCATTTCCTTGGTGCAGGCCTTGGCCCGCTCCGGTGGCCTGGATACGTCACGTGCTGATGCTCGTGGTGTTTTTGTCTTTCGCTTTGAAGATGCTGCGCTGGTGGAAGGCGCCTCTGAGTCGTCTCTGCTGGACAAGAAAGGCGTCGTGCCCGTGGTGTATGAAATCGACCTGCGTGATCCGGCTTCGTTCTTTGTTACACAGAACTTCCCTGTGCAGGATAAGGACGTGATTTATGTCTCCAACTCGCCAGCGGCTGAGTTCCAGAAATTCTTGCGTTTAGTGGTGTCGGTGGCCGTACCTAGTACGACGTTGAACAGAATGGTGGATTGATGACCTTCATGCCGGAAATCAAAGTCTTCAACAGAGGCTGGTATGAGTAATCAGGTACGTAGCCCCATGGCCGTCACCTGGTCGGTTTGGCGTGCGCTGGTTCTACGAGAGTCTCTAGATCGTTTGTTTGATATGCGAGCGGCTTGGTTCTGGCTGTTGATGGAGCCAGTACTGCATATTGCGTTTATTACTTTTATTTTTACCGTAATTCGTATGAAGACGGTAGGTGGTATTGACGTCACGATTTGGATTGTAGTTGGCATGCTTGCCTTTTTTATGTTTCGCCGCACTGCAATACAGGTGATGTATGCGCCTGAAAGTAATAGACCTTTATTTGCCTATCGACAGGTCAAGCCTTTTGATACTTCTCTTGCTCGCGCAGTATTGGAAGTTTTTTTGATGGTCCTGGTTTCTATTCTTATTTTGACTGGGGTTGGTCTGTTGGGACATAACGTGTTTCCTGATGACCCTATACAAGTTTTGGCTGCTATGTTCGGCTTATGGCTGTTTGGTGTTGGTTATGGCTTGATTGCTTCTGTTTTGATTGCTCTGGTGCGTGAGATTGAGCATGTTTTAAAAATTCTGATGATGCCTTTGTATTTGGTTTCTGGTGTCATCATGCCAATTTCTGCAGTTCCCCCACCTTACCGAGATTGGCTGCTTTTGAATCCCCTTGCCCATGGGCTTGAATTAGTCCGTCATGGTTTCGCTACTTACTATCATGTCGTGCCAGGTGTGAGTTTTGGCTATTTATATTTCTGTGGCGTAAGCAGTCTGTGTTTAGGGTTGATTTTATATCGACGCTTTGCTTTGCAGCTGGTGATGAAATGATCATTGTCAATGATGTACACAAACGTTACAAAACAGCCCACGGTGTGGGTAAATGGGTTTTGGAAGGTGTCAATTTAACGATCCCTCCTAAGGTCAATGTGGGGCTGATTGGTTCTAATGGCGCAGGTAAATCCACTTTGCTACGTTTGATCGGTGGTGTGGATCATCCTAATAAAGGCTCGGTGCAGCGTTTATGTCGAGTGTCTTGGCCGATGGGAAATGGCGGGTTGGAAGGTACCTTAAGTGGCCGTCAGAACGCCAAGTTTGTATGTCGAGTTCACGGTCATCAAGAGGATTTGGCAGATCGTATTGCTTTTATTAAGGATTTTTCGGAGCTTGGGCAAGCGTTTGAGGAGCCTGTATACACCTATTCTTCAGGTATGCGCTCGCGTTTGCAGTTTGCATTATCTTTTGCTTTTAATTTTGATGTGTATATATCTGACGAGGTTACCGCAGCAGGGGATGCCGCCTTTCGTAAAAAAGCTGCTCAAGCCTTTAAAACTATGACTAATCGTGCGGGTCTAATTATGGTGGCCCACGATAACAAAACTTTAAAACAATTCTGCCAGGCAGGTGTCTGGCTGTATCAAGGAAAAGCGCATTGGTTCGATGAGATTGATGATGCGCTTCATGCCTACAAGGATTCGATTCCAAAATGACCGATACGCCCCAAGCCTCTACTCAGACTAGTGTTGCTCCCGTCCATTCTTCACAAAAGCAAACAGCCTTTTTAACGCGTGTACGAGCCTGGTTCTCTTTGCGCTTGTTTGATTATGTCGTGAATCTGATTTTGATTTTGGCTGTTTTGTCTTCGGCATATTGGTTGATTTTTGCTTCGGATCGTTATGTCTCTGAGGCGAACGTGATTATTCGCAAGACTGACTCTGTTGGTGCTCCGTCCTTCGATCTAGGTATGTTGGTTTCTGGGGTACCCCATGCAGATCGTTCGAATCAGTTATTGTTACGCGATTATTTGCTGTCAGTAGATATGCTTAAGAAGTTGGATCAGCAGTTGAATCTACGTGAGCATTATAGTGATTCGTCCCATGATTTGATTTCGCGGCTGTGGTTTAAAGATGCATCCATGGAGTGGTTCTATCGACACTATAAGTCTCGCGTTCAAGTGGAGTTTGATGAGTTTGCTGGCATCCTGCGCATCAAGGTCCAAGCCTATGACGCTGAGACCAGCCAGGCAATTGCACAGATGCTGGTGCAAGAAGGGGAACGTTATATGAACTTGCTGGGTCATGAAATGGCCCAGGTGCAGGTTGATTTTCTGACCACTCAGGTCGATCAAGCCCAGCAACGATTCCAGCAAGCGAGTCAGGCGTTGTTGAATTATCAAAACGAGGCTGGCTTGTTGTCACCTCAGGCGACGGCAGACAGCATTAATGCCATTGTGGCCAATCTGGAGTCTCAGCGTGCTCAATTGCAGACGCAGTTGGCCTCTTTGCCCAAGTCTTTGGATCGGGACCATCCCAATATCGTTTTGCTCAAGCAGTCGCTCAATGCTGTAGACAAGCAGATAAAGCAGGAAAAACTCAAGTTGGCCACCCCGTCCGGCGGGACACTTAATAGCTATGTGGAAGAGTTTCATCGCTTGCAAATGGACGTGCAGTTCACACAGGAGCTTTATAAGTCTTCGTTGATTGCTCTTGAGAAAGGACGGATCGATGCTACCCGCATGCTGGAAAAAGTGTCAGTGTTGCAGATGGCAACCTTGGCTGAGTATCCAATGGAGCCACGTCGTGTCTATAACACCATCATTACTTTGTTGCTGGCTCTGATGCTGGCCGGAATTCTGAAGCTGCTCAAGAGCATTGTTCTGGATCACGTAGATTAAAAAATAATTGTAGGAGAGCACTTATGACAGTCTCGACTGCCGCTCAGCCAGATCTACTTACTAATAAGCAAAAAAATATGAGTTTGCGCAATTTGCAGGAAGAAAATCGTTTGTTGTTTGATCAGTTGCAGCTTGTGCAAGAGGAGTTGGAGCGCCGACATTATCAGACATTGACGCAGTCTGCTGTTGTAGCTGAGCACGCCATGTCGACGACGATTATTCAGTTGGCGCCGGTAGATGAACGTTTGATCGAGACGCATGCAGAAAATCTGCGTTGCCAAGCTTTGTTGACTGCACAAAGTGACGTGCATACGTTGCAGTCCAAATATGCCTTGGCAGGGCAACTGGGCGCAATCTTAATTGATGGCAGCCGTTCGGCGGGTGCGATGTTGTCTGTACCCAAGCGTCTCCATAAAGCCTGGCGTCAAAATCGTCAGGAGACTGTACCAGCCTTGTTAGGGGGCAAAACCTTTGACAAGGTTCTTGAAGCCTATAAGGAGGGAGGCGAGTCTGCCGTTGAGTCTTTGCTGGAGAGAGCCGCCGTATCTGTGGCCTTGCAGGCTAGCGCATGGACGGTGTTGGCCCGTACACAGATGGCGGTTGCTCCTGAACTCGCTGCCACGATGGCCCGACGAGCGTTCGGATTAGAGCCTAAGCCATTTCGACAAAAATGGTTGGCGTTCCGTTTGCATGAGGCAGGTGCTTTGTTGGAGGCGGAAGCCTTGCTGACTTTGTTGCCAGCAGATATTAAGTTCAGTGATTCTGAAACCCGTCAGGCGGATCGCTTGAAAATTGAATCCAAGCGATCTCGTTTCAGCCTCGCACGAGATTTTTATACTCATACTGAACAGCAGGAAAAACTTCAGCATCAATGGCAGGAGTTGGCACAGTCGCGGGATCAGTTAAGTGCTCAGCTCGTTCAACTACAATCGCAGTTGGCATTGATACAAAATGAGGCTGCAGCATCAAAGACAGAGCACGACACCAAGGCCAGGGAACTCATCGAGCTCGGTACACGTTGTGGCAGGTTGCAAGCAGAGCTTTTGCTTGCCCAAAAAGAGCGAGATCAACGCAGTGTTCTGCTTAGTCAAGAGCAAGTGAACAATGAAACTTTGGAGTCCTCACTGCGTGACCTCAAGCAGTTGCATCAGGAGCAGAAGGACTTGGCAACGCAGTGGTTTGAGCAATCTGTTTCCTTGCAGGCAGGTATTGCCGAGTTGACCCAACAACGCGATGAGTTGACTACGCTTGTTTCACGGAAGAAGGAAGAATGCGCTGCGTTTGCGTCCAAGCTTGCAGCACAGGAGGAAACAGCGCAAAAGCAGGCAGTGCAGATGTATGAGCAATATTCTGCATTGCAGGCCACACTTCATTCCACTCAGCAGGCGTATGAAGTAGTGGACGCTTTGGCGAGGGAGCGGCTGGAGCATGGCGAGTCATTACAAGCTGCGCTTGATGCGCTTGAACAAGAGCATGATGGATTGAAGCAAGAGTTGGCTTTAGAGAATAGTGCTTTGCAGGCACGTATTGCCGAGATGGCTCAATTGGGTGAGGAGCTGGAAGCCCGGGTCAAGCAAGAGCAACTTAAACGCGATAGCTTGCAGGAGGAGTTGCGTGAGCTAGGACGTTTGCGGGATGAGCAGGCCGGTCTGGCGGCACAAAGGCAAGGCGAGCTTTTGCAGCAGGCACGAGATTTCCACTCTCTTGAAAAATCCAAGTTGGACTTGGAGGCTCGTCAACGAGAATTGGAGTGTTTGCTGGCTGTTCAGACGGCACGCGATACAGAGCATATGCGAAGTCTTAAAGATCAGGTTCAGGCCCTGCTCGCTCAACAACCCGCTCTGGAGGGAAAGGTAGCGGATTTGTTGAAACAACAAGCAAAAAAGCAGGAAGAGGAATTGCTGCGCGTGCACTCTGAGCAGATGCAAAGTATCAAGGATCAAGCGCAAGTGCTGGCCGCTCAACAACCCTCTCTTGAAACTGCGCTCGCTGCTTTGCTGAAGCAGCAAGCGGAGCAGCAATCTAAACAGCAGACTGACGAGTTGTTGCGAGTGCGCCGCTATCTTGAAAATTTGATTGAAAGCAATAGTGCCAATACAACTCGTCAAGTTCAGTCTTTTATTGGCATGCAGGAGTATTTGGCTACGGGTAGCCTACCTGCCTTTAATAGCCAAAGCCATAGCTGGCCTGTCTCTTCGGACTTTGCCTTGTTTTTGATGCAACGAGTTGTGCTCGAACAATATGATCTGATTGTGGAGTTTGGTTCTGGCATGTCTACGGTTCTGCTGGCAAAAACCTTGGCTACAGCAGCAGAGCGGACAGGAAACAAGCCTCCTCGTTTTGTGTCTTTTGACCATCTGGAGCGCTATTACAACCAAACTAAAGATCATTTGGATCAAGCGGGGCTTGGTGAGTCTGTCGATTTGGTTTTAGCTCCGTTGGCGGAATGGAAGGGGCTGGACGGCGCGGCACAGGATTATTACGACTGCCGCAAAAAGTTAAACGAACTTGCGCGTAGCAAGAGTCCGGTCTTCAAACGCATTTTGGTTATTGTCGATGGCCCGCCTGCTTCGACGGGGCCGCAGGCGCGCTATCCAGCTGGACCGATCATCGCCGATAGCTTTCCCAAAGCCCATATTGATTTTGTTCTGGATGACTACATCCGTGAGGATGAAAAAGAAACGGCGCAGCGTTGGCTCTCTGAGTTGAAACTGACCGAAGTGCCCGGAGCTCTGACAGAGTACAAGTTTGAGAAAGATGCCTGTTTGATAACAGTTCACCCTAAAAATACAAAGTAATTTTATGAAGATTTTGACCGTATTTGGCACACGACCGGAAGCCATCAAAATGGCTCCGGTGGTTAAGGCATTAGCTGCCGACTCTGCGTTCGAGGCACGTGTTTGCGTGACGGGGCAACACCGTCAGATGCTGGATCAGGTTCTGGATATTTTTTCCATCAAACCTGATTTTGACTTGAACCTGATGAAGCCAGGTCAGGACTTGTATGACATCACCAGTAACGTGCTGTTGGGCATGCGTGATGTCTACAAGCAATGGCAACCAGACATGATTCTGGTGCATGGTGATACGACTACCACCATGGCCGCAGCTTTGTCGGCCTATTACGCCAAGATCAAGGTTGGCCACGTCGAGGCTGGACTGCGTACTCACAATAAGTACTCCCCATGGCCAGAAGAAATGAACCGTCGTCAAGCAGGTGTGTTGGCTGATGTGCACTTTGCTCCAACCGAACAATCACAATCGCATTTGTTGCGTGAAGGAGTGGATCCCAAGACGGTACACATCACGGGCAATACCGTAATCGATGCGCTGCTGGATGTAGCAGCACGCGTACGTCAGGACTCTGAACTACGTAGCCGTTTTGAGGCTCAGTTCTCTTTTATCAATCCAGCCAAACGCTTGGTTTTAGTGACGGGGCATCGTCGCGAAAACTTTGGCTCTGGCTTTGAAAACATCTGCCTGGCATTGCGCCAGATTGCCTCCCGTGGCGATGTGCAGGTGGTGTATCCAGTGCACTTAAATCCAAATGTTCAGGAACCAGTACGTCGTATCTTATCCGACGTTTCCGATGTTCATTTGATCGAACCACTGGATTATTTGCCCTTTGTTTACCTAATGGATCGTTGTGACCTTCTGGTTACTGACTCCGGGGGCATTCAGGAAGAAGCGCCTTCTTTGGGCAAACCGGTATTGGTGATGCGAGACACGACCGAGCGCCCTGAAGCCGTGGATGCAGGGACTGTGCGTCTGGTGGGAACAGAAAGCCACGCTATCGTCAGCGCTGCTACGCAGCTGCTAGATGACGCTGCGGAGTACGAGCGTATGGCGCGGGCGCACAACCCTTATGGTGACGGCAAGGCCGCTACCCGCATTGGTGAAATTTTAAAAACTTTGATCTCTTGATTCGGAAGACCAGTATGTTTGAAACTCTATCCATGATCGGCCTGGGCTATATCGGCCTGCCTACTGCAACATTATTTGCCTCCCGCCGCAAAAAGGTCATTGGCGTTGATGTGAACGCTTACGCGGTTGATACGATCAATCAAGGCCGGATTCATATTGTTGAACCTGAACTGGATATGCTGGTGCAGGCTGCCGTACACGGCGGTTACTTGCGCGCTACGCTGACACCAGAGCCTGCTGACGCGTTTCTGATTGCCGTTCCCACTCCCTTTCTGGAAGGCAATAAACCTGACTTGAGCTATATCGCCGACGCAGCCAAAGCCATTGCGCCAGTGTTGGCCAAAGGCAATCTGGTCATTCTGGAGTCGACCTCCCCTGTTGGTACGACTGAGCAACTGGCCCAATGGTTGGCTGAAGCTCGTCCTGATCTGAGCTTCCCTCAGCAGGCGGGTGAGGAGGCTGATATTCAGGTGGCCTATTGCCCAGAGCGTGTTTTGCCCGGTCGCGTAGTCCATGAGCTGGTTAGCAACGACCGCGTAATTGGGGGCATGACTCAAAAAGCTACCGAGATGGCGATTGAGTTGTACCGAATTTTTGTGGAAGGCGCTTTGGTGCCAACCAATGCCCGCACCGCTGAAATGTGCAAACTGACAGAGAACAGCTTCCGCGACGTGAATATCGCGTTTGCTAACGAGCTGTCTCTGATTTGCGATCGCCTGAATATTAATGTGTGGGAACTGATCAGCCTGGCTAACCGTCACCCACGCGTTAATATTTTGCAGCCCGGTGCTGGGGTTGGTGGTCACTGCATCGCCGTGGATCCTTGGTTCATTGTTGACACGACTCCAGAGGAAGCACGCATTATTCGGATGGCACGTGAGGTCAATGATTACAAGCCTGAATGGGTTGTTGAGAAAGTGAAAGCTGCAATGGCCGGGGTCTTGGCTGTACGTTCTGACGCTCGTATGGCGGATGTTAAGGTGGCTTGCCTTGGTTTGGCTTTCAAACCTGATATCGATGACTTGCGAGAAAGTCCTGCTGCGTTGATTGCTCGGCAATTAAGTAATTTTGGATGTCAGATTTTGGCTGTAGAGCCTAATGTGGATGCTTTGCCAGGAAAGCTAGCCGCGGATAATGTCTCCTTGGTGTCGCTAGACTTTGCTCTGGATAATGCCGATGTGGTTTGCGTTCTGGTTAAGCATCAGCCTTTCATTGCTGCGGCTGAGAAGATTGCCAAGCACCCAGTAAAAATTGATGTCGTAGGAATGATTTCCTAAGAGTATCTAGAAATAGATGGAAGACATTGATCTTAATTCATTGCTGACTAATGAAACTGGAAGTGGAAGTTTAAAATCATGGCGCAAACCGGCGTAAAAAAAGCTGCAGATGCTTTTCGGAATGGGGATTATTCAACTGCTATTGCTCTTTATAGAGAGTTAAGTGCAAAGTTGGGTTCCGAGTTTTTTAAAGTTAATGTAGATCTGTGCTATGAAAGATTGCATGGATCGGACAAGGCTGCGGGGGCAGCCTTGCTAAGTCAAACTGGAAAGCGTGCATCCTTGAAAAATAAAGGAAAGCTGAACGGTAGATTGAGGGCAATATCTATTTTGGACGAGATTTCAGAAGAGTGCTGGCGGCATGAAATGAAATGCTATCCAATTAATAGAACTAACTACAAAAAACAGGTTGTGGAATCCTCGTCGGATTTTTGCTTTCTGGAAAGTTGCTGGAAGGGGAATAAAGGGACATGGGAGTATGCTTTTACTTCTCCTGGTCTCAAGCATGCGAATGCACAGGCATTGTTGGATCTAATCGATAATGTGAAAAATAAAATGCCTTTGGTTTTCTGGAATAAAGAAGACCCTATGCATTATGACCGATATCTTCCGATTGCAAAATCTGCTGACATTATCTTTACTACCGACTCCAACAAGGTTAAAGACTATATTCGTGATGTGCCAGGGGCGGAGGTTTATGCCGTTCCATTTGCTGCGCAAGAAAAAATATGCAATCCGTCGGATCGATTTCGGCTACCTTCTGAGTCCGTGTGTTTTGCTGGCTCATATTATGGTGTGGGGCATGATGAGCGTAAGCGACAAATGGATGCGTTGCTTCCATCCATTATTGATTTTAATGGTGCGATTTACGATCGTATGTCAAAAATTGAAGGTGATCGCTATAAGTTCCCCCCTCAATATCAGCCTTTCATCAGAGACGCTGTACCGTTCACGGAAATCGTGAAGCTGTACAAAAAATTCAAGGTGTTTTTGAACGTCAATACGATTATTGATTCCCCCACAATGATGTCCAGACGCGTGTATGAGCTATTGGCGTGTGGCACTCCAGTTGTGTCAACACCATCAAAAGCGATTGATGCTCAGTTCTCTGGAATTGTTCATGTCGCTAACGACTCCAAGGAAGCAAACGTCATTATTGATAAATTGCTGTCCGATGAGTTTTATTGGGAGAAATCTTCACATTTGGGGTACCGTGAAGTAATGACTAAACATACCTATAGCCATAGAGCCCGGTCAATCGAGATGGCTTTAGGGTATGAGGTGAATGATATTAAGCCCTTGGTAAGTATCATTACATGCACCAGACGGCCGAATATGATAGATCGAATTGTTGAGAATATAAGTCGGCAAAATTATCCGAACTGCGAATTGATATTGGTAATTCAAGGGTTTACGGAGGCTCAAAAATATGAACTGGCCAATAAGTTGAAAACCCGAAAATCGAATATCAGGAGAGTTGAGATTATTGAAAATAACTCAGAGGAAACGTTGGGTGAGCGTTTCAATAAGGCTTCTGAGCTTGTTCGTGGTGAATATATTGCAAAGATGGATGATGATGATTTCTACTTTGCCAACTATCTTTCGGATATGTTGATTCCATTTAGCTTTGGGAATTATGGCTTGGTGGGAAAGAGCGAGATATACATGTATCTTTCTGGGGCTAATAAACTTATTAGACGATTTCCAGGGATGAAGCATCGAAATGTGGATTTTGTTGCTGGTGCTACCTTTGTTTTTAAAACTGATGTATTTAAAAAGTATAAATTTAAATCACTAAATCGTGGTGAGGATAGTGATCTGATAGATCGTCTTAAGAAAGATGGTGTTCAGATTTACGCATCGGATCCGTTTAATTTTATTGTATGGAGAGGGGAGACAGCAGGCCATACCTGGAATGTAACGGACGAGTATTTTTTGACGGGTAATCAGACGCAAGTTGTGGCTAATTATCTAGATACCAGTTTTTGTGATTTTTGATTTAGGTTTGAATAATGGCATATATAACATTCTCATATGATGATGGTTTAAAGAATAATTATCATGTGGCTTTACCATTGCATGAGAAGTACAAAATCCCTGCTAGTTTGGCGATTATTGCCCATCGGGCGGTAAATCCCGATTTTTGGGATAAGTATATGTCGCCTAGGGAGATTGTGGATGCGGATGCTCGAGGGCATGAGATCGTGTCTCATGGGGTCTACCATAAGTCTAAGTATACTGAACTGACTAATGGAGAGCTCGAATTTGAGCTCGCCCATAGCAAAATTATTTTGTCTGGGTTCGTCAGTGGTGATATATCCGCCATTAATATCCCATTCGCTAATTACAACGATAATGTTCTTGAATATGCTAAAAAATACTATGCGCAAATAAGAGTTGCGGGAGAAAAATCGAATGAAATAGATAAAGGTGAAACTGTTATTTATGCAAATGCTATTAATAGTAAATCTACTATTGAGAGAGTGCAGAGACTGATAGATAAAGTTGTGAAAGAAGACAAGTGGCTTGTTTTGATGTTTCACGGTATCAGTGACAGCAACGAATCCAATGGCTTTTATTCGAATACAAAATCGTTTCTTGAGCAATCACTAAGTTATGCTTCAGAGTTTATTCGCGAGGGAAGTCTGACACCCGTTGTCTTTAGAGATATGGTTGGGAATACGGGGGAAGGGAATAAAAAAAAAGATGACAGCCCGGAAGGGCGGGTTTTGGCGGAAAGCTCTGGGTATCTGATTACTTATCACCCTGCAAAAGAGCCTAGTAATAAGTTGCTGATTACTTTTGGGGGACTACCATCAAGCAAGACACGAACCGGTTTTGGAAGTGACTTTGCAATGAAGAAAGGATACCACCATATATTTGTAGGACAAGCACCAGGGAGTCAATATCAGGATCTTAGTCTTGATCAGTTTCGTGATGCGGTCTTGCCTGTGTGTAAAGGTAAAGATGTATATACCTACGGATCGAGCTTAGGAGGGTATTGTGCGGTTTATTATGCTGGAATAATAGATGCTCAGGCAATTGCAGCAGCTCCTAAGAATTCTGCACACCCAACTTTAAAGCATAATTTAAAAAAACCGGTTGAATTTAAACATCTGCCAGTGGTTGATGCGCCGAAATCGAGTAAGCCGCCGATAGTTATCTATGATCCTCACCAAAGAGAAGAAAGTAGATTTATAGAGAAATTAATAAAACCTGCTTATTCTGATATGAAATTGGTGGAGGTTCCATATAGCGGTCACCTTGTTTTGCAAGTGATGAGTGAGCATGGAATATTAGGGAAATTTATAGAAAATATCATTAATAATGGCATAGTGATTCCAGTTAAATATGATGTTAGCAGTTGCTATGTCTGGTTTTATGAAAAAGGAAGAGTAGCTCTTAGGGATGGTGACAAGGTGGCGGCAAAGGAATACCTTGAACAATCGTTGAAAATTAAGGAAACAACTTCTGCTCATGATCTGCTCAGTAAGTGTCTCTGAATATATAGATATGATTTTTAAAAAAGGCTTTCGATGATTTGTTTCTATATTGGCTTGAAAGCTAAGGCCGGAGATTTTTTTTGTGCTCGGGTTTTTGAGAGTATTAAAGAAGACGGGCTGATACAGAGAGAAATGGATCCTGATAAATCTAAGCTCTTGGATGAGATGGTTTATTATTCTCGATCGATAAACATGACTGAAAAATCAGCTGGTGTGAAAATTATTGCTGATAAGCTCTTGGATATTTATAAGAGAAATAAGATAGTAATTATTAAAGACGAATGTATTGCATTTGAGTTAAAGGAGTTTTGGGAGCCTGGCTTGGGTGTTGATTTTTTGCAGATTTTGAATTTTATAAATCGTATAAAAAAAATAATTGATGGTAGATGTGGTGAGATAAAGATAATTTTTGCATTACAGAATCAGGTTGATTGGTTGTTGTCATCCTATAGTGAATTTGCGGATCGAAGAAAGCCAGCTTCTCTTTATGATTTTGAGGAAAAAATATTAAGGCTTTTGGAGAGGCGTTTAACGATGGGGCCATTTAGATGGTTGTATTACGATAAAGTTATTGATGAAATTGAAAAAAGATTTTCTAAGGAGAATTCTTTTTTTTATTGTGTTGATTATTTAAATAAAGGTTCAGATTTATTGATAAAAGATGCGTTGAGTTTTATCGGGATAAATGAAGATAATGATATTAATGCGTTTGGAAATTTAGAATTTTCAAATAAAAGAATAAATGCCTTGTTTAATAAGGGGGTTCCACCGGTTTCTGAGGTTAAATTGGATGGTGTTGAAGTTAGGGGCTGGCTAAAAAGTGAGGTTGACGAGTGTTTTGAGGGGGTGAATGCTCGTGCGAGAAGAAAAATAAAATATTATTTCTAGCTTGGTTGTGTTTGGTGTGGTTGTTTTAAATGATAATTATTGTTTATTTAAGTGTTGTATTAAAATGATGGTTAATGAAAAGATTTTTGCAATTACACCGAGTGGTTATCAGCTGATTCTTCTGGAGGCTTGGAAGAGGGGGCTGCAGTTGTTAATAGGGAAAAATGGAAAATTTTTTGTTGGGAATGGCGATAAAAATAGGCATTTTCAGTGGACAGGGTTGATAGGAGATGACGTCCTATTGGCTCGTAGAATTGCGAGAAATAAGCGTATCACAAAGAAATTTATTGCTTTGGAATTGGGGTTGACTGATAACGTTCCTAGGTGGAAAAGTTATAACGAGCTTCCTCGGTGGGATGTTTTGGAGAAACACATTGAGGAAATTGGATTTCCATTGGTTTTAAAGAAGGTTAATGGAAGTAAAGGTGAGGGTGTTTTTCCGGAATTGAAAAGTAAAGAAGAAGTGCTTTTAGCATTGGAATCTCTAAAAAATAATAAAGATAGTGAGATTTTGCTTGAAGAGCACGTCTTTGGTAAAGATTGCCGGGTTTATGTGGTAGATGGTGAATGTGTATCAGTAACGCATCGAATTCAGCCGTCAGTCATCGGTGATGGGGTCAGTAGTATTTTATCTTTAATTGAAATTAGAAATTTCTCCCTGAATGGTACTGGATCTGGATTTGTTCAGATCGATGATGAGTTGCTTGGTTTTTTGAAAGATCAGAGCAAGACATTAGAGTCGATCCCGGAGATGGGTGAGATGGTTTTTCTATCAAAAAAAAATAATACCTCTAGGGGAGGGATGGCAAGAGATATTTCTGATGAATGTCCTGAGGATGTGAAGGCTCTGGCAATAGCGGTAGTAAAAGGCTTGCCTGGTGTCTCTCATGCGGGGGTTGATATTATTATTTCTGATAATCCAGAAAGAGTTCCAGTAGTGCTAGAGATTAATTTAGCAGGAGAGATTGGGCTACAAAGGTTTAGGAAGAATGGAAGACTTATCCCGGAAAAAATTATTTCTTGTTACTTTCCTGAAAGTAAAAGAATAGAAACTAGAGGTGAGTGGTATTTTGATTGGGAAAAATATCAAAGGAAAAAAGAGAGATACGCGGAAGTAGATCCTATTCCGGATGATAGAAAGTTTGTTTGGAAGAAGGTTTCATTAGATATTGTATTGGATGATGACAGGAAAAATAGAATTACAGATGTTGCTTTGAAGGCTGGGGTTCACGGGGATGTTGGTGTTGATAAGGATGGGCTGGTTGTTGTTAGGGCGGTAGGTAATGAAAGTGATGTAGATGAATTGTTTTTTCAGTTACCTTATATATTGGAAATTGATGATGGTTCATTTGATGGAAGGGTTTTAGATTGTCAGCCTTGGCCGTCAATGATCGGGTTTAATGTGCTGAAAGAATAATATAAAAATTTTATTTTGATATGATTTTTTTTGAATTAAGATTTGATTGCTTTCTCTGTTTTTTTTAATCCTGGATGAAAAATGAGATGGGTATTCAATGATTGGAGATCGGTTTGCGTTATTGACAGTTGATACGGAGGCTTTGTCTAGGCGGGCTTCTGCTAATCGTGTCGAGCGTTTGGTCTGGGGAAAGCATGAGGCTGGCTCAGCAGGTATCCGGGAGATGTGCGAACTGGGTAATGAGTTAAAGGTTACTCATAGTTTCTTTGTCGATTTTTGTGGCTCTTATAGCTACTTTGAAGAGATGGAGCAAGTGGTCCGCTGGTTAGACTCTCAAGGACAAGACGTTCAGTTACATACTCATCCAGAGTCTTTACCTAAAGATTTTTGGCAAAAGTATGGCCTTGCTGGTAATCCGCGTTTTATGGATCAGTATAAATGTTTGGAAAGGACCAAATTTGTACTACGTCATTTCAGTAAAGCTATTACGGACATCACTAAGAAGCCTGTGCTCGCCCACCGAGCAGGCTCATTCCGTTGGAATGCTTTAACAATTCGAGCATTGCAAGAACTCAGTATCCCCTTGTCATTCAACCAGTCCATGCGTGCCTTAGAAAGTGGCAGAGGCATATACGGTGAACCCGACTGTCTCCCTTATTCTTGGTCCAACGGCGTAATCGAAGTCCCTGTTACTGAGCGCTGGGTACCCGGCGTTCCTGGTTTTCGCCCGGATCGTTGGGTCAGCCTGACTTACCCCGAGTCTCCATACTTCAAGTTCGGCTCACGCCCTATCCCTGCTTGGAAACATCCTTTTGCACCTAAGCCAGCACCAGTCACTGTGGTGCTCTTACACTCATGGTCTTTGCTTGAGCGCGATGAGGCAGGACACGCGGTATATCGAGACGATCGATTGCTGGAGGGTTACCGCAAATTTCTGCGCCGCCTTGTCAAGGATTGTGAGGTCATCACGACCGCAGAATTCTTGGAGCTACATGCGCAGGGTAAAATCGACATTTCACGAACAGTTAATTTAGAGCAGGTAGAAGCACAGGTATGAGGGATCGCTACGCAATGATTACGGTGGATACGGAGGCGCTGCCCAAGCGCGCGTCTGCGGACCACGTCAATCGTCTGATCTGGGGGCGATTTCCGAAGGGAACAGCTGGGGTGGCCGAGATGTGTCGCATCGGTGATGAGTTCGGTGCCAAGCATGTCTTTTTTACAGACTTGTGTGGAGCCTACTCTTACCTGGACGAGCTTAAGGAAGTCGTGCGTTGGCTGGATGAACAGGGACAGGATGTGCAGTTGCATACGCACCCTGAATACTTACCAGACAGCTTCTGGGAAGAGCATGGCCTGTCCAATCGTCCGCAGTACATGAACCAGTACACGGACCAGGCTCGGGCTGAGTTTGTTTTTCGACACTTTGCAGATTTGTTGACAGAGCAGACGGGCAAGCCGGTCTTGGCGCATCGTGCAGGTTCATTTCGCTGGAATGCCGATACAATCCGGGCTTTGAAAGAAGTGGGTATTCCGCTGTCTTTTAATAACTCGGTATGTGCCGTGCATAATGGCCAATGCATATACAGCGAGGCTACCAATGACCCCTATGTTTGGTCCAATGGTGTCATTGAGGTCCCCATGACCGAGAAGCGGATTCTGGGCAAGTTAGGTAAGCCAGATTGGTGGGTTCGCCTGACTTACCCAGAGTCTCGCTATTTTCGTTTCCGGCCATGGTGGGGAAATTTGTTGCTAAATGCTGTTAGCGGTAGCCCGTCTTTTGCCGTGTTCTTGCTGCATTCCTGGTCTCTTTTGTATTGGGACGAGAACGGTTTGGGTGAGTACCGGGACGATAGTCGCCTGGAAGGGTATCGCAAGATGTTGTCGCGCCTGACCAAGGATTACGATGTCATCACGACAGCAGAGTTTTTGGATTTGCATGCTCGAGGCAAGATATCCACGCCGCAGTCCGTGGATTTATCGTTAGCGCAGTACACGCCTCCACCGAAAAAAAACAAGAAGGCGAAGGCAAAGGTTTAAGGCGATGGCGCTGAAATTTTTACAAAGGCTGCTGGGTGAACCTTGGCTAGCCTTTAATCGGTTTTTGACCGTGCGAATGTTGCGTCGTAAGACGCAACAGCGTGGGTCGGTGCAAACCCCTTATGAGCCGATACAAGGTCGCATGCTGTATGTGGCGGCCAGTGCCTTGCCTTATCACATCAGTGGCTATACCACTCGTACACATGCTATCGCTCAGGCTTTGCAGGCGGCAGGGGGCGATGTGTGTGTCTTGACTCGCCCAGGTTACCCGTGGGATCGCAAAGATAGATTGGCTGATGCGTCGGCGCAGACAACGGTGGTGGATCAAGTGCAGTACGTTCATGTGCAACGCCCTGCCAATAACCGCCCCGTCATGCAGTTCGCCATAGAAGCCGCCACCTCCATTGTCCAGGAAGCCATCAAGCAACGCGTTGCCGTCATCCATGCCGCTTCCAACCACGTCAATGCCTTGCCGGCATTGATCGCCGCACGTCAGTTAGGCATTCCGTTCCAATATGAAATGCGCGGTCTGTGGGAGTTGAGCCGGGCCTCCCGCATGCCGGAGTTCCGTGATTCTCAAGGTTTCAAGCAGGGCCTGGAACTGGAAGGTCTGGTTGCCAGTCAGGCAGATCGCTTGTTTGTGATTTCCGAGCAGTTGGGTCAATACGCTCGCGAGCACTGGAATGTTGATCCTGCACGTATGGGCCTGATGCCCAATTGTGTCGACCCCTCGCGCTTTACTCCCGGCGCTGCTCAGGATGTGCAGCCCAACACGATTGTCTACGCTGGTTCTTTGATTGTTTATGAAGGGCTGGATGTCTTGATTGACGCTGTGGCGGATCTGGCAGGCCGTGGCAAGGATGTGACCCTGACCATTATTGGGGATGGGGAGGCGCGCGCTCAGTTGCAGGCTCAGGTGCAAAGTCTGGGTATGGAACAGCACGTGCTGTTTGCTGGTCGAGTCTCGCCTGAAGAGGCCCGCGCCTTGCAGGCCAAAGCCGCGCTGGTATGTATTCCTCGCCGCCCCTTTGAAGTGTGCCGTATCGTGCCTCCCATCAAACTGGTCGAGGCGATGGCGATGGGCAAACCCGTTCTGGTGCCGGATTTGCCGGTGTTTCAGGATGAAGTTGGTCCCTGTCGCTCGGTACGCTTTTTTAAAGCGGGTGATGTGCAGGATCTGGCTCGTGTGTTGGAGGAAACTTTTCAGGCTGGTCCGGAAGTGTTGGCACAGGATGGTGCCTTGGCACGTGAAGAAGCCACGCAGCGCCGCAGCTGGGCTGACTTTGTGGTGCATGCTTTGCCAGCCGGGGCTAACTCATGATCGGTCGTGCAATCCGGGCCCTGGGGGCGCGCGTCTACACGCACCCAACCGTCAGCGAAGACGGCAAGCCTGCAGGGCAGTTTGGGCAATTGAAAGTGGCCTTGGTCTCGGACTACTTCACGGCAGATTGCCTGTCAGCCGAATGCTCCATCCGTATCCTGAACCCGCGCAATTACGAGGAGGTCATCTCCTCCTGGAAGCCTGATCTGCTTTTTGTGGAGTCCGTGTTTCATGGGCTGGGTGGCGCGTGGCGTTACGAGCTGGCCAAACAGTCACGCCTTATCCGTTTGCGCACGCCTCGCACGATTTACAAGCTGGTGCAGTTCGCTAAGGATCAGGGTGTGCCCACGGTGTTCTGGAACAAGGATGACGGGGCGTACTTCGAGCACTTCATTGATGTGGCCAAGGCCTTTGATTATGTATTCACCACGGACAGCGATTGCCTGCCGCGTTATCGGGCCCGTTTGAGTCCTGATGTGCCTGTGAATACCTTGAGCATGCCGTATCAGCCTGCGTTTCATAGTTTCACGGGCTTTGATTTCACGCGCAAGGAAGGGTGTTTTACGGGCAGTTATTACCGCCGCATTCTCAGTGAGCGTCGGCGTTTTCTGGATATGATTTTCGGGGCCTGTGAAGATGCTCAAATGCATCTGAATGCCTACGACCGGAATCATGACAGATTGTCCCGTCATATTGAATTCCGTTTTCCTCGTTCGACCCATTTACAGGTGCACGGCCAGGTGCCGCACCGCGAGACGGGGCGTATCTACAAAGAGCACGTGATGTGCCTGAACGTGAATTCGGTCACGGACTCGGACACCATGTGCTCGCGCCGCTTGCTGGAAATTCTGGCCAGTGGGGGCATTGCGGTGACTAACCCCGGTCGTGCGGTGGATCGTTATTTTCGTGACTTTTGCCATGTGGTGCATTCCCGTGAGCAGGCCAGTGAATTGTTTGCCCGTCTGCTCCAAGGTCCCACCGCACAGGACTGCGAGCGTGCGGCGGCGGGGGCGGCTTATGTACGCCAGTTCCACACCTGGGAGCATCGCCTCCAGGAGTTGGCTGATGTGGTCGGCTTCTAGGGTGCGCTTGTTTCCATGATTGTGAACATTTTTGCGTACCTGATTCAGGCGCTGTTCTTGCTGGTTGTCGGGGCCTTTGCCCTGTACGTCATCCTGGAGTTGCGGGTACTGTTGATCTCGCGGCGCGTGGAGCGCCGCAAGTTAAGCGATCTGGTGCAGACGTCTGCCTCATTGCAGCAGGACTGGTATCCCAAGGTCAGTGTTCTGTTGCCGATTTATAACGAGGCGGCCGTTGTCGAGCGTCTGATTGATGCGGCTTGTCGCCTGGATTATCCGGTGTCCGCGCTGGAAATTCTTGTATTGGACGACTCAACAGACAAGACGGCGCTGTTGGCCCAGAACAAGGTGGATCAGTGTGCTCGGCAAGGTGTGCCTATTCGCCGCATTCAACGTGCCGATCGTGCGGGCTACAAGGCCGGGAATCTGGTGCATGGCATTCAGCATTCCCAGGGCGAGTTTTTTGCGATCTTTGATGCGGACTTTTTACCGCCAGCCGACTTTCTGCAGAGAACTATTCCGCCTTTCAAGGACGCGAAGCTGGGTTTTTTGCAGACGGGTATTGGCTATGAAAACCGTGACCACTCTTTCCTGACCCGCTTTCAGGCCATGGAAATGGGCCACCAGCAATATGTGACGGTGGGGCTGAGCGAAGACGGGGATATGGCCTCCTTAAGTGGCAGTTCCTGTGTCTGGCGACGCGCTTGCGTGGAAGCCCTGGGCGGTTGGAATGCCTCCACCATTACCGAGGACGTGGACCTGGGTTATCGGGCCCAGTTTGGTGACTGGAAGTACGCTTATTTGCGCGATGTGGTGTCCATGTCCACCTTGCCCGAGAACATCAGTGCGTTCCGTGTGCAGCGGGAGCGCTGGGGGCGAGGGCTGATTCATAGTGCCTTCAAGCACCTGGGGCAGATGTGGCAGCAGGACATGCCCTTGATGAAGCGCATGCATGCGTTTTCCATGATGTTTTCATCGGTCATGCTGGCCTCCATTTACGCCTTGATTTTGTTGAGCCTGCCGCTGAATTATTTGCTGGATTTCGACCATGTCGTCTTGCTTTGGGGCGCACCGCTGTTCTTCTTGCTGGTCGCTGTCTGGGCGTTGAATAATGCCTTTGGGGCACGCAAGGGCGCGCGTTTCGATGACAGGCCGGGTGTCTTGGGGACCGTGTGGCATACCTACTTGTATGTCGCCATGTTTCCGCCCATGGCTTGGTATTATTTTGTCGGCGGTGTACGAGCCGCCTTCAAGGTTTACGGGGAATTTAACCGCACGCCCAAAGGCGAGAAGGCGGCAAGACAGCCTCGCATCAATCTGTATTTGCTGATCGGAGAAGTGTTCACCTTCCTGTATTCGGCACTGGCCCTGTATGTGGCCATACGTATGGGCAACTACTTGTTGGTTCCCTTGAATGCGACGGTGTGTGTAGGCTTTGGCATGGTTTTGTACTGGTCCTTTCAAGAAAGGAGAGCGCGTGGGCGTAGCTGAACCAGCAGGGCAGGAGCGGATTCTGATCACCGGAGCTACCAGTGCCATTGGTGGCGAGCTGGCGCTTTACTACGCCAAGCCCGGTACAGAGCTGACTTTGCATGGTCGCAATGCTGCGATTCTGGAGCCTCTGGCCGAGCGCTGCCGTCAGGCGGGTGCGAAAGTGCATACCCATCAGCTGGATTTGCGTGATCTGGATGCCTTGCATGGCTGGTTGTCACAATGTGCCGCGTTTGATCTTGTCATCGTGAATGCGGGCATGAATATCCATGTAGGTCCCAATGGCGAGCCGGAGGCCTGGGAAGATACCGAGCTGTTGCTGGATATCAATGTGAAGGCTTCGCTGCGGGTCGTGCAATCTGTGCTGCCTGCCATGCGCGCGAGAGGGCGCGGTCAGATTGCCTTGATGAGTTCCTTGGCCGCTTACTTTGGTTTGCCTACCACGCCGTCCTATAGCGCCAGCAAGGCGGCTGTCAAAGCTTATGGTGAGGGGCTGCGTGGCTGGTTGGCCCCGGAAGGGATCAAGGTCAATGTGGTAATGCCAGGCTACGTTAGCTCGCCCATGTGCGATGCCATGCCGGGCCCCAAGCCGTTCTTGTGGACCCCGCAACGAGCAGCCAAGCGTATTGCCCGTGACCTGAAAGCCAATAAAGCGCGCATCAGCTTTCCGTTCCCTTTGAATCTTGGTTGCTGGTTTCTGGCCGTGCTGCCCGCCCGGGTGTCCGTTTTTATTCTGAGCAAGATCGGTTATGACGCTTGAGCCGGGATTCTGGGCTGCTATCCTGGCGGCCTTGTCGGGACTGGCCCTGACAGTTGGGCTGGAGCGGTTCTTGCAAACGGCCGCCAGCTTGCGTCGTCCCGCAGCGGCCTGGGCTTTGCATGTTGGCCTGTATGGTTTGGCGTATGTCGTGCTGGTTTTCGTGTTGGGACGGCCTATTTTTGCCACGGCCTTGCTGAGTGCCTTTTTTCTGCTGCTGGTCGTGGTCAGCAATGCCAAGTTCAAGGCGTTGCGTGAAGCTTTTGTGTTTCAGGACTATGAGTATTTTACGGATGCGATCCGTCATCCTCGGCTCTACATTCCTTTTCTCGGGTGGGGAAAGTTCTTTCTGGCCGCAGCGGGCTTTATTGCCGCTTTGACGATTGGTTTATGGCTAGAAGCCGTGCCCGTCTTGCGGGCTGCCTGGACCGGGCAATGGGGAGCCTTGGCTCTGCTTGCTATGTTGAGTCTGGGCTTGCTGCTTTGGGGTAATAGCGCGCGTTTGATGGTGCAGATTGCCCCGGAACAGGACGTGCAGGCCTTGGGGCTGTTAGCCAGCTTTTGGCGATACTGGCAACAAGGCCGAGAGCGTCCAAGTTTGTCCTCCCCTTTTGGAAGTGTTGCCCCAACGTCTGCGTCTGTTTTGTCTGGCGCGGGTTCCGTGGCTGATCTGCCTCATCTGGTTTCCGTGCAAAGCGAGTCCTTCTTTGATGCCCGGCGAATTTCTGATGGAATTCGGCCAGAGATTCTGGCGGAGTTTGACCGCTTCAAATCCGAAGCGGTTGCCAGCGGATATTTGCAGGTTCCCGCCTGGGGAGCCAATACGGTGCGCTCGGAGTTTTCCTTCTTGAGCGGTATTGAAAACAGCGCTTTGGGTGTGCATCGCTTCAACCCCTATCGCGCAGTATGCGCGGGATGGTCGGTGGCGACCTTGGCTTCCTGGTTGAAACAGCAGGGCTACCGCACGATCTGCATTCATCCTTATCCCGCCAGCTTTTACCAGCGTAATCGCGTATTCCCACTGTTTGGGTTTGACGAGTTTCTGGACATCAAGGCGTTTGCTGATGTGGAACGTACCGGCCCTTATATTGGTGATCTGGCGGTGGCAAATAAAGTCGCCAGCGTGCTGGAGCAGGCTACAGGGCCGGTATTCATTCACGTGATTACGATGGAGAATCACGGACCTTTGCATCTGGAAAAGGTCGCAGCAGGTGATATCGAGGCCTTGTACCATCAGCCTCCTCCGCAAGGCTGCGAGGATCTGACGATTTACTTGCGTCACATCCGCAATGCCGATGCCATGCTGACACGTTTGCGCGGAGCCTTGAGCTCTTCGGACAGGCCTGCCAGCCTGTGCTGGTATGGCGACCATGTACCCATCATGCCCTCGGTCTACGCAGCTCTGGGGACGCCGTGTGGGGATGTGGATTACTTTATTTGGAGCTCGACGGGCAATCAGACAAAAACGCCGCATCGGGATGCGGCGATTCATGATCTGGCGCGGGAGTGGATGTGCTTTAGTGGATTGATGGGTAAGTAGACATTTTCTCCGATTTCGGCACTGGTATCTATTATTAGTTTTAGTACCAATCGACAGCCTTGTCTGCCAGGGCGTTATGCATTCCCGCATCGCTGGATACCAAGATGGCTCCTATTGAATGGGCATGGGCTGCAATCAGCATGTCCATATACGACAGTGAGCGACCTTTGGCTTCTATTCCTACACGGAAAGCTGGATAAACATCAGAAACGGAGTCATCCCAATCCAGCACAGTCATCGTGCTTAGCAGGGCTTCTGTTGTTGCTTGCAAGGTAGGTCTGGACTTCTTGGCAAACCCATACATTAGTTCAGCAAGCACAATATTAGAGACAAAAATATTGCTGGGACTGTGTCCCAGCATGGTTTCTCTTACTTTGCCCCTGTTCATGGCAGCATTCGAAACTGCATTGGTATCTAGCATGTAGATCATTCTTCCCACCCTGCGAAGTGATCTTTTTCGGGAGCCGGCTCTTTGTCTCTGTTCAGATCTTCCAGGAAGCCTTCGAATTCAGCAGGGTCAGTATTAGCGGCAACATTAAGGAAGTGATCCCAGCCTCTTGGTTTTGAGGACAGAATGACATCGCCAGACTCTTGATCTCGTCGTATGAAGACTCTTTTCCCCTCGAAGCGAAAACCTTCTGGTAAACGCACAGCCTGACTATTTCCGCTCATGAATACGCTTGTTGTCTTGCTGGTAGGGTGAGCTTTCTTGGCGGGTAGTTTTATGTTTGTACGCATAGTTACCTCCATAGCCTGTATATACGAATAGTATACACGCAAAGGCTGACGAGAAAAATGGAACCGTATGACGTTGATATAAAAAGAAATTAGTTGGATGAAGCTCAGAAGATGACTTTAGTTCTTGAAAGTCTCTATCCAATGCCGAGTAGACGCATCATGCTCAGCAGACATTTCTTTTTCTCCCGACAGCTCCTGCAAAATCCCGTTCGCTAATACTTTCCCGTACTCCACACCCCATTGGTCAAAGGGGTTGATCCCCCAGATCAAAGCCTGCACAAAAATCTTGTGTTCATACAAGGCCAGCAGGGCGCCTAACGAGAAGGGGTTCAGGCGGGGCAATACGATCAGCGTGTTGGGGCGTCCGCCCGAGTGCACGCGGTGGTGGGCCAGCTCGGCAGCTTGCTCACCCAGACCTTGCTTTTCGCATTCGGCCAGGGCTTGCTCGTAGGTTTTGCCGCGCATAAGAGCTTCGCGTTGGGCCAGGCAGTTGGCCAGCAGCAGGTTATGGTGCTCGGCCTGATTGTGATCCGCCTGCTGGCACACAATAAAGTCCACTGGGGCGCCATCGCTGCCTTGGTGCAGCCATTGGTAGAAGGTGTGTTGTGCGTCTGTCCCAGCCAGTCCCCAGACGGCTGCGCCTGTGGCTAAGCCAACGGGTTCGCCGCTGGTGGTGACGGATTTGCCCAGGGACTCCATATCCAGTTGTTGAATGTAGGGCACCAGATTGCCCAGTCGGAAGTCGTAGGGCGAGATATTCAATGAGCCATAGCCCAGCACACTGCGGTTGACTACGCCGGCCAATGCCATTTGTACGGGCACGTTGGTGGCGATGGGCGCTTCCTGAAAGTGCTGGTCCATGGCGGCAGCGCCCGATAGCATGCCAGCGACAACATCACTGCTGACGGCCAGGGCAGTGGTCAAGCTGACGGCAGACCATAGTGAAAAGCGGCCACCGACCCAATCCCAGAACTGGAATATCTGTTTTTGTGGGACGCCCCAGCTGGAGGCGGTGTCAGGACGGGCCGTGACAGCAACGATTTGCTCGTAAGGGTTGGCAACGCCCGCGGCCTGCAGCCATTCCAGGGCGCGCTGACCGTTCTTGAGGGTTTCGGTCGTGGTGAAGGATTTGGAGGCGATCACGATCAAGGTGTCGTGAGGGTCCATCCCCGATAAGGCATGTTCCAGCGCGTGGCCGTCGATATTGGCCAGGAAACGCACGTTGCGCCAGCTGTGGCGATAACCAAAGGCTGCCAGTGACAGGCGCACGCCCCAGTCACTGCCACCAATACCGATATGAATGATGTTGCGCCAGCGGCGTTCGGAGTCGGCTACGCGTACGAATTCGTTCATGCGCTCGCGTTCTTTGGCGACTTCCGCCGTGGGGGCGGGCGCACGCAGGGCGCTGTGCCAGGCAGCGCGGTGCTCGGTACGGTTGACGATACCGCCGCTCAGCAGTTGTTGGCGTGCCGTGTCGAAATGGCGGGCCGCCAAGAGGGCTGCCCCGGCTGCCTGTAATTCCGGCGAGTGTCGCTGCCCGCTCAAGTCCACTTGCAAGCCTGCTGCCTTCAGGCAATGCAGGTCCAGCGCGTAGCGGTCGGACTGGCGTGCTGCCTCGCAAAACCCGGTCCATTCTGGCAGACCGGGCAAAGGGGCAGCAGAGGGAAGGGTTTGGGTATCGAGGGGCATGGGGGTTTGGCCTGCAGTAGACGAAACCGCCATTGTACGAGGCTTTATCGGGCTTGAGCGTCTGCCGGTAAGCGGGTTTGTCTTGGTGTTTACGAGTGCATGGGCACGAGCTGATCCCCATCGTGGGGCAATACCCATGCCCGCAAACCAGGATCGCTGGCCAGAACCCGCGTAATCTCTTGTGGCGACATCCAGGAGAAGGCCGTGGACAGGGCGTCGGCAATCGTGGCATTCCCAGCCACGACAGAGACACTGCGATACAAAGGCCGGGCCTGACCATTGGCGGGGTTGAACAGATGAGTCACAGAGCCATCGCGGCTAAGCGCCGTGCCTGACCCCGATGAGGTGCTGACTGCCTGATTGTGTACGTCCAGACTTAACAGGCTGACGGGTTCAGTTTGATCGCCTGCCAGACCGACGCGCCAGGGACGATTGCCCGGAGCCATGCCCAGGCCGCGTATCTCGCCCATATCGACCAGAGCGTGCTCCAGACCTGCCTGTTTCAGCTGCTCGGTGATGCGATCGGTGATGTAGCCTTGGGCAATTCCGTTCAGCGTCAGAGCCATGCCAGGACGTTGTAGTTGAACAGTGTCGTCTTGAATGTGGATGGCTTGGTGACCAACCTGCTGCAGCGTTTGCTTGATCTCGGCTGCATTGGGAATGGAAGTCGTGTCGCTGCGTTGAGCGGCCTGACTATACAGTTCCCATAGCACCTGCACGGTTGGATCAAAGGCCCCGTTCGTTAATTCACTCAGGCGCTGTGACTCCAGCAGCAAGCGCGTCAGATCACCGGGGGCTTGCTTCAGATAGCCGTCGCGGTTCAGGCGTCGCAAGGCGCTGTCTTCCTGATACAGGCTGAATATTCGCTCCAGTCGTCGCACTTCGGACAAGGCTTGATCGATCAAGGTCTGTGCGAAAACCGGGTCGGGGTGGTGGATATGCAGTTGTGCGTCCGCACCCAAAGCCACACCTTGCCAGGAGCTGAGTGGGGTAGGGACCGCTTGCATCGCTTTGACGGCCCAGGGCACGCAAGTCAGTGCGCTGGTCGCGGCCACGATACCGATAAAACGACGACGGGAAACAGGAGTAGAAGTCATGGCAAATACCTGGGATCAGGAAGATAAGCGTTTCAAGGCAGTGCGACCGCACCGAAGATGTAGTTCTCCGGCATGTCGGCAAAGCGAACCAATTGGCCGCCATGTTGTTGCTGGAAGTCCTTGGCGGCCTGCTCCTGGCTAAAGGGCAGGGCATCGATGGTGCCCATGCCGCCGGTATAGCGGCTGTAGATCAGATACCAGGCATCTTGTGCCGGTATCCAGGCTTGTTCGGGGAACTGACCGTCCTGATCGCGCTGGGCCATGTCTTGGACATAAGTAGCGGCGATGGCTTTGGATTCTTCAGGCAGCATGGTGTAGGCAAAGACCTCGCGTATGGTGGTGAACCAGAGCGGCGCTTCGCGTTCGCGCAGAAGAATCTGCCCTTTGGGGCCTTGGTGCTCGAACAGGTACATGCCGCAGTAGTGGCCCACGGCGGTTTGGGGGATCTGGACGACGGGCGGCGGTGGGGCCTGTATAGGCTCAGGCTGGCCACAAGCGGCCAGTATCAGTCCCAGGCACAGCAACAGAAGAGTGCGCAGTTTTTTCATAATGCTTTTCTTTTGAATACCAGGCTTGCCAGACCAAAAGGCACAGCGATCCATAGCAGCAGAACGCCCATCAGCACGCTGGCGGGCAGACGAGCCTGTTCACTTAAACCGGCCATGCCGGCAAACATGGCGACATTCTCATAGCCGGTCAGATTCAGCAGGCGGTACACGTCGGTGGGGTTGAACAGCAGAATGATGTTCAGCCAGGACGCGGTGATCATGGCGCCTTGATCGGCAACCAGAATGCCTAGCAGAGCCATGTCATAAATCACCACGAAGAACAGCCAGATACCGATGGCCAGACCTGCCGCCGTTGCCCGCTCTCTGACCAGGGTGCTGATGAAATAGCCCATGGACAGGAAACTGGCGCCGAGCAGAACGCTGGCCCCCATCATGGCCAGAAAGGGTGTCCAGACGCTGAAGTCCAGGCCGCCATGCGCCACTTGCAAGGTGATGCCTGCCAGGCCATAGCCCACCACCGTGGACAGGCTCAGGATCAGGGCATGGCCCAGGAATTTACCGACCAGAACCTGCCAGCGATGGACGGGGTAGCTCAGCAGCAAGGACATGGTGCCGCGCTCGATCTCGCCCACAATGGCGTCGTAGGACAGCAGCATGGCAATCAGCGGGATCAGGAAAATAGACAGGCTGGACAGGCTGACAACCGTGACTGTCAACGGATCTACCTTGACGCTGCCGGTGGGGGCGCTGCCTAGAAATCCCAGAGACAAAGCCAGGGCGGCCAGCAAGAGGGTGACCGCCAGTACCCAACGATTGCGCAATCCGTCGCGCACTTCCTTTTGGATGATGATCAGGACAGGGTTCATGGCTTAGTAATCCTCGCGCTTCAAAAAGTGCGCATACAACTCGTCCAGACCGGGGGATTCCAGCTCCAGGTCGGTCAACCCGGGGATGGCATGCGCTTCGCGCAGAATCTGGATTTTTTCGGCTTCGGTGCAATGACGTTCCAGACGATTGGTGCCGATGACATTCCAGTGCGGTGGAACAGAATCGGGGATCTGCTCCACGGTCAGGCGAATACGTACCGGCAAGCCAGCGTGTTGGCGCAGTTCGGACAAGGTGCCATCGGCAATCTTGCGTCCTTGTTGCATCACGATGATGCGGTCTGCCAGACGTTCCATCTCTGCCAGAGCGTGGGTGCTGAGCAGGATGGTGGCCCCGGCATCGCGCAGTTCTTGCACGATCTCGTAGAACAGCAGACGGGAGGCCGGGTCCAGTCCGGTTGTGGGTTCATCCAGCAAAAGCACACGAGGTTTGCCTAGCAGGGTTTGGGCCAGTGCCAGCCGTTGGCGCATGCCTTTGGAGTACGTGCCTACGCGTTTGTGAGCCGCTTGGGCAATGCCGACACGTGCCAGTAAAGCCTGGTTGTCACTGGTCGGCAGCCCTTTGAGGCGGGCGTAAAACGCCAGTGTTTCGGTGCCGGTCAAGGCAGGGTGCAAGGCGACGGTTTCAGGCAGGTAGCCGATATGGGCTCGCAGCCGGGCAGCCTGGGATGAACCCGCATCGTGGTCCAGCAAGGTGACCTTGCCTTCATCGGCACGGATCAGGCCCAGAATCAGTTTGATGACGGTACTTTTGCCTGCGCCATTGTGGCCAGCCAGCACCGTGCATTGGCCGGGGTAAAGCTCGAAGTTCACCGCGTTGGCGGCACGCTGCTGGCCATACAGCTTGCTGACATTGGCCAGCGCGACAGGGGCCGTACAGTTATTGGATGGAGTCATGATTGGCCTTGTAGCGCTCCCAGACGGGATTGTCGGGCGCACGCATCAGCGGTGCGCTATCGATGATGCCGCCGGGCAAAATGGCAGGAAATTGGGTTTGCGCCCAGCGCACAATGGAAACGGCGGGGCTGTTCAAGAGCACGCGCGCCGAAGGGGCTCGCCACACCAGTTGTTCAATCAGGCCATTGGGGCGATAAGCGGTGTCACCGATGCCGTCACCGTTCAGGTCAAAGGCGCTGTGATCGCTCCAGTAATTGCCCCGGTCCTTGCTGGACCACTCCAGGTAGCGGGTGCCCACATACTTCACCTGATTCTGGTTCTGGATGAAGGCGTTTTCCGTGATCTCATTACCTTCGGAACCGGCGGTGTAGTGCACCCCGATCTGGGTGTTTTGAATCAGGTTGCCGGAGATCTTGTTGAAGTTGGCGTTGTAGAGAAAAACGCCTTTTTCGGCCCCGTCCACGATATTGTCGGTAATGGTCGATTGTTGGGCGGCGTTGAGCATCAAGCCTTGATGTGTGCTGTTGATGCCGATGTTTTCACGTACCGTCAGGAACTGCGAAAACATCAGGGCATAAGCAATGTCATTGCCTATGGAGACATTGCTGCTGACCTCGCTGTTATTGGTGTACATGTAGTGCACCGCATAGCGTAGCTGGGTAAAGCGGTTGTGGCTGAACACATTGTCGCGGCTGGTATTGGAAAAAATCCCGTCGCGACCCCAGGAAATATCGTTGTACAAGATGCGTGAGCCGGGGGAGTTCCAGACGGTCACGCCATTGCCACGCTCATTCAGACGCAGCTCTTTATTGCCCACGATAGTGTTGTGCTGCACCAGCGCGTTGTGGGGCCCCCAGACATATACCCCCACCAGATTGTCGAGGATGTCGTTGTTTTCGATCAGGGCGTTATGGGCGGGCTTGTCCAGGAAGATGCCCGCATCCATATCCGGCAGGCTCAAGCCGGAATTGCGCACGGTGATCTGACGTATCTGCACATCTTCCGCCTGGACCCACACCGTGCGACCTTCACGTTCGCCCATCAACACGGCTTGCCGGTTGCTGGGGCCTTGAAGCGTCAAAGGTTTGTTCACGATGATATTGCCCTGATACGTGCCGGGAGCCAGCATCAGGATGTCGCCGGCTTGGGCGGCATCGATAACGGCTTGCAGCGCGGTATCGGCAGGCACCTCAATGGTGGCCGCTTGAGCAGCCAGACCACTGGCCGCAAGGGCCAGGATCGTAAGCGGCTTGAAGGCCAGCCTCAGCACCAGGGTTGGGCTGAGGCATCGTGCACGGGCGGGGAGCAGGCGGAAAGGCTTCATGTCACCGTCAGGCTTTGGGTTTCACATTCATCTGACCGGACATTTCCATGTGCAAGGCGTGGCAGAACCACTGGCAGTAGTACCAATGCACACCGGGGCGAGAGGCCGTGAAGGTGACCGAGCTGGTTTGCTGCGGTCCAATTTCCATGGCCACGCCATAGCCAGACAGGGTGAAGCCGTGGGTCAAGTCTTCGATCATTTCCATATTGGTGACTACGACGGTGACTTCATCGCCCTGATTGACCTCAAAGCTGGGCACGGAGAACACGGGTGCCACGGCAGTCATGTAGACCCGAACCTTGTTGCCATCCCGGATGACCTTGGAGGCACCTTCCAGGGTGACGCCATCTTTCTCGGCCATTTTCCGTGCGCCGTCCCACCATGGATCGTCGCGAGTCCAGACGCGCTTGGGTCGTACTTTTTCGGCGGCAACCAGCAGCATGTCGTGCGGTTCGGCAAAACTCGGGCCATCGTGGACCAGCTTCATCACATCGCCTGAAATGTCGATCAACTGATCGTTCTCGGGTTTGAGCGGGCCTACGTTCAGGAAGCGGTCTTTGGAGAACTTGTTCAGCGACACCAGCCATTTGCCATCGGCTTCTTTGGTCTCGCCCATGGTGGTGTGGTTGTGGCCAGGCTGGTAGTGCACATCCAGTTTCTGGATGATGGGGTCTACGTCCTTGCCCTGATACGCCTCGATGGCCTTGGCAATGTTCCACTTCACGATCTGGCTGTCGATAAACAGCGTGGTGTAGGCATTGCCGCGGCCGTCATAGGCGGTGTGCAGTGGGCCCAGACCCAGCTGAGGTTCTGCCACTACGCAGTCACGTGGTTTGATCTTGTCGGCAAACAAGTCATCCAGGCGGCGCACGTCGATCATGGTGACGGTGGGCGAGAGCTTGCCGTTAAAGACCACGTGGATGCCATCGGGGGAGGCATTGCAACCGTGGGGGGAGTTGGGTACGGGGATGTAGCGGGTGTAGCGCGAGCCTTTGCGGCCATCCAGCACTTTGACGCCCTGCATTTCTTTGAAGTCGCCTTTCTTGACGCCGTCTTCAATGGCTTTCAGGTTGAACACCACGGCCCAGTCCTGCTCGTTGGCGCTCATCTCGCCTACATCTATTCCCTTTTCGGAGTTGTAGCAGGTGGAGAACGCGTACTTGCCCTGGTAGTCGGCGTCGCAATTGTCCAGGTTGCCGTCCACGATCACCTGCCAGGCGATTTCCATGGTGTCGCCATCAATGGCGGTAAACACCGAGAAATAGTTTTCCTTGGGGTTGCCAAAGATTGTGCCGTTATTGGGCAGGGGGACGATGTGCTCGCCGTTGCAGAACACATAGCCGGTGCGTGGGTAGCGTTGCGGGCGCAGGCCGTGGATACCGTCGGCATTGGGAATCTCAATGATCTTGTCGCACTTCATGACATCGCAGCGCACGCGAGCCACGCGGTTATTGGCCTTGTCGTTGATGTAGATGAAGCGCCCGTCATAGGTCCCGTCGGTAAAGGACATATGGGGGTGGTGAGCATCGCCATTGGGCAAAATGCCGCCCAGGGAGTCTGCAAACGCCAGGGTTTCAGGCGTCAGATTGGCGCGCATGATCTGGCGGCTTTCGTTGGTAATCCCCCAGCCGGTGGCACTACAAATATTGAAGATCGGGATGCGCATCAGTTCGCGCATGGAGGGCAGACCCATGATGCGGATCTCGCCGGACTGACCACCGGAATTAAAGGCGTAGTACTGGTCCAGCTCGCCCGGCTCAATATGGGCGCTTTGCCCGTTCGGCGCCTTTTTGGTATCGGCCAAGGCATTGCCAATGTGGGTGGCGCTGACCACAGCAGCGCCGGATAAGGCGGCGGTGCCCAAAAAGGCGCGGCGGCTCAGACCCTGTTTATCCTGCTTGTTCTCGGACATGGTGTGATTTTCCTTGTGTGTGATGACGTGACCGACTTGGCGCTGGGGCGCGCCCAGGCGTCTCACGGCGTGGCGGGGGTGGAATCGGTACTGTCTACGCTGCGCGGACGCACGGTAGGGCGGGCGGCAGCATCGTCTTGCAGCGAGCTGGCAACGGCAACGGGGGCCGGTTTATCTCGCTTGCGTTTGGCGATCTTTTGAATCAGGTGCGGGCATTTTTTCTCGTGGTGATACAGCATCTGGCAATTCAGACACTGGATACATTCGTTGGGGTTGATGGGGCCTTCGGGCTCGATGGCTTGTACGGGACAGTCGGTCGCACAGCGCTGACAGGGGTTGCCACACATGGGGTAGCGACGCAGCCAGTCAAAAATGCGCAGGCGGGCGGGGATGGCCAGGGCAGCGCCCAGGGCACAGAGATAGCGGCAGTAAAAACGCTCGATGAACAGGCTGGCAATCAGCAGCAGTACGGCAAAGATCGTGAAGGGCCAGTCGCGGATGAATTTCAGGATGATGGCGGTCTTGAAGGGTTCGACTTCGGCCATCTTTTCGGCCACGGCCATGTCGTACAGGGCAAAGCCAAACAGCAGAATGAAGATCACGTACTTGATGGCTACCAGCCGTTTATGGGCGCTGTAGGCCACCTTGATCTGGGGAATGCGCAGGAAGCGGGCCAGCTTGTTGGCCAGCTCTTGCAGTGCTCCGAAAGGACAGAGCCAGCCACAGAAGGCGCCCCGGTTCCAGAAAATCAGGGAAATGGCGGTAGCAATCCACAGAATGAAGACCAGTGGATCCATCAGGAAGTATTCCCAGCGGAAATCGGTGCGCAGGGCGTGGGAGAACGTCAGTACATTCACCACGGACAATTGGGCCGAGGCGTACCAGCCAATCCAGACCAGGGAGAACAGCAGAAAGCCAATACGAAAGCGTCGGTAGAACACCTCGTGTTTTGTCAGCGTGTCCTGGAAGAAGAAGACTCCGCCCAAGGTCAGCAAAGACACCAGCAGCACGGCAATTTGTACCTTCTTGCCAGCCCAGATTTGCTTGTACAAAGGCTCGCTGGCGGTTTCCAGGTCATCGTGCTCTGCGGCTTCGGGGGCTGCTGCAGCGGCTGCTGGAGGGGGCGCCGTCAAATAGGAGTCAGGAAGCTGGTAATTCAGGTTCAGCGTGACAAAGGCTTTGTCTTTGACGCTAAGCACACGCTGTACCAACAGTTGCAGTCGCCAGGGCAAAACAGGATCAAAGGTGGCGGTAGCAGGGATCTTGAACAGGGCGGCTTCTTTGAAATCCGGAGCACCTGCGGCTTTCACGCCGGGCAGACGTTGGTGATCCAGGTCGGTGAAGTGAAAGCTGTCCAGGTCCTGGATGATTTCGATGCGGTCAAAAATCCCGCCTCGCACATAGCCCGATCCCTTGAAGGAATACAGCCCATTGCCCACGACCAGCATGGCCTGCTGGCCGGGTTTCAGTTCTTGTTGCAGGTAGTTGTAATCGGCCTCGCCTAACAGGCTTTGTCCAATGCTGGGCACGCTGACCAGGGCGGCGTACAGGTCGATAAACGTGTCTTGTGGATCGCCTTCCTGAGGATGGGCGGCGGCCTCTGTACGGCCATTATCAATAAAGGCCTGGTTGATGTCGGCCACGCTGACATGCAGGCGTTGGATGGCACCGCTTTGGAGCAGTTCGTCCCAGCTGGAAATGGTGTGGTTGCTGGTATCTATGCTGCGCTTGACGGCGACGGGTGCCGTGGCGGGGGCGGCAGGCTGGCCTATGCCTTCTTGCCGGGCCACCAACTGAGAAGAGCGCATGATGCTGTCGCCCACGACCATCAAGGTCACGGTGGCACCGCTGATGATATCTACGGGTGGCGGTGCGCCGGGTTTGGGGCGGTTCTTGATGTAGTTCTGGCCGATATAGCCTTGAATAAAGGCTTCGACGCGCGACTCCGGAATACCGATCAAGACAATGGGTTCATGGTGTTCCAGCAGCTTGGCGGCGACGATGCTGCCATCCATGCTCATGGCAACCAGAGTGTCGATGGGGAAACTGGAATAGCCGCGGGTGTTGACGATGTCGGTCGTCACATACACATACCCTAGCTGCTCCTGATCTTTAAATACCTTGGCGACAGGCAGCGAGCCTGCGGGCTCGCTGGTGTGGGTGGCGGTGGGGAAGATCTCGTTGAGGGCAATGTCCGGGAGGAAGTGGGCAATGCGCGACGTGGAGTGTGCGGAAGTGCTGCTTAAACAGGCTGCCAGCAGGAAAAGCAGGAGCCAGATAGTACGTAACTGGACATGCCGGGCCAAGCGATTGAGGGACGTCATTTCTTACCACCTGCAACAAGATTCTTGCGAGATGGTAGGGGTTATCCTTTGTTTGCTCTTTGTGTCAGAGCAAGGACAGATTCTGACAAGAGTGGGTGTGGGTCGGCGTCAGTCAGCTCTTGATCTGTGAGAAATGATGGCAGGCTTTGCTGGCCGGGCTTTAGATGGGGTTCAGCTTTGGTGACGCAAATAATTCAGGACCGCGTCGGCATCACCCTGAAAAATGACCCGATCTTTTTTTTGCTCGCGCTGATAGCTGTACATGGGGTCGTAGTATTGCGTCAGCAGGCCCCCAATCCAGTCGCGGTGGTCGTCCAGCGCGCCACTACGCTCTTGTTCCTGCAAGGCGGCGTCCATGATGGCTGATAGTTGCTGGTAGCGTTGATGACCCAGCCGTTTGGTGATGCGGGCCAGGCTTTGACGCAGTTGCTCGGCAAACAGCGCAAAGCCGGTTTGCGGGTCGTGCTGCTGTGTAAACTCCGCGTGCAGATTCTGAACGTAGTCGCGCACGATGCGCGTAATGCGGTTTTCCAGACTGTCTTCCAGCCAGATAATGGGCCACTGCTGCATGCCACGATACAGGCTCAGTGGCAGGCTGCAACGACCAATAGTCTGGCTTTCATCTTCCAGCACAAAGCCTTGATGCCCTTGTGCGGTTTTCTTGAGCATGGAAATGGACAGGCGGTGTTCAAAGTCGATCTGGCTGGGTTGGCCAGTGGCATGTTTGCCAAAGCTGGAACCGCGATGGTGGGCATAGCCCTCCAGATCCAGACTGTGATCAAGTTGCTGCAGCACATCAGTTTTGCCTGTACCTGTCATGCCCCCCAGAATCTGAAAGCGGGCACTGCTGATGGTTTGTTCCAGATTGTGCAGCAAAAAGCCACGCATGGCCTTGTAGCCGCCCACCACGCGTGGGTAGCGAATGCCCGCCTCTTCGCGTAGCCAGGTTTGTGTGATCTGGCTGCGCAGACCACCTCGGAAGCAATACAAATAGCCGTCGGGGTGCGCTTGCGTGAATTGCACCCAGGCTTGCAGCCGCTCTTTCTTGATCTGACCGCTGACCAGTTTATTGCCCAGCGCAATCGCGACGTCCTGACCATGCTGCTTGTAGCAGATACCCACTTGATGACGCTCTTCATCGTTCATCAATGGCAGGTTCAACGCGCCGGGAAAGGCACCTTTGTTGAACTCGATGGGAGCGCGAGCGTCCATCAAAGGCACGTCGTTCAGGAACAGCTCGCGGTAGTGGTGGGTGTCAGGGCGCATCGGTTGACTTCAGATTACTGGGTGGGTCGGTCTGCTCTTGAACTGCCGTATTGCGCAGGGTTTGAATCAAAGCCTGCACGCCACCACGAGGTATGCCATTTTTCAAGGTAACAATCGTCAGTGCTCCGAACAGTTGGCCTAGCTCAAACGACAGAATGCGTAGCAGTCCCTGCTTCTCCAGGCTTAGTGCAGTGGTGCGCGGCAAGATGGCCAAGCATTGCATTTCCTGAAGCAAGACCTGATTAAAAGATAATGATACTGAGTCGATGACGCGCTCAGGTGTTTGTTGGATATTTTTGATAAACAGGCTATCAAATACATGTCGGATGGGAGTGGTCCTTGGGGGCAATATCCATTGCTCAGCCACAAGTTCATGCGCCTGGACTTGAGACCGTTTTGCAAAAGGGTGGTGACAGTTGGCCACGACGACAAACGGTTCGGTGCTGAGAATCTCCACATTCAGCTCGTGGTGCGTTGATCCCGTGTTCAAACGTCCTACCAGCAAGTCCAGCTTGCCCGCTCTGAGGGCGTCCGCCAGCATGTGAGACTCACCCTCCTGAATGGAGATGTGCAGGCCTGGGTGCTGGCTGAGCAGGCGCGCGACGCTGCGCGGCAATATCTGGCTGGCAGAAGATTGCACTGCCCCCACTTTGATGCTGCCTGTCAGCCCGCCCTCCCGTTGTTGTAATTCGTGCTGTGCGGCCTGCAGATCGTTAATCATGCGTCGTGCATAGCGAATCATCAGTTCGCCTTCTGGATTGGGCCGCAGGCCATGTTTGCCACGTTTGAATAAAGGCATGCCCAGCAAGCTCTCAATGTGCTTGAGCATCCGGCTGGCTGCCGGCTGGGTCATATATGTGTGTTCCGCGGCCAGACGCAAGTTTTGCAACTCTCCGATGGCATCAAGGAGCACGAGATGACGAAGCTTGAAACGCGCAACCTGCTGCCAGCGTTGACGCGCTTGTTGCAAGGTGGGATCGAGATCTTCAGACATATCAATATTGGTATGGATAGGGGCCGGAATGTAAATAGTCAGGCAAGTCGTCCAATTCTAGACTGATCGTGCGTATTTCAATAACGATGATTCAGGAGACAAACATGACGCACTATCGGGACCAATTCTTTCCTAATACCGAGGAACTGGGAAAGGATGAAATGCGGATTACAGCATTGGGGACAGGACGTCCTTTTTTAAGACCCTCGCAAGCCAATGCAGGCTGGCTGGTTGAACTGGGCAATGGCGACAAGTTTCAGTTCGATTTTGGCTACGGCACCCAGACTAATTTTGGTGCCCTGCAGATCCCTTATCAAACAATGACGGCGTATTTTGCGACTCATTTGCACACTGATCATGTTGGTGATTTTGCGCAAATATGGATAGGCAGCTGGGCGGGGGGGCGTACAAGGCCGCTGGAGGTGTATGGCCCGTCCGGCCCCGTTGAAAAATACGGTATGAAGCATTTTGTGACCAAGCAGATGGAGTCTTATGCCTGGGATACGGACACGCGAGTGGGGCTGTTGCCGGCGGTGGGGGCAGAGGTCAATGTGCATGAGTTTGATTACTCCAGAGCCCATGTGATTTATGAGCGCAATGGAGTGAAGGTGAGCAGTTTCCCGGCTGTGCATATTTACGATGGTGCGGTTAGCCTTCGACTGGATTGGAATGGTTTGTCCTTTGTGTACTCCGGAGACACTACCCCCAGCTATTTCTTTGTGGAAAATGCGCGCGATGCTGACGTGGTGGTCCATGAGACTTTCAATACCCGTGAGCAATTGATGGAGCGGTCCGGCTACGACGAACGTACTGCCATTGGTGTTGGCAGCATGGCGCATTCGGATCCGGTCGAGGCGGGCAAGGTTTTTGAGCTCTGTGCTCCCAGATTGGCCGTGGCGTACCATTTTTTTAATGATTTCGATACGGCGCCACAGATGGAGCAGGCGATCCGTACGCACTATCAGGGGCCCTTGGTGTTGGCTAAGGACATGATGGTTTTTAACGTGACGGCGGAACGGATTGTGACGCGGATGGCTGTGACCAGTGCGGATGTATGGCCCAATAAAGAACATCACGAAGAGTTCAAGAAGGCGCCTCGCAAAGAGCGCATGAAGATGTCACCTTGGCTGTCTGAAAAACAGATTTTCCCCAAGTTTTAGGAACCGTCATGACCAACACTCTCGTAGCGCTGCACCGTGCGGGCCTGCGGTGTCGTGTCGTTTTACGCCGTCTTGTGGTGACGGCAATCCTGGCCCTGCCTGGCATGAGTTCGCAGGCCTCAGACTCTTATCCTGATCAACCCGTGCATATCGTTGTGCCCTACGGTGGCGGTGGTATTGCAGACCAAGTGCCTCGCTTGCTTGGAAACCAGCTGCAACGGCATTTTGGGCAGGCTTTCATTATTGAATCCAAGCCGGGTGCGGGGGGGCTGATTGGTGCGGATTATCTGCTGCGCCAACCCGCAGATGGATATACCGTGCTGTCGGCGGCGACCAACAATCTGGTGATCAATCAGTTTTTGTTTCCGGATCAGAAACTCGATCCTCTGGAGCAATTTACGCCAATTGCCAAACTGGTTTCTGTGCCTTTGTTAATCGTGGTGAATGCTGAATTGCCCATACGAAGTCTGGATGAGCTGATAGCCTATCTGCGCGTTCAAAAAGGCGATGCCAATTATGGTTCGCCCAGTGCAGGGACCTTGCCCCACCTGGCCGGAGCGCTGCTTTTGCAAGCCAGCAATACCAAAGCGGTGCATGTGCCTTACCGGGGCGGAGGTGCGATGGTGACGGGCCTGGGCGCGGGCGAAGTGCAGTTTGCTGTCATAGGCTATCTTTCTGTCCAGGCCATGCTGCAGTCGGGGCGTGTTCGTGCTTTGGCGGTAGTGGCACCACAGCGCCTGGCGGTTTTGCCTGAGGTGCCCACTGTACAGGAAGCTGGCTGGGGGAAGTTGCTTGCTGCTATTCCCGACAACTGGTGGATGCTGGTGGCTCGCAAGGATACGCCAGCGGAACGCAGGGAGGCGTTGTCCTCGGCCGTGCTATCGGTTTTGCAGACACCTGAACTGGTGCGCCAGTATGAGGATGCAGGATTGCAAATCAATGCACAGGCTGGTCCTGCCCTGGAACAGGAGTTGCGGCAGGAAGCTCAGGTTTGGCAGGAAAAGCTGCAAGGTCTGGAGCTGAACATGTAGCCCTTGCTGCCAAAGAGAGGAGTTGCAGGAAAAGAGCCGCCGCTTCAATGAGTTGGCGGCTCTGTCTTGCTATCAAGGGTTATACAGCCCTGATCGCCCGTGATGGCCCTGGGGACGAGCAGGGTGCCTATATTGATTTATACGACTTCGACAGCATGCTGTTGCTGCGCAATCATTTGTCCAATAGGTTCCAGCGTCAGGCCCAGCTCTGTTGCTACGGCCAGAAATTCGGCCGTGGCAGAGGGCTCAACGGCCACCAGCAAACCGCCGCTGGTTTGCGGGTCGCACAAGATATTGATTTGCTCCTGGCTGATAGGGGCGATGCGGTGGCCGTAACTGTCGAAGTTGCGTTGCGTGCCGCCAGGGACGCAGCCTTGTTCCAGGTAGTACTCAATGCCGGGCAGCAAGGGCACACGGTCCAGGTTCAGACGGGCAGTCAGGCCGCTGCCGTCCGCCATTTCGATCAGGTGGCCCAGCAGGCCAAAGCCGGTCACGTCCGTCATGGCTTTCACGCCGGGCAGTTGCGCAAAGCGGCTGCCGGGCTTGTTCAGCGTGCACATCCAGTCGCGTGCCAGGTTTTGATCTTCAGGACGAAGCTTGGCTTTTTTCTCAGCGGTGGTCAGCACGCCGATGCCTAAAGGTTTGGTCAGATAGAGCTGGCAACCTTCAGTAGCCGTGTCGTTGCGCTTTAACTGGCCTTTATCAACGACCCCGGTGACGGCCAGCCCAAAAATAGGTTCGGGTGCATCAATGGAATGGCCACCGGCCAGGGTGATGCCTGCAGCATCGCAAGCAGCCCGTCCGCCTCGCACCACTTCGCGGGCGACCTCAGGAGACAGCACATTGATAGGCCAGCCCAAAATGGCAATGGCCATGATGGGTTTGCCGCCCATGGCGTAGATATCGCTGATGGCGTTGGTCGCGGCAATGCGCCCAAAGTCATAGGGGTCGTCCACGATAGGCATGAAAAAATCGGTGGTCGAGACGACGCCCGTTTCCTCATTCAGGCCGTAGACAGCGGCGTCGTCGCGCGAGGTATTGCCTACCCACAGGTTCGGGTCCATGTTCTGGGCGCCACTACCGGCCAGGATAATGTCCAGTACCTTGGGGGATATCTTGCAGCCGCAACCGGCTCCATGACTGTATTGGGTCAGACGAATAGGAGTATCCATATTGCTCGGGGGTAGGTTGTGATCGGAAGCTGTCATGGTAAATCGATCAGAGCACTTAGGCGAGGTCTGGGCGTCATGGACAGGTGAACGGTTTGCCCGCTGAGCACGTTTGGGTATTTGAAAAGAGCGGGTTTCGTGCCTGAGTATTTACCTGTTGCTTATTAAATTGCATATTCAAAAATAATTAGTTCGCATTACAATAATGAGAACAATTCGCATTTAATATAAGGGGAAGGTATGAAAGCAGTGGTTTGGGCTGGCGGGTATTCCATGGTTTTGGGGCTTTTGATGGGTGTGGCACAAGCTCAGGAAACGCCTCAGGAGGTATCCACCCTGTCGTCCATCAAAGTGCGGGCTCAGAATGAGAAGTCTGAGGGCACAGGCAGCTATCAGCAACAGGCTGTGCCTCAGGTTTTGAAATTGCCCATGACGCTACAGGAGCTGCCCCAGTCTGCAACGGTCATTACGCGACAACGCATCGAAGATCAGGGCCTGGATACCTTGGGGCAGGTCATGGAGCAAAGTCCCGGGGTCAGTCGCCGGCAATACGGGGATGACGGCGCAGGCTATACCTCATTTCAGGCACGTGGTTTCAACATCACGAATTACGTTATTGATGGTGTCCCGACGACGGCTGCCGCCTTGCAAGGGTATGGCGGGGTCAGCGTCATGGATACCGCCATTTATGACAATGTCGCCATTGTGCGCGGTGCGACCGGCCTGCTCAGTGGGGTTGGAGAGCCGTCGGCATCCATCATGATGCAGCGCAAACGGCCAACGGCCGAGTTTCAAGGACAGGTTTTAGCAGGAGTGGGGAGCTGGGATCGGTACCGGGGCATGGCGGATATTTCGGGCCCGCTCAATGACAGCGGCTCTGTGCGGGGACGGCTGGTTGCTGCTTATGATCAGTCCCGCTCCTGGAAGGATGGCTACAAGGGCAAACGGGATGTTTTCTATGGCGTGATAGAAGCGGATCTGGGGGCGCGAACGGTAGCCAGACTGGGTCTTGAGCACATGGATAATCGTTACGATGGCTCCAGCATGCACGCATTCAGTGTCTCGGATACGGACGGAAATCTGGTGGAGTGGGATCGTAGCGATTCTGCGACGGCCGCCTGGGCCTACAGCAAGCAGCGCCGGACGATGGCATTTGCTCAACTTGAACACGAGTTCAATGATGACTGGTCCATTCAAATGGCGGTGGGGCGTTCTTGGCTGAATAACGAGCAGTTGTATGGAGTGGCCGCTCCGGAGCCGACCCCGCAGGGGCGAGGTTCCATGACGGCGGGCTTCAATGAAAAAACACCCACGCAGGATACGGCCGATATCACGATCAAAGGGCGCTTTCAGGCATGGGGGCAAGGGCATGACATTATGCTGGGGGCCAATTACTACGAGCTCTCCCGACATGACATGGCTTATGCGCGCCAGCGTATCCCCATTGCTCAGATCAAGGACTTTGACCGTAACCTGCCACGTCCGGACTTGAAGATTACCGGGCCGGATAATCAGCGGGCGCGCCAGTGGGGGGCGTATGCCGCAACACGTTTGCGTTTGACGGACAACTTGGCCTTGATTGCGGGCGGACGGGTCACGAACTGGAAGGACCATTCCAATACGACCTTGCGTAAAGAAAATGGCGTGTTTACCCCCTATGCAGGTCTGGTCTACGACTGGAATGAGCAGTGGGCGACGTATGCCAGCTATACGCAAATCTTCAATCCCCAGTCCAGCCAGGACAGAGATGGCAATTATCTGGACCCTGAAAAAGGCAATAACTATGAACTGGGGGTCAAATATTTGTTCCCTGGAGAGGCGGCTTCAGCCTCTTTGGCGGTGTTTCAGACTCGCAAGGACAATCTGGCTGTCGTTGATGGCAAGGAACTGACTCCTAGCGGAACCCAAGCGTACACCGCAGCCAGCAATACGCGTTCTGAAGGGATTGAGTTCGAGATCAATGGCGAGCTTGCCCCTGGCTGGCAAATGGGGGCGGGCTATACCCACTACCGCTTCCGGGGTGCTGACGGGGAGAAGATCAAGACGGATATTCCGGCTGACCAGGTCAAGCTGTTCACGACTTATCGCTTGCCGGGTGCATGGCATAAATTGACGGTAGGCGGCTCCGTGCAATGGCAAAGCAAGATTTTTGATAATCAGCTGACCGGCGTAGCTCGTGAAACCAATACACAGAAAGCCTATACGGTGGTGGATCTGATGGCTCGATATGCCATTACGCCTCGGGCGGATTTAACCGTGAATTTCAATAACATCTTCGACAAAACCTATCGTCTTGCGTACAGCAGTCATACCTACGGCGCACCCCGTAATGTGATGGCATCATTGCGCTATCAATTCTGAGCTGACTGGCACTTGTTGTGTGGCAAGCGCCGCTTATGGGAAGGGCAGGGGGCGTACAACCTGGGCAAGCTGGTCATCAGCGACCCATTGCGCAAACTGCTCGCCCAGGCGCTGGCTTTGTTCAACGGAGTGTTGCCAGGCCAGACGTCGCTCCGAATCAGACAGCCGTTTGTAGTCGGAGCGATCCGGGATTTTTTGGCCTTTCAGGCGCTGATAAAAGCGCGGAGTGGGGCACAGCAGAATCAAATTATCCAGGCAGTGGGGGCGGCGGGCTTTCTGCCAACGCGGCAGATATTTGTCGAACCAGCTGGCGCTGATTTTTTGCGTGAAATGGGGGAACAAGGTCAGGCCGGGACTATCCAGATCCAGCGCGCAGAAGTTGTAGTCAACCAGCCCTCCATCCCGGTAAAGCCCGGCGGGCCAGTTGTGGGCCGCATCCACACCATCGATGACCAATGGAATGGCCGTGCTGGCGGCCAAGGTCTCAAACAGATTGTGCTGATCCAGCGCCGCGTAACGGGCCCGGCCTTGATGCTTGCCATGAATGGGCAAGGGGCTGCGAGCGTCGTGCACGATGACCCGCTCAAAGAACCAGTGCGGGATGGCAGGGTGTACATAGTTGCCGACCATGCAGCTAAGCAGGGCCGCGCCAAGCTGCTTTTGATTTCGGGAACCCGCCCAGCCTTTGCTGCGCGCCACGGTAATGGCAAAGCGATAGCGCGGGTGGTTCAGGATCGCTGCCTGTGAGTCACCATCCCCCAGCAAGGTTTTCAGCATGGTCTGGGTCGACCGGGTAATGTCCGCTACCGTGGAGTTGGGCAGAAAGGGGCTGTGTATATAAAGCTGCGCAAAGTCCGCAAAGGCTTTGTGCGGATCGCTTTGCGCTGCGCAGGCGAAACGCCAGGAGGCAATGGAGCTGCCAAACAGCCACAGCGGTTCGTCATGTGTGTTGAGCCAGTCCCCAAACAGATACTGATCCAGCCCAGTCAGCGCCAAAGCCTTGGGCCCACCTGCGCTGCCAATCAGTGTGCTGATGTCCTTGGCATGTAAACCATGGCTTTGTATGTGGCGATAGGCACGAGGCCCGGCGTAGATCGCGAGATCAGACTCGGTGGACGACAAGATCAGCTCCCGAATGTGGTGATTCTGTAGCCAGAAAGCTGGCCAACAAGGCTTTAGTCTAGCGCTGTTGGAGCGGGGTCGGGGAGGGAGGCCGTGGGTTAAAGCCGGGTACGACGTAGCCCCGGCTGCTCCAGACGGGGCAGGCAGGGGCGGGTAAAACGATCAATCCTCCGGACTCCTGCTGGAGTCCGGAGTAGAGCGTGGGACATTAGAAGCTGGCAGTCAATGTCGCGTAGTACTGACGACCAGGTTCGTTGTAGGTGTTGGCACCTTGGCCGCTACCCGAGTCTTCGCGGTACAAGCGCTTGTCGAACAGGTTGTTGACGCCCAGACGGATATTGGTGGACTTGGTCACCTGGTAAGCGCCGCTCAGACCGAAGATGGCATACGAGCCACGTTCACGCAGACCATCGCCTTTCACTTCCGAGTTGTTGGACAGGTTGTGCGAGCGTGGCTTTTGCTTGCCATACAGCGTGGCGGTAGCCAGCATGGACAGTCTGTCGTTCACGCGCCAATCCAGTGTGCTGTTCAATGTGTAGCGTGGAATGACGGTCAATGGCTGATTTGTTTCCTTGGACTTGTTGGTGATCATGTAAGTCAGGTTGTTGCTCAGGCTCAGTGTGTCGCCGTTCTCGCCCAGGATCGGGATAGTCAGGTTGCCTTCCAGACCGCGGATCACGGCCTTGCCGGAGTTGACCCACTGGAATGGGCGGACCAGGGAGCCGCCAATGTACACCGCATCCGGAATGGTCTGGTCGCCCATATCGGCCACAATCTTGTTGCTGTAGTCGTTCTGGAAGTAAGTCAGACCGGCTGCCCAGCCTGCGTTGTCGTAGGCCAGACCAATTTCCTTGTTGATGCTGCGCTCGGGCGACAGATTGTCGTTACCGAAGATGTAGCAAGGACCGCTGACACGTTGGCCAGTTACGGGGTCGTACGGGCAACCGTTACCGCGCGTCTGGTACAGGTAGTTGGGGTTGGACTGATACAGGTTGGGTGCCTTGAAGGCACGCGCAATACCGCCCTTCAGGGTGATGTTGTCGGTGATGAAGTAGGAGGCGTTCAGGCTGGGGCTCCAGTTGTCACCGAATTTGCTGTGATGGTCAAAACGGACACCGGGAGTGATGGTCAAGGCCTCGGTCAGCTCGATATTGCCTTCCACATAAGCGGCCGTCGTTTTTGCCTTGCTCTTGGAATCGCTATTGCCATTGATGGTCTGGCCAGAGCGGGTAGCGTAATCATCATCCAGGCTTTGATCCCGGTGCTCGAAACCTACTGTCATCAGAACGTGCTTGTTCGCAATCTGCAGGGGCGTGTTGTACTCGCCGGAGACATTCAGCGAACGCAGTTCGGAAACGGAACCGGTACCAGGGTTGGAAATGCTGCCTTCACCTGCCCCGGCCATCCCTTCATTCAGGCGCGAGTTGGTAGTGCCTTCATAGGCAAAGGTCAGGCGTGAGGTGCGTCCTTGGCCGTAGTCCCCATAGTGGCTTAGCGAGCCCGCTCGGCGATACATGATATTGGTTTCTGCGCCATCATCTGCCAGCGAGGCGATAGTGGCATTTCCGTTGGTGAACAGGCGCTCACCAGCAAAAATATTACCTTGGCGGCTGAAAGAGCCTTCCAGTTCCAGGCGATGGTCGCGGTTGATGTCCAGACGGACCAGACCGTTGATGTCCTTGTTTCGTACACCCTCACGGCCCGCGGGCGGAACGTTGGTTTCGCTCACATCAATGCCAGAGGATTTGGCGTTTAAGGCAGGCTTGTCCGCATCGGTTTTGGCGATATTGCCGTAAACACGGAAAGAGAGTTTGTCGGCGATGGGGCCAGACAGGTTAAAGCCGGTACGGCGGGTGGAGCCGTAGTTGCTGTCTTCAGGAATTAGACCGTAAGCGGTTACCGAGCCGGAGAAGGTGTCGGTAGGGGCCTTGGTGATGATGTTCACGACACCACCGGCAGCGCCAGAGCCGTAACGGGAGGCGGCTGGACCGCGCAACACTTCAATGCGTTCGATCGCGTTGACGGGCACCCAGTTACTGTCGCCGCGGGTATTGCGCTCACCGTCTCGCCCCATGCGGATGGAGTCGCGCGAGCTGACAGGCTTGCCGTCAATCAGGATCAAGGTGTTTTCCGGGCCCATGCCGCGCAAGTCGATCTGGCGACTATTGCCGTAGGAACCGGATGGGCTGTTACCGGTCAGGTTCACACCAGGCATGGTGCGGATCAGTTCGGACAGGTCGTTGGCGGGAGGACGTTTTTCAATATCCTTGGCGGTAATGGTGGACACGCCGGGTGCCTGTTTGACAGCTTCTTCCGCCGAAGGCAGTACACGAATTTCCTCCAGCGAGGTCACCCCACCCCGGACGCTGGAGGTTTGCGCGTTAGCGCTGAAACTGGCTGCCAAAGCCGTGGCGAGCAAGCCCAATGCAAAGATCGGGCGGCGGGCCGGAGGCGCCGATAAATTCATAACACTTTCCTAGTAAACGATAAACAGAATGAGAATTGTTCGCGCTACGGATTGTGTTTAAAAATGTGACGGCTGTCGAGAAACCTGACGGTTTTGTGGTGCATGAAACACGCACAGAAAAGAGGGATATTAATAAGCGCACCAGACACGAATTGTCTGAAAGGATATTTTGGTGGTTTTTTAGACAGATTTAGTTCTTGGAAAGCATTCTGAGTATTGCGAACTCATGTTTTGTTTAATTTTTTTAATACGTTAAAAAAATCATCAAGGACATTTTTGTTCTATTTGACACGATGGGTCATTTTTGATGAGAATGTGTCCTGAACAATTCAAACTTAAAAAGTTCAGGAGACATCCAGTGAAAAAGACGCTTGGTTTGATGATGGCCGGGTGGGCGGCCTTGACGATGATGGCGGGTCCGGTACAAGCAACAACGTTCCCGGCACAGCCCGTACGTTTGATCGTGCCCTTTGGTGCAGGGGGGATTACCGATCTGGTAGCACGCCTCCTTGCCCAGCAGTTGGGCAAGGAGTTGGGTCAGACTGTCATTGTTGAAAACAAGGCAGGAGCCGGGGGCATGATCGCCGCTCAGGCTGCACAAAATGCGAAAGCGGACGGTTACACCGTGTTCATGGGGACAGTAGGCACACAGGTGGTCAACCCGTTGATTCTTTCCAAAATCAACTACGACCCGCAGGCCTTTGTGCCCATCGGCATGGTGACGGGGTCTCCGTATGTTCTGGCGGTTCGTTCGGATTTGGGTACGGAGAACTATGCCCAACTGGTTGCCCATGCCCGTCAGGAGCCAGGGCTCCTTAACTTCGGATCGGCGGGGATAGGAAGTGCTCCGCATTTGGGGGTAGAGCTTTTCAAGTTGACCGAGAAACTTGATGTGCGACATATCCCTTTCAAGAGTGGAGGGGAAGCGGTCAGTGCCGTTGTGGGCCGTCATGCCGACATGGTGATGGATGCCATTCCCGTGATCATGCCGCAGGTGAAGGCAGGCAAGCTTCAGGCCCTGGTTCTGGCTGATAGCCAACGCTCCCCAGCTGCTCCCGACGTGCCTTCCAGCGCAGAGCTGGGGGCTGCTGAGCTACGCATCAGTTCCTGGAACGTGTTGTTGGCCCCGCCGGGCACTCCACAGGAGGTGGTTGCGGTATTGGAGACGGCATTGCAAAAGACACTGGCCAACCCGGAGTTCAAAACCCATCTGGAGCAGCAGGGCAGCCAGGTCTACACCGGCACCCAAGATGAATATCAAACCTTCATCGCGGCTGAGCGCAGCAAGTGGCAGCGTATTGTTCAGACCGCAGAAATCAGTCTTGAGTGAGGTAACGACAATGAACCACGCCGCTCTGGAGCTTATCGACACGGTGTATACCGGCAATGGCTGGAAGGTACGATTGTTGTGCGGTTATTTGGGTATAGCGCTACAGCGGCGCAGCCTGTCTATTGTGGAGGGGGATCTGGATACCGAGGTGTTCCGGCAAATCAACCCCTGGGGACAGGTTCCGGTATTGCGAACCCGGGAAGGGCCCTGGCTGGCAGAGTCGGCCGCTATTTTGTGGTACCTGGCGCAGGGCACAGACTTTCTGCCCGCGGACCCGCTTGCGCAGGCTCAGGTGCTGCAGTGGCTGTCTTTTGAGCAGACTCAGCATATGACCAACCTTGCACAGCCCAGACTGTGGGTGGCGTTGCGGGGGACGATGACGGTGGATGATCCTGCGGTGCTGGCGTGGCGCGAACAGGGCGATAAAGCTCTGGCTCAGATGGAGGCGTACTTGCAGTTGCATCGCTATTTCGTTGGAGGCAGGCCCAGCATCGCCGATGTGGCCTTGTTTCCCTATACCTGCATGGCAGAGCAGGGAGGGTACGACCTGCGCCCCTATCCATCGGTACGACATTGGCTCGAGCGTATGCAGGCCCTGGCGGGCTATGTCCCGCTGTTGTGAGCAGGATATTAATTTACAAAAGGAGTTGTTATGAGTGACACCATGAGCTTGTCCAAGTCCGTGCTGATTGAACAGGCGCAAAGCCAGATGCAGGCCCTCTTCGAAAGCCCTGAGCGCAGTGTTCCCGAGAAGCTCGCACTGACTTGCCGTATTCTTTTTGATGGCGGCCATGACTCTGGTTTGGCTGGCCAGATCACAGCACGCGGCGAACAGGAGGGCACGTATTTTACGCAGCAGCTGGGGCTTGGGTTTGATGAAATTACGTCGACCAACGTCTTGCTGGTAGACGAAGACTTAACGGTTTTGAAGGGATATGGGATGCCTAATCCAGCAAACCGTTTTCACTCCTGGGTGTATCGTGCCCGGCCGGATGTGAACTGCATCATTCATACACATCCCTTGCATGTGGCCGCCCTGTCCATGCTGGAGGTGCCGTTGAATGTATCCCATATGGACAACTGCCCTTTGTATGAGGACTGCGCGTTCTTGAAGGATTGGCCGGGTGTCCCTGTGGGCAATGAAGAGGGACAGATCATTTCTGAGGCTTTGGGTGACAAGCGCGCTATTCTTTTATCGCACCATGGAATGTTGGTGGCGGCGGCCTCAGTAGAAGAAGCCTGCGTATTGGCGTTGCAATTTGAGCGCACAGCGCGCATGCAATTGTTGGCGATGTCAGCCGGAACGATCAAGCCTATTGCGCCGGAACTGGGCCGAGAGGCACATGACTGGATTCTGAGACCGCGCCGCTCCCAGATCGGCTTTGAGTACTATGCCCGCAAAGCGCTGAAACGCCATACGGATGTTTTTGAGTAGAATAAGAGGCCGCTTTTTTATATGCGCTCCGAGGCTGACCTCGGGCGCTACACCTCTTGTTTAACCCATGACCCATCTTCCCTTTCGCTTGCGCGCCCTGCGTCGCCAACATGGCTTGTCGCTGGAGCAGTTGGCCCAGCGCACCGGTCTGACTAAAAGTTATCTGTCCAAGCTGGAGCGGGCAGTCAGTGCGCCGTCCATCTCTACCGTGGTCAAGCTGGCCCAGGCTTATGGCATGGGGGTGTCGCAGTTGATTGGAGAGGGGGATCTGGATCAGGACGAAAGTGTGTGTGTCGTGCGTCGACACGAACGTATGCCCTTGCCCAGTGTGGCAGGTCATAGCGCCTACCGTTACGAAAGCATGGCCGGACGGCGGCGCTTTCGTTTGATGGACCCCTTTGTGATTTACCCTCCACACGAGCAAGAGCAGCCGGCGCCAACTTTCCCGCATGGGGGAGAAGAGTTTTTATTTGTGATCCACGGGCAAGTGCAAGTCACCATTGCAGAGCACAGCATGACCTTGGAGACGGGGGATTCCGTATATTTTGATTCGGAGCTACCCCACAGCGTGCTTAGCCTGGGGGATCAACAGGCGCAGGTACTGGCGGTGACGTGCTCTGACTCGGGACCAACAGCAGGTCGTCCAACGTTCGATACGCCGGCGTAGTCAATGGACACGTGTCCCTGGCATGTGGTGGGGATGAAGAATGCTCGGTCAACAAAGTGGCGGAAAGCAGCAGGAGTCGAACCTACCTGGGAACGTCTGACGCCCCCAACCGGGTTTGAAGCCCGGCCGTGCCACCGGGCACGGATGCTTTCCTTCAAGAGGCCCTATCATACGTTAGGGCTGATTACGCTTCAATGATCCGGGTGCTGCCTGCTCTGGCCCCCGCATGACGCTTCGGGTTCAGTCTGCTGCCGCCCAGGCTTCACCCCGTAATACATGGCGATCACGTACACGTCGTGTATAGCCGACGCGATCAAAGAACTCCAGAATCTGAATGGCCCGTTTGCGGCCCAGTCCCGTTGCGTCCCGGAACTGCGCGGCGCTGACGCCTTGGCCGCTGTGCAGCTCCCTGACGATATTGGCTAGCACCGCGATCTGGCGGCGGTGATAGAACAGATCGTGCACGATCTGAAACAGCTCGCCTTGGCGCACCAGTCGGCGCAGTACGTTGCGGGTCTGCTCTTCTGGGGCTTCGGTTTCTTTGGCCAGATCACGTGTCCATGGAGGATCAAAGCGGCCTGCCTCGATCAGGGGCAGCAGGGCGGTGGCCAGCGCTTCGTCTTCGGGGCTCAGGGTGACGCGGTGGCCTGGCGTATGCAGCCAGGCTCCTTGTCGGGCCAGCCGCTGTTCTGCCAGCAGATATTCGGTCAGGAGCTGCCAGATAGCGTCGGGCATGGTGGGGGCGGCCATGCGTCGCAAGCGGCTGATGGACAGGCCCGGCTCGTCCGGATTGCGCTCGTGGAACTGCAGCATCACGCTTTCTATGTGCTGACACAGTGCTTCCAGGCGTGCATCGCTCAACAAGATAGGCTGACTTTGTGGGCGAGATCCGGTGTGCCAGCGGGCATTGGCGGGGGCGCTCAAGCCTTGTTGAGATCCTCCCGACAGACGCAGCAGCGTTGCTTCGTCCAGACCGTAAGGTGCTTGGGCCAGCAGGCCTTCCAACGGTCCGCCGCGCGTCCATTGCGCCAAGGCGTCCAGCCAGGCCAGACGTGTCGTAGAGCGTCGTTTGCGGTCCGGCGCATTCGGGTCCAGCACAATCCCGCCGCCGATGGTCTCGCTGGCCTGGGCGTTGCGCAAGATAAAGCGCTCGCCCGTCATGGTGCAGATCGGGCGGTCAAAGACCAACTGGACCTTGCCGGTCTGCCCGGGCTGCAAGGACTCGCCATCCAATGGGACGGCATGGGCTGTCAGGTGCGCGGCTCCCATGTGGACATGCCAGGGAGACCAGGTGCGCAAGGCGGGGATGTCTTTGTCCAGCAGGCTCAGTTCCACATCGATACGACTGGAGGGGAGGAAGCAGCGGGCATCGGCCAGCCAGTCCCCACGCTCGATATCCTGTACATCAATTCCGCCCAGGTTCAGGGCGCAACGCTGGCCGGCACGAGCCTGGCGCGAGGACTGGTTCTGTGCATGAATACTGCGCACACGTACCGGCGTGCCACGTGGCATCAGGCGCAAGTCCATAGCCGGGCCATCCAGATCCAGCACGCCATCGTGCACAGTGCCGGTCACGACGGTGCCGTGGCCCTGCAAGGTGAAAACGCGGTCAATGGCCAGACGGAAATAGCCCTGGCCATCCTGTTTAGTGGACTGCATGGCCTGTGCGTGCAAATGCTCGCGTAACGCTTCCAGGCCGGGTTTGTCGTCGGACAGGGCATCGACCACGAAGATGGGGGCACTGTCCAGAAAGCTTCCTTGGACAAGTGCTTGCAGCTCGGCTTTGACGGATTCAATACGAGCCGCATCGGCGCGATCCGCCTTGCTCAGGACGATGGCGCCCGCCTGCAAACCCAGCAATTGCAGCACGGCCAGATGCTCGCGGGTTTGCGGCATGACACCGTCATCTGCAGCTACGATCAGCAAACCAAAATCAATGCCGGTTGCGCCTGCGACCATGGTATGTACCAGGCGTTCGTGGCCGGGCACATCAATAAATCCCAGAATCTGGCCATCGGGCAAAGGCGTATAGGCATAGCCCAGCTGGATGGAGATACCGCGTTTTTTTTCTTCTTCCAGACGGTCGGTATCCACACCCGTCAAGGCGCGGATCAAGGTGGTTTTGCCGTGATCGATATGTCCTGCGGTTCCAACAATCATGCTTGCTCGGGAATCAGTTGTGCGCTGAAGGCGGCCTCAAAGGGTTCTTCCAGACAGCGCAGGTCCAGCCAAAAGGCATCTTGCGCAATGCGCCCGATGACGGGCTGGGGCAAAGTGCGCAGGCGTTTTTCCAGTTGAGTCAGATGGCGGCCCGGACGGCCGGTGCCTTGGTAGGCAAAGCGCAGCCCGAAGCTGGGCAGTACGTCTTCGGGCAAAGCACCGCTGCCAATCTGGCTCAGCATGGCAGTGGGTTCGACTGCAAATTGTGTCCCCACCCATTGCTGCAGGACGGGTGCCAAACGCAGCGCCTGGGCGCGCATTTCAGCAGAAGGTCGGGTCAGCAGACGCAGGGTGGTCAGGTGTGCGGGTAAGCGCTCTGGCGAACGGTACAAGGCCAGCACAGGCTCCAGCGCGGCCAAGGTGATCTTGCCTACGCGCAGAGCGCGTTTGAGCGGGTTTTTCTTGATCTTGGTGATCAGGTCTGCCCGGCCTACGATCAGACCGGCCTGGGGGCCACCCAGCAGCTTGTCGCCGCTGAAAGTCACGATATCGGCACCGGCTTCGATGGTCTCGCGCACGGTGGGCTCGGGCGGCAGGCCCCACTGGCTCAGGTCCACCAAGGTGCCGCTGCCCAGATCCACGCTGGTGGGCAGGCCGTGCTTCCTGGCGATCTGTGCAACCTCTTCGACTGCAACGCTTTTGGTGAAACCTTTGACGGCGTAGTTGCTGCAATGCACCTTCATCAACATGGCGGTGCGCTCGTTGATGGCGTTTTCGTAGTCAGCCGCGTGGGTACGGTTGGTGGTGCCCACCTCATGCAGACGAGCACCGGCACGCTTCATGATGTCGGGGATACGGAAGGCGCCGCCAATTTCAACCAGTTCGCCGCGCGACACCACGGTCTCGCGGTGGGGGCTCAGGGTGCTGAGCATCAGCAGCACGGCGGCGGCATTATTGTTCACGACCGTGGCGGCTTCAGCGCCGGTCAGTTCGCAGAGCAAGGGGTTGATCAGGTCATCGCGGTCGCCTCGGCCGCCGGTTTCCAGATCAAATTCCAGATTGGCGGGCGAGCGCATGGCCTGGACGACAGCCTGTATGGCTTCGTCCGGCAGCATCGCACGTCCAAGATTGGTGTGCAGCACGGTGCCGGTCAGATTGAAGACTGGGCGCAGCTGCAACCGGGATTCTTCCTGCAACTGTGCTTGCAGTGCTTTGGCAAGCTGAGCGGGCTCCAGATCCTGAGGGCTTAGTGATCCCTTCAACACTGCCTCTCGCAGTGCCTGTAAATGGCCGCGCGCGCTTTGACTAAGGCGCGTATGGCCGAACTGGCTTAGCAAGGGCTGGAACTCTGGCGAGCGCAGCAAGCGGTCCAGGGAGGGAATGTGGGCGGGAGAGAGTTCAGGAGTAGGGCTCATCATTCAAAGGCAGGCATTTGAGTCTATGGGCAGGGTCCATCAGCTACGCCTTGTGCGTGAAGCAGCAAGGCGTAGGGGAATCTTAGCTTAAGACTGATGCCAAAGAAGCGGATTGCCGCTGGCGCGGGAATAGCCTTCTTCGCCCATCAGAACGTCCAGAGCCAGACTGGCCAGGTCGTCTGCAACTGGATCAAGGCCCAGTTGTTTTTCCTGGTAGAAGATTTTGCGGTAGGTGTGGCAGTTGTCGCAGGACTCGGCCTTGATCCCTTCCGGGCCATCTTCAATGGCATGGTAAGCCACGCTTTTGGTGCTCTCGCAGTGCGAGCAGGTCACGCGTACCAGATGCCATTCCACGCTGCAACGAGGGCAGCACATGTAGCGGCAACCATCTTCACGACCACCGACACGTACCACGCTGGATACGGGCAGGCTGCCGCAGGAGGGGCACACGCCAAAGGGGCTGGTCACAGACAGTTGGCCTTCGGTCAGCGAGCAGGCCAGATGTGTCCAGTAGACCTGCAAGGCGGCCATGACAAAAGGTGCGGCGGCACCATCTTGTTCTGGCAACTGCTCGGCCAGAATCGCGTCAGCCAGATCTTCCAGCTTTTGTGGGTCAGACTCGGCTTTCTGGAGCAGATCCTGGCAAACCTCTTGGGCGGCGGCAGGCACGTCCGAGGTATTGATCATGTGATTGAGCAGGCTGTTCAAGATGCTGAGCCACTGCGGATCGCGTTTCCAGCCCGAGGCCAGCAAGGGCGGCATACCGTGCCTTTGTGCCGTTTCCAGCACATCAGCGGGCAGTTCGGCCGGGGCAAGTGCAGTAAGCTGCCTGTGCTGCCCGTCCACCAGATGTGCCAGCAAGAGCAGGTAGGCGCCGACGGGGTTGCCATCAGCCAATTGGCGCAGACGTGCTGCCCGGTCTGCAAAGACGCTGGCTCGCACAGGCAGGCGCAGTCGGGGGATGGAGGTGTGGTCCAGACTTTCGATTTCGCCGCGCGGAAGGATGCGTTGCAAGACAGACTCCTGAAAACAAGGCTGCCATGCCCGAAATGGTGCATGGCAGCCGGGTTGCTTATGTACCAAAGCCCCGCTTATTCGGCAGGACGGCTGGGACCTTTTTCCATTTCTTCACGGAACCAGGCGCGGTGGTGTTTCCAGGCCCAGGCACGGGTGACCGTGCCACGGGTCATGGCTTTGACCGAACCCTTTACCCAGATACCGGCGTAAATGTGCACGATAATCGCGCAAATCATCAGCAGGGCGCAGACCGCGTGCAGCACGGAGGCCAGGCGGATAGCCCAGATGGGGAAGAAGGCGGAAAAGTATTCGCGCCACATCACCACACCGGTTGCCAGCAGGCCGATCATGAAGATCACCAAAGCAAAAAACAGGATTTTTTGCCCGGCGTTATAGCGGCCTACTTCGGGAATGCGCTCGTCCTTGGCATTGAGCACGTCCTTGAAGTGACGCAGCCAGGCCGCGTCACCCTTGGAGAACATATTGTGCCGTACCATGCGAGCCGCAAACAGGAAAAAGCACACAAACATTACCACGCCAATAAACGGGTGAAGAATGCGTGTCCACGGACCGCCGCCAAACAGATTGGTCAGCCAGAACATTGACGGATGAAACAGCGCCAGCCCGGACAAGGCCAGCAGCACAAAGCTCATGGCAATGATCCAGTGATTAATGCGCTGACTGGTGGTGTAGCGCTGAATCATGCCCTTGCGGTTGTGATCAGTCATGGTGAGCCTCCTGGATCTTGCGTGCGTCCTCGTCGGCGCGGCGCTCGTCTTCCTCGTCAGTCTCGTTAGGACCGGTTCGGATGTAGTGGAAGAAACCAATCAGGGCGGTCAGTGCCATGGCAGCAACGCCCAGTGGTTTGGCCACTCCCTTCCAGAGCGAGACCATCGGACTGATCTGCGGGTCTTTGGGCAGATCGCTGTACAGCTCGGGCTTGTCGGCGTGGTGCAGCACGTACATGACGTGGGTGCCGCCCACTCCGGCCGGGTCGTACAGACCGGCGTTCTCAAAGCCACGCGATTTCAGGTCTTCGATACGCTCTTCAGCGTGGTGCTGCATGTCTTCTTTCGTACCGAACACAATCGCGCCGGTAGGACAGGTCTTGGCACAGGCCGGTTCCTGTCCGACCGCGACACGGTCTGAACACAAGGTGCACTTGTAGGCTTTCTTGTCCTTTTCCGAGATGCGGGGCACATCAAAAGGACAGCCGGTCACGCAGTAGCCGCAGCCAATGCAGTTTTCCTCGTGGAAATCCACAATGCCGTTGGTGTACTGCACGATGGCGCCCGGCGAGGGACAGGCCTTCAGGCAGCCTGGGTCCTCGCAGTGCATACAGCCGTCTTTGCGAATCAGCCATTCCAGATCGCCAGCGGGGTTTTCATACTCCGCAAAACGCATGATGGTCCAGGACTTGTCGGTCAGGTCAGCCGGATTGTCATACACCCCGACGTTGTGGCCGATTTCGTCGCGCGTATCGTTCCATTCCATGCAGGCGACCTGACAGGCCTTACAGCCAATGCACTTACTGGTGTCGATCAGCTTGGCCACCTCCCCGCCCACGGGCTCGCGCACGCTGGGCATGGGGGTGGTGGTTGCGGAGCGCCGTTTGATATCAAGTGATTGCAAGGCCATGGCTTACTCCTTAATCTTTTCAAGTTGAACCAGGAAGGCCTTGGTCTCTGGCGTTTGCGAGTTGCCATCACCCACGGGTGGTGTCAGTGCATTGATCAGGAAACCGGGTCGTGCCAGACCCACAAATCCCCAGTGCAGCGGGATACCCACCTGGTGGACAACCTTGCCATCCACGTTCAGGGCCTTGATGCGCTTGGTCACCACCGCCACGGCCTTGATGTAGCCACGGTTGGAGGACACCTTGACGCGGTCGCCTTGCACAATGCCCACTTCCTTGGCCAGTTCCTCGCCAATTTCCACAAACTGTTCCGGCTGCACGATGGCGTTCAGCTTCACGTGCTTGGTCCAGTAGTGGAAGTGCTCGGTCAGGCGGTAGGTCGTGCCCACATAGGGGAACTTGTCTACCGTACCCATGGCTGCCAGGTCGTCCTTGAAGATACGCGCTGCCGGGTTGGTCAGGGCACGTGGCTCGTCAGGACTGAGCGGGTTGTAGCTGAGCGGGCTTTCAAAGGGCTCGTAGTGCTCGGGGAAGGGGCCTTCTGCCATGCCTTTACGGGCAAAGAAGCGGGCGACACCTTCGGGGTTCATGATGAACGGACCCATGCCATCAGCCGGATTTTCATCGGCCTTGTAGTCAGGGACGTCCGCACCACCCCAGCGCTTGCCATCCCAGTGAACCAGGCTGCGGCGCGGGTCAAAGGGTTTGCCGGTCAGGTCACAGGATGCACGGTTGTAGAGCACGCGGCGGTTTGCTGGCCAGGCCCAGGCCCAGTTCAGCGTCTGGCCGATGCCGGTTGGGTCGCTATTGTCGCGGCGAGCCATCATATTGCCTTGCTGCGTCCAGGCACCGGCATAGATCCAGCAACCGCTAAGCGTAGTGCCGTCGTCGCGCAATTCGGCAAAGCCATCCAGCTGCTCGCCTGCTTTACGCGTGATCTTGGTCGGATCCTTCGGATCATGCAGATCCACCAGTGCGCGGCCCGAGTATTCCTTGGCCAGTTCAGCGGCGGTTGGATCATCCGGGTTGGAGTACGGCCAGGACAGGTTCAGGATCGGATCAGGGAAGGCACCGCCTTCTTTCTGGTACAGCGAGCGAATACGCGTGAACAGCGTACTCATGATTTCGATGTCGCTCTTGGCCTCGCCCGGAGGGTTGGCGGCCTTCCAGTGCCATTGCAACCAGCGGCCCGAGTTCACCAGTGCGCCTTCTTCCTCGGCGAAACAGGTGGTGGGCAGACGGAAGACTTCGGTCTGGATGGAAGCGGAATCGACATCATTGTGCTCGCCATAGTTCTTCCAGAACTCTGACGTTTCCGTGACCAGCGGGTCCATGATGACCATGTACTTGAGCTTGGAGAAACCACGCAGCAGCTTGGCCTTGTACGGTGCCGCCGCCAGGGGGTTGAAGCCCTGACAGATGTAGCCCGTCATCTTGCCTTCGTCCATCAGCTCGAACACTTGCAGCATGTCGTAGAGCTTGTCCAGCTTGGGCAGGTAGTCGTAGGCCCAGTTGTTCTCGGCCTGGGCGGCATCACCAAACCAGGCCTTCATCAGGCTGACGTGGAACTTCTTGTAGTTGCGCCAGTAGCTTAGCTGGTTGGGGCGGAGCGGTTGTTGGGCACGCGCGCCAATGTAGCCGTCAAACTCTTTCTCGGCCTGGTTGGGCAAAGTCAGATAGCCGGGCAGCAGGTTGGACATCAAACCCAGGTCAGTCAGACCCTGAATGTTGGAGTGTCCGCGCAGCGCGTTCATGCCACCGCCGGCAATACCAATATTGCCCAGCAGCAGCTGGACCATGGCGCCGGTACGGATGATCTGCGAACCAATCGTATGTTGCGTCCAGCCCAGTGCATACAAAATGGTGCCAGCACGACCCGGCTCAGCGGTCGAGGCCAGCATTTCACAGACTTTCAGGAACTTGTCCTTGGGCGTGCCACAGACGCGTTCCACCATCTCGGGCGTGTAGCGCTCGTAGTGCTTGCGCAGCAGTTGGTAGACCGAGCGTGGGTGTTGCAAGGTGGGGTCGGTTTTGACGTAACCGTCCTCGCCCAGCTCGTAGTCCCAGGAGGACCTGTCGTAGCTGCGTTTTTCTTCGTTGTAGCCCGAATACAGCCCCTGCTCGAAGTCAAAGTCTTCGCGCACGATAAAGGGCATATCGGTGTAGTTGCGCACGTATTCGTGCTGGATCTTGTCGTTATCCAGCAGGTATTTGATGACGCCACCCAGGAAGGTGATGTCACTACCGGTGCGTATAGGCGCGTAATAGTCCGCCACGGATGCCGAACGCGTAAAGCGTGGATCCACAACGATCAGTTTTGCATTGTTGTGTGCTTTGGCCTCGGTCACCCATTTGAAACCACAGGGGTGCGCCTCGGCTGCGTTGCCGCCCATAATCAGCACAATATCCGCGTTCTTGATGTCGACCCAATGGTTCGTCATCGCTCCACGGCCAAACGTCGGGGCAAGACCTGCCACCGTCGGGCCGTGTCAGACACGTGCTTGGTTATCGAACGCCAGTACACCCATGCTGCGGATGACTTTATGGGTGACATAGCCCACTTCGTTACTGCTTGCCGAAGCAGCCAGCATGCCAGTGGTCAGCCAACGGTTGACGACGGTGCCATCTTCAGCCGTGGTCTGGAAGTTGGCGTCGCGGTCTTCTTTCATCAGCTTGGCAATACGCGTGAAAGCGTCTTCCCAGGAGATGCGTTCCCATTTGTCCGAGCCAGCGGCGCGGTATTCGGGGTATTTGAGTCGGTTGGGGCTCTTGATGAAATCCACCAAGCCTGCGCCCTTGGGACAGAGTGTGCCGCGATTGACCGGGTGGTCCGCGTCGCCTTCGATGTGAACCACGCTGGGCTCGGCATTCATGGCACCGTCACCACGGGAGTACAGCAGCACTCCACAGGCTACAGAACAGTAAGGACAGGTATTTCGCGTCTCTGTCATGCGGGTCAGTTTGTACTGCCTGACTTCCGCCATGGCGGGGGTGGGCGCAGCGCCCAGCAAAACCATGCTGGAACTGGCCAGCGAGGCCCCCGTCACTTTGAAGAACTGACGCCGATTCATGTTCACCATGCGGCTCTCCAATAGGATTGTGTTTTCGTGTTTGAAATCGTGAGGGGAGTCGCCTTGTGAGCTCTGCCCCTGTTTTATAGTTGAACAGTATAAGCGTTGAACTTATGGGTTACCGCCCGAAGGGCGTGACTAATTGATCAAGGACAATCTTGATTCTATTGAGGTTTTCACGCCAGAGCCGCAAGTGTAGTCGGTGATGCGGGTATTCACCTACTGTTTGCAAGGGATTTTTTCAATTTAGCGGGCTTGTTTGAAGAATTCGATCTGAAAGCTGCCGGGCAGCTCGAACTCCACGTGGTGCAGAATCTGGGGCTCGATGGCCACGCATTGGCCGGCTGTCAGGACTACCTCGGTAAAGGGCTCCTGGTCCAGTGCAAAGCGCAGTACGCCGGTTTGAACCCGCAGCAGGCCCCAGGTGCCGGCCTTGGTGTTGTGGGCACGGCGCAGGGCCTCGGGCAAATTGTCCGGCGTGAAAACGGGGGATTGGCTGTAGCGTTCCAGCCCTTCGGGCAGGGTGTCGGGCAGGCGCGTTTGATTGCTTTGCGCCTGATAGGTTTGCCAGAGTTTGGCGGCAATTCGGTCTGCCATGGCGTCTGCCTTTTCTTGCAGGGCGGATTTGCCCAGATTGGCCGTGGTTTGGTGGAAAATTTCCAGCCAGCGTTCAAACAAGGGCCAGGATAACTCGGGCAGGGCCGCATGGCGCGCAATCGGGGCGCCCTTGAAGCGGCGTGTGCCCAGCAAAATGGCCGACCAGAAATCACACAGCATATCCAGATGCTCGTCCCAGTCCTGCACATGGTGTTCAAAAATCGGGCCTAGCTGTACATCTTGCCGTACCTGGGCGTAGAACTGGGTTACCAATTGGCGGATGTCGGCTTCGGTGTAATCGGCCTGCGGCGGCGAGTGTGTCATGGGTATCAAGCCAGAGAAGCTAAAAGTCGGCATTCTCGGTCTGCTTGAAAGGGTCTCCAATGACAAAAGTCATGAGTGCGTCGATCGCTTAAAAAGAGCGTTGGGCTGGACTGGCCAAACGGCGCAGGTGGGCCTGGTCATGTACCTGCCAGTCGCTGCGCTTGCCGCTGACATAACCACGCGCCTGCCAGTCGGTAAACAAACGGCTCAAGGTTTCTGCCCGTATGCCCAAATGGGCGGCCAGTTGCCGTTGGTTCAAGGGCAATTGGATATGTTCCCCTTGGCGGGCCTGCAGATTCAGCAAGTAGTTGGCCAGGCGCTCGGCTGCCGAGCTGGCGGAAATCCAATCCACTTTGTTGACCTGTGCATACAAGGCGCTGCTCAGGCCAGCCATCATGTTCATGGCCAGTTCGGGCCAGCGGCGGCAGGCTTCTTGCAGGCTGCTGCGCGAGAGCTTGTAGACGCGTACTGTCCCTTTGGCGCGGGCGCACATGGGGTAGCGACCATGCGGCATGAACATGGCGGCTTCCGCTACCAGTTGGCCGGGCTCGAATACGTTGAAAACACGTTCGTCGCCATTTTGGCTGTAGCGCAGGATTTCTACCTGGCCGCTATCGACCAGCAAGCAATAGCGGGCCTCGTCACCTTCATTGAACAGAATCTGCCCGGCGCTGGCGTTTTGAGCCAAAGCGTCACGGCACAAATGCTGGATGACCTCGATGGGCAGACCTTGCAGGAGGCGGTGGCGGGCCAGCAATTCAAACAAAGCTGGACACGGGCCGGGCATGTTGACTTTTGTCATTGGGGCGCTGGGATGAAGATGGGAGAATTCCCATTTGATAATAGTTCTCATTATACGAATCTTCATGCCATATATCTATCAAGGGTTTCATTGCTGGGCTGCATCTCAGGGAAAAATTGCCCGTTCAGAGAGAGGGCGGCAGGCTCTCGCCAGCCATGCGTGTGGGCTTCCCTTGCGCCCGGAGGTTCCCAAACTCCGCAATTCCAAAAGCACTGGCAGTGGGGTGTTCACCCGCAAAGTCTTGAGCCGTGTTTTGCCTGGCTTGTTCTTGGCCTCGCTGGCAGTAGGTGCCCAGGCCGCTCCCCGTTATGAGTCTCTGACTCTGGCCGGTCCAGGCGCGGTGGTGTCCTATCCCTTGATGCATATGGCGCAGACCCAGGCCTTGAGCCAATACACGGACAAGCTGGAGTTTCGTCTGTGGCAGAACCCGGATCAGTTGCGTGTCCTGTTGGCCAAGAAAGAAGTGGATTACAGCGCTGCGCCCAGCAATTTGTCCGCTTTGATGTTCAACAAAGGACAGGCTGTCAAACAGCTGAATATCTCGGTCTGGGGGATTTTGTGGCTGGTCAGCCGTGACCCTGCCGTCAAGAGCTTTAGCGATCTGGCTGGTAAAGAATTGCTGGTGCCATTCCAGCGCGATCTGCCTGCTGTCCTGCTGGACACCTTGTTGGCCAAGCAAGCCGAACCGGGCAAGGAAGCTGTGCGCTTGCGCCGCACCCGTGATGCTCAGGACGCCATTGCCTTGATGTTGACCGGGCAGGGCGATCAGGCCCTGCTGGTTGAACCTACTGCCTCCTTGCTCTTGTGGCAGGCCGAGCAAAAGAAGGTGGAGCTGCATCGCGGCCAAAGTCTGGAGCAAGCCTGGGCGGAGGTGTTCCCTTCGCAACAGGCGCTGCCTCAAGCCGGTGTCATGGCTAACGTCACCGTTGCCCACGATACCGAGCTGAATCAGGCTGTGGAACGGGCTTATGCCGAGTCGGCCCGTTGGTGCAGCCAGCAGCCGCAAGAGTGCGCCCAAATGGTTCATGGCTATTTACCCCAGTTCCCGGTTCCGGCAATTCAAACCGCGATTGAAAAGACTCGTCTGGATAGTCGTCCAGCCAGTGAAATCCGCCCTCAACTGGAAGCGCTGTATCAATTGCTGGCGGATCAGCATCCCCAAGCCTTGGGTGGTGGTCTGCCTGCTGCCGGGTTTTATGGACCATGAAAACCAGGTCTCATTTAACGGCCCGTAGCTCTCGTGCATGGGGCGTAGCGGGGGTGCTGCTGATCTTGCTGTGCTGGCAGATCAGCGCCATGTTTCTGGGGCCTTTGCTGATGGCCTCCCCCATAGAAACCGCCCGTGCGATTCCGCGTTTGATGATGTCCGGCCATTTTCTGAATGACGCCGGAGCCAGTTTGCTGCGCGTGGCCATTGGCGTCAGCGTGGGGTGTTCCATTGGTTTCACGCTAGGCATTTTGGCGGCGCACAGTCCGCGGCTGCGTGGCTTGCTGGAACCTTTACGTTGGTTGTTGATGGCGATTCCGCCTGTGGTGGTGGTTGTGCTGGCCATGCTCTGGTTTGGTCTGGGTTCGGGCATGGTGATTTTCATGACGGTGCTGATGATGGTGCCGGGCATGTACGTGAACACCGTCAAAGGCATGTTGCAGGTGGACCGCGACCTGATCGAGATGAGCCACGTGTACCGCTTTGGCTGGTGGCGTCGTCTGCGTCACCTGTATCTACCTTCCCTGACGGCCCCCTTGACGGCTGCTTTGCTGATCGCTTGCTGCGGTGGTGTGCGTCTGGTGGTGATGGCCGAAGTGCTGGGTGCGGAAAGTGGTGCGGGCTATGCCCTGGCCAATGCGCGCAGCACCTTTGACAGTGCCGAGCTGTATGCCTGGGTGGTGCTGATCCTGGGCTTGGTCGCCGCGATTGAATTTGTCCTGCTGCAACCCTTGCAGCGTCGTCTGGGACAGTGGCGGGAGGACAGCCATGCTTGAGCTAAGCCATGTGCAAGTCCTGTTCGGGCAAAAACCGGTTTTGCAGGATTTAAGTTTCACCTTGAGAGCCGGGCAGCGCCTGGGCGTTCTGGGGCCTAGCGGTGAAGGCAAAAGCACCTTGCTGCGTTTGGTGGCCGGGCTGATCAAGCCCGGTAACGGCCAGATCTGGAATGAATTTCGTCATCCCGTGCTGGTGTTTCAGCAGCCTCGTTTGCTGCCTTGGCGCAGCGTGCTGGACAACGTGCAGATTCCGCTACGTGCGCAAGGTTTGTCCGCTACGCAAGCCAAAGAGCGTGCCATGTACTGGCTGGGGCAGGTGGAGCTGGCCGATGTCGCCCAGTCCTGGCCCGGCGAGTTGTCAGGTGGCATGGCGCAACGGGTGGCACTGGCCCGTGCCTTTGCCTTGCAGCCGGATCTTTTGCTGCTGGACGAACCTTTCAGCGCGCTGGACCCGGCCCTGCGTAACAGCCTGGCTCAAGTCTGCCTGCGTTGTCTGGAAGAAACTGGAGCGGCGCTGCTGTACGTCAGCCATCAACCCCGTGAGTTGATGCGGGTCGCTGATTCCTGCCTGCTGCTGCAAAAGGGACAAGGCCAGTTGTTTGAGCCTGTGGCCCCGGCGGATACCGCTGCCCGTGAGTGTCTGGCCGATTCCTTGTACGCCCAACTTTTGTCTCAGGAGGCTTTGACGCCATGACTGCCTATCCCGTGATCCTCTTGTTCCACCTGTTTGCTGCTTTGTTTTTCATTGGCACGGTGTTCTTTGAAGTCCTGATGCTGGAAGGCATACGCAAGCACGTTCCGCGAGAGGCCATGCGTACCCTGGAGATTGCGATTGGTGATCGCGCCCGCCGCATCATGCCCTGGGTGCTGCTGGTTCTGTACAGCGCCGGGATAGGTCTGGCCTGGCATCACCGCGCTGCGCTGGCCCATCCTTTTGACAACACCCTGGGTCTGTTTCTGACGATCAAGATTCTGTTGGCGCTCAGCGTTTTTGGCCATTTTCTGACGGCCATGACTTTGCGGCGCACCGGACGCATGAAGTCCATCCATTTCAAGCGCATTCACCTAAGCGTGTTCTGTCACATGGTCGGGATCGTGATCCTGGCCAAGACCATGTTTTATCTGCACTGGTAATTTCACTTTCTATCGAGAATACGATGTCACACGTTCCTGTATTGCGTCGGCTGACGGTCAGCCTGGCGCTGGGAGAGCTGTGGTCGGGCGCCGCCTGGGCCGATCCGTCTACCTCCACCCTGTCTCCCATTGTCATCAAGGCGCCTGTCGGGCAAAGCGTGCTGCAGGCTGACCTACGACAAGAGAAAGCCCGCCTGGACGCCGTGCCCGGTGGCACCAACTTGATTCAGCCGCAGGAAGAAGTGCGTCTGGTGACCTTGCGCGATGCCCTGGATTATCAACCCGGTCTGGTGGTGCAGGATTTCTTTGGCGGGATTGATCAGCCACGGCTCAATATTCGCGGTTCGGGGATTCAAAGCAATCCGGTTAATCGAGGTGTCTTGCTGCTACAGGATGGCCTGCCTTTGAACGAGGCGGATGGCTCTTTTGTGATTGGTTTTCTGGAACCGCGCAACAGCTCCTTGATCAGCGTGCGGCGTGGTGCCAATGCCTTGTCCGCCAGTGCAACCACCTTGGGGGGCGAGCTGGACTTCCGTTCGATGAATGGCACACAGGGCGATGCCATCAGCGTGGAAGGTGGCAGCTTCGGGCGTCTGGGCTTGTATGCCGCCAAAGGCTTTCAGACGGACGAGTTTGATGGGCGATTGGCCGTCAGCCATGACAAGGCCGATGGCTATCGCCATCACTCGGATTCCGAGCGCACGAATGTGCAGGGCAATATCGGTTTCAAGCGCGGGCAGTTCGAGAACCGCACTTACCTGTCCTATGTGGATTTGAAGTTTGATATTCCCAATGTGGTCCCGCGTGAGCGTCTTTACAGCGATCCGCGCAGTGTGATGGGGGACTATGGCACGCCGCAGGATATGGCGGCCAATGTCTATAAGCGTGATCCGAATCGCAAGGCCACTCAATTCCGTTTGGCTAACCGTAGTTATTGGGGGACCGAGGATTTCAACCAGACCGTGGGCCTGTACTGGCAGACGGTGGACGATACTTTTACGAATCCGCAGGTGTCTTCGCCCACCAAGGGGAATACCTATGGCGCACAGTGGCAGTTGGCCGGTCGTGAAGGCAGCCTGGATTATCGCCTTGCCCTGGACTGGGCGCGCAGTGATATGGATCGTGAGTTGTATGCGGTCAATCCTGCCAATGGCAGCCGTGCCTTGTTCTTTGGGGACTATCGCCTGCGGGCTGAAAACCGCAATGCGCTGTTGGGTTTGAGCTGGAAGGTTGCGCCCCAGTGGACGGTGGTGGGGGATGTGAAGTACAGCCAGGCGATTCGTGATGCGCGCAATCGTTTGGGGGGCGATACCCTGAACCAGAAATGGTCCTACGCCAGCCCGAAACTGGGTGTGGTCTGGCAGCCGTCCGAGGATTTGCGGGTGTTTGCCAATGTCAGCCGCAGTCATGAAGCGCCTACGTATTGGGAGATCATCAGTGCGGAAGTGCCGCAGCCCATGAATGTGCGCTCGGCCGTGACGGGGCTGACGGAATTGAATGTGCAAAAGGCCACGACTTTTGAGTTGGGCGGGGCCGGGCGTTTGGGTAGGGGCGAGTCGGCGGTGGACTGGTCTTTGGCCGTGTATCGCAGCAATGTGAAAGATGAGCTGATGGCTGTCAGTGATGCGACGGGGGCGTCGTCAGTGACGTTCAACTATGGTGATCGTACGCGGCATCAGGGTGTGGAAGCGGGTTTGAGCGGTTCTTTGCCTGCGCCGGCGGCAGGGCGTTGGGACTATCGTCTGTCCTATACCTACAGTGATTTCCGTTTCCGTGGCGGCGAGTATGAAGGCAATCGTATTGCCGGGGTGCCCAAGCATTTGCTGGGTGCAGAGCTGATGTATCGCCGCGGTGGCTGGCGTTTTGGGCCGAATGTGCGCTGGCTGGCTTCGGATACGCCAACCAATCATCAGAATGTGGAAGGCACGCATCAAAATGCCTATGCCATTTGGGGCTTCAAGGTCGCTTATCAGCATGACAAGCATTGGAGTGCTTATCTGATGGCGGATAACATTTTTGATAAGACTTACGCCAGCAGCTATGTGATTCGTCGCTCGGCTTCGGAGGCGATGCCGACTTATCTGGCGGGCAATGGCAGGAGTTTCTTTGGTGGGGTGAAATATAACTTCTGATTGTTTTGATGCCTGCAGGTTGTAGTTGGGGGGCGGAATAAGGACTCAGGCAGGAATTGTCTCAGTGAAGACGCCCCTCTGGCCTGCGCCGGGGCCTTGGGGCTTGAGCTCTTGCCGGTGCTGCGCACCGGTCCCCTTGTCGAGAGATCAGGCAGGGCGCACCCAGAACTCGCCCGGTACTTGGTCCCCCGGACCAAGTACAAGCGTCGGGCTCAAACAGCTGGGTGCTTGAACCCCTGCCTGCTCTCTCGCCTGCGGCCAGCGCTCTGAATCGCCCCAAGGCCCCGGCGCAGGCCAGAGGGGCTCACAGGGGATTCACGCCTTAGGGGGTTCTGACTCTGGGCTTTGGATTTGGGCTGTATTGCGCAATGCCTTGGATAGGCCGCGACTTTAGATGCTGTGCTTGGGCGGGTTCAGGGTTTCTTGTGTCTAAACTTGGTGTTGCTGGTTTGCTGGTTTGCTGGTTGTAGTTGTAGTTGTAGTTGTAGTTGTAGTTGTAGTTGTGCGTAGTACTGTGTTCTGAAAGAGTGCCTCTGACGTGTTCAGGGGCATTTTTTATGGCCTGTCTGGATGTGTGTCTTGATCAGGATCAGCCGATAGGGTGGGTTGGGCGCACTTTCAGAATTATCTGACAGACCGGGCTGGAGCGGGTCGGTAAGTTCTGGGTATACCGTCCTCTTACATCCTTAGGTTTGTCAGCCATGATGAATACATACTTGTTGACCACAGAAGATATTGATCCTCGCACATTGCCCGAGCAGGCTGTGCTGTATGCCCATCTGTTGACACGCGACTCCCTGAAAGATGAGTGTGTGCGCAAGCTGGTGGCCGCACCGCGTTTTGTGCGCTCGGACAAGGGTATTCCGTATGCGGTGCTCAAGGATATGCGCACGCATCGCTGGACCTTGATTCGAGCCTGGCGCGAGTATCTGGAGATCAAGCGCGAACGCCTGGCTGGCCGGCTGGGGATCAGCGTGGCGGAATATAACGTGATCGAGAAAGGGCTTGTTCCGTTGAGCCAGACGATGCTGGCTCTTCTGGCGCAGGGAATCGGTCTGGACGAGACGCAGTTGCAGGTGTCTACGTATCAGCCCGTGCTGGATCCCTTGGCTTTGAGCTAGAGCCAAAGGGTTAAAAAAGAAAGCTGTCACAGGAAAGAGCAGGTACAGAGAGCAAGCTGTCCCTGGCTCTGAAGCAGGTCCGGCCCCATCACGTCAAAAGCGCGATGGGGCCGGTTTTTTTTAAGGTGCAGGATGGAGCGGTTTTATTCGCCCGAGTCTTCGGTTTGCAGCTTCACAACCTGTTTGGCTCGGGTGTCTACATGCAGGGAGAAGATGTCGGGGCGCGAGTAGTGGCCGTAGACGTCAAAGTCCAGATTGGCCTGTTTGAGCAGGTCCATGTCCAGCTCGGCATACAGCTCGGTTTCTTCATCGAACACCGGGCCGGCCAGCACTTCGCCGGTAGGGCTGACGATCATGCTGCCGCCGTGCATCACGTAGCTGTCCGGGGCAAATTCGCCGGGCAGGGCAAACTCTTTCTGGAAGGACTCGGGATAGTTGTTCAGGCGGATGGCCTGGCAGGCGGACAGTACAAACACTCGGCCTTCAACAGCGATGTGAATCATGGACGAGGCCCAGGTGGGGCGGTCGTCTGCCGTGGGGGCGCAGTACAGCTCGGTGCCTTGGGCGTACATGGTCTGACGCAGGGTGGGCATGTAGTTTTCCCAGCAGATCACGTTGCCGATACGGCCCATGGGAGTATCGACGGTGCCCATGGTGGAACCATCGCCAAAGCCCCAGACCAGACGTTCCTGACCAGTAGGCATCAGTTTGCGGTGGATGCCCACCACACCTTTGCCCGGAGCCAGTGTCAGCGCGGTGCAATACAAGGTGCGGCCCATTTTTTCGATCACACCCATCACGGTGTAGACCCCGGTTTGAGTAACGGCATCGGCCAGTGCTTCCAGTTCTAGACCTCCCAGAGTGACGGCACCTTCCACATACATCTGGTACAGGGCACGGCCTTCGGGACGGCGGTTGCCGATCACGCTGCCAAAGCTGATGCCTTTGGGATAGCCACCCAGAAAGGCTTCAGGAAAGACCGCCAGGGTGGCTCCGTTGGCGGCCACGCGCTGCAAGATGGCGGCGGCTTTTTCTACACTGCTGGCAGAGTCAAACGGGATGGACGCCGCTTGGATAACAGCAACTTTGCTCATAACTAGGTCTCCTTTAAAGGTCAGCCTGCGGACAAGTCCACGTTTTTGGTTTCAGGCAGGCGGGTATACAGGATCAGGAAGCACAGCAGGGATACCGCAGCCAGGTACCAGGCCGGTACGTTGGGGTTGCCTGTGTACTGGATCAGCGCAGCCGCAATGAAGGGGCCGGGGCCAGCCAGCAGTGCCGACGATACGTTGTGGCCCAGTGCGGCGCCAGTCGAGCGGATCGAGGCGGGGAACACTTCCACCAGCAGCACCACGTTCATGACGGCAGAGATGGCGACCAGGAAAGCCATGATGATCAGGCCCAGCAGGATCAGCGCAGGTTTGCCGGAGTTCATCATGATGAAGATCGGATAGGCCATGATCGTCAGGCCCGCAGCGGCAAACAAGGCCAGTTTGCGGCGACCATAGTGGTCCGAGAAGCGGCCAACCAGTGGGTGCAAAATGCAATACACCACCAGCGAGGCGCTGCACAACCACAGGGCAGAAGTCTTGCTCATGCCCAGAATGGAAACCAGGTGGTTATTGGCGTAGGTGATGAAGTAGTACAGCGACACCAGGAACAGCGCAGAGAAGGCAAAGGACAGAATAAAGGCATTGAGCTTGTCCTTGGAGGAAACACGTTCCAGGGTGTTGTTGGCCTTCTTTTCCTGCAGCTCGTGGTAGACGGGAGTGTCGTTCAGCTTGCGGCGGATAAAGACCGCGATGAAGGTCATCACGATGGACAGGACGAAAGGCACACGCCAGCCCCAGCTGTAGACCTGGGCTTCGGTCAAGGTTGCGTTGATGGCTGCGGCGGTCGCGGTACCCAGCAAGAAGGCGATGCCGGCGGTAAAGGTCACCACGCTGGCTGCCGTTGCACGACGGTTGGCGGGGGCGCTTTCCACCAGGAAAATACCGGCAGCGGACCACTCGCCGCCGACCATCATGCCTTGCAGGAAACGCAGCACAACCAGCAGGATGGGCGCCGTAATGCCGATGGTGTTGTAGCCGGGTAGCAGGCCGATCAGGGTCGTGAATACGCCCATGCCAAAGACCGTAATCATCAGCACGGTCTTGCGGCCAAAGCGGTCGCCAATGGGGCCCAGGATCAGGGCGCCAAAGGGGCGCGACACAAAGCCCACGGCAAATACGGCCAGGGACGACAGCAGGGAAACGCCAGTGGCGTCGGAGGGGAAGTAGATGCTGCCGATAATGGCTGCAAAGTAGCCATAGATAGCGAAGTCAAACCATTCCATAAAGTTGCCGATACCGACGGCAACAACTTGTTTTCTACTCAGGCCAGGCTGGCCTGGGGGTGCCGAATTGGCATGCGAAGGGGCGACGGTAGCAGTGCCCATAGATATCTCCTCGAGCAGGGCAGGTGAATACCTGCCCTTATTGTGGTTGTGGCTGATTTTTAGTCTAATCAAGCCAAATAATTATTCAAACTAATTAGAAAAATGGCTTCCATTAATATCGCTAATATCAGGCGGATGGACTTGAACTTGCTGCTGGTGTTCCAGTGCTTGATGAACGAGCGCAGCGTGACCAAGGCCGCCAACGCCTTGTTTCTGACCCAGGGCGCGGTCAGTGCGTCCTTGCGCAAGTTGCGGGTGGTGTTCAATGACGAGCTTTTTACGCGCGGTTCGCACGGGATGACACCTACGCATCGGGCCTTGGAGATCGCCCCGCAGATCTCCGAAGCCTTGAAAAGCATCTCCGCGCTGGTCACGTCCGATCAGGAGTTCGATCCCAGCCGCTCCAGCCGGGTTTTTCGCATCGCTTTGTCCGACGATCTGGAAAATATGCTGGCCAAACGCATGATTCGCATGGCGGACGAGCAGGGCTGGACGATCAGCTTCTCCTTCTATCAAACCAATAGCTATTTATGGCCGCAAAGCATGGTTGAGCATGGGGCGGATCTGGCGATCTGTTCCAGCCCCAAATTCCTGAGCACCATGCACAAGTCCCAAGTGCTGTTTTCCGCTTCGTATATTTGTGTCTACGACAAGGAAGCGACCCAGTTCTCTACGCCCATGAGCAAGCAGGAGTATCTGCATGCGCGTCATGGCCGGGTGTCCTTTGATGGTCTGCGCGGTTTTGTGGATGAGCTCTTCGATGCTGAACGCCTGCAACGCAAGGTCAAGGCTTCATTCACGCATTTTTCCGGGGCAATCAATGCGATTATTGGCAGCCCTTTGGTGCTGACCATGCCCGACTACGCTGCCCGCTCTTTTGCCGAGTGCAATAGCCGCCTGGCTGTATCCCCGGTGCCCTTGCGTGTGCCTTCCTTTGTGGTGTCCATGATCTGGGATATCAACAAGGAGCATGATGAGGAAAATCGCTGGTTACGTCGTTTTGTGCTGGAGCTGACCGAGCCGGTTAGCGCGTAAAGCGCTGCCAATACGATCTGGCGGCGTACTATTGCCCCCTGTTCTGCTTTCTTTTCTACTATCCGCCATGCGAATTTTATTGATTGAAGACGAGCCTGATTTGGCCCTTTGGCTGACCCGCAGCTTGCAGAAGAAAGGGTTTACGGTTGAATGGTCCAACGATGGAGTGGTGGCCTACCACCGTCTGCTGATCGAGGAGTTTGATGCTCTGGTTCTGGACCTGGGCTTGCCGGGTATGGATGGTCGTGCCTTGCTGGCCCGTTTGCGCTCGGAGGATAACCGCACGCCAGTGTTGATTTTGACGGCGCGTGACTCCTTGCAGGAGCGGGTGGAGGCGCTGGAGTGCGGGGCAGATGATTTCCTGCCCAAGCCGTTTCGTATTGAAGAACTGGTGGCCCGCGTCAATGCCCTGATTCGTCGTAGCCGTGGCAAGGACAAGCCTCGCATGGCATGTGCCAGCCTGGTTTATGACCTGTCCACGCAGCGTTTTACGCTGGACGGTGCGCTGTTGTCCGTGTCGCCGCGTGAGGCCGAGGTATTGCGTATTCTGGTGCAGCGTAGTGGCGAACCCGTGAACAAGCAGTTCATTCTGGATCGCCTTAACGAGAAGGATGAAGACGAAATCAATATTGAGGCCATCGAGGTGCTGGTGCATCGTTTGCGCAAGAAGTTGCAGGCCTCGGATGTCCACATCGTGACCTTGCGCGGCGTAGGCTACTGCCTGGAGCCGGTCAGCGACGATGAACCGTAACCTTATGCTCTTGCAGGAGGCCCTATGGCCATGAGCAGTCTGCGCCGCACCCTGTTGGTCATGCTGATTCCGGCGGCCTTGCTGACCTCGGGCGTGTCCCTGTTCATTTCCAGCATGACGCTGAAAGATCAGGTGAATGCAGCATTTGATCGCGCCTTGGCGGGGGCGTTGAAATCCATGTCGGCCAATGTGCTGACCATCAGCGGCGGGCTGGCCATGGAGCAGTCCTACTACATGATGGAGTTCATGGAATACACCATTAGCAGCCAGGTGTATTTCCGGGTGGCCACCGAAGATGGTTTGTCGGAAATCGGCTTTACGGGCATGCCTTTGCCATCGGCCAGGCTGGTAAATAATCAGCCGGTTTTCTATGACGCGCAGTATTTGGGAGAGCCTTTACGTATCGCAGCGGTGGCGTTGGAGTCGGATGGGCGGCTGCAAACCTACCAGGACAGCCGGGTTCTGATTCAGGCGGGCGAAAACCTGGGCGAACGCGACGAGTTCATCCGCAAAGTGATTATTCAAAACCTGATTCAGGACGTGGCAGTTCTCAGCCTGTTTACCGTGCTGATTCTGGTCGGGACCTTGCTGGCTTTGCGACCCTTGCGCAAGCTGAGCGCAGAGGTGCGGCATCGTTCGCCCGATAATCTGGAGCCTATCAGTGATGCCAGCTTGCCCCGAGAAGTGCGCCCCTTGGTGCAGACCATTAATTTGCAAATGGAGCGGTATGCGCGCAAATCACGCGAGCAGCAGCAGTTTCTGGATGATGCGTCACACCAGCTGAAAACCCCCTTGGCCGTCTTGCTGACCCAGGTGGACTTTGCCTTGACGCTGGCCAGGACAGATGAAATGAAAGAGGTGCTGGAGGCGATTCAGTCGCGCTTGAATAATACCGCCCAGATGACGCATCAAATGGTTGCCTTGTCACGTGTGCGCGATGCGGCTGATCAGTTGCGAAGCCGCGCTGCCTTGGGAACGGTAGATCTGTGTCAGCAGGCCGGTCAGGTGGTTGACGAGTTGTGGAGCCTGGCCAGGTCGCGTCGTCAGGATCTGGGGCTGGATGTACCTTCCACACCGGTGTGGGTGGCGGGAGAAGCCTGGCTATTGCAGCAGGCCGTGAGCAATATTGTCAGCAATGCCATCAAGTACTGTCCACGGGCGGCTCGCATCACCGTTTCAGTCAGGGAAGAGGGGGGAGTGTGCTGCCTGCAAGTGGAGGACGACGGCCCCGGCATGAGCGCGGACGATCTGGCCAAGGCGGGCCATCGCTTCCGACGGGGAGAAGCAGGCAAGGCTTTGCAAGGCTCGGGTCTGGGCTTGGCGATTGTGCAGGCTATCGCGCAAATTCATGGTGCTCGCATGAGCTTGCAGCCAGGACCGCAGCAGCGTGGCCTGATTGTGCGTTTGGAGTTCGAGGCGCTTGAACATTGAACTTTTAATCTAGGGTATACCCTTGAGATTGGCGGTTTTCGGCGGAATTGAAAGGTAGGCGAAAGCTTCGCTCCGGTAAGGTCGCAACCATTACAACTACGACGATCCTCCAGGAGGCGATCCAATGGCTATTCACACGACACTGCGGGTGCTGCTGGCCAGCAGCATTCTGGGCCTGAGCAGCTTGAGCGGCGTACAGGCCCAGCAACCTTCCAAACCTGAATGTATTGCCCCGGCGCAGCCAGGCGGCGGCTTTGATTTGACCTGCCGTGTGGCCGTCAATGGTTTTCTGGAAACCAAGCTGCTGGAAAATGCCATGCGTACCATTTACATGCCCGGTGGCGTGGGTGCGGTGGCCTACAACCACATCGTTGCGCAGCGCCCTGGTGATGGCAATGCCATTGCGGCCTTCTCCGGTGGCTCCTTGCTGAATCTGGCCCAGGGCAAGTTCGGCAAATACTCGGTAGAAGATGTGCGCTGGCTGGCATCCATAGGCAGTGATTACGGTGTGGCTATCGTACGTAACGACTCTCCCTACCAGGACCTGAAGTCGCTGATGGAAGCATTCAAGGCTGACCCCAGCAAGATTGTGTTGGGAGCGGGCGGATCCGTTGGCGGTCAGGACTGGATGAAAGCGGCCCTGACGGCGCGGGCAGCCGATGTGGATTTCCGCAAAATGCGTTTCGTGGCGTTTGAAGGCGGTGGCGAAGCCATGACGGCTTTGCGTGGTGGTCACATCCAGGCGTATATGGGTGATGCTGCCGAAGCTCACACCATGCTGGAAGGGGGTGCGCCCATCCGCGTATTGGCCGTGTTCAATGACAAGCGACTGGATGGTGCCCTGGCTGATATTCCTACGGCCAAAGAGCAAGGCTTTGATATCGAATGGCCGATTATTCGCGGTTTTTATGTCGGCCCCAAAGTCTCTGACGAGCAGTATCAATGGTGGGTTCAGGCTTTTGATCGCCTGATGAAAACTCCTGAATTTGCCCGCTTGCAAACACAGCAAGGTCTGTTTCCGTTCAACATGAGCGGCCCCGAACTGGACACCTACGTAAAACAACAAGTGCTTCAGTATCGTGAGCTGGCTGATTCTTTCGGCCTGATCAAGAAGTAAATCTGTACGGTGTTCCCGAGGTTTTGAATCGGGAACACCGCCTTTTTGCCCCGCCGTTCATGGCGGGTGAATCCGGAGATTCCATCATGACGCTAAATGATCGCGTGCTAGGCGTGGGCGCGCTGGTGCTTGCCGCCTTGATCACCGCCTTTGGCTACGACCTAGAGCCCCCCTTTTCCTATGAACCTGTCGGGCCCAAAGCCTTCCCTTTGCTGCTGGCGCTGATTATTGCCCTGTGCGGTGTGCGCTTGATCATCAAGGGCGGCGGGCAAGTGGCTCCCAATCCCTCTGGCGCCAACGGCCGCATCCTGATGATGGTGGCGTATTTGGCAGCCTATGCCTGGCTCTTTCAATGGTTGGGCTTCATTGTCGCCACCACGATCATGGCGACACTGGTCGGGCGCTTGTTTGGTGGTTCCTGGAAGCAGGCTCTGATAGGCGGGCTGGCGATGGGCGTAGGCCTGTTCTTGTTGTTTGACCTGGGCCTGGATGTGGTTCTGCCATACGGCATCCTGGGAGAGTGGCTATGAGCTCTATTCTTGAATATTTAAGTGTCGGTTTTGGCGTGGCATTTTCCGCCCAGAACCTGCTGGTGGCTGCGATTGGTGCGTTTATTGGCACCATTGTGGGAGTTCTGCCGGGGCTTGGGCCGATCAATGGCGTAGCCATGCTGGTACCCATTGCATTTGCGATGAAGCTGCCGCCCGAGTCGGCCTTGATTCTGCTGGCTGCCGTGTATGTGGGCGCCGAGTATGGTGGACGCATTACATCCATCCTGATCAATGTGCCCGGCGAAGCAGCCGCTGTCATGACGACACTGGACGGTTATCCGCTGGCACGTAAAGGCCTGGCCAGCGTGGCCTTGTCCTTGTCGGCTTTTTCTTCCTTTATTGGTTCTACGATTGCCATTTGCGGCATTGTGCTGCTGGCCCCCATGCTGGCAGGCTGGGCGGTGGCGTTCGGTCCTGCCGAGTACTTTGTGCTGATGGTATTTGCCTTCTGTGCCTTGACCAGCCTGCTGGGCGATGAGCCGGTGAAAGGCATTCTGGCAGCCATGCTCGGCCTGTTCATTTCCACGGTTGGGGTGGACGCGAACTCGGGGGTGTACCGATACAGTTTTGATATTCCGAATCTGGCCGATGGCATCGATTTTGTTGTCGTGGTGATTGGTTTGTTTGCCGTGGCCGAGATGTTGCAGATGCTGGAGAACTTGCTGGGCGGCGTGTCGATTGAAGTGCCTAAAAGCAAGCGCAAGCTCTTTAATCTGAAAGAACTGGGCATGACCTGGTGGAGTACGGTGCGCGGTGGCGTGATGGGCTTTTTTATTGGTATCTTGCCTGGAGCTGGGGCCAGTGTGGCCTCCGCTGTAGCCTATGCCAACGAGAAAAAATATATCGAAGGCAAAGACCCCAATGCCATGTTTGGCCAGGGTGACATGCGCGGTCTGGCTGCACCAGAAGCGGCCAATAACAGTGCCGCAACCGGCTCTTTCATTCCCATGCTGACATTGGGTGTGCCTGGCTCGGGGACGACGGCGGTCATGATGGGTGCTCTGACGCTGTACAACATCACGCCCGGCCCGGTGCTGTTCGAGTCGCAACCACAGATTGTGTGGGGCTTGATTGCCTCCTTGATGGTCGCCAACGTCATGCTGTTCCTGATGAACGTGCCCATGGTGCGGGTCTTTGCCTCCATGCTGGCTATTCCTCCGCGCCTGCTGGTGCCTGGTATTTTGGCGATCAGCTATATCGGGGTCTATGCCATCAATGGCACGACGTTTGATCTGCTGCTGGTCGTTGGCATCGGTGTCCTGGGCTACTTCTTGCGCAAGATGAATGTGCCTATGGCCCCCATGGTGCTGGGCGTGGTGCTGGGCAATATGATGGAGCAGAATTTACGTCGTGCGCTGTCCATCACGAATGGTGAAATCGGCATTCTGTTCGAGAGCAAGGTGTCAATTGCCTTGTGGATCGCCGCTGTTTTAGTTAGTGTAGGTCCGATCTTGCTGCGCCGTATTGCCGCTCGCAAGCAAGTACACGACAAGACATAAATAGGGGGACCCCACCTGCTGGGTGGGGCTTTTATCGGGAGAAAGCGCCAGGCTGCGGCCTGGCCTTGTTGTTTCTGTTATGGCTATCTGGTTTCGAATTGCCCTTGGTTTCGGGGTGGCTCTGGTCGGCGCTCTGGTCGCGAGCTGGCTGAGCATGCCTTTGCCCTGGATGCTGGGTGCCCTGATCTTGACAGCGGCCACCAAAATGGCCGGCAGCCCCGGTGCTTGCATGCCGCTGGCGCGTAATGCAGGGCAGTGGGTTATTGGGGCATCCCTGGGGCTGTACTTCACCCCTGCCATGGTGCATCTGATTGGCAGCAATGCCGTGTTCATTGTGATGGGCATGGTGTTTGCGCTGGTCTTGTGCTGTATCGGTACTTTCATGCTGACCCGCTTTGCCGGTACGGATCTGCGTACGGCCTGGTTTGCCAGCGCGGTAGGCGGTGCCAGCGAGATGACCGGGCTGGCGGAACGCTATGGCGCACGGCCGGATCTGGTCGCCTCTGCACATGGCCTGCGCGTATTGATGGTGGTGGTGATTATTCCCTTCGCATTCGAGGCTTTGGGCTTTTCGGGTGAACAGCTTGGGGCCGTGGTCAGACCCGACTTTTTGAACCTGTCCGGTCTGGCTCTTCTGGTGTTATTGAGCAGTGCCGCAGGGGTTGCCTTTCAAGTGTTCCGTCTGCCCAATCCCTGGGTATTGGGGCCTTTGCTGGTGGTGGCCATCCTGACGTACAACGACATTATTCTGTCGGGCTTGCCGGTAGAGATTTCCAACCTGGGGCAGCTGTGTATTGGCTGGGCCTTGGGCGACAAGTTCGGCCCGGATTTCTTCCGTCGAGCGCCCCGTTATCTAGGGGTTGCCGCTGTCAGCAATGTGATCAATCTGGCCTTGGCATTTGGCTTTGCCTACGGCTTGTATCGATTGTCTGATATTCCTTACCCCACGCTGGTGCTGGGTGTCAGTCCCGGTGGTATTGCAGAGATGGCCATCACCGCCAAGGTCCTGCAGTTGGGCGCGCCCATGGTGACCTCTTTCCAGGTTGCCCGCATGGTGTGTGTACTGGTGCTGACCGGGCCTTTGTACACGCGCATCGCCCGGTTTTTGAAAGCACGTTGATCAAGGCGGCACTCCTGCGTAACAGAGTGCCAGCAAAAGCCCGGCGCGAGGCCGGGCGTCAGGTTTAGCCAAACGGCAGGCTACATTCAGCGTTCTGGTCTGGAGGCAGGGCTGATTTTGCCGTGCTCCCCCAGTTCTGTCAGTTGCTCGCCCATCAGGGTGGCTTTGAGCATCTTGCCTGCCTGAGCCAGCTTGCCTTCGCGCACGCTCCAGTACTCGGCACTGTCTATCTGTACGCAGACCAGAGCAACATCGGGATCGGTAATGCCTTCTTCAAACCAGGCCTCGACCAGCGTGTTCCAGAAGCGCTCCTTTTGATTCATGGACTCCACAACGCTAGCCAGGCCCGAAACTGATACATAGGTGTCTGTTTTGGGGTCGGCATAGCTGATATTGACGTGCGGGTTGACCACCAGGTTGTGGACCACCTGACTGGACCTGGCCATGAAGAACCAGAGCTTGTCGTGCTCAAAGTCCTCTTGTTCCGAACTCATCTTGGCCTGTTGCGTGGTCATGGGCCAGGCATGAAGCTGGCCGCCCTGCGCGTGGGTGACGAACATCGCATAGCGAATGTCCTTGATCATCTCTTGCAGTTGTTCAAAGGAAGATTCAATCGTTTCGTTCATGGTATCTCCTTGAAAAAGTTAAAGGGATGAAGGCGCTTACTTGATCACTCCGCAAGCAAAACGTCCGGCACCGCCGCCCAGTGGTGCGGGGTGATCGGAGTGGTTGTCACCGCCTTCGTGGATCATCAGGGCTCGGCCCTTGATCTGATCCAGTGACTTCAGGCGCGGAGCCAGAACGGGGGTGCTGGCACTGCCGTCGGCCTGGACATACAGGGCGGGCAAATCACCCAGGTGGCCATTACCCCATGGGAAACCGTGCTTGCCGGTCTTGTTGGGGTCCAGATGGCCGCCGGCTGCCCCGGCAGGCGTTACCTTGCCGTCTTTCTCGCTGGGGGCGCAGCTGGCGTTCTCATGTATATGGAAACCATGTACACCGGGTTTGAGATTTTTCAGATCTGGCGTGAAGACCAGACCGTGTTCAGTCTGCCGAACGCTGACCTGGCCGATTTGCTCGCCAGCACCGCTTTCGGTAGCCAAATTCATGGGAATAATGACGTCCGCCAGTGAAGGGGCCGACAAGGCAAGGGTGGCGCTGACGGTGGCCAAGGCCATTGCGCATCGCGCTTTGAAGGAAGAAAAACGCATAAGGCTGTTTCCTTTGCTGAATAAACAGAGGGTTAGATCAGCCTAGCATTGCGAGCACGAGATGCCGTTAAGAGACGTTTCTCTTTGTCAGTAAAGTGCGCCTCAAATGCCTGTTTAGACGAGTGGGTGCGGCTGAGTCTGGTCTGTCTGGCAGGGATAGTCCCGGCCAATTGTTTTCTCCAGAAAACGGGTGACCGCCTTGATGCGTGGCAGGTATTGCAAGTCTCGATGAACTGTCATCCAGATGGTGCGACGGACGCTGACGTGCTCATTCAGTAACCTGATCATGCCGAGTCGCTCAGGCTTGGCAAAAGAGGGCAACATGACGATACCTGCACCGGCTGCGGCGGCAAACATCTGGGCAATCATGCTGGAGGACTGAAAAGCCAGCTTGGGCCGGGGAATGATTTCGTTCAGCCAGCGCACGGTATCCAGCTGGATCAGGTCGTCCACATAAGAGGCAAACTGGTGATCTGGCAGGTCGTCCAGGTCACAGGGGTGGCCGTGGCGCGACAGGTATTCGGGGGACGCGTATAGATGCAGCGGAAAGGACCCCAGAGGCACCACATCAATGGATTTGCCTGCCATGGGAAAGAAGCTCAGGAACACATCTGCTTCGCGCCGGTTGACGTGCATTTGCTGGGTGGTTGTGACCAGCTCAATCGCAATTTTTGGGTGGAGCGCGGAAAAACCTTGAAACTCCGCTGCCAGATACAAGGAGGCAATGCCTTCCATGGAGCCGACTCGTACCGTGCCGGAGGGCTCTTTGGGGCGATCTCCCAGTTGCTCGGTCAGGGCGAGCGCGCTGGCTTCCATAGACTCCACATACTCCAGAAGGCCGTGCCCTCCGGCGGTCAGGTGAAGTCCTTGGTTAGTGCGCTCGAATATGGGCGCGTTAATGGTTTCTTCCAGTCGGCTGATGTGACGGCTCAGTGTGGACGGGTCCACCTTCAAGCGTCGGGCGGCTGCTCCCAAGGTACCGCAGCGCGCTACCTCCAGAAAAATTTTTAAATCATGCCAATTGGGAACAATAGGGGACATGGCCACAACCCTGGACAAGAATATTTGCAAGGCGGGTACAAAAACAAGTGCGGAAACCCGTGCGTATTTTTAAGTCTACTGCGAGCTATCACTGTATGGATCAAGCTTTCAGGGAGTTGCAAATTTGCAATACACAGTATGCTGCTGACGGTCTTGCTCGGAAAGAGGAATAGGGGCTGCCATGTACCCCGAGGCAACGGAAGTACATGGCAGGTACTGCTAGCAGGGGTGGTCAGACGATGGCTTTACTCCTCCAGCGTTTCCGAACTGGCTACCTGACTGTCCTGCGCGGGCTCACTGCTACGTGACTGTTTACTGCTTGCGTTGTTGGGGCCGCGGAAAGTGGCGGGCGTAATGCGTCGACGATCAATGGACAGATCAAACACATCGAAGCGGTTGTAGTAGCCCACAATGTCGTGGAACTGCTTGGGTTCAACGCAGGCGTTCAAATCAAAAGTGGCATAGGCAATTCCTTCCTCATTTTGCAGAAAGTCGCCTACGGATGCGCCGGTGGGGTCCAGAAACTGGGTGGCGGCACGCGGGGTGTTTTCCAGCACTTCGCGTGCCTGGGCGTCCCCGCCTTCGGTCAGCGCATCAAGCATGGCCTGATCCATGAAACCGGCATTCAGAATGCCGAAGACTTTGGACTCAAAAGAATGGCCGCCTGCCCGTATTTTGTTGGCGGCCACATTGTCAAAGTTCTGGCCGGATTTGGGCATGCGGGTTGGCCAGATAGCAGGCCAGGCGGAGATGTGAATCTGCTCGCCCTGAGCCGCCAGTGAGTAGCGCGCCAGCGGGTTGGTGTTCTCCCCGCAGATCAGGGCGCCGATGCGGCCTATGCGGGTTTGACACACGCGCAGACCGTGGCCATCGCCCGGTGCCCAGACCATTTTTTCGTAAAAGGTGGGTACCAGTTTGCGGTGGTGATTCAGGATGGCACCGTCATCGCCAATGATCACATTGGAGTTCCAGATGCAGCCTACGCTGGCCTCGGTGCTTTCGCTGAAGCCCAGGGACACAAAGATGCCATTGCGCTTGGCAGCAGCACGAATCTGGGCGATTTCCGGGCCATCAATATGGATGCTGTTGGCCGCCATTTTCTTGAACCAGTCGTGGTTGTAAATAGGTGCCCACAGCGCAGCCCAGACCGGAAAGCCGGGGATGAAGGCTTCGGGAAAGGTGATCAGCTCGGCGCCGTGGCGGGCGGCCTCGTCAATAATGGCAATGGCCTTGCGTACCGAGGCGGCCGCGTCCATGTAAACAGAGGCAATATGTGCCGCGGCAACTTGAGTGATTGGAAGTGACATGGTGTGTTTCTCTCTACGTTTAGTGAACCGTGGCCTTGGCCACACCTAATCCGGTCTCCCGGCGAACCGACATTTCTACCCACCTGGATTCCGACAGGGCGCTGCGGGTGAACAGCGAGAACAGAATCACCAGCAAAAAGCCCAGGGGGATGGAGATAATTCCGGGGTTGCGCAGGCTGATCAGGGGCTTGGACAGACCCACCACGCTGTTTGCATTGGCAGGAATGGCATCTGCCGTGGCCTGGGCTGCGTTGCGTTCAGTGAGCAGCTTGTCGCGCAGGGCCGGGTCGCTTGCCGTGCTCAGCTTTTGATTGACGCTGGTGACGGTGGCCAGCGCTGCTTCTTTTTGCAGCAGTGGGTAGCTCATATTGGGCGATACCAGCACCAGCCCGATGGACAGGATCGTTCCGCCCACTACACCCGCCACGACACCGGCGGTATTGCAGCGTTTCCAATACAAGGTGCAGACCAGTGCTGGCAGGTTGGCCGATGCCGCAACGGCATAGCCCAGGCCCACCAGATGCGCAACGTTCTGTCCCTTGGCCGCAATCCCGGCAGCGATGGAAATCACCGCCATCAGCAAGGTGGCGATACGCGCTGCGATGACCTGTTCGCGCTCGGTGCCTGCACCGTTGCGAATTGCGCCGATATACACGTCATGGGCCAGCGAGGAAGCTGCGGCCAGTGTCAGACCGGCCACCACCGCCACAATCGTGGCAAAGGACACGGCAGCCACTACGGCCAGCATGAAGTTGCCCATCATGCTTTCCGGGCCACCGCCCAACAGTTGTGCCAGCATGGGAGCGGCCAGATTGCCGCCCTTGTCCAGGCCTAGAATTGCGCTGGGGCTGACATTCAGTGCGGCAGAAAAGCCGATCACCACGATGAACAGATGGCACAGGCCGATGGCAAACATGGCGTACAGCGCCGATTTGCGGGCGGCTTGGGCATGTGGCACGGTGAAAAACCGCATCAGGATATGTGGCATGGCGGCGGTTCCCAGCACCAGTGCCATACCCAGCGAAATCTGTTCAACCGGGTTCTTCAAATACAGGCCCGGCTCCAGGAAACGCTGCCCGGCCTCGGCCACACCCAGCGAGGATTGCCCCAGGAAATTGATTACATGATTCTGGATGGCGGGGCTGGAAATGACCGAGCCAAAAAACGCTTCCACGTTAAAGCCGTAGGGCGCCCAGGACAGAATCACCAGCACGAAGCAGAAAGAGATCAGCAGACCGGCCTTGAGCACTTGCACCGAGGTGGTGGCACGCATGCCACCAAATAACACGTAAATCAGCATCATCAGGCCGACGATGCCAACGGAGACTTCATAGGGAATGCCGATTAGTGCCCGGATAATCACGGCACCGCCCACAATCTGCGGGACCATGTAAAACAGCGCGACCAGAATGCTGGACCCGGCCACAACCAGCTTGGTGGCACGGAAGTTGTTGCGATAGGACAGCACATCGCCCAGTGTGTAGCGGCCCAGATTCCGGCACGGTTCGGCCACCAGAATCAGCACTGGGATAAAGGACACGAAAAAGCCCACCAGATAGCTGATACCGTCCAGACCATATATCGCGATCAACCCGGAAACGCCTAAAAACGCGGCGGCCGAGAGGTAGTCCCCGGCAATGGCCAGCCCATTGAAACGGGCACTGATACCGCCGCCCGCCGTGTAGAAGTCGCTGGCGGTGGCGTTGCGGCGTGCCGCCAGAAACGTGATGCCCAGCGTGAACAAGAACAAGAAGGCGAATACTGAAAACGTCAGCACCCTGTTGCCTTCATTAACCAAGGTGCTTTCCTGTGCGAGCGCAGCTTCGCTGACAGCCATCAAGGCCGTCGCAAATACTATTTTTTTCATGATGAGCCCCTTAAACCGTCGCGGAGCGCATTGAGAACTGCTGGGATTCTTCTTGTGTTAACTGCTGAACCATCTTGTCCAGGTGACGCAACTGGACGGCATAGCGCCAGGCCACGGCACCGCCCACCAGATACTGGGCGATCAGATACCACAGCCCGAAATTGGTGGAGTTGCTCAGTTTCAGACGAAAAAGCTCGGGGCTAAGGCTGGAAAGAATGGGAACCAGAAAAAAGAAGGCCATGCTGACAAACAACAACCGCAGCACAACGCCTCTTCGCTTGCGTACCAGATCCTGGAATTGAGGCTTTGCGTACAGCGCCTCATAAACCTGGGCAGAGATATCCGCCATGTTTGTCTCCTTTTTATGATTGGATTTGTACTTGCCATTCTTAAGAAGGAGGGCGCGATAGGAAAGCGCCAATGTTGCAAGCCCTCTTGCAAATTTGCAGGAGGAGGCGGGAGACCACATCGCAGGGACTTTTCTATATCTAAATGAGAATTATTGTTAATATTCTCGCTTCATTCGACATTCGTCTCTTGCATTTGCCATGTCCCGCCGACCTTCGCCCAAGAAAGGCTGGCTCGCTCACTACAGCGGGCTGATCGGCTCGTGGGCGAAGCGCAGTTCCTTGCCGCAGGACGCGGAGGATGCCGCGCAGGACTCCATTGAAGGCTTGCTGCGCGGTGAACATGCTGCGGCACTGAATCAAAAAGCCTATCTGTATCGCAGTGCGCAAAATCAGCTGATCAGTGAAATCCGCCGCCAGTCGCGCCATGACGTGGTGCCCTTGCATGATTTGCGCGAGGAGGAGCACCCGGTAGACCCTGGCCCGGAAAGTGATCTGCGCATGGAGCAGCTTAGCCAGGCGTTGCGGGAGGCTTTGCAGGAGCTGCCCTTGAAGTGCCAGCAGGTGTTTTTGTGGAACAAAATAGAAGGCTACACGCAAAAGGAAATTGCAGAGAAGCTGGATCTGACGCCCAGCTCAGTGGAAAAATACATGAAGCGGGCATTACGGCATCTTCAGAAAAAGTTACAAAACTATGCCCCTCATTGATTCCGGATTTCCTTATGCATAAACGTCTTATCAGTGAAGGGCACGGTTTTTTGCACTGTGTCCCTGGCGACGCGAGCCATGCCTAAAAACGACAGGTACACCCCCTCTCATCTGCCGCAAGAGCAAGCGCTGGACTGGTTTTCCAGAGAGCAGCTCGGTGAGCTGACGCTGCAGGAGCAGCGTGAGCGGGATGCGTGGTTGGCGCAGGATCCGGCCAATGAGCGGGAGTACCGTTCCTTGCAGCAGGTCTGGCAGGTGGCGGACCATCTGCCCATGGACGAGATGCGGGAGATCATGAATCGTCCGGCGCAAGAGGAGCCCAACTTCGCGCGTCGACGCTGGGTGTTGGGTACAGGGGCGACGTTTGCCACGGTGGCTGCCGGGGCCTGGTTCAGTCGTTCGATGTGGGCCGAGACACCTGTGTTTACCCAGCGCGTGCTGACGGCACGCGGTGAGCGTAAGCAACTTGAATTGCCGGACGGTTCGCGTCTGGATTTGAATACGGACACGGAAGTGAACATCGCGTTTTATGCGTCGCGCCGTAGCGTGGAGTTGCTGCGGGGCGAGGCCTTGTTTGCGGTGAAGTCCGACAAGAATCGACCCTTCTCCGTAGACGCGGGCCAGGCGCAGGTGCTGGTTACCGGCACGCAGTTCAATGTGCGTCGAGAGGCTGAAGGTGTCACCGTGGCGGTGCGTGAGGGCTCGGTGCAGCTTTCTATGGGTCCGTGGTGGCGCAGGGATCGGGTGATGTTATCGGCCGGGCAGGTATCCGGCGCGGTAAACAATAAGGTGACGCCTTTGGGGCAGGAGCGTGTGGAAGCGATTACGGCCTGGCAAGAGGGGCGCATCGTGTTCCGTGATGTGCCTTTGACGACGGTGGCGCAGGAGCTGAGCCGCTATCTGGATCACCCTTTGCGGGTGGCAGACTCACAGATCGCCAAGCTGCGCATTTCGGGCACTTTGAGTATTGAGGAGCCAGCAGCGGCGTTGGACATCCTGCCCGACATTGCGCCAGTCCTGGTGGCGCGACAGGCGGATGGCAGCGCTTTGCTGATGGCGCGTTAAGGTTTCGGCTCGTTTTACGCTTGACTGCAAGCAGCAAGCAGCAAGCAGCAAGCAGCAAGCAGCAAGCAACGAACCGTGAAGTGCGGACGGTGAATAGCGACTCGAAGTCGAACCATGTTGTGCTGTCGAGTCCCGTCGCCAAGCAAGTCATGCATCACTGACGATACATTTTGTATCAAAAAGAGCAGTGAGAATCATTCCGGAAAATTTTTCGCTACGGCGTCTTACTTATGGGGGCCTGCTTTCCAGACCGGAAGCAGACTGGCCCATAGCCTTGGCCAAGGGCGTCTGCGCACCGTGCGCGTACTCATTTTTTGGAACTCTGTTCATGCTGGACACGCAAGCTATACCCTCCGCCGCCGCGCGTCGGGGTACGACATCAATTGGTCTTAACGCCCTCGCATTTTCTCTTTTTCTGGCCCTTGGTCTGCACGCGCCCCACGCTTGGGCGCAGGAAACGCCGGTGGCGATCAGCATTGCCGCGCAACCCTTGGAGGCCGCGCTGGAAAAACTGGGAGCACAGGCCGGCTTGCAGATTTTCTATCTGCCTGAGGCGGTTAAGGGGATGACGGCTCCCTCTGTGTCCGGCAGTTTGACGGCGGATCAAGCCTTAAGCCGCTTGCTGGCAGGTACGGGCCTGGAGTTCCGGCGTAAGGGCAAGAACGTATCCCTGACCCGCCCGGTTCAAGGCGAGGCGACTCAGCTGGCTCCGGTTCGTGTGGTGGGGCGTGATCTATCTACTGAAGGCTCGGGCTCCTATGCCGTGCAGGCGACTACGGCAGCAACAGGTTTGCGTCTGTCACCACGTGAGACCCCGCAGTCCGTCAGTGTGATCACACGCCAGCAGATGGAAGACATGAATCTGACCACACTGGGTGAGAGCTTCAAGTCCGTGACGGGGATTGCGACTTCCATGTCGGATATTGATCGTACCGACATCCATTCGCGTGGTTTCTATGTCGACACTTACCAATACGATGGGGTGTCCATTGCCACGCAGAATGATTTTTTCGGGACGTCCAACTTTGATCCCATTCTGTACGACCGCATCGAGATTGTGCGTGGTGCGACTGGTTTGATGACGGGGGCGGGTAATCCAGGCGCCTCGGTGAATATCGTGCGCAAACGCGCGACCAGTGATGTGTTTACCGGCACTGCTTCTGTTGGCATAGGGTCCTGGGACCAGCACCGAGGCACGATTGATCTGTCCACGCCCTTGAACAAGGACGGTACAGTGCGTGCTCGCGTGGCAGGGATGATGGAGGAGCGCGACTCGTATATCGACCGCTATCACACGCGCAATCGTGCCTGGTTGGCAACCGCGGAAGCGGATCTGACGGCAGACACCACTGTGCGGGTTGGGGTGGAGCATCAGGCCAAGCGTCCGACAGGGGTGACCTGGGGCGGTCTGCCTACCTTGGATAACAAGGGCGGGGATCTGGATTGGCGTCGCTCGTTCAGTGTTGGAGCAGATTGGACACGCTGGGATACGACCAGCAATACCTTCTACGCGGGTATCGACCATCGCTTTTCCAATGGCTGGTCCTTGAAAGCCAATGTCAGCCGTCTGGAAAGCGAGTACGACTCCAAGCTGGTGTATTTGATGGGCCACCCTGATCCTGTCACTGGCCTGGGTATGACTTCCTTGCTGAATAACTCGCATCAGGAGTTCGATCAGAATAGCGCGTCGCTGGAGTTAAGCGGGCCATTTAATGCTTTCGGCCAGGAGCACGAGGCATTTGTGGGGGTAATGGGCAGCAAGTCCAACTACCGCTACGGCAATCATGCTCCACAAGGCAATACGCCAGTAGGCAATGTTTTTGAATGGGACGGCTCCTATCCCGAGCCAGTATGGGGGAATTTCCAGCTGCTGGGCGAGCAGGAAACGCGCCAGAATGCGGTCTATGGTGCTCTGCGCTTGTCCTTGAGCGATTCCCTGAAGCTGATTGTGGGTGGCCGACAAACCAACTGGAAGCGCGAGTCCGGCGATGACACCATGAACCATCACGTGTTCACGCCTTACGCTGGTCTGCTGTACGACTTCACCGAGAACTTCACGGCCTATCTCAGCTACACCGATATCTTCCAGCCACAGACCTATCGTGACGCCAGTGGTGGCTATCTGGACCCGGTGCAGGGCAAGAGCTACGAGCTGGGCCTGAAGTCCGAACACTTTGACGGCAAGCTCAACACTTCGCTGGCACTGTTTCGTATCGAGCAGGACAATGTGGCCGAAAAAGATGGCGACAGGACTGTACCCGGTTCTAGCGATTTTGCTTATCGCGGGGCCAAGGGCGTGACCAGCGAGGGCTTCGAGCTGCAGGCTTCAGGTGAAATCCAGCCAGGCTGGCAGGTGTCCGCAGGTTTTTCCCGTAATCTGGTGCGTAATGCCGAAGGCGGTCCCTTCAAAACCTCTGAACCGCAGAATCTGGCTAATCTGCAGACCTCCTATCTTGTGCCGGGCACTGAAGGCAAGCTGACGGTAGGTGGCGGTGTGCAATGGCGCAGTCATGTTTATGTGGATAGAACTGTGGCGCCAAACCTTAGCGCCCGACGCGAGCAAGGCTCCGTCTTGCTGGCCAACGTGATGGCGCATTACCGTTTCTCGCCCAGCTTGTCGGCGCAGTTGAACGTGAACAATCTGTTCGACAAGAAGTATGTGGATCTGACGGAAGATTCCCAAGGCTTTTATGGCGCACCCCAGAAAATCATGCTGACGATGAAATACCAGTTCTAAAACAAAAGCCCTGCTTGGGTGTCAGGGCTTGATATTGGTATCGGTGTTGCGAAGCAGGGGCCTGCGGGATCAGGCCTCTTCGTCCACCTCTTCTACGGACAGCAGTTCCTGATGGTCGAAGTACAGGTTGGAGCTGATGACGGGGGAGGCCGCATCGGCCTGTGCGCTTAGTTCCAGACAATCGCCGGACAGGTACAGGTCAGTCAGCAGGGCAGGCTTGCCGTTCATCCAGATTTTCCCGCTGACATCCTGATAACGCTGCTTGAGCTGCAAGCGGTAGTCTGTTCCGTCCAGACCTTCCCACTCCCATTCGCCTGCCACCTGCGCCGGCACAATCCATTTGTAGATTTTGATGCCGCCCACATGCAGGATCTCGTCGGCTTCCCAATCGCCCATATCAAAGGCGTGCGACACAATGCGCGCACCGGGTCGCAGCTCCTGCAACAGGCGCGGGCGCAGGATGGCATTGATGGTGTCCATCAAGTACAAGGTCACGATGGTGGCCTGGCTGAAGTCTGCGGTAAACAGATCCTCTTCCACAAAGTCCACTAGATACTCCACGCCTGCATGGCCTGCTTGCTCCATGGCGTCGGCAACGCGCAGCGGGTCCAGCTCTACGCCTATGCTGGTGCAGCGGTATTTTTTGGCGGCGGCAATGACAATGCGTCCATCACCACAACCCAGGTCATACAGGATGTCCTTGCGTCCGGTCTGGGCCAACTGCAGCATGGTGTCGATGACGCGCTCGTCACTGGGGACGAAGGGTACGTCCAGAAAGATGTCAGGTTCCACGATGGAATGGTCGTTGAGGTCGTTAATCAGGTCTTTGAACAATAGCGGTCCTTATCAGCGGTGTTAAGCGGAAATTCGTTTAAATTCTGCTATTTATAGCTTAAGCGACGGCAAAATACGCCAAAATTCGCTTTTTATGTGAATATGGACGATCATCAGTCTATGTCAGACTTATATGGCTCGACCTCATCCACGCCCGCCAAGTTAAAAACCCGTCTCCAGCATATACGAATCTCGCCCACAGAATCGTTACGTATTCGTTCCTTGGCCGATCACATGCAATATGCCGACCCGTTGGGACACGCCCAGTCTCTGGGTATAGGCCCGGCTGTCTGGCCTTTGTTTGGTCTTGTGTGGCCATCCAGCATTCAACTGGCGCGCAAACTGAAAAACCGCCCCATTCGGGCGGATGAAAGCATTCTGGAGTTGGGCTGCGGCTTGGGCCTGACCAGTCTGGTGATGCATAAACGGGGTGCGCAAATTCACGCCAGCGATTGCCACCCCATGGTGCCGCATTTTCTGAAGCTGAATCAGGCTTTGAATGGCTTGTCCGATCTGCCCTATGTTCATGCGCAGTGGGGGGAGGAGTCCTGCCCTGATTTGCTGGCGTCCCTGGGCCTGAAACCTGCCCGTCAGCGTTACGACCTGATCGTGGGCAGTGACTTGCTGTATGAAGGTAATACGCCTGCCCAATTGGCCCAGTTGGTAGACCAGCGAGCGAAGAAGCAGGCCGAGGTCTGGGTGGTAGACCCGGATCGGGGGCATCGCAATAAATTTACCCAGGAAATGTCGCGCTACGGTTTTGAACTGGTGCGACAGGTTTGCTTGCGTGACCGCCCCATCTTGCTGCCCGAAGGCAAGGAGTTGTCTTACAAGGGGCGCTGTTTGCAGTATCAGCGCAGCTAGACAACAAAAATCACCTCAGGTTTTTTACCTTGGGGGCAGGAGCGAGAAAGCGATAGCAACCGCCCTGCACAAATCGGCTTCGTGGCTGATGTATGCAGGGCTTTTTATATGCAAGCAGGTCTCCCCCATGCCGGGGCCAGAGTCCAGCCTGATCGGCCGGTCCCTGCTGTCAGCCCTGATCTACGCGATTGAACTGCTGCCCCGCCAACGCCGCGCTATCTTTCTGGCGGCCCGCCTGGAAGAGCAAAGCCTGAGTGTGGTGGCCGGACGCTTCGGCGTCACTACCAGCAAGGCACGCAACGAACTGCGCCGGGCAGAGGCACATTGCGAACAGGCGCTGTTGGGGAATTGGGCGCAATACCTGTGTGAAGCCACCACCGACCATGAGTGCCGGGTTCGGGTGGATGGCGGAGCCGATGGGGTTTTGAGATCTTTATCGCTAATATCGATAATTTAATTTTATCGATATTAGCGATATTTGTTGTTTATCGAGATAATCGATATACTCAAATTATCGACATTAGCGATAAATAGATATGTACATACTTTCTACTAGTGATCAGCTTGGTTATCAGCTCGTTGCTCGACGCAAGGCTTTAGGTCTGACGCAGCAGGAAGTCGCGTCTCGTCTGGGAATTAGCCAAAATCGTTTGTCCGAGCTGGAAAGTCAGCCGAGCCAGTTGACCGTTGAGCGATTGTTAGCTTTGACTGGTATTTTGGGGTTGGAGCTAGCTGTGCAACAGCGCTCTCAAGCACCTTTAAGCACAAGTGAGTGGTAGCCATGGCGCACCGTTCACAGCAACGCTTACTTGGTTTATGGGCGAATGGTCTTCGGGTAGGGACTTGGCAAGTAGCCGCCAATGGCGAGGACAGGCTGACTTACGACCCTGTTTGGCTCGCATCATCGCAAGGGCGTCCCTTATCGCTTTCTTTGCCTTTCACTATTGATAACGCGCCCTTGTGTGGCCCTCAGGTCCGTCATTATTTTGACAACCTGCTACCAGACAGTGATGTAATTCGCCGTCGTTTGCAGGCGCGGTTCAGGACATCCAGTACAGACGCTTTTGATTTGTTAACGGCTATCGGACGTGATTGTGTTGGGGCTATTCAGTTGCTTCCCGAAGGTGAAGAGCCAGAGGATGTCTTTGATATCCTGGCATACCCTTTAAACGAGGCTGAAATCGCTAATGCTTTGAGGGTGGCCGCTACGGCACCGTTAGTCTTAGGGCAACAGCATGTGTCGGATGATGATTTCAGAATATCCCTGGCTGGAGCCCAGGAAAAAACAGCCTTTTTATGGCATCACGGACAATGGTGTCGGCCTGTTGGGTCTACACCGACAACGCATATCTTCAAACTACCCTTGGGCTTGGTGGGTGGCCGCCAAGCGGATATGCGCAGTTCTGTAGAAAATGAATGGTTGTGTGCACAGATTCTGCGTGCCTTCGATTTACCTGTCGCCCACTGCGAGATGGCCAAGTTTGAAGAGCAAAAGGTATTGATTGTTGAGCGCTTTGACCGGAAATTAGCCGAGCAGTCCTATTGGTTGAGGTTGCCGCAGGAGGATTTTTGTCAGGCGACAGGAACATCTCCTGATGCCAAATATGAAGCTGATGGCGGGCCGGGGATTGTTGATATTGCGCGTATCTTGCAGCAATCCGAAGCGAGAGAGCATGACCTGCGCACTTTGTTGACCGCGCAGTTAGTGTTCTGGATGCTGGCAGCGACGGATGGCCACGCGAAGAATTTTTCTATTTTTCTCCTACCCGGCGGCCGGTACCGTTTGACGCCTTTGTACGATATTTTGTCGGCGTGGCCGGTCACAGGTACCGGGCCAAACAAGTTGGACGTGAGTCGCCTCAAGTTGGCCATGGCAGTCCGTGGAAAAAACACTCACTATCGTTTGCGTGATATCCAGCGTCGGCATTTCAACCATATGGCTCGACGATGTGGGTGGGGAGAGACTATGGAGGATCTGATTGCGGCTTGCCTGGAACGCGTGCCGGATGTGCTTGATGCAGTGTCCAAGCAATTGCCGCCTGAGTTTCCCCAGGAAATGTTTGAGGCTATTGCACAAGGAATGCGTGAGTCAGCCAGACGGTTGGAGGCTATGCCTGCGACATTGGGATAAGAGGATGCTCGGCTAACTGACTTAAGTAGGCTCTACATCATAAAAGGGGGACGATCGACATTCGCTAGACTTGTTTTTGCGAA